>Ga0335073_10001668_pt1 | contig 29844 bp, 23 predicted proteins | sample Lox_Sample_22_FD_207093 | JGI IMG/M metagenome (GOLD analysis project Ga0335073, IMG submission 207093) | Soil microbial communities from Loxahatchee National Wildlife Refuge, Florida, United States - Lox_Sample_2.2 | ecosystem: Environmental > Terrestrial > Soil > Wetlands | place: USA... | reverse complement strand
CCGTCGGACACGACGTGGATGTTCCGGACCGGGACGAGCTTCATGATAGCGTCCAGGCTCGCGCCGAGCACCGCTGACTCGTTGTGCGCGGGAATCAGCACAGCGACGTCGTCGACGGCCAGCGAGATCTTCCTGACAATCTGCCGGGTGCCGGTCGCGCCACGGCGCAGGGGCAGCGCTACCCAGTTGGCCACCGGCCGGGCGAGCGGTCGCCTGCGGCGGTGCGCAAGGCTAGCGACGCACGTGTCGGCCAGCCGTACCATGCCGATCGTGCCCCAGATGGCGAAGTTGAAGCCGAGGACGAACAGCGCGAAGAACCACCAGGGCATAACGGCACCACCGACGACGTGCTGCTAGCGTCCGACCCTGAGATCGGCAGTACCGTCCGGAGCGACGGCCAGGTGCCCGGATCCTCGTACCCGTACATCCACAGGTAGACCCCGGCAGCGCCGCTTCCCTTGGCGACCTGGAACATCGCTGTCGAGCTGGCGGCGTTCTCGAACCAGACTGTGTGCTTCCGGCCGCGCCTGACGTAGCTGAAAAATGGCGCCTGAGCTGCCTTGCTGTAGCTTGCCGAGACGTGGTACTGGCGCGACAGCCGTAGTGCCTGAAGCCAGCTCACGGTCGTGGCGGGCGCTGCCGCTGCCGACCCGGTACCACTCGACCAGTCGTAGCCGAACAGCGGGACACCGAGCACGACCTTGCTGGCCGGCATCTGGCTGGTGGCATATCGCATTACCGCGCGAACCCAGGCGATCGGGGCCGTCGCGCCGGGCGCTGAATTGGCCCAGTGGTAGTTGTAGGCCATGACGCGGACCTGGTCGGCGACCCGGCCGAGCGCGGCGTAGTCCTGCGCGGCGCTGGGCTGGCCCGGCGCGGGGGCAGCTGTCTGCGGGAAGACGGCGATCGATAGTACTTTGCCGTGTGCATGCAGTGCTGCCGCGAGATCGGTGGCGAACTGCGTGAACGCCTGACGGTCGCCCGCGTGCAGTTCCTCGTAGTCGATGTCGATGCCGGCGTACTTCTCCCGCTGGACCAGACCGACGATGGCGTCGACTTGCTGGCGCATTATGACCGGGTTATGCAGCACGTGCGCAACTGCCGGGTAGTCCCATGCGCCGCCGGTGATGTTGGCGATGCTCGGCACGATGCTCAGATGTGCCGCCCGCAAGCGGGCGATGTCGGCGGTGACCGCCGAGGCCTGGCCAGGCGAGTACTGGGGCACGATCGCCCCGGTCGCAGTCAGACCGTATATCCATGGTGAGACCTCGTTCACAGCTGTGCGATTCGCCAGCACGACATTGGTGCCGTGCTGGATGTTCCAGTACGGGATTGACGCCACGACCAGCGTTCGCCGGGCCGGATCCCCGAGGTGCGTGGCGACGCTGAACGCCGCCAGCGCGAACGCGAGCAGCGCGAGCGCGGGCCAGGCGGCGTGCCCCCAGACACTCCGCCGCCGCCGTGGGCCGCCAGGGCCGTCTCGCGCGCTGATTTGCGGCTGCCCGCTGGTCACCGCAGCTCTCCGTTATGCCGCCACCGTGGCGGCCAGGATCGACTGCTGGTCAGCGATGACGGAGCAGATTATCTCGTCTAGCGTCCGGGAGGCCCGGAACCCGACCAGTTCCTCGGCGAGCTCGCAATTCGGCACCCGCCGTTGCATGTCCTCGTAGCCAGGACCGTAGGCCTCGAGGTAGGAGGCGCGGGTGATGGTACTGGCCGAGCCGGTGGCCGCGATGACCCGGCGTGCCAGGTCACCGATCGACACCTGCTCGGAACTGCCCAGGTTGACGGCGCGGCCGCTCGCGCGGTCGCTGCAGACCAGCCGGACGAGCGCCGGCACGACGTCAGACACGTGGCAGAAGCAGCGGATCTGATCACCTGAGCCGAAGACCGTTAGCGGCTCGCCGGTCAGTGCCTGGCGCACGAACCGCGGGATCACCATGCCGTAGCGGCCTGTCTGCCGCGGGCCGACGGTATTGAAGAGCCGGACTATCACGGCTGTCAGACCACGCTCGTGCACGAACGCGTCGACGAGACTCTCGTCGATGGCTTTGGCCTCGGCGTAACTCCAGCGGCTGCGAAGGGGCGAGCCGATGATCCTGTCGTCGTCCTCCCGCAGTCCGACGGTCATGTTCTTGCCGTAGATCTCGCTGGTGGAGGCGAGCAGCAGTCGCGCGCCGTGGCGGCTCGCTGCCTCGACCACGTTCTCCGTACCGTGGATGTTCGTCTGCAGGCTGTCCAGGGTCTTGTCGCGGATCACGAACGCACCGACGGCCGCCGCCAGGTGGAAGACCCAGTCGGCTCCGGCAGTCAGTTCGTCGACCGTCTCCCTCTCAAGCACTGAGCCGCGTACCATCCGCAAGTTGCGGTGGCTGGCGACCCCCGCAAGGTTTTGCTCGCGGCCAGTGCTGAAGTCGTCGAGGCCGACGACGGTGTACCCGGCGGCCAGCAACTCCTCGACCAGATGCGAGCCGATGAAACCGGCCGCGCCGGTGACAAGACATTTCATGGCTGTTCCTTCCCTGCCATCACTGCCCCTCGAGGGCCTCCCGGCCGCTCGCTCCGGGAGTCCCTCGCCTGTGCCGTCATAATCGGCGGATGCGGACCTGCACGCAGACGGGCGCGACGCCGACGCCGGGTGGTAGCGGTGCGGAGTGATCGTCGCGCCGCGAGGCGTTCATACAGGTCGTCGATCCGGGCGGTAACGGCGGCGATGCCGAACTCCGCAGCAACCGCCGGCTCCGGCGCGCGGTCGGCAGGGCCGGACGCCACCGCGCCCGCGATTGCCTTGCCCATGTCCTCGATGGGCACCTGCCGAGCGGCGGAGACGTCCAGACCATCCAGCGCCGGGCACGTCGTGTAGAGCACCTGGAGGCCGTTGCCGAGTGCCTCCAGCACGCAGAGCCCGAACGTTTCCTGCCGGGATGACGCCACGAGGAGGTCCGCCGCTGACATGACTCCCGCGACGTCGTGCCGCTCGCCCGCGAAAATCACGTAATCCGCGACGCCGCAGCGCCTGGCCGTCTCTGCCAGGTGCTCACGCTCGCCGCCGCCGCCGACGACCAGGACCTTGACGGAGGGCGACAGGCTTGGCGCGGCAGCCTCGATCGCCTCGTCGAAGCGCTTGTTCTGGTCAAGGCGGCCGAGCAGGAGCACCACGAAGTCCGTTGCGCCAATGCCGAACTCAGCGCGCACCCGCCCCCGGCCGGCCTGGTCGAACGCCACCCGGCCGAGGTCCACGCCGTTCGGGATAACCGTGATCCTGTTCGGCCGGACCCCCCACTTGGTCAGCCGCTCACGCACAGTCGGCGATACCGCGACCGTTATGTCGGAGAACCGCTCAGTGCCGAGGTAGAGAGCCTGGACTCCGCGCGTCATGCGCCTGCGCTCCAGGTGCGTCTCCCCGATCGAGTGCTCGGTGCTGACGATGACTGGCGTTCCCGCAAGCCAGGCTGCCGGCCGGCCGTAGATCTGCGATCGGTACAAGTGCGAGTGCACGACGTCGTAGCGGCCCGCTCTGATAATCCGCCGCAGCCATAGCAGCGTGCTGAGCTGAGTGTTCCGCCGCATGTCCAGGGTGCGGACGGCGGTGCCGTCGGCCCGGATCATGTCCGCTACCGGCCCGGGGTTGTAGAGCGTGACGACATCCGCGTCGTGCCGAGTGTGCTGCAGTACGCCGCGTAGCTGCAGTTCTGCACCGCCGACACCCAAGCCGGTGATGAGATGCAGGACCTTCATCGTGCGCCTCCGATGGTCAGTACCCCGCACAGTCCGGCCAGTCCAGTGCGGGCAAGGATGAGCAGGTCTAGGGAGACCGACCAGTACTCGATGTAGAAGTTGTCGAACCGGACCCGGTCTTCAAGCGAGGTGTCACCCGTCAGGCCGTGTATCTGCGCCCAGCCGGTCAGGCCGCTCCGCACCCGCTCGCGTTCGGCGTAGCCGGCGATGGTGCCGCTGAGCTGATGGGCGAAGTGCGGCCGTTCTGGCCGCGGGCCGACCAGGGCCATGTTGCCGCGCACCACATTGGCGAGCTGAGGCAACTCGTCCGCGTGCGTGGCACGCAGCACCCGGCCGAACGCAGTGACCTGTCCGGGCGCCACCGCCCAGGTAGTGTCCGGGTCGCCGCCCGGCCGCAATGTCCGGAGTTTGGTGATCGCCGCCACCCGGCCGCAGCCGACGACTCGCGCTTGCCTGAACAACGGGGGCAGCCGCTGGTCCAGCCAGGCCCCGACGGTCAGAATCAGCACCAGCGGAGCCGTGGCGAGCAGCAGGACAGTCCCTACGCTGAGGTCGATGAGGCGGGCTGCGACACGGCGCCCGGCAGCTTCCGGACCGGGCCGAAGCGGAACGAACGGGATGCCCCAGACCACGTCCAGGCAGGCTCGTGGCACCGCAAGGCCGAGTTCGGGTAGCTGCGGCAGCACGCTAACCCTGACGCCCTGATCGCGGCAGGTGCGGAGCACGGCGGCGTGATCGGCCCCGGTTGCGGCCGGGGCGCACATCAGCACCTGGCCCACGTCGAACCTGGCGAGGATCTCAGCAACCGACTGGGCGTTCGCGGCCTGGTCATCGGGCACCGGGCCGCACGGGCGCTGGCCGAGCTCGGGATGCTCGTGCAGCAGCCTGGCTACCGTGCAGCCCGCCGCGCCGGTACCGATGATCAGTGTCCGCTGTGTCAGCAAGCCGCGCCTGCGGGCCGACCGCTGGCTCGCGTCGACGGCTACCCGCATTCCGATCAGCAGGCCGGCCGTCGTCGCAGCCAGCCGGATCACCGTCGCCTCGGCTGTCCAGGGGAGCAACGCGAGCGCCGGAAGCGCGGCGGCCATCGTCAGGCGGCCCGCCTGATCGCCGGCACGGCCGCCTATCCGTGGCTGGTACAGGCCGGCGGCCGTAATGGCGCCGATGGCGACGAGGCCATAGCACGCAGCGCTGGCTGCCCCTGCTCCCGCGACGACGACGGCCAGCGTCACCGCGATCAGGTCGCCTGCTGCCAGCATCCAGACTCCCCGCGCGCGGGCCCGCCGCCAGGCGAATCCGGCAGGCCGGCCCGCTCGCTTCGGCTGGCCCGCCCGGCCGGCCGGGGATCCGCGGCTGCGCGTACCTGTGCTGCCCGTGCCCGGGCCCGCCGGGCGGCGGCCGAGTCGCGTGATCGTCACTGGCCAGCCATTCCCGCCAGTGGTCGGGCGGCCGTCGCCACCGTAGTGGTGGCCGTGGCTGCTAGGTGCCGCGTCACGGTGCGAGCTGCGTGCGCGCTGCCGTAGACGAATCGCATGACAGGCCCGAACACGGGCGCTACCGCCGGGCCGATCAGATACAGGCCGTGGACAGACGTCTGGTACGCCGCGTCCACCGCGGCTGTACCGGCAACTGTGCGGATACGGGCTCGGATCGCGTCATCCAGGAACGCAAGGCGCCGGAGGTCCGGGCGGTAGCCGGTGGCTGCGATGACGCAGTCGGCCCGGACCTCGGAACGCCTGCCGTCGCGCGACACCAGTCCGACAGTGACGCCGTCCGCGCTATCCCGCACCCGGTGGACGCGCTCACCGGTGCGGACCGGCACCACGCCCTCTATCCGGGGTCGCAGCCAGACGGCGCCGGCCGGCCCGAGCGCAGTGCGTGCCCGGTGGATGCGAGTCTGCTCTGGCAGGTGGCGGAACAGGCCAGGCTTGTTCGAGTAGAACCAGGTGCCCCAGCCCGAGCCGAGGCCAGCCTCCGGCTCCTGCAGCCGCTTCAGCAGCGACCGGTCCGGCAATAGCGGCGGCTTGTTCCACGCGACTGCCGGGGACCTAGTGATGACCTCGACAGTGGCACCGTTCTCGCTGAGCAGAGCAGCCGACTCCAGCGCCGACTGGCCCCTGCCGATGATCGCGACGCGCATGCCCGCGAAGGCGGCCGGCTCAGTAATCGTCGAGCTGTGCCTGACCTGCTCATGACCCGACAGGATCGGCGGCACATAGGCGAAGTGCTCAACTCCGGTGGCTAGCACGACACGCCTGGCCGCGGCAGTCCGGCCATCGGCGAGCCGGAGCGCAAACTGCCCGCTGCCGCTGGTGACCTCGCTGACCAGGGTCGACTCCAGGCCGCCCGCCAGCTCACCTGCGAACCAGTCGCCGTAGGCAACGAAGTCGTCAAGCCGCACAGGCTGCCCGTAGTCGGCATAAGACCGGTCAGTCTCGCGACAAAACGCCGCGAGCGTGTGGGTGCCCTCCGGGTCGGAGAGGTTCGACGCGAAGCCCTGCGACTTCAAGAACATGCCGCGCGGCATCTGTGCCCGCCACAGGTGCATGGGCTGCCCGAACTGGCGCATGCTCACTCCTGCCGCTCGCAGGTGCGCGGCAAGCGAGAGACCGTACGGTCCCGCGCCCACGATCGCCACGTCGACGGCGTCGCTCACTACTCATCCCCCCTTGTGCTGGTCGCCCAGCGTCACTTCAGTTGCTTTTCAGCTCAGTCGGGCACGCCGGCCGGGCTGCAGGCGCGGCCGGCGCGCACTCTCCGGAACGACCCGCCTGTGCTGCCCTGCCGCCGGGCGGGCTCGCTCGATTGGCCTGGTCACCATGCGCCAGCCCATTCGCAGGCACATCAGCTCGAACGGGCGCAGGTCGTCTCGCGCGAACCAGGCAGTCTCGTCGACAGCGGCCGTTGCACCCAGCCAGGACCGCAAGCCGAGCTCGCCGTTCCGCCAGTAGCTGATCGCGGTCAGCGGGTCGTAGCTCTCGACCATGAAGGTCCGCCCCGGCGCGGGTTCGGATCGTGGCACTGGCTGCCCGGTCAGGTCCAGGTAGGCCGCCCGCACGACGTCCAGACCGCCCGGGGCGGTGAAGAGCCGGAACTGCGCGCCGAGTCGCGGGTTGAAGTCCAGCAGCTTGTACTGCCCGTCGCGGTCGTCGAGCCGGAGGTCGAGGTCGGCGATGCCGCGGTAGCTCAGCCGCGTGAGCAGGTCAGTGACGCTGGCGATCAGCGCCGGGTTGGGTACGCAGCGCCCGAAGCTGGTGAGCCCCGTGCGCGCCGGGTACGACCTGTCCTTGACCCCGGTACAAGCCGGGCGGCAGTCTCCGCTCTCGGCCGCGTATCCGTGGAAGAACCAGTCATGGCCAGGCGGTGCCGGGATGTATTCCTGCAGCACGAGGCCTGCCCGGCCGCCCTCAGCGGCGTGCCACGCGGCATGCACGTCGCCTGGGTCGCGCAGGAGTCGAGTGCTCAGCTGCCCGGGGCCGGACTGCCAGGGCCGGGCCAGCTTTCCGACGACCGGGTACCCATAGCCTGCCGCGACATGAGTTGCCTGGTGGAGCGATGACGCCAGGCACGAACGCGGGCTCGGGAAGCCAATATCAGCGCACAGCGTGTGCAGCGAGTGCTTGGCCGCCAGCTGACGCGGCAGACTGGCAGGTGGAGCAGCGAACAGGAACCTGCCGCGCAGCGCCTCAGATCGCTCGGCCAGGAAGATAGCCCCGGCGTCGTCCGTCGGGATCAGTACCGCCGGCCTGCCGATCAGTTCGGCAAGCCGGATCAGCCCGGCTTGGATCTGGCTGGCCGGAAGTCCGGCCGGCCGCCACAGCACCTTCCCGTGCAGATAGCGCGAGTGACCAGCCGGCGCCCAGGCGGACTCTTGCACCGCGTAGACCGGGACACCCATCCGGCCAAGGCTCCTGATGGCGCCCAGGCCGCCGTGATGCATGACATTCGGATCAAGCTTGAGCACGACCACGGGCGTGCTCACATCCACCGGCCCAGCCGATTCCGCGGGCCCGGCCAGTTCCGCGGGCCCGGTCAAATCCGCCGGCGACGCGGCCGTACCGGCAGCCGCGCGCGCGGAAGTGACTGTGGTGGCAGTGGCTGGGTCCACTCACACCACAACCCGCTCAGGCGCGTCCTCGAATTGGTAGGTGGCATCCAGCACGCGGCACTTGCGCACCCAGGTGTAGTCGACGTCAGGATGCGTGGTGTGCACGATGGCCAGGTCCCAGTCCGTGCCGGGTTCTGCCTCGCTGCTCAGCACCTGCCCGCTGGGCAGCGAGAGCACCGGCACGAGAGGGTCGTAGTAACGAACGTCCGCTGCCTCACCTAGCAAGCCGGCGATCAACGGCACTGCCGACGACTCCCGCAGATCCGAAACGCCTGCCTTGTAGCTGGCGCCGACGACGATCAGCCTGGCGCCCGCGAGCGGGCGTCCCTGCGCCGCCAGGACCTCACGGGCTCGCTCGATAACACGCTCCGGCCGCTGCTGAATTGACCTCATCGCCTGTTCGATCAGCGGAGCGCTGCGACCCTGCGCGGTCAGCTGCCACAGCAGGTAGTGCGGGTCGCACGGGATGCAGTGGCCACCGACTCCGGGACCGGGGAACGCGGCGAGGAAGCCATACGGCTTGGTCGCTGCCGCCAGCGTCACCTCGATCGGGTCCAGCTGCAGCGCGCTGCACGCATCCGCGAACTCATTGGCGAGCGCCAGGCTCACGGCCCGGAAGATGTTCTCGTACAGCTTGGTCGCCTCGGCCGCTTCGGTCGAGCTGACCAGGAATACCTCGCTGGTCAGCAGGCTGATGATGCGAGCCGCCCGGATCGCGCACTCGCTAGTGACGCCGCCGACGACGCGCGGCGTCGCGTCCTGCTGATGGTCTGGATTGCCGGGGTCGATCCGTTCCGGACTGAACGCCACGAAGACGTCCCTGCCAATCTCAAGGCCGCGGCGTGCCAACGGCACGGCCAGCAGTTCGGTAGTCGTTCCCACATAGGTGGTCGAGGACAAGATGATCGTCTGGCCGGGCCTTGCGTGCGCGACGACGTCAGCGCACGCCCCGCGGAGTGCGGAAAGCTCAGGAACCTGCCGGGAATCGACCGGGGTGGGAACGCACACTATGACAGCGTCGGCCGATGCGATGGCCGCAGGATCTCCGGTCAGCCGGAGCGTGCCGGCGGCGAGTGCTTCGACTAGGCGCGGCTTGACGCTGCCGGCCAGATCCGCCTGGCCTGCGGCCACGACCTGAAGCCGCTCACGGCTGATGTCGATGCCGATGATCTCACTGCAGTGCGGCGCGAGTTCGATGGCCGTCGGCAGCCCGACATAGCCCAGGCCGACGATCGCCACCCGCGGCTTCGCGCTGGCCCTGCCGGTGCCGTCGGCGTGCCCGTTCGCGCCTGCCTCCTCGGGGAGCGCGAAGGACACGAGGTGCCGGCGCAACTGATACTCGCGGCCGTTGACCGCGAGGCCGAGCTGATGCTCACCCATGCCAGAAGTTCCCCCGTTGCGAAGCCCTGCCAGAAGCCTGGTCGAGATGCGGTACCGGCTGCTCCGCCAGACGTCGTAATCTGCTTACGCAGTACGACGTAGGCCGCCGCCCTCGCTCGCCGCTGCGGCGGAACCGTTCGCGCTGGTCAGCCGTTGACGTAGCAGCTTGGCTCGCAGCCGCGCGGGACCATCGGACTCACCCACGTAGACACGCGGCATGGCGTAGCGCCCGGTCAGCCCGCTGGCGCCGGTGGCGCATGCGTAGTCGTAGCCCGCGGCTTGCGCGCCCTCGGCAACCCGGCTGCACAAGTGCCCGTAGGGGTAGCAGAAGCCGCTGATGGCTGAGCCCGTGACGTCCTGCAGTATCTTCCGGCTGAGTCGCTGCTCTCTACTGAGCTCGATATCGGTCAGCTGGTTCAGGCTGACGTGCCGCAGTCCGTGCGAGCCGATTTCGATCCCGGCCGCTGCTGCCGTCCGCACCTGGCTGGCGGTCATCAGCGGCTTGCGCGGGCCGAGCGGATCCCAGTTGTTGCTGCCGCCGAACTTCCCGGCGATCACGAACGCGGTGGCGCTGAATCCGTGCCGCTGCAAGACGGGCAGCGCATAGCGAACAAAGTCGTCGTAGCCGTCGTCGAAGGTAAGCCCGACGAGACCAGCATCACAGCGCCTGCGGCGCGCGTCCAGGAGCTGGCCCATCGAGACGCCGCGCAGGCCGCGCCGGTCCAGCCAGCGCATCTGCTCCGCGAACCGCTGCGGGCTGACCGTCACCCGGTACGGATCCTCCGGATCTGCCGCCACGGAGTGGTACATGAGCACAACAGGCTGCCGCTGGCGTGCGGGCTCGATGCTCGGTTGAGGTAGCACCCGGTCCCCCTGACTTGGCTACCGGTGCACCTTAGCCATCGCGCCGCGCTGGCAGATCAGCCGAACAGACGATTCCGGCTACGACTTCCGGCCGATAGCCCGCACTTGGCAGACACCGGCCGGGCCGGGCCCCGCAGTACGCGGAACCCGGCCCGGCCGGATTAGGAGCGGTTACTTGATCGTGTAGGTGTACGGGACTGCAGCCAGTTCGTCGCCAGAGATCTGACCGTACGGCGGGATCCCGCTGAGGTAGTCATCGATGTAAAGGTCACCCCTGACGACCGTGCCGCTCGCACCTGACGGCGTGAACGTCACGTTGATCGTAGCGCTGGCGCCAGGCGCGATGACCACCGGCGAGAACGTCGCTGCCGGATTGACGGAAGCTGGCCACAGGTCGCCGGTGGTCGAAGTGACCGCCGGGTCGAACGCCTTGGCAGTCGCCGTCATGGCAACGCTCGCAGTCCCGGCAGGCGCGCCGCCGGGCGGGTACGGGCCGCACTCGCTGGGCGCTGCGAACCACAGGCCGGCCGTGACCGTGCCGCCCGACGGCGTGAAGCTGCCGGTGGCCGTGGTGTTGCACAGCGATCCCGGCCCCGGCGGACTGCTGGAGATGTCCGGGTCGCCAGGGACGATGCCGAAGTCGAACTGAATCGGCACGGTCCCGCTGCCGTTGACGGTGACGCTGGAGGTTTGCGTCGGCACCAGCCAGAAGGCGTCGTCTCCGGAAGTAAGCGGGATCCCGGTCTCCGGTGCCCCGAACTGCGGTGCGAGCGTCAGTGTCGTCGTCGACGTGAGCCGCGGGTCGACGTAGAAGTCGGCCGTCTGCCTCCCGTTGTTAGTAATCGTCACCGGGACCGTTACCGGCGTGCCCGCGGACAGGTGCGCTCTCGCGCTGTCCGGGACCCCGGCCGCGCTGACGCTGACGTCATTGAACTTGATGTTGCCGGTGAACGGCTGGGACAGTTCGTCACCGACGATCGGCTCGGCAAAGTCCACGACGAGCGTCCAGGTGCCGGGCACCGGATGCAGTGTGTACGCGGTCAGCGAGAGCGTGTTCGTGCCGTTGACCGAGTTCTGGCCGTAGCCGAGCGAATTGCCGTCCGGGCTGACCAGGTAGGCACCGACCGGGTCGCCGGCATCACTGGTCAGCGAGACGTTCGCGGTGATGTCACGCACCCCCGCGCCGACGGTGAACTGGTAGTAGTCGGCCTGGCCCTCGCCAGGTGCCCGGCCGTTACCGCCGGTCAGCACGCCGCTGAACGCGCCGCCGGCCGCCACGTCGACCGTGCTGCGCAGCGTCACCGGGATGGACGTATCGTCCTTTCCGCCGCCGAAGCCGCGGAACCGCTTCGAGTGCCGCGAGCCGCCGAAACCAGAGCTCAGCACGATGGATCCAGCCTCGTCGCCTGGCGAGGACGGGGTCGTAGCGCTGACGGTCACCGTCTTACTCTGGCCGGGTGCCAGGTATACCGAGCTCGGGCTGACCGAGCCGAACGGCGCGAACCGCTGGGTCGAGACCTGCCACGGTACGGTCCCGTTGGTTCCGCCATCGGCCTCCACGTCACCGAAGATCACTCCGGTCCAGGTGCCAGCGGCCGGGTACCTGACATCGACGCTGCCGAAGTTGCCCACGCCTTGCGGCAGGCTGTGAGCGGCGAACCGGCCGAGCGGGTCGATCAGGATCATCCTGACTCGGGCGTTGAGATCGTTCGGGTAGTCCGCCGCGGGGGCCGGGTAGGCAATGGACGCGAACAGCCGGTCCTGGCCGGGCGGAACGGTGAAGTGGAATATGCCGTAGTTGTTTTCCAGGCCGCCGTAGTTCACGAACTGCGGGCTGGTCGAGTCGTTCAGCGTCACACTGCCGCTCTGGACGTTATGGCTCGGCCCGAACGTTCTGCCGGACAGGTGGACGAACTGGCTGCGCGCGCCTGTGTTCGTGACCGTGACTGGCCAGCTTTCGGTGGTCCCGGCGGACCCGACGGCATTGAGCTGGCCAGTGGAGGTCAGCAGCGTGTCGCCGACCGGACGGGCATTGATGGACTCGGCCATCTGGACTGCCTTGTAGCTGTTCACGAGGCCGGCACCCTGCTCGTCAGCCGGCGTGCCGAGGTCGGTCGCGGTGCTGGTCAGAATCTGCTTGACCAGGGCTGGCGTCGGGGTGGCACCGCTGTGGGTGTTGCGGTAAGCCTGGATGATCAGCGCAGCTACGCCGGCGACGAACGGAGACGACTCGCTAGTGCCGCCGCTCTCCTCGACGTCGGAGGACTGGCCCTGCAAGTTGACGCACCCGTAATAGGTCGAGCTCGCATCGCAGGATGCGTAGCTCAAGTCGCCAGGAGCGACGAGGTCAACGGTGGTGCCGTTCTCGGCGAATCCGCCGGAGCTCAGCGAGCTGATGTTGTCGCTGAGCCAGCCAGACGTCGCGAAGTACCGCGCCGCGGCGTAGTTGGTCTGCGCGTACATCTGGAACTGAGTGCTGGCACCGACCGAGATGAGGTTCGGGTCAGTGGCCGGCGAGCCGATCGTGCTGGTGTATCCGGCATCGCCGCTGGAGACCGTCACCACCACGCCGGCGGCGACCGCGGCGTTGTCGAACTGGCTTGTCGCGTCGAGTGCGGTCACGTCCGGAAGCTGGTTCGCTCCGAAGGACTCGTTCAGCACGTTGACGTGGTCGGTCTCGACCGCGTAGTTGATGGCCTGCAGGAAGTTGGACTCAGTCGTTCCCTGGACGCCGTTCTCGCCGAACACGTCGAGGCCGACCAGGCTCGCGCCGGGCGCCACGCCCTCGATCCTTATATTGCACGGGGCGGGGTCTGACTGGGCCGAGAAACCGTTCACGTTATAGACGTGGATGCCCTGGCCGCCGATCGTGTTGGAGTCGAGGAACGCCTCGTCGCCGCTGGTCACCGCACCCGGGCCGGCGCCGGTGAAGTCCTGGTAGTCGGAGAACACCGACGTGCCGTTCGGGCGGATGAAATTGATGTTGTCCGGGTCGACGCCGTCGGCGATCCAGGCCACCTTCACGCCTGCGCCGGTAACGCCGAGCGAGCGCGCGGTCCGCGCAGCCGGGTTGTCAGAAGCGGTGTCCGTGAGCGAAAGCCCCTCGGGAGCAAGCTGCACAGTCCCGTTCTTGCCGCACGCGCCAGGGATGACGTTCGGGGTAAGCGAGGCGCTCGCGGTGAGCGACGCTGTGTGCCCGGCAGACTTGGCTGCCCTGCCGCTCCCCGTGACCTTGGGTGCGTTGGCGGGCTTAGCCTGGCCGGCAGTCTGCGAGCCGAGGTTTATGGTCACGTCGGGGATGACCTCGCGCACCGCCGGGTTTGCCTTCAGCCGCGCTTCCTCGCCCTTGGACACCGTCGCAGCCAGCGCGTTCACCAGGGTGTAGGTCTTGAGGTGCGTGGCGTGTACGTCCCGGAGTTCGCGCATGAGCGGCTGCTGGGCCGCGGTAGTGCGCGCCGAGCGCACTGCTGCGGCGTGGCTGCCCACATGCGCAGCCGCGAGTTGACCCTTCATGATCACGATGACGTGCTGGTTCACGTTCTTCGACAGCTGAGCGGCGAGCGCCGCGGTCAGCGGCGCCTGACCGGCACTGCGGGCCTGCGCTGCCGACGCCGAAGCGGCCGCTACCGCGGCCTGGCCCGCAACGAGGGCAGGCACTGCGGCCGCCGCCACCACGAGCGTGAAAGTGCGGAACCTGACGTGCTGACGGCTCGCGCCGCTCCTGCTGAGTACTCGCATGCTTGCCTCACCCTCGAGCCCGGCTGAGAAGTTGCCGTAGGCATACAGGCGGGAAGCTAGCAGGAACGGCTGATCACGCCTATCACTACAGAAATAACGTCTGCATAACGAAGTGCTGCTGAATTGGCATTAGACAGGGCGAGCGCGCTGACCCGGTCTGGCCAGCGCGCTCACGAGAAGCGGCGAGTCGCCGATATTAAGAAGTGGCCGCCGGCTAGCCGGCCTCCTCCTCCAGGACGGTGTAGCCGGCCGGGAGCTGTCCCACCAAGTGACGGTAGTCGTCCTCGCTGAGCGCCTCCCGCAGCACGGCCAGCACGGCTCCTGCTCCCGACCTGGCTTCTTCCTCGGTAAGCCCGGCATGCTCGCTGAGCTGGCGGACGAAGTCGTCGACGGCCACCGGGTGCGCGCCTTTCCTCCGCCGCCGCGGTACCTGCGCGGCGAGGACCTGCGGCAGATCTGCGGCGAGGCGCCGCGCTTCGCCGTCGCTCAGCTGGTCAGCGAGCCCTTCCAGCACCGCCCTGGTGACATCTGCCGATTCCTCGCGCGACAAGCTTGTTCGCTCTGCTACCGCCCGGACGAGCACCTTCTGTTCCATGGCACCCCCTTCGTCGGCTTCCCTGCGAATGGCCTCAGGCCAGCACACCGTCGCCTTGCAGCACCGGCACGATGTCGGGTGCGCCAAGCCGGATGGCATCGGCGTCCTGATCGCTGTCGGCCTCCTGCGAGGCGCGTTCTGCTGCTACCCGGGCCCGGTAATTCTCCAGCTCCCTGGCAATCTGCCGGGCTTTCCACTTCATCGGGCCGGCCATCAGGCTGACCGCTTCCTCGGCCGCGGACAGGCCGCGATCCCAGGTCTCGATCGACGCGTGCGTGCGCCGTGCCAGGACATCGTCCAGGTGGCGCGCGCCTTCGTGGGACGCCGCGTAGACGATCTCGGCACGCAGGTAGTCGTCCGCCCCGGCCAACGGCTTCCCCAGGCCCGGATCGGCGGCTATGAGGGCCAGCACCTCGCCGATCATGGACCCGTACCGCTGCAGCAAGTGCTCGATCCTCGCGACATGCAGTCCAGATGACCGGGCCAGGGCATGCCTGGAGTTCCACAGCGCGATGAAACCGTCGGCCCCGGCCAGCGGGACGCTGTCAGTGCAGGAGGGCGCGACTTTACCGTCCAGCCCATGGGCCACCGCGTCGACCGCGTCCCTGGCCATGATCCGGTACGTCGTGTACTTACCGCCCGCGATCATGACCAGACCAGGGACCGGGTGCACGACGGTGTGCTCGCGCGACAGCTTGGATGTGGATTCAGACTCTCCGGCCAGCAGCGGCCGAAGGCCCGCGTAGACACCCTCAACATCGTCCTGGCTGAGCGGCACGGCGAGGATCTTGTTGACCTGACCCAGCACGTAGTCGATGTCTGCCCGGCTCGCTGCCGGGTGCGACTTGTCGAGCGACCAGTCCGTGTCGGTGGTGCCGATGATCCAGTGCCGTCCCCACGGGATCACGAACAGCACGCTCACCGGCGTGCGCAGGATGATCCCGGTGGTGGAGTGGATGCGGTCGCGAGGCACCACAAGGTGGACGCCCTTAGACGCCCGGACGTTGATGCTGCCCCGGCCGCCCACCATCTCCTGGATCTCATCGGTCCAGACTCCGGTGGCGTTGACGACTTGCTGCGCGCGGATTTCTAGCTCGTTTCCGGTCTCAAGGTCTGTCGCCCGCACGCCGGTCACCCGCTCGCCCTCACGCAGGAAACCCGTGACCTGAGTGCGGGATGCCGCGTGGGCGCCGAAGCTGGCCGCTGTGCGCACCAGGGTCATGACGTAGCGGGCGTCGTCGACCTGAGCGTCCCAGTACACGAGCGCCCCAGTCAGCGCCTCGCGGTTCAGCGCCGGCGCCAGCTTGAGCGCGCCGCGCCTGGTCAGCTGACGGTGGCCGGGCAGGCCGCGGGTCTGGCCCATGGAGAAGCCAAGCGAGTCGTATGCGGTGAGGCCCGCACCCACGTAAAGCCGCTCCCAGCCGTGGTGGGTAAAGGGGAACAGGAACGAGACCGGGCGGACCAGATGCGGGGCGAGCCGCTGAAGCAGCAGCGAGCGCTCGCTGAGAGCCTCGCGCACCAGAGCCACGTTGAGTTGCTCGAGATAGCGCAAACCGCCGTGGATCAGCTTGCTCGACCGCGATGAGGTGCCCGAGCCGAAGTCCCTGGCTTCGACCAGTCCGGTCGTGAGCCCGCGGGTGACCGCGTCCAGTGCCACCCCGGCGCCGACCACGCCGCCGCCGACCACGAGCACCTGAAGTTCCTGGCTCGCGAGGGCTTCGAGTGCAGCCGCGCGCTCGGCTGGCCCGAGCCGTGTCGTCGCCAGCGCGGGGTCGCTGCCCGGCAGGTGGCCGTTCCCGGCCTGCTGGCCGCCGGCCCGGGCACCCGGCCAGACGCGGATGTCAGCGCGGCGTGGCACTCGGGGTCACCACGACTTCCACTCGCTGGAACTCCTTGAGGTCGGAGTAGCCGGATGTGGCCATGGTCCGGCGCAACGCGCCCATCAGGTTCATGGAGCCGTCGGGAACGGTCGACGGACCGTGCAGGATCTGCTCCAGCGTGCCTACAGTGCCGACTTTGAGCCGGGTGCCCCGAGGCAGTTCCGGGTGGTGAGCTTCGCTGCCCCAGTGGTAGCCGCGGCCGGGCGCCTGGCTGGCCCGGGCGAACGGGGAACCGACCATGACCGCATCGGCGCCGAGAGCCAGCGCCTTGGCGATGTCACCGCTGCGAGTCATCCCCCCGTCGGCGATCACGTGCACGTAGCGTCCGCCAGACTCGTCCAGGTAATCGCGGCGGGCGGCGGCGACGTCGGCGATCGCGGTGGCCATCGGCACCGCGACGCCCAGCACCGCCGCGGTGGTGTGCCCGGATCCGCCGCCGAAGCCTGCCAGTACACCTGCCGCGCCGGTCCTCATCAGGTGCAATGCCGCGGTGTAAGTGGCGCAGCCGCCGACGATGACCGGCACGTCCAGTTCGTAGATGAACTGCTTGAGGTTCAGTGGTTCAGCCTGGCCAGACACGTGCTCCGCCGACACGGTCGTGCCGCGGATGACGAAGATGTCCGCGCCGGCGTCGATGACCGCCTTGTAGAGGCGCGCGGTGCGCTGCGGCGACAGCCTCGCCGCCGTGGTGACACCCGCGGCCCGGATCTCCTCGATCCGCCTGCCGACCAGATCTTCCCTGATCGGCTCGGCGTAGATCTGCTGGAGCCGCCGGGTGGCCGCCTGGTCGTCTAGCTCGGCGGCTTCGGCCAGCAGCGGCTCGGGGTCCTCGAACCGGGTCCACAGGCCTTCCAGGTCCAGCGCGGCCAGGCCGCCGAGCTTTCCGATCGCGATCGCCGTGGCTGGCGACACCACGCTGTCCATCGGGGCCACGACCAGCGGCATCTCAAACCGGTAGGCATCGATCTGCCAGGCGATCGAGACGTCCTCCGGATGCCGGGTCCGGCGCGAGGGAACGATGCCGATCTCGTCGAGCGCGTACGCTCGCCGGCCGCTCTTGCCCCGCCCGATCTCTACCACGCTCACGTTGCTCTCCCGCCCCTGCAGGTGCTCTCGTGCGCCTGCGTGCGCGCACCAGCCTGGCAGCCAGGATTAGCGTGCCAGGGCTTAGCTTCGCCGGCCGCCGTAGTTGGGCGCCTCGGCGACCATCTGGATGTCATGCGGGTGGCTCTCTACCAACCCGGCACTGGTGATCTGGGTGAACTGCGCCTGCTGCAGCTCAGCGATCGTCCGGGCGCCGCAGAATCCCATCGCCGCCCGCAGGCCGCCGGTCAGCTGATGCGCCACAGCCTCCAGCGGGCCCCGGTACGGCACCTGGGCCTCGACGCCCTGCGGCACCAGCTTGTCCTCGCGGAGCACGTCGTCCTGGAAGTAGCGATCCTTGGAGAACGACCCGCCCCGGTTGATATTGCGCATGGCGCCAAGCGATCCCATCCCGCGGAACAGCTTGAACTGCTTGCCGTTGACGAAGACCATCTCACCGGGGCCTTCCTCGCAGCCGGCCAGCAGCTTGCCGAGCATGACTGTGTCGGCGCCGGCCGCAATGGCCTTGGCGATGTCGCCCGAGTACTGGACGCCGCCGTCACCGATCACCGGAACGCCGGCCGGGCGGGCAGCGAGCGAAGCCTGGTAGATCGCGGTGATCTGCGGCACACCGACCCCGGTAACCACCCGGGTGGTGCAGATCGCGCCGGGGCCGACGCCTACCTTCACCGCATCGACGCCAGCATCAATGAGCGCCTGCGCGCCCGCCCTAGTGGCCACGTTCCCGCCAACCACCTCGGCTCGCGAGTTGGCCTTGACCTGGGCCACCATGTCAATGACACCCTGTGCATGGCCGTGCGAGCTGTCCACAACCAGGAAGTCCACGCCGGACTCGATGAGCGCGTGCGCCCGCCGCTTGGCGTCCTCGCCCACGCCTACTGCCGCTCCGACTACGAGTCGGCCCTCGCCGTCCTTGGTCGCATTGGGGAACTGCTCGCTCTTGGTGAAATCCTTGACCGTAATCAGGCCCCGCAACCGCCCGGCCTGATCTACCAGCGGCAGTTTTTCCACCTTGTTCGTGCTCAGCAGCCGCAGCGCCTCGGCCCGGTCGACACCGACCGGAGCGGTCACCAGCGGCATCGGCGTCATGATCTCGACAACTCGACGCCGGTGGTCCGACTCGAACCTGATGTCCCGGTTAGTGACGATGCCGAGCAGGATGCCGTCTGCATCCGTGACCGGGACTCCGGAGATCCGGAAGCGCGCGCAGAGTTCCTCGACATCGGCCAGCGTGGCGTCTGGCCCGCAGGTCACCGGATTAGTGATCATCCCGGCCTCGGACCGCTTGACCATGTCGACTTGCTGGGCCTGCTCCTCGATGGACATATTCCGGTGCAGCACCCCGGCGCCGCCCTGGCGTGCCATCGCGATGGCCATCCTGGCCTCGGTGACGGTGTCCATGGCGGCAGACACGATCGGGATCCGCAGCGAAAGGCGCGGCGTCAGCCTGGCCGTAGTGTCTGCTTCGCCCGGCATTATGGCTGAATGCGCCGGCAGCAGCAGAACGTCGTCGAAGGTCAGGGCTGGCGGGCCGAACTTCTCGTCGCTCATCTCACGTTCCGTGTCCGGTTGCTGGGATTGCCTTCATCCTAGTGACCGGACAGCCCGACCAAGCCCGGTGCCGGCCACCCGGCGCCCAGAGTTTCGTGAGCCACAGCGAGCTAGGCGATCGACTCCTCGACGGCCGACTCCGCCAGGGCGATGGCACGCAGCCTGGCCAGCGCCCGGTGCTGCGCGACCCGGACCGCGCCAGCCGTCATCCCGAGTGCGTCGCCGGTCTCCTCGGCTGACAGGCCGGACAGCAGCCTCAGCACCAGCAATTCGCGCTGGTTCGCCGGAAGCCTGGCGAGCAGCGCCCGAGCGCGCTCGGCCTCAAGGTAGGCAACTGCCGTCTCCTCAGGCCCCGGCCGGTTGTCCGGCCCGTCCGGCAGGTCCGGCGTCGGGATGGCGAGCCGGGCGGCGCTGCGCATGGCGTCGGCCACCTTGTGCGAGGCGATGCCGAATACGAACGACGCGAACGGCCGGCCCATATCCTGGTAGCGCGGAAGGGCAGTCAGAACAGCAATGCACACCTCTTGTGCTACATCGTCGGCCGCCTGATAATGCCCGGAAATGTGCCTGAGGCGGGCCCGGCAATAGCGCACGATCATTGGCCTGATCTGCCGCAGCAACGTGTCAATTGCAGCAGGCTGACCGAGCGCGGCGAGCTCAGTCAGGGTGCCCATGTTGCGGTGAGAAGACCCATCTAGCTGCGATTCCACCTGATCCCCCTGGCTCATCGGCGGTCTCACGATTCCGTCTGCACAAAACCGTGATTCCCCGTGCCGGGAGTAAAGGCAACATCAAAATAGGCAACGGAAAGGTCACATTGTCATCGCGCGATAGTCGCGAGGTAAAGGCAATTACTCAATGTAGCCTGTCAACTACTCACCGTATTTCGAAGTGATTTATAAATTAACTGCTCTGCATTAAAATGCTATTCTGGCAAGCAATGGCAGATCATTTAGGAACAAGGCAAGCGATATCCGGATGCGAGCAGCGCTATCCAGATTGACCTGCAGCCCCGATGGTCGCAGCCCAGAAGACAGAAGACCCCGGAGCTATAGCTAGTCCGGGGCCTTGTGGTCTTGGGGGCCACCTGGCGGGGAGCCCGTCGAGGATCTCGGCCAGCAGGTGCCCACGCGGTCTGACCGGGCTCAGTGCTTGGCAGCTGCCGACCGGGCGATGGTCAGCTCCCAGTAGGCCCACGAGAACTGTGCCGCCGCCGCCGCCAGGAACGCCAAGCTCCACGCGTACGCCTTCACATCGTGCCCGCCAACATTGAGCGTAACGAGGCCAAGGCAGACCAAGACGAAAGCGCTGGTGATGCGCACGCGCGCGAAGCCAAGAAGGTGGCGGTACTCCCATGGCGCGATGATGAGTCGCATGCCGGATCGCGGGGGAGACGCCCACCACCCGCGCAGGCCTTGTGAAGCGGTGTTGTCGTTGGGTGCGTTCATCGGGATGCCTCCTTTGGGCTGTGGTGTCCGGCCACTCTGTTATCTATCAAAGTGATATCACTTTGATAGATAGGCGTCAAGCGCTTGCGGGTGCCGATCTGGCGGGGCCAGGGCACCAGTAACTAGCCACCCACGGAGTCATGGAACGACGAAGCCCCGCCAGCCACGCTTATCTGCGTGGCAGGCGGGGCCCGGTTGAGCTAGCAGAACTGAGCTAGCGCGGCAGCCTAGTGCTGGTGGCCGTGACCGTGGCCGTTGGCCGGCGCGGCCTCGGGCTCCGGCTTCTCGCTGACGAGCACCTCGGTGGTCAGCAGCATGCCGGCGATCGACGCGGCGTTCTGAACCGCCGACCGGGTCACCTTGACCGGGTCTATGACGCCCTGCGCGATCAGGTCGCCGAACTCGCCGGTGGCGGCGTTGTAGCCGTGTCCGGCCGGCAGCTCGGCGATCCTGGCGATGACCACGCCACCCTCGGCGCCCGCGTTCTCCGCGATCCACCGCGCCGGCGCGGACAGCGCCCGCCGGACTACCTGCACGCCAGTCGCCTCGTCGCCGGTCTTGCCCAGGTCACCGAGCTTGGTGGCCTCGTGGACAAGCGCGCTGCCGCCGCCGGCGATGATGCCTTCCTCGATGGCAGCCCTGGTCGCCGAGATCGCGTCCTCGAGCCGGTGCTTCTTCTCCTTCAGCTCGACCTCGGTGGCGGCGCCCGCGCGCAGGACCGCCACGCCGCCTGCAAGCTTGGCCACCCGCTCCTGCAGCTTCTCGCGGTCCCAGTCCGAGTCGGTGTTCTCGATCTCGGTCCGCAGCTGACGGATCCGGTCCTCGACGGCGGACTGATCACCGTCGCCGTCGATGATCGTCGTGTTGTCCTTGGTCACGACCACGCGCCGAGCCTTGCCGAGCACGTCCAGGCCGACCTGGTCGAGCTTCAGGCCGACTTCCTCGCTCACGACCTGGGCGCCGGCCAGCACTGCCATGTCCTCGAGCATCGCCTTGCGACGGTCGCCGAATCCTGGCGCCTTGACCGCGACCACGTTCAGGAGCCCGCGGATCTTGTTGACCACCAGCGTGGACAACGCCTCGCCGTCCACGTCCTCGGCGATCACCAGCAGGGCCTTCTTGGTCTGGGCCACCTTCTCCAGCAGCGGAAGGAACTCAGCCATCGAGGAGATCTTGCCTCCGCTGAGCAGGATGTAGGCGTCCTCCATGACGGCCTCCATCCGCTCCGGGTCGGTGACGAAGTACGCCGAGATGTAGCCCTTGTCGAACTGCATGCCCTCGGTGAACTCAAGCTCAATGCCCATGGTCGGGGCTTCCTCGACGGTGATGACGCCGTCCTTGCCGACCTTGTCGAAGGCCTCGGCGATGACCTCGCCGATCTTCGCATCCTGCGCGGAAATCGTCGCCACGTTGGCGACCTCGCTCCGCTCCTCGACCTCGCGGGCCGAGCTCATCAGCGCGTCGGCAACCGCCGTCGCTGCTGCGTCGATGCCGCGCTTAAGCGCGATCGGGTTGGCTCCGGCGGCAACGCTGCGCAGCCCCTCGGCGACCATCGCCTGAGCGAGCACGGTCGCCGTGGTGGTGCCGTCGCCGGCCACGTCGTTAGTCTTGGTGGCGACCTCCTTGGCCAGCTGCGCGCCAAGGTTCTCGGTCGGGTCCTCGAGCTCGATCTCGCGCGCGACGGTCACTCCGTCATTGGTAATCGTGGGCGCGCCCCACTTCTTGTCGATCACGACGTTGCGGCCCTTCGGGCCGAGCGTCACCTTCACGGCGTCTGCGAGGCGGTTAACACCGCGCTCGAGGGCGCGCCGTGCGTCCTCGTCGAATTCCAGGCTCTTGGCCATCTGGTACCCCAGTGTCTTTGATAAGTGGTCTGTGTGGTTCTGGTGCGGGACGCCGCTGCGGCCTGCGGCAAGCGACCCTTCACGCCACCGCCCCGGACCGGGCCGCGGACCGCGGGAGTTTTGCTCCGCGAGCCGCGAGCCGAGCCGGGGCGGTGCCAGGCGGGCAGAGCCCAGCCCGGCGCGGGCCAGGCCCGCGCGTGAAACTGGTCGCTACTTCTCGATGACGGCGAGCACGTCACGGGCGGAGAGCACCAGGTACTCCTCGCCGTGGTACTTCACCTCGGTGCCGCCGTACTTGCTGTAGAGCACGACGTCGCCGACCTTCACGTCCATCGGGACGCGCTTGCTGCCGGCGTCATCGAACCGGCCGGGACCGACGGCCAGGACTTCGCCCTCCTGGGGCTTCTCCTTGGCGGTGTCGGGGATAACCAGGCCGGACGCTGTGGTCTGCTCAGCCTCAAGCGGGCGTACCACGATCCTGTCTTCGAGCGGCTTCAGAACAACCTTGGTGGCGGTCGTCACGATCTGACCTCCCCCTCCGGAAAGGGCTAGCTGAATTAGAGAGTCGACCATGTCGGCCTGCCGTCGCGGGTGCCAGACCAACTGTGTCGCGTTAGCACTCTACCTCAGTGAGTGCCAGTTCCGTACGCTAGCCCCCCGGCTTTGCGACGTCAAACACGGGCCCCCGCTCCGGTAGTGCCGCGCTCAATGATGCAGGCGGGTCCGGAGCCGACGTGACGGTCTCAAGACCGCGGCGTCGCTCGCGATGGCGACGGCCCCGGCTAGCGGCAAGCCCACGGCGACAGCCCGGAACGACGCCTCCGCGGGCGAGGCATTCGTCCCTTGGCCGGTAAGGCTAAGGCTGACCAAGCCGTAGTTCGCCGCGTTAGTTCGGACTTGCAGGGCACCGGTGACACCACCAAGCGCAGCCGGCTTGAAGGACACGCGCAGCCTCAGCCTGGCGCCGGCCCCGAGCACAACCGGGAACTTGACCGCGCGGCCGCGATGGGTCACCGACCTGACCTTGAACGGCGCGCTTCCGGACGGCTCAGCGACCGAGATGCGGCGCACCTTGACGCGATGCGCGACCGTGACGATCATCGCAACGGTACGGGACTTGCCGACCGCGACCGCGCCGAAATTGACCGGACGCGCTGTGACCGGTGCGCCGTCCGGGCTGCCGAAGGCCAGCACGTCGCCGTCCCTGGTGCCGACGTAGACACGGCCATTGTCCGTCGCCGGAATGGTGAACTTCGCCGCCGTTCCGATCGGTGCTGACCAGACCGGAGCCATCTGGCACGGGACAACGCAGCCTTTCGGTGGCTCTGCGGCGAACGCATCGAGAGTGCCGTCCGCCCCGCTGCTGCCAGCGGAGTAGACCTCCCAGACGAGAGCTGACGCCCGGTCGTTGCCGTTGGAGGTGACTACGGGCGAGCCGGAGGTGTAGCCGAACGGCGTCGTGCTGTTGGCCACGTCAGTCACTGTGGGACCACCTGATCCGGTTGCGCCGAATCGCAGATAGCGCATCACGTCGCCTTTTCCGACGTAGTAAGCGAAGTCGGGCGTGCTGCTGGCGTTGACAGTGGAGACCGGGCCGAACGCGGCAGGATGCCCCCACAGGCCGGCGTACGGACCGGCTTCAGCGAGAACGCGATCGGTGCCGCCGGGGCCCTGCTCGCGGCCACCCAGGTTGTCGCGGTTCAGCACGAAGACCCTGCCGTCCTTGCCAGCCTGGATCAGCAGCGCGTGATCTGCCGGGGTGCCGAACGGCAGCCCGACCGGACCGCCTGAGCCGAAGTCCTCGTTGTTCGTGTCGAGTGTGGGCGCGTTGGCCGGGCTGAAGAAGTCTGCCGCGGACAGCGCCCCGTTCGCGCCCACGCTGAGCCTGACGACGGCGTCGCCTAGCTGAGGCGGCGGACTGGTACCCGGGCCGGCCGGTGGTGACGGGCCGTTACCGGTCGACAGGAAGATGCGGCCCGGGCCGTCCGACATCAGGCCACCGCCACCGAGCCAGATCCCGGCCTGGTCGCCGGTCGTTCCAGCCTCGGCGGTCCACAAGGTCAGATGCCTGGTAGCGGTGTTAACCCCGGCAACGTAGCCCAGGTAGTGCGGGTAGTCGCAATAGGAGGCAAACGCAACGTAGATCGCGCCGCCAAGCAGCAGCAAGCCTGCTCGCTGCCGTTCGGTCAGCGGATTGAACGAGTCAGCGGAGTCGTTGACCGGGGAGCCCTTGATCGCAACCGGCCAGCCTGGCAGCACATGGCCGGTGCCGAGGTTAAGCGCGTATGTGTACATGTGCGGGCTGGTCACGCTAGGTCCGTTGTTGACGAGGGCCACCAGGTAGACCGCGTGGGTAGCCGGGTCGTAGACCGGGGCGCTGGTAATGCCGATGTCCGGCATGAGGTCGCGGCAGCCCATTGCAGTCCACGGCTCCGGCTTCCCGAGTGAATCCGACCATTTGATTGCGCCGGTTGCAGCGTTGAGCCCGTACACATGGTTGGTCTCGGTCGCCACGATAAGCGTGTTGCCAACCACCAGCGGCTGGGCGTAGATCTGCCCGTTCAGGTGCCTGGTGAAGATCCTCCCGAACGTCGCCCCTCCGACCGGCCCGCCGTCGCTCACCGGAGCCAGCCTCGGCTCGGCCGGGTCCCAGCCGGTCCGCAGATCGTTCAGGGAAGCCGTCACGTCATCGGCGTGCGCTGCAGTCACCGGGATCCGGGGCAGCACGCCTGCCCCGGCCACCGCCATCGCAACGACGACCGTCAGCGCGGCGAGGATGGCTGCCGGGCGGCGCAGTAAGACCCTGCGGGACCAGTACGACTGCCGCACAGCCCGGTGCCGCGCAGCCCGGTGCCGCGCAGCCCGGTGCCGCGCACCACTGCGGGACGAGGCCCGGTCCCGAGAACCCCCGGGCCGCGACGAACCGTGTTGCAACGAACCGTGTTGCAACGAACCGTGTTGCAACGAACCGTGCAGCAAAGCACCGTGCAGCAAAGCACCGTGCAGCAGACGCGAGCGCATGGGTGTTCGCTTTCCAGGCCGCCCCGGCAGTGCCAGAGCCGCCGCAGTCAGATGGCCTGTGCACGCACCGGAACTAGCAAGTTACTGTGCGTGAGCTTTCAGTGAGTGACTCTAGAACCAAGACTGCGGGCCCGGCTGGTACGACACGGCTACACCGCGGTAACCGCCGTCACCGGAAGCGAGGAGTCGGCAGCAAAATCGAGCCCGGTCGGCCCAACGCCCCTGGCCATCAGTTCGGCGCCGAGCGCGGCGACCATCGCGCCGTTGTCAGTGCACAATCCCGGTCGCGGTACCCGCAGCCGCAACCCGGCCGCCTCACACCGCTCGAGCGCCAGAGCGCGCAACCTTGAGTTGGCGGCCACTCCGCCACCGATGATCAGGTGGTCCACGCCGTGCGCCTGGCATGCCGCGACCGCCTTGCGGGTCAGCACGTCGGCGACAGCCTCCTGGAAGGACGCGGCCACGTCGGCTACCGGCACCGGTTCGCCGGCGGCCTCGCGTGCCTCCACCCAGCGTGCAACCGAGGTCTTCAGGCCAGAGAACGAGAAGTCATGAGTGCCGTCCCGGTATTTGCCGCGCGGGAACGCGATCTGGTCGCGAACTCCAGTCGCTGCCGCCCGGTCGATATGCGGGCCGCCCGGAAAAGGCAGCCCGAGCACTCGGGCCACCTTGTCGAATGCCTCGCCTGCAGCGTCGTCGATGGTCGCGCCGAGCGGCACGACCTCCGCTGCCACATCTGGCACGAGCAGCAGCGACGAATGTCCGCCCGACACCAGCAGCGCGATGGCCGGGGCCGGCAGCGCGCCGTGCTCAAGCTGATCCACGGCCACATGCGCGGCCAGGTGGTTGACGCCATAGAGCGGCTTGCCGGTGGCGATCGCGTAGGCCTTGGCGGCACTGACCCCGACTAGCAGCGCCCCGGCCAGGCCAGGGCCAGCGGTGACCGCGATCGCGTCGACGTCGGCCAGCAGCACCCCTGCGGACTCCAGCGCGCGGTCCACGGTCGGCACCATGGCCTCCAGGTGAGCCCGGCTCGCGACTTCCGGCACCACGCCGCCGAACCTGGCATGCTCCGCGACGCTGGAAGCTACCGCGTCGGCCAGCAGTTCATAACCGCGAACCAGCCCGACGCCGGTCTCATCGCAGGACGTCTCGATGCCGAGCACCAGCGGCGCCGTCACGTTGCTTCTCCTGCCTGCCAGGTCGCCTGGTCGCAGCCAGTTTCCGGCGGCCGGGCCGAACCATTGGCCGCTGACTCGCCGGCCGCACCCGGCCGGAGCACGCCGGCCAGGCTGCGCCGCATGACGATCGCATCCATCCCGGATGGCTGGTAATAGCCGCGCCTGACGCCGATGTCAGCGAAACCCCACCAGCGGTAAAGCCGCTGCGCGCGCTCGTTATCAGCCCGGACCTCCAGGAAGATCTCGGTACAGCCGCGCCGGACGGCCTCCTGCATCAGATCGCCCAGTAGCTGCGAGCCGATGCCCTGACCCCAGTACTCAGCGGCGACAGCGATCGTCAGCACGTCCGCCTGGCCGCCGGCGGCCAGCAGGCCGGCGTAGCCGATAATCGTGCCAGCCTCCTCGGCGACAAGGTAGTGCCGGCTGGCCGGCTGCTGGCCGAGCTCGCCAGCCAGCATCTGCCGGGACCACGCTTCGTCACCGAACAAGGCAAGCTCCAGCGCGATCACATTATCGAGATCAGCGCTGACCATCGGGCGCAGGCTCGGGCTCACGGGGTTACTCGCTTCGGCTTGCCCGGCTCGCGTGCATCCGGCCTGCGCAGGTAGAGCGGCACGGCAGGCTGGGCCGCCTCGTCCCGCGCTAGCCGGCCGGCCGCGATGGATGCGAGTTGTCCCGCGGAGGGAAACGAGGGATTGAGCGGCCGGTCGCTCAGCTCCGGGTAGAGCCTGGCGCCCTCCCCGGCAACGGCCAGGCCCGAAGGCAGATCGGCCGGCCGGCTCACCTGCGGCCCGTAGCTGCGTCGGCCGTCTGCGCAGTAGCGGGCCCAGTACACTTCCCGGCGCCGCGCGTCAGTGGCGACCAAGAACTCGCTCCCGGCAGCCTCGGTCTGCGCCGCCGCGGCGATCACGTCTAGCGAGCACACCCCGTCGATCCTGATCCCGAGCGCGCTGGCCAGCACGCGGGCAGTGACCAGGCCGGCGCGCAGTCCGGTGTAGGGACCGGGCCCGGTGCCGACGGCGACCGCCGTCAAGTCCCCGCGGCCGGCGCCGACGCTGCGCAGCGCCTTGTCGATGAAGACGGCGAGCAGCTCGCCATGCCTGCGGCCGTCGACGGCGGACTCCTCGGCGATTACGGCGGCGCCATCATGCAGGGCCACCGTCACCGCCGACGTCGCGGTGTCAAAGGCGAGCAGCAGCACGGTTGATCAGCCTAGTGAGGAAGCGCCGATGCTTCGACCTAAGGCCGGCCGAGCCGGTCAGGCGGCGGGCTCGGTAAGCGACTTCGCCAGCACGTCCCTCGCCGCGGCCTCGGCACCCGCCTCCAGCGTGCTGACGGACACCGGCCCGAACCCGTGCCCGGACTCCTGCCCGGACAACGAGGCTGTGATGAGCACGTTCCGGTCGCGGATCACGACAGTCACGACGTCCGTCAGGATCCCGTCGGCATGCTCGGTCTGCACCGCCGCGAACGCCTGCTGACCAGTCTTGGCCAGCGTGGTGATCTGCGCTGCCGACAGCAGCGACTTCGCCTTCGCGGTCCTTGGCGGCTTCAGCAGGTTCTGGTACGTCAGCGCGTAACTGTTCTGCGCGTTGGCCGACGCGCTGCCAGGCGCGCTGCCGGCCGCAGTCGCCGCCGCGAACGGCTGGTAGGCCTGCGCGGACACTTCCAGCACGAGGAAATCCGGCTTGCGGTCCAGAGTGAAGCTGCACTGGCTCTGCGTGCTCTCCGAGATCTCGCTCGCCACGCTCCGGCCGGGATCCGGCAGGTACTGACTGAGCACGGTGTTGCTTACGCTGCCGCAGGTACTGGGGACCGCCTTGAACTCGCCGGGCAGCAGTGACGTCACGTACGGGAGCGGCTTAGGCGTGTGGTGAGTCAGCAGCGCGGTGATCCCGGCAGCGACTACGCAGACCACGATGGCGAGCCCGCACCAGCGGTATACGCGACGGCGCGATTTACGCAGCCTGGTCGCGGCTGCCCGGCCCCGCCGGCTCGGTCGCCCTGGCCTCTCGTCGCCAGCGGCCGGGTCATCCAGTTCTACGGGCGCCTGCCGCTGGCCCGGGGCGTGATTGGCATAACTGCGGCCGGCGTAGCTGTCGTCGTCGGTGATCGTGCTGCGCGTGCCGGCATGCCGCCGTACGGTACTTGCCGCCCTGACCGGGTAGTCATTCGGCCCTGCCCAGGGTGGCTGCTCATCCTCGGGGTCAGGCCCGAAGCCATCGAACTGCCGCCAGTCGTCCCGGTCCGCCCGGCGTGTCCGGTCCTGCGCGCGGTCATGCCGCCCTCGATGGTCGGACTCAGGCGGCCGGGCCGGCCGACGGGGCGGGGAGCCCTGCTGGGCCACGGCACGCCTCCTGATGGCTGATCGGAGCCGCGGGCGCTCCCGGCAAGGACCCGCTGGACTCACCGGCAGTGTAGTGGCGCGAACAGTGCCGCGGAGGACAATTCGGAACGCGCCCGGCCACTGCGCCGGAGGCAAAACCGGGCGGGTCAGCGGCCGGTCCAGCCAGCTGCCCGGCCAGTACCCGATGATGAGTGCCGGTTCAGATCGGCCGGTGCTAGTTCAGATCGGCCGGTGCTAGTTCAGATCGGCCGGTGCTAGTTCAGATCGGCTAGCGCCAGTCTGGCCGCATCGGCCACGGCCGCGTCGCGCCACCGCTCGCCCCAGCCCTGCACCCAGACGGTCCGCCGGATGTCGGCCTCCCCGGTATCGTCCGGGTCGGCAGCGGCCGCCTGTTCGCCGGCCGAGATCCTGACCGACAGGAAGCTCGGCGCGAGATCCTCGACTAGCCCATCCCCCCACTCGACCACCGTGATCGCCGTCGCCAGGTCGGTATCCAGGTCCAGGTCATCCACCTCGGCGCGGCTGCCGAGCCGGTAAGCGTCGGCATGCACCAGGTCCGGACCTTCGGACAGGCTCGGATGCACCCTGGCGATGACAAACGTCGGTGAGGTAACCGAGCCGCGAACGCCGAGGCCCGCCCCGATGCCCTGGGTCAGGGTGGTCTTGCCCGCACCGAGCGGCCCTGAGAGCAGCACGAGGTCACCGGCTCGCAGCAGGCTGGCTAGCCGGCGGCCGAGACTGCGCATCTGCTCGGCCGTCGGCACGCTGATCTCTTCGTCGACGCCTGGCTCGTCTGGGGTCATGCGGGTCGCCGGCTCGCCGACTCGTCGAGCGCCAGAGCCACCAGATCGGATATCTCCTCTGTCACGACCTCCGGTCGTTCCAGGATGACCATGTGGCCGGCCGCGGGTATCCGCACCAGGCTGGCGCCAGGAATCGCGGCAGCCACCTCAGCGGTCTGGTCGGATGCGACGAGCCGGTCCTCCATGCCGGTGATGACGAGGGTGGGCACCTGGCCGATTGTCGGCAGCGCTTCGCGCTCGTC
>Ga0335073_10001666_pt1 | contig 29855 bp, 27 predicted proteins | sample Lox_Sample_22_FD_207093 | JGI IMG/M metagenome (GOLD analysis project Ga0335073, IMG submission 207093) | Soil microbial communities from Loxahatchee National Wildlife Refuge, Florida, United States - Lox_Sample_2.2 | ecosystem: Environmental > Terrestrial > Soil > Wetlands | place: USA... | reverse complement strand
CCCCGAACCGACCTACACCAACTTCGCCTCTGCGGCCAACAGCGATCATCTCGCCGATGTCGCACCGGCTTCGGACGAGCAGCAGTCGTGACACCTCACTGCCCCGTTGCTCGGAACCGCCTGTCCGTGCGTCGGTCACGATGTGACGAGCTGCCACGTCACGCACCCGGCGTCCCAGCTGGCGCTTCATCGGGAAGCGCGAGCGACGCCTTAGCGCTCCTGCCAGCAAGCGGTCGGGGCGCGTTCCTGGCCGCGTTCAGCGTGGCGGTCGTGATTCGGCGAGCTGGTCGGGAGTGGCGGTCCAGCTGGCGAGGAGGTTGAGGGCCTCGTGGGAGCGGCTGCCTGGTTCGGCGGTGAAGATCGCGAGTCTTAGTCCAGTGTCGGCGGCGAGTTCCATGACCTCGAAGCTGAGTTCGAGGTCGCCGACGACGGGGTGGTGCAGCCGCTTGGTTCCGGTGTGGTGGTAGCGGACGTTGTGCGCCGCCCACCAGGTGCGGAACGGTTCGCTGCGGGTCGACAGTTCGCCGACGAGATCTGACAGCGCGCGGTCGTAGGGGTTGCGCCCGGCCTGGGAGCGGAGGGATGCGACGAGGTCCTTGGCCGCTTTCTCCCAGTCGAGGAAGAATTCCTGGGCGGCGGGGTCGAGGAAGGTGAAGCGCGCGCTGTTGGGTGGCTGCTCGCGGCTCTCGAACAGCGGCGCGTAGAGTGCGCGGCCGAGGTGGTTGGCCGCCAGATAGTCACCGCGCGCGTTGCTCACTGCCGCTGGCGAGCCGATGGTGTCGAGGATGCGCTGCACGACGGGCCGTACGCGCTGTTGGGCGGGGCGGCGGGGGCGCCGTGTGGGGATGGGGCTGGCCGCGCGAGCGAGATCGAGGAGGTGGGCGCGCTCTGCGTCGTCGAGCTGGAGCGCGTCGGCGAGCGCCTCGAGGACGGTCTCGGAGGCGCCGGTGGCGTTGCCGCGCTCCAGGCGCTTGTAGTACTCGACGCTCACCCCGGCCAGCGAAGCAACCTCCTCACGCCGCAGGCCAGGCACGCGCCGCCGACCGTAGCTCGGCAGGCCGGCCTGCTCGGGCCTGACCTTCGCCCGGCGGGATGTCAGGAATTGCGAGAGCTCGGTCACGGGGTCCATGCCAGCAATGTACGCCGCGCAGGCCGTCCCAGAGGTGCCCTGTCGGTACCCCTTTGACAGGGCCTCTCAGATATCGCCGATCGGTGCCACAGTCAAAGCCAGCCGCCACGACTTCAACGCGAGAGGACCGCGCTATGAGCATAGAGAACACCACTGGCCGCGTCGCGGTCATCACCGGCGCCTCGTCGGGCATTGGCGAGGCGACCGCGCGGGCTTTGGCCGCCGACGGCCACCGCGTCGCTCTGCTCGCCCGACGTGCCGATCGCATCCAGGCGCTGGCCGCTGAGCTCGGCGAGAACGCGATCGCGATCGAGGCGGATGTCACCGATCGCGGGTCGCTCCTCGCCGCGGCCGAGCGGGTGCAGAGCGAGCTTGGCGGCGCCGACGTCCTGATCAACAACGCGGGAATGATGCTCCTCGGTCCCTTCTCGTCCGATCAGCACGACGACTACTCGCCGATGATCCAGACCAACCTTCTCGGCGCGATCACGACGACCGAGGTGTTCCTTGACCAGCTTCGTGACGGTGGCGGGGATTTGATCAACATTTCCTCGGTCGCGGGGCGGACCGCGCGGCCCGGGAATGCGGTCTATGCCGCGACCAAGTGGGGCATCAACGGCTTCTCAGAGGCGCTGCGCCAAGAGCTGCAGCCCGAGATCCGCGTGACCGTCATCGAGCCGGGCGCCGTGGCGACCGAGTTGACTGATCACATCACTCACGCTGAGACCAAGGCAGGCGCCGAGAAGATGTACGCGCAGACGGCGATCACCGCTCAGGACATCGCCGAAGTGATCGTTTTCGCAGTCTCACGGCCGCACACCGTGACGCTCAACGAGATCCTCATCCGGCCAACCGCACAGGCCGGCTGAAACATCAACCCGACGCGAGAGGCATGAAGAAATGACCGCGACAACGATCCCCAGCCTGAGACTGAATAACGGTGTGGAGATCCCCGCCCTGGGGCTGGGCGTTTTCCAGACACCGCCCGACGAGACCCGGGACGCTGTTCGCAGCGCGCTCGACCTCGGGTACAGGCATATCGACACCGCGGCGGCGTATGGCAACGAGCGCCAGGTCGGCGAGGCGGTGCGAGGCTCCGATCTGGACCGCTCGGAGGTCTTCCTGGAGACTAAGGTCTGGATCAGCGATTACGGATACGACGAGACGCTGCACGCCTTCAAGAAAAGCGCCGGCAAGCTCGGCGTCGATCAGATCGACCTGCTGATCCTCCACCAGGCGCTGCCGTCCGCGTTCGACCGGACGCTCGAGGCGTACCGCGCTCTTGAGACGCTGCTCGCCGACGGCAAGGTCCGCGCGATCGGGGTCAGCAACTTCATGGTCGCGCACCTAACCACGCTTCTCGATCGCGCGACGGTGGTGCCTGCCGTCAACCAGATCGAGTGCCACCCCTACTTCCAGCAGCCTGACGTGCAGACGTTCAATGCCGAGCACGGCATCCTCACGCAGGCGTGGTCACCGATCGGCGGGATCACCTTCTACCGCGACGGCAGCCACGGCAGCACGCTCGATGACCCGGTCATCGCGGACATCGCTAGGGCCCACGGAAAGACTCCGGCGCAGGTGATGTTGCGTTGGGGTCTGCAGCACGGCCGCTCGGTCATTCCGAAGTCCACCAAGGCCAGCCGCATCGCTGAGAACATCGACGTGTTCGACTTCGAACTGTCCGCCGACGAAATGGCCGCGATCGGCGGCCTGGACACCGGCCGTCGCGGCGGCCCCGAGCCCGACGCGATCACCCTGGAAGCGTTCGGCCGCGAGATCCCCGAGGCCTGAGAGCCGCCGCCTCGCTCAGCCTGGCCGCGTTCGGCGCGCTCACATCGTCGTCCGCCGGCCCGGACCGCGAGCTACTCGGCCGCGACACCCACTCGAAAGTCAACGACTCCTAGACTAGATGGTCGGGCGCTAGCTTTCCGCGAGTTGGCGTAGCAGTTCGATCGCGCTCTCGAGGGTGTCCCGGTCGGCCGGCGAGAGCTTGTCGGCGATCGCGCGGGCCAGCCAGCCGTCGCGGGCGGCGCGGTCGGCGTGGAGTCGCGTCAGGCCCTCGTCGGTGATCTCGACCACGGCTCGTCGCCGATCATCCGGATCCGGGCGGCGGGTGACGAAACCGTCGGTCTCGAGATCGGCGACGGTCTGGGCCATGGATTGAGGGCGCACCCGCTCGGCCAGGGCGAGATCGCTCACCCCGCTGGGCCCGCAGCGGTCGAGCCGTCCGAGCACCGTGGCTTGCGATAGCGGGAACCGGTTTTCCGCCCGCAGGCGGCGGTTCAGCTGGCCGAGGACGACCCGGAGGTCGCTGGCGAGGTGGGCCGGGTCGGTCTTCGTCGGCATATGCCGGAGAGTATAGAACGACCTCTACAGGCAAACTGCACAGTTTGCCTGTATACTGAATCAGATGAACAACGACCGGTACAAGTGGATCGCGCTGTCGAACGCGACCCTCGCGGTGCTGTTCTCGACGCTGGATGCGTCGATCACGCTGATCGCGATGCCCGACATCTTCCGCGGCATCAACCTGGATCCGCTTGTCCCCTCCAACAGCTTCTACCTGCTGTGGATGATTCTCGGCTACATGGTCGTGCTGAGCGTCCTGGTGGTGAGCCTGGGGCGGCTGGGCGACATGTTCGGCCGGGTGCGGATCTACAACCTCGGCTTCGTGATCTACACGGTCGCGTCCCTGATGCTGGCGATCGATTGGATGACGGGTAAGCCGGCAGCCCTCTACCTGATCGTCTTTCGGATCTTCCAGGGGGTCGGCGGAGCCTGCCTGGTCGCCAACTCGGCGGCGATCATCACCGACGCGTTCCCGGCCAACCAGCGCGGCATGGCCCTCGGGATCAACAACATCGTCGGGGTGGGCGGCACCTTCGTCGGCCTGGTGCTCGGCGGTCTGCTGGCTCCGATCAGCTGGCGTCTGGTGTTCTTGATCTCGGTCCCGGTCGGCGTGTTCGGCACGGTTTGGGCCTACCTGAAGCTCGAGGAGCGCTCGGAGCCCAGGCGCCGCCCGGTCGACTGGCTCGGCAATCTGACCTTCGCGGTCGGCCTGATCCTCGTGATGGTTGCCGTCACCTACGGCATCCGCCCCTACGGCGGACACAGCACCGGCTGGACGAGCCCCAGGGTGCTCGGGCTGTTCGCCGCGGCGATCGTCGTCCTGGTCGCTTTCGTGATCACCGAGTATCGCGTCTCCGACCCGATGTTCCGCCTGCCCCTGTTCCGCATCCGCGCGTTCACGTTCGGGACGCTCTCGACGTTCTTGTCCTCGATCGCGCGCGGCGGATTGATGTTCATCCTGATCATCTGGCTGCAGGGGATCTGGCTTCCCCAGCACGGCTATGACTTCACCAAGACACCCCTGTACGCCGGGCTCTACATGCTGCCCCTCACCGTCGGGCTGCTGTGCGCCGGTCCGGCCTCCGGGTACCTGTCTGACCGCTTCGGCGCGCGCTGGTTCGCGACGGGCGGGATGCTCGCCTCGGCGCTCAGCTTCGTGCTGCTGCTGGCGCTCCCCACAGACTTCAGCTACCCGGTGTTCGCCGCGATCCTCGCCCTGATGGGTATCTCGATGGGGATGTTCGCCTCTCCCAACCGGGCCGCGGTGATGAACAGCCTGCCGCGCAGCGACCGCGGCGCTGGCGGCGGGATGAACATGACCTTCCAGAACTCCGCCCAGGTCCTGTCGATCGGGATCTTCTTCACGCTGATGATCATCGGCCTCGCCAGCAGCCTGCCCGCGGCGATGACCAGCGGTCTCGAGGCCCACGGTGTGTCGGCGGCCACCGCCACCCACGTCGCCCACCTCCCGCCGGTCTCGATCCTGTTCGCCGCGTTCCTCGGCTACAACCCGATCCAGCACCTGGTCGGCGCCCACGCGCTGGCCATGCTCACCTCCCAGAATCGATCGCTGTTGATCGGACACTCGTTCTTCCCCAACCTGATTTCGGCGCCGTTCCGCAGCGGGCTGCACGCGGCGTTCGCGTTCGCGATCGTCGCCTGCCTCGTGGCGGCCGCCGCGTCACTGATGCGCGGCGGTCGCTACTACGACGCCGAAGAGCCACGGCCCCACACCCTCCACCGAGGTCCCATCCGAGTGCGGCAGCATTCAGCGCCCCGACGCGAACCGCAGCGTGCGGGCTAATCGCAAACGCCACGGCGGCACGTTGGTCGTGCCGGCGTCGCTCCCCAGTGTCCAAAGAAATCCCACCCTGAGAGGTAACAGACGATGCCGACTTGGCTGATCACCGGATGCTCAACCGGCCTCGGCCGCGCGCTCGCGCAAGCGGCGCTCGACCGCGGCGACAGCGTGGCCGCGACCGCCCGGGATGCCGCGACGATCCAAGACCTGGTCGACGCTCACCCCGATAGCGCACTCGCCCTTGCGCTCGACGTCACCGACCGGACACAGATCTCAGCCGCCGTGAGCGCGGCCCAAGAGCGATTCGGCGCTATCGACGTGCTCGTCAACAACGCCGGCTACGGCTACCGTGCCGCCGTCGAGGAGGCGGAGGACAGCGACGTGCAAACGCTGTTCGCCACGAACTTCTTCGGTCCCGTCGCGCTCATCAAGGCCGTCCTGCCCGACATGCGCGCCCGCCGGCACGGCACGATCGTGAACGTCTCCTCGATCGGAGCGCGACTGTCGCCGCCCGGGTCCGGCTATTACGCGGCGTCCAAGGCCGCGCTGGAAGGATTGACCGCGTCGCTGCGCAAGGAGCTTGAGCCGCTTGGCATCACCGCGATGATCGTCGAACCCGGCGCGTTCCGCACCGACTTCTACGGCCGGTCGCTGGCGCAGTCCCGCCATCCGATCGCTGATTACGCGGACACGGCCGGCCGGCGCCGCAAGGAGCACGACAGGTCAGATGGAACTCAGCCAGGCGATCCTGCGAAGGCCGCGCAGGCGATCATCACCGCGGTGGAGAGCTCAAACCCACCGCTGATGCTTGTCCTCGGGCCTGACGCCCTGAGCAACTTCCGCGGATCCCTCGACGCCCTCAGCGCGGATCTGACCGCCTGGGAGCATCTCAGCACCGCCACAAGCTTCGCCGACTGAGATCACCGGTCGGAAAGCTGCCTGAGCTGTGCAGGCCTCGGCTCAGCGGGCGCTCCGGCGCTGCTCCGTCTCCCTCGCCGACGTTCGACGCGGGCGAGGCCCGGGCGGCCGGCGCGAGGCGCACCGGCGCGGTGCGCCTCGCGGGTTGCGCTCAGCTGCAGTGGATGCAGCCGGACTCGCCCCGGTCGGTGGCACGCTGGGCGGCTTGGTAGTGCTCGGCCGCGAGCCGCGGGTCACCTAGGGCTCGGTCATGCTCGCGACGATCCGCCGCGTTCGCGAGTCGAGTGGCGAGGTTCCGTTTCAATAGCGACAGGGGGTTCATTGTCATCAGGCCTCCTTATGCCTAGCGCTCGCATATACGAACGCATGTTCGATTTTAGAACCGATTCACGGGCTCTTGTGTGCGTCCGCGCACACATTCTCGTGTGCGCTGAGATTCCACCGATCACCGCCGGCGCCGGTCGCGATCACGGAGTTCAAAGGCTCCGTCGAGCCCCCGGCGTGATCGCGTCTCAGCCGCTGCGGAAGAAGGTGCCGGCGAGTATTCCGCCGTCGACGACGAACCCCGCCCTGGTGCCGTAAGAGCTCCGTCAGCGGTCAGGTAAGCCGCGAGCGCAGCGACGTCGCCCGCCGCCGGAGCGGGCGGCGGGATCAGCGTCAACGGAACTCCACGCGCTGTTGCCCCAGGTGGCTTGCACGGTGGTGGCCGGATTGGTCACGCGCGCGTGGGGCGAGGTCAGCACGACCCGCGGGCGGGCGGCTCAGTCCGACGAGCGACTGTGCGGACATGGCCCTATTCCTCGTTCAGGCAGAGGTGCCGAGCCAACCATTTGACTGATGCCGGGGGGCGCTGACGTCTCACGCCCACCGAGGGCAGAGGTCGCGGCGCTCGAGGAGCCCTCGGGTCCTTGACCGAGAGGTCCATGCTTGGTAGGCTGAACCTAATTAGGAACAGTAATTCGGATATCCGAACAGGTGAGTAAGAGACTGTGAGTCAGGTTGAGTCAGCCACACCCGCCGATCAGGCCGCCGGGGCCGCTGATCTGATCGAGCGAAGCGAAATCTTCGTGAACGGCGAATGGCAGCCGTCGGCTGGGGCCGGGACGATCACGGTGGTCAACCCCTCGACCGAGGAGCCGTACGCGACCGTCCCGAGCGGCACCGCGGCAGACGTCGATCGGGCCGCGAGCGCTGCGGCGGCTGCGCTCGCCGAGTGGTCGCAATCGACGCCGGATGAGCGTGCGGCGATCCTGAGACGCATCGCTGACCTGATCGACGAGCGTTCCGAGCAGATCACCCGGACGATCGTCAGCGAGGTCGGCCAGCCGGAGAAACTTGCCGCCCAGCTGCAAACCGCCTCACCGGCGCAGAACCTCCGGATCTTCGCCGACGAGGTTGGAAACGTCGCATGGCAGGAACGGGTGGACCACACGATCGTGCAGCGGCTGCCGGCCGGGGTCGTCGGCGCCATCACGCCCTGGAACGTTCCCCTGTTGATGATCGTCATGAAGGCCGGAGCCGCGATCGCCGCCGGTTGCACGGTTGTGCTCAAGGGCAGTGAGATCGCGCCGCTCAGCTCGTTCATCTTCGCCGAGCTCGCGCGCGAGGCAGGACTTCCCAGCGGTGTCTTCAACCTCGTCAGCGGCACCGGCCCCCAGGTCGGCGAGGCGCTCGTGGCGCATCCTCTGATCGACATGGTGTCGCTCACCGGGTCGCCCCGCGCCGGCCGCCGGGTGATGGAGATCGCGGCCCAATCGATCAAGCGCGTGGGCCTCGAACTCGGTGGCAAGTCCGCCAACCTGATCTTCGAAGATGCCGACTTCGATCGCGCCGTGAGCGATGGCATCGCCGACGCGTTTCGGAACTCGGGCCAAGCATGCGGGGGACTCACCCGCGTCCTCGTCCCAAAGCGCCGCGTGGGGGAGGCCGCCGAGCTCGCCGTTGCGACCGCCGATGCCTACGTGCTCGGAGATCCGTTCGATCCGGCCACGACGCTTGGCCCGGTCACCACCTACGGTCAGCGGGAGCGGATTCGTGGCTACATCCGGTCCGGCAGCGAGCACGGTGCAAAGCTTCTCGTCGGAGGTCCCGACGCCCCGGCCGGGCTCGATCGCGGCTTCTTCGTCGAGCCGACGGTTTTCACCGGCGATAACACGATGGGGATCGCCCGTGAGGAGATCTTCGGCCCGGTCGTTGTGATCATCCCCTTTGAGAGCGAAGCGGAGGCAATCGCAATCGCGAACGATTCGCCCTACGGCCTGTGTGCCGGCGTGTGGTGCGGCGACGAGGAACATGCGCACGCAATCGCCAAGCGCCTCCGGGTCGGACGGGTGCGGATCAATGGATCTCCGGTGAACCGTCGCGCTCCCCATGGCGGCTTCAAGCTGTCCGGCATCGGCCGGGAGTGGGGCCGTTTCGGCATCGAAGAGTTTCTTGAGTATCAGTCGGTCGGTTAGCCCGACCGATCCCGTCACGCGCGCCAACGAGGAGAGTAACCCGGACATGACCACAATTCACCAGCACACCGACGACGCGACGATCACCGTCCGCAGCGACATCTTCGTCAACGGCGAATGGATCGAGTCCTCGGGGACGCAGATGATCGACGTCATCAATCCGGCGACGGAGGAAACGATCGCGAAGGTCGTCCGGGGCACATCAGACGACGTCGATCGCGCCGCGAAGGCCGCGGCCGCCGCCTTCCCCGCCTGGTCGCGGACCCCGGTCGGCGAGCGTGCGCGGCTGGTGGGTCGCCTCGCCGATCTGATCGAGGCTCGCTCGGAGGAACTCACGAGGCTGATCATCAGCGAGGTCGGCACCCCGATCCATTTCGGGGTCGACTCGCAGACTGGCGTGGCTGTGAGCGATCTGCGGAACTTCGCCGAGGCGCTCGAGCAAGTCGTGTGGGAGGAACACGTCGAGAACTTCGTCGTACGTCGCGAGCCGGTGGGCGTCGCCGGCGCGATCACGGCCTGGAACGGTCCGCTGCGCTCGATTGTGCTGAAGGCCGGCGCGGCGATCGCGGCGGGTTGCACCGTGGTTCTGAAGCCGAGTGAAGTGGCGCCGTTGAGTGCGTACGTGTTCGCCGAACTCGTTGACGAGGCGGGCTTCCCCAACGGTGTCTTGAATCTTGTGAGCGGGATCGGGCCCGAGGTCGGCGAGGCAATCGCCTCGCATCCGCTCATCGACATGGTGTCGCTCACGGGCTCGGTCCGCGCAGGGAGCCGAGTGATGGAGCTGGGCTCGGCGTCGGTGAAGCGGCTTGGCCTCGAGCTCGGCGGCAAGTCGGCCAACCTAATTCTCGAGGACGCCGACCTTGAGCGGGCGGTGCAGGTCGGGATCGATGACGCATTTCGGAACGCTGGTCAGGTGTGCGGCGGGCTCTCGCGCATGCTGGTGTCGCGAGCGCAGTTCGGCGACGCTCAGGAGATCGCGATCAGCAAAGCCGAGAGCTTCGTGCTCGGGGATCCGTTCGATCCGACGACGACGCTCGGGCCTGTGATCAGCGACCGTCAGCGTGATCGGATCCGCGAGTACATCCGGTTCGGGCAGTCCGCCGGAGCGCCGATGCTCACGGGAGGCCCGGAGGCACCGGAGGGAATCGAGCGCGGGTACTACGTCAAGCCGACGATTTTCACCGGCGACAACAGTTTCCGACTCGCGCAGGAGGAGATCTTCGGTCCTGTCCTCATGATGATCCCGTTCGACGGTGAGGAGGACGCGATCGCGATCGCGAACGACTCCGTCTATGGACTGGGAGGCGCGATCTGGAGCGCCGATCCGGAGCGGGCACGTGCGGTGGCGACGCGTGTCCGGACCGGACGGATCCGCATCAACGGCACGCCGATCAACATGAAGGCTCCGCACGGCGGCTTCAAGCTGTCGGGCATCGGCCGTGAGATGGGCCGGTACGGGATCGAGGAGTACCTCGAGTACAAGTCCGTGATCGGCTGATCGCGCGCTTCGTCGGTTTCGAGGCACAGAGCAGGGCAATCAGATGATCAGTCCGCGAGCGCGCGCGATGGCAAGCCCGACCGGCCGTTTCGAAGCGGTCACGATCGAACGGCGGGATCCGGGCCCGCACGATGTACGGATCGACATCTCCCACTGCGGGATCTGTCACACCGATGTCCACCATGCGCGGGCGGAGTTCGGCACGACCCACTACCCGATCGTTCCCGGACATGAGATCGTCGGCACGATCTCCGCGGTGGGCGAAGCGGTGACCAAGTTCGGCATCGGTGACCGCGCCGGCGTTGGGTGCCTCGTCGATTCGTGTCGCGACTGCAAGGAGTGCCGCGCGGGGCTCGAGTCTTATTGCCGGGTGGGCAAGGTACTCACCTACAACGCGATTGGCGGCGACGGCGCCGTCACCCTCGGCGGCTACAGCGAGACGCTCGTCGTCGACGAGGCCTTCGCCGTTCGGGTCCCGGAGAGCATGGCACCCGAGAACACCGCGCCGTTGCTATGTGCGGGGATCACGACGTACTCGCCGCTGCGTCACTGGAACGCGGGGCCCGGCAAGCGGGTCGCGATCATCGGCTTTGGGGGCCTCGGTCACATCGGCGCCCAGATCGCGCACTCACTCGGGGCACACACCACGGTGATCAACAAGACCGAACATCAAGCAGACGATGCCCGCCGGCTCGGCGCGGACGACTTCCGGGTAACCGGGGACGCTCGCACCTACGAGGAGCTCGCGGACTCCTTCGATCTGATCGTCTCGACGGTCCCCGTCAGCTACGACCTCGACAGCCATCTCAACCTGCTCGGCCAGAACGGCGTGTTCGTCAACCTGGGCGTACCCGAGAAGCCGCTCAGCATCGAGCCGTACTCGCTGCTCACACACCGGCGCTCGATCGCAGGCTCGATGTGCGGCGGGATTCCCGAGACGCAGGAGATGATCGACTTCTGCGCCGAGCACGGGATCGGCGCGCAGGTCGAGCTCATCGAGGCCGGCTACATCGACGAGGCCTTTGACCGTCTGGTCGCCAGCGATGTGAGCTATCGGTTCGTGATCGACGCCAGCACCTTCGCGGACGAAGAGACGGATCCGAACCGCTCGCCGAGCGGTTGAGGGCATTCAGCCCCGGACAGACCACAACACGACGGAGAATCGCATGGATACGACGACAGCCGGCGAGCAAATCATGAGCGAGCTCATGGGTGAGCACTACCTCGAGGAGCGCGCTGCGAAGCGCAACGAGTTCAACGGCGTGCTACAGGACTATTCGGCGGACGTCTGCTTCGCTCGGATCTGGGGGCGGCCGGCGCTCGACCGCAAGCTGCGCAGCGTGATCAACATCGCGATGCTCGTCGCGCTCAACCGCCCCAACCAGCTGCGCCACCACCTCGAGGGCGCGTTGAACAACGGCTGCTCGGTCGACGAGATCCAGGAGATCCTCTTGCAGACCGCGGTGTATTGCGGTCTCCCCGCGGCCGGCGAGGGGTTCCGCATCGCGGAAGAGATTCTGCGCGAGCGCGACCTGGTCAGCTAGTGCGGGCGGACAATCCCGTTTGTGTAACCACGATTGAAGGATGGACGAGATGAAGGTCGGCTTTATTGGGCTCGGTGCGATGGGTCGCGGGATGGCGGCGAACCTGCAGAAGAACGGCCACGATCTGGTGGTCAACGACATGCGCCAAGAGGCGGCCCGCGAATACCTCGACGCCGGGGCAACCTGGGCTGAGAACCCCAGCGAGCTTGCCTCCCAGGTCGAAGTCGTCTTCACCTCGCTTCCGACGCCGCAGGATGTCGAGTCTGTGGCGCTCGCTGAGAACGGTCTGGCCGCGGGCTTTCGTGAGGGTGCGGCCTGGTTTGACCTGACAACCAACTCCGTCGACGTCGTGCGCCGGTTGCACGCGGTCATGTCTGAAAAGGGTGTGTCGCTGATGGACGCGCCGGTCAGCGGCGGTCCCAAGGGGGCGGCCAATGGACGCCTGGCGATCTGGATCGGCGGAGACCGGGAGACGTACGACAACTACATGGACCTGCTCGGCGTGATGTCCGATGACGCGCGATACATCGGCCCGAGCGGCGCCGGCACGATCGCGAAACTGACGCACAACATGGCAAGCCTGGCGATCAGCGCGGTCGTCACGGAGGTGCTGACCATGGGCGTGAAGGCGGGCGTCGAGCCGGCGGCACTGTGGGAGGCGATTCGCAACGGTGGCGCCGGCCGGCAGCGAGCTTTCGACAACGTCAGCCGCCGGTTCCTCCAGGGGAAGTTCGATCCGCCGAGCTTCCGCTTGCGTCTTGCCTACAAGGATGCGCAGCTGGCAATGCAGCTCGCGCGTGATTCCAGCGTCCCGATGAGGCTCTGCAACCTCGTGACGGCGGACATGACCGAGGCGCTCAACCGCGGTTGGGGCGAGCGGGATAGTCAGACCTTCCTCCTGCTCCAGCAGGAGCGGGCCGCTGTCCCGGAGTTCGATCTGAGCGAGGAGGAGGTCCAGAACATCCTCTCGCAGGAGGCGGAGTCCGCCTACAACGTTCGCTGACGCGTCCACGTCGATCGCTCGGAATCTCTGGCGTCACGGCGCACGCGCTAGTGAAGTAACGGAGCAGTACGAGCTCGAGATCGCTGGCGGGCGGGCCAATCATGTTCGTGAAATCACTCAGTTGTTCACAAAATCGAATGAGGGAGAGAGTTGTCCTCTACTACTGAAGAGTCGGCTGGGATTACGAAGGAGCTTGCCCGGGGTCGGTTTACGGATGAGATGCTTGCTGAGATGCGGGCTTTGATCGGGACTGAGTTGCGGACGGAGCAGTCGGTGAATAACGAGTATGCGATGCGGCATGCGATTTTGCGGTTTGCGGAGGGGATTGGGGATGACAATCCGTTGTGGTCGGATCGGGCTTATGCGGCGGGTACGCCGCATGGGGGGGTGATCGCGCCGCCGAGTTTTATTTTTTGTTGTTTGGGTTCGGTTCAGGTGGGGTGGCGTGGGTTGGGGGGTTTTCATGCGGAGACGAAGTTGACGTTCCATGGGACGATTCGGGAGGGCGATCGGATCACGGCGCGCGTGTTTTTTGATGGGTTTGACGGTCCGGATGCGAGCAGTTTCGCGGGACGGCGGATCAAGGATTATTTGCGTCAGGAGTACCGCAATCAGCGGGACGAGTTGGTCGCGACGTTTATTTGTTCGCGGGTGCGGTTTGAGCGGACGGCGGCTCAGGGTCGCGCGAAGTCGCGTGAGGTGGAGATCCCGCATCCGTGGACTGATGAGGAGGTCGAGCGGATCGAGGCTGATGTGCTTGCCGAGCGGCCGCGTGGTGCGACGCCGCGGTACTGGGAGGATGTGCAGGTCGGGGATGAGATCGATGTGATCACGAAGGGGCCGATCGGTCTGACCGACGAGATTGCGTATGTCGCGTCGGGTGCGGCGCCGATTCCGCGGTTGGCGGCGCATGGGGTGGCGTTGCGGCGTTATCAGCGGCATCCTCGTTGGGCGTACCGGGATCCGGTCACGCACGCGCTCGAGCCGGTGTACTCGGTGCATTACAACGATTACGCGGCTCGTCTGCAGGGGGCGCAGGCGGCCTATGACGTCGGGATTCAGCGGACGTGCTGGCAGATTCATTCCCTGACGCACTGGATGGGGGATATCGGTTTCCTGAAGGCGGCGACTTCTCAGTACCGCGCGCACGTGTATCTGTCCGATGTGGTTCGTCTCGGCGGGCGGATCACGGCCAAGGAGATCGATGGCGACGGCGATCATGTCGTGCATCTGACCACGTGGGCACGCAACCAGCGCGAGAAGGACGTCATGCCCGGCACCGCCACGATCACCCTCCCGACCCGGAGCACCATCGCCGACAGCGACGACGACTACGAACCTGAGACACCCATCGACACCGACGAAACCCAATGACCACCCCCACCAACCAACCCCCAGCCGGGCGAACCGGCCCAGTGTCCTCGACGGGGGCGCCGAGCTCGATCATCAGCGGGGCGGCTGCATCGAAGAGGACGCCTCACGGCGCGACGACGGACCCGATCAGCCTTGTCTACGAACTGCTCGACGCCCACCTCGACACCGCAGATCTTGCCGCCGGATTCGAATGCGACGAACGTTGGGCTGCGCATCTTGGCTATCTCCGGGCGCTGCAGCGTATAGGGCGCCAAACGCTGGGGGAGATGTCGATCGAGGACGAAACCTGCGGTGCAAGGCAAGGTACCCGGTCAGAGACAACTGCTGTTCGCGAGGTCGTGCTCTAGATGACGCCGGACGGCGAAACTGTGCGCGAGTTCCCGGATGTCGGACGTCGCGCAGGCAACCGCGAGGCCGGCCGGGCCGCGCTCGAGACACTCCTCAGCGACGCGGCCCTCGGCGACGGTGGGATCCGCCGCTTTGTGCCGGCGACCGCGGCGGCCAAGGTCGCCCGGGGGCTCGCAGTTCGTCCAAGGCGAGTTGCGCGCCACGCCCGAGCGCTCGGCACGGAGTTTGTCCAGGTGGCGCGCGGTACGTCGGAGGTGCGCCCGCCCAAAGGCGATCGCCGCTTCTCCGATCCGGCTTGGGACACCAACTGGTTGCTGCGTCGCATCATGCAGGGCTACCTAACGGTCGGGAGTACAGCGGACGAGCTGATCACGGAGGCGTCCGTCGATTGGCGCAGCGAGCGTCAGGCCCGCTTCGCGATCGTCAACCTGGTTGATGCGCTGTCGCCGACGAACTTCCCATGGTCGAATCCGGTGGTTCTTCGGGAGATCATCAACCAGGGTGGCGCCAATCTGATCCGTGGCGCACGGCATTTCGCCCACGACGTCTCCAGTCCGTCACGCCTACCCGCGAGCGTCGACACCACCAAGTTCGACGTCGGAGAGAACCTTGCGAACACGCCGGGTGCGGTAGTCCTGCGTACCGACGTGTTCGAGCTCATTCACTACAAGCCGCAGACCCCGCGCGTGTATGAGACCCCGCTGCTATTCGTTCCTCCGACGATCAACAAGTACTACATCCTGGATCTGGCGCCGGGGCGGAGCCTCATCGAGCACCTCGTCCAGGCGGGCCAGCAGGTGTTCGCAATCTCGTGGCGCAATCCCGATGCCGCTCAAGGCCACTTCGACCTCGACACCTACGCGAGCGCCGTCCTCGAGGCGACCGCTGCCGTCGCGGACGTGACGGCGCATAGCTCGGTGCACATCGCGGCGGCGTGCTCGGGCGGAATCATCAGCGCCGGCGCGCTTGCCCATCTCGCGGCAGACGACCGACTCTCAGAGGTTGCGTCGCTGACCCTGCTCGTGAGTGCCTTGGACAACGAGCAGGCTGGAACCGCCTCCGCTCTGACCACCCGCTCGGTCGCGGCAGCTGCGGTTGCTGAATCGGCCCGGAAGGGATACCTCGATGGACAGGCCCTCGCCGGCGTGTTCGCGTGGCTGCGGCCGAATGACCTCATCTGGCGCTATGTGATCAACAACTACCTTTTGGGTAAGGACCCCCCGGCGTTCGACATCCTTTACTGGAATCAGGACACCGTACGGCTCGCCGCCGGGCTGCACCGCGACTTCATCAGGCTCGCACTCGACAACTCGCTCACTCGAGCCGGGGCCCTGTCGGTTCTCGGTACGCCGGTGGACCTAGCGGCGGTCGACATCGACACCTACGTCCTGGCGGGGCTCACCGATCACATCGTGCCCTGGGAGAACGCGTACCGCGGCGCGCGCCTGTTCGGCGGCGCGCGGCGATTCGTCCTCTCAACCAGCGGCCACATCCAGGCCCTCGTGAACCCCCCGGGGCCCGACAGCCGCGCGAGCTTCCGAGTCGCCGACGCGGACGAGGCAGAGCCCCAAGATTGGCTCACCGCCTCCCCGCTGCATCAGGGAAGCTGGTGGACTGACTACGTCGCGTGGCTTAAGGCGCGCTCCGGCAAACGAATGCCGGCTGCGGAGACGCTCGGAAGCACGACTCACTTGGCCGCCGCCAAGGCGCCCGGCAGCTATGTCCACGCGACATGACCCAATGCGTCGGCGAGGACCCGGCTGGTGCCCATCCGCCGCGTGATCGCCCCTGACCGGCCCGCCGCCCGCGGACCACGAGGTCGGTGAGCGAACCGCTGGACACGGATGCACGCGTCACCCCGTCGAGAGACTCGAGCCCTACCTCCGCCGCGGCCTCGCGCCGAGCGGGTCCCGCGCGCCGGGGCTCAGGCCGGCGGCTGGGTGGACCACCGAGTCCACGCGGCTCTCGGTCGCCGCGATTCGCGCCGCGGATCGGAGGATCACCGCTGGCTTGCACCCCGGCACGGGCGGCGCCGGCCGAGGGGAAGTCGCCCGCGTCGGACACGGCTGACGATGCGGGCGAAGTCGACGTCACCGCGGCCGGGCGGACGGCAAGTCCTGTTTCTTCACGGAGCTCGGAGGTGGACGTCGCGGCGCTACATGACGGATGGCGGCGTGTACGCTCTCCGCTCGTGCCGCAGAACCACCGTACCGTCGACCGGGTAACCAAGATCCTCGAGGAGGTCGTCTACAGGCCTGGGATGACGTTCGGCGAGCTCACTCGGGCGGTCGACGCCCCGAAGAGCTCCGTTCACGGCTTCATCAGCGGGCTCCTGGCGAACGGCTGGCTGTACGAGCAGAACCGTCGCTTCTATCTCGGACCGGCGGTCTACGGGCTAACGCTCGCGAGCGGCCAGATCCGCGCTGGACTGGTCACCCACAGCGACCTGGAGGAGATACATGAGGCGACCGGGCTGGCGGTGTTCCTCGGCGTGCTGGCCGGGGAACACCTCATCTATGTCGCCGAGGTCGGGAGTGATCCCGTGGTCGGGTTCGATGCTCGGTCAAACATCCGGCGCATGCCGCTGGCGACCGCCGGTGGCAAGGTCCTCCTGGCCGAACGACCCGATGCCGAACGCGAGGCATATCTGCGCCGGCGCGGCCCCGACGAGGCGGACCTGGTCCAGCAATTTCTCGAAGAGCTCGAGCAGATCCAAAAGACCCGCATCGCGACCAACGTCCGGCAAGGGGGCGCGCGGTCTGCGATCGCGACGGTCATCCGCAACCCGTCCGGGGACGCGGTGGCCTCCATCACCCTGGTGGGTGCGGCATCTGATGTGCAGCCACGCGTAAAGAAGCTGAGCAAACTGCTGCTTGACCGCGTTGATTCGTGGCAGGAGCGCACGGACACCGCTCGCGAACTGATCTGACCGTCCTGGGCACCGCTGCCCGTCCATCAAGCGGCGCTGTCGCGTGGTCCTGGTTTGGACGCTACCGGTGCTTCTGCCCGGCAAGCGTTCCGTCCCCCTTGGAGCGAAGTGATCCTGCCACACGGCCGCGGCTGACATCGACGTGTACCAGGCATCGTGAGGTATAGGAGCCTCCGGGGGCGGGTTGCGACCCGCCCTGACGTTTCGACAGCGTTCGCCGCAGCCGCTGACGGCGTTCGTATCGCTGCTTTGCGGCTCGCAGTGACCGAGCCCGGTAAGTAAGTGGGATTCCGCATTGACCGGCGGCTTTGCCTCGGGCCGTTCGCGAGACGGAGGCGCGGCATCGCGGTTCCCTGATGACGGGCGTCTGTGCGGCCACATCCTTGCGAGCGGCCTTGACAGGGGCGAGGGCATTCGGATACGCTGTTCGTATAAGCGATTAAAAATTCGCCCTTGCGAACAGCGATTGACTGGTGATTGTGCGGTGGCCGCCCTTGCCGATGCCGACCAGGGCACGGAAGCCCGGGCGTGACCGACGTGCCCGGCGCAGAGCTGCCGCCATCCGATGTCGCCTTTCTCCGAATAGCGGGACGTTCACCGAAATGACTAGTGGAACAGGAAGCAGCTCTACTCAGACACAGATTGGCTCTTCCGCGTCAACTCAACGGGAGCCTGCGTCGCCTCGGGAGGCTGAGGACGTCGAACTGAATCCGGAGTACGGCAAGATCACCGAGGAAGCGGTCGGGCGGCTGCGACGCCGGCTTGGCAAGGTGGTCCCGATCGAGTATCCGTACCTGCGCTACGTCAATCAGGGCAGCATTACGCACGTCGCACGGGCGATTGGCGACACTAACCCCCTATTTATCGATCCGGCGTACGCGGCGAGGACTCGCTACGGCAGGCTGGTCGCCCCGCCGGCCTTGCTCTACGCCCTCGCCTGGGGCAGCCTAGATCTGCGACACGGCCAGGGCCTCCCCGGGGTACATGGATTTCACTCCGGTGACGGATGGCGACTGCTGCGCCCCATCCTCGCCGGCGACGAGCTTAGGGCGACAAAGGAACTCGTCCGTGCCGAGCCGATGAGCGGCCGCTACGCCGGGAAGCAGATGTTCTTCCAAGTCGAGGAAATCCGCTACTACAACCAGAACGACGAGGTCGTGGCGATCCACAGCTTCCCGATCATCCGTGCCGAGCGCGAGGCGGCCAAGTCACGCGGAACGAACGGTAAGCTGCGAATCGCGACCTACACCGATGAGGAGATCGCGCAGATCGACCGCGAGCTCGAGCGGGAGATTCCGCGAGGCCCGGAGCCGCGGTGTTGGGAGGACACGGAGATCGGTGAGGCCGTCGACCCGGTCGTCAAAGGTCCGCTGACGCTGCCGGACATGGTTACCTGGCTCATGGCGGTCGGATCACCGCACGTCCGAAGCGGGAAGTATTGGATGGAGTACCGCAGGTCCTCGCCGAAGGTCGCGGTCAAGGACCCGGCCACCGGAATCCCGCAGGCCGTCGAGCGTGTTCATTGGGACAACTACATGGCCAGCGAGCTCGGTCTCCCGGCCGCCTACGACTACGGCTCGCAGCGAGGAGCCTATGCGCTCTACTGGGCGACGAACTGGGTGGGCGACGACGGCTGGGTCGCGAAGATGGACTACCAGTTCCGCGGCTTCTACTTCAACGGGGACCACTTTCGCATCAATGGCGAGGTGACCGATAAGTGGCGCGGTGCCAAGACCGGGACCGGCTACGTGCAGGTGAAGTTCAGCTCGACCAACCAACGCGGCGATGACATCATGCCCGGCACCGGCGTATTCGCGCTTCCGTCACGATCCGGCGAGGCTGTGACGTTCCCGGTGGACGTCGAGACCGACGGCCGCGCCTAGTGGCCGGCGTCTCCAGTGGCATGAGAAAGGACAGCAGGCTTTGGTAGAGCTCCAGATCGAATCGCACGTCGCGACCATCACGATCGATGACCCCCAGACGCGAAACGCCCTCGACACGGCGTCAGCCCTACGGGTGGCCGAGATCTGCGACACCATCCAACGGAACCTCGACGTCGGCGCGGTCGTCGTCCGCGGCGCCAACGGCACATTCTGTTCGGGAGCCGCGCGCGACCTGCTCAAGCGAGCTGGTGAAGATCCGGCCGAGCCCGAGCGGTACGAAAGCGTGGGAATCGTCTACGAGGCGTTCGTGCGGATCGGCGAGTTGCCGGTACCGACGATTGCGGCCGTGCGCGGCGCCGCCGTTGGCGCCGGCGTAAACCTCCTGCTGGCGACCGATCTCCGAATCATCGCGACGGAGGCCCGCATCATCGCGGGGTTCCTTCGGATCGGGATCCACCCCGGAGGTGGCCACTTCACCCTGCTCGGCAGGCTCGCCGGCCGAGAGGCGGCAACGGCCATTGGGCTGTTCGGAGAGGAGATCTCGGGTTCCCGAGCGCAGCAGCTACAGATCGCGTGGGAAGCCGTCGCAGACGACGAAGTGGAACCACGCGCGTTCGAGCTGGCGGAGCGGGTCGCGGCCGATCCGCTGCTGGCACGACGCACAGTTGCGTCCTTGCGCGGTGAGCTCGGGCCCCCCGCCGTGTCGTGGTCCGCTGCCGTCGCGATGGAACGCGCCGAGCAAATGTGGTCCCTGCGCCGCCGGCACGAAGCCAGCAGCCACTAGCGATGCGCGCTCGCGGCGCCGACCGGGGCGCTCGTGTAACGCCCGCGGCCCCGCACGGCATCATCCCCGAACGATGGAGGAACCTTGGTTTATCGCGCCTATGAAATGAGACGTGGGCTCGCGGCCCCGGTGTTCGGTCTGGCCAGGCTCCAGACGCATTTGCTGCGGAGCCTTCCCTCACGCGCCGCCGAGAGCCTGGCCATCCGCACGCTGCGCGCGATACCCGAAACGGTCGCCACGCTCGAGCTCACGCACCGCCGCCCATCCTTCAAGATCGAATCGGTGTCGGTCGATGGGCGGGACGTGGCGGTCGATGAGGAGGTGATCGCTTCCACACCGTTCGGCACGCTGTTGCATTTCCGGAAGGCGACTGATTCGGACCAGCCCCGCATCCTCGTCGTCCCCGCGATGGCTGGCCATTTCGCGACCCTCATCCGCGGCACGCTCCGGACTCTGTTGCCAGACCACGATGTATTCGTTGCTGATTGGCACAACGCGCGCGATGTGCCGACCGATGCCGGCGCCTTCGGCCTGGATGAATACATCGCCCATGTGATCGAGTTCCTAGATGCGATCGGACCCGGCGCGCATCTCATGGCGGTGTGTCAGCCCTGCGCTGCGGTAGTTGCAGCGGCCTCACTGATGGCGGAAGACGAGCACCCCGCGCAACCGGCAAGCTTGATCCTCATGGCCGGACCGATCGACGCACGGGTCAACCCCGGTCGGGTGAACGATTTTGCGACCAAGGCCTCGCTTAGGTCGCTCGAGCGAAAATTCGTCACCACCGTCCCGAGGCCATACAAGGGGGCAGGCCGCAAGGTTTACCCCGGCTTCCTCCAAGCTCTGGCCTTCATCGGCCTGGCGCCCGAGCGCCACATATCGGCATTCGTACGGCTGCCCGGCGACATCGTCCGCGGCGCCGACGCCGCGGCGACCCGTACGAAGGAATTCTACGAGGAGTACTTCGCCGTCCTCGATGCCACCGCCGAGTTCTACCTCGAGACGGCACGTGCCGTCTTCAAGGATCACGACCTCGCGCGAGGCGAGTTGTCGTGGCGTGGCCGGCGCGTGAATCCAGCGGCAATCTCTACTGCGTTGCTGACCATCGAGGCTGAGAACGATGAGCTGTGTCCTCCCGGGCAGACACGAGCGGCCCACGTCCTCTGTACCGGCATTCCGTCAGAGCGAAAGCAGCATCACCTGCAAGCCGGAGTCGGCCACTATGGCGTGTTCAGCGGAACGCGATTCGAGCGAGAGATCTATCCGATCATCCGCGAGTTCGTCGCCGCGAACGGGCCTATCGCGGTCGCCTGATCGGTTCGGGTCACCTCGCAACGGCGCCGCGTCTTCAAGGGTCGGTTGACTGGACGGGCGATCAGCGACCGTTGCCTACCGCCTGGAGGTGGTCGGTCACTGGTCGAGTGACCTTATAGAGTCGCGACAGACAGGTACACCGCCTTTTCGGTCGCCGAGGATCGGCGCGGCGTTGTCGGGGCCGCCCAGGCTGGCGCACTGGCGTGGCAATCAGGTTGCACGTGAGGGCCGGCACCACCGCGTGGCCGCTCGCGTCACGTAGTCAGATTGAGCGGCTAGGCGCTCGGGTGTGTCGAGGCTCGCAAGGCCCAGCGACCGGGCGCAACGTCTGCCTCGACGAGTTGGGCTTGCAATGCAGTGCGCGGCATGTGCGGCGCTACATGTCCTGTCCGCCATTAACCGGGATGACGGCCCCGGTAATGAAGGAGGAATGATCCGAGGCCAAGAAGTGGACGGCGCGGGCCACTTCGTCGGGACGTCCGAACCGACCGACGGGAATCTGCGCTTTGGCCCGCGCCAGCGCCTTATCGGGCATCGTGTCGAGCATCTCGGTGGCGATGAACCCGGGCGCCACCGCGTTGACGGTGACCCCGACCGAGTCGTCGCTCAGTCTCCCCGCCCGGGCGAGCTGGAAGGCGGCCTCTCGGGCCATCGTCTTGGTCAGGCCGAACAGGCCCGACTTCGACGCGGCGTAGTTCGCCTGGCCGACGTTCCCCGTCTCACCAATGAGGGAGGAGATGTTGATGATCCGACCAGCGCCACGCTCGAGCATGTGCGGGAGCACCGCCTGGCTCATGAAGAACGCGCCCGACAAGTTCACCGCGAGCACCTTGTACCAATCATCGTCGGTCATCTTGAGCACCGTCTTGTCAATCGTGATCCCGGCGTTATTCACGAGTACGTCGAGTCGGCGATGAGTCTCGATGACCTCGTCGACTGTGCGGCGGCAATCCTCAGCCGAACCTACGTTGCCCTGATGGACGCTGGCTGTCGCGCCATGTCGCTCGAGCTCTTGGAGGAGCTCGCGCGCCCGGTCGCTGTCGCGACTATAGCCAGCGGCGACAACCGCTCCCTGCTCGGCAAAGCTTCGGCAGATGGCTGCGCCGATCCCACGCGTGCCGCCGGTCACGAAGACTACGCGGCCTTGCATGCGCGGGCGGCGGAAGCCGGGCCAGGACCCGGTGCTTATGTCCGGCGACTGATCCGGGCCCGACGGAATAGGCGAGCTTGGCGTGACCATTATTGATCCCCTCCTGTGTTTTGTGAAAGCCACGAGGCCCCGCGCGTGGGCCGAAGATCAGGCGAACGGTCCGAAGTCCCAGTGGGCCGGGCGCATCCCCGCGACCGGGGAGCGGAAAGACCGCACGCAGTCGCCCATCAAGCAACCCAGGTACACCGTCCGTAGGTCGGGCCCGCCGAACGCGACCGAGGAGATGTTGCGCAAACGCGAGCCGTGCTCCTCGTAGATCACGCTCTTGAGCATCCCGGTTGTGCGCTGCAGGTGGGCGACCCGCTCCAGTTGCTCGGCATGACCGTCCTCCATCAGCAACCTGGCCTTCCCCTCGCGGCTGACGTACCACAGCCGATTCGAGATGATGGCGGTCATCCACGCTCCGCCGGCCGCGTCGAGCGCGAACCCGTCGAGCACGTTCGACTCGTCGTACTCAATGATGGTCTCGGCCGGTCCGAGCTCCCCCTGGGGGCTGATGGGAAACCGTAGAAGCCGCCCCGCCATGGTCTCGTTCGTGTAGAGGTAGCGGCCGGTCGGGTCGATGCGCACCTCGTTCGGATAGCCAAGACCCTCCGCAACGATCCGAGCCTCCCCGCGATCGACCAGCACGATGAAGCCGTCGCGCGTCACTCGCGGATAGCTGGAAACCGTGGTGCGATCCGCCTGGGTCAGGCAGCAGATCCAGATCCGGTCGAGCGCATCGAGCAGCACGAAGTTCGGACACGAGAGGGGCTGGCCGTCGACCGCCACGAGCCAGGGCTCGGCCCGTCCGTCTCGATACAGCCGGTAGACGCCGCCGCCGACCAGCGGCGCGATCAGGAACGAGCCATCATCGAGCATGGCAAAGCCGTTCGCGCCCAGCGGCCAGCCATCGGGGTGGTGGCCGCTGTAGAGGGTTGTGCGTCCGTCGGGCGCGATCCGCGTCACCCCGCCCCGCTCGTCGCTGACGTAGAGGTCGCCACAGGCCGTGGTCAGGACCAGTTCGGGGCGATGGAGGTCAGATCCACTACGCCCCAGGTCATCGATGCGCAACGAGAAGCTCTCCATCGCACGCTCTGCACTGGTCGCCGCCGCGGTCACGTTGCCGGCTGCGTTTCGTCGGCCTTGTACACCTCGAACGTGAGGCGGGGGATGTCCGCGAAGTCCGTCGGCGGCTGCCAACCCTCGACGATCGCCACGTTCTGCTCGACCTCCTCAGGCCACCGCATGCCGACGATGCCCGCGGTGATCCGCGAGTCGGACAGCACGAACTTGAGCGCGACCTCATAGAGGTCGCGAGCACCTTGCCACTCGGGAGCCAGGAAGCTTGCCTCGCGCTGGAAGATGCCGGAGGTGACGGTCCGCATCGTGACGACACCGGCGTTTGCTTCCGCGGCCTTCGGCAGGAAGTGGCGCGATGCCGCCTGGTAGATGAGGTTGTACGCGATCTGGTAAACCTCGATCGCGTCGTACTCGAGGAACGGGATGACCGTCCACGGCTCCTCGGTCGTGACCCCGATGTGACCGATCGTGCCGGCCTCCCGAAGCTCGACCAGCGCGTCGAGCGGGCCGCCGTGGAGGATGTGGTCGACCTCCTCGGGCGTATACATGCGACCGTGGATCTGCAGAATGTCGATGTGATCGGTCTGCAGGCGCTCGAGGCTGCCCTGGACGCTGTCGAGAACCCCCTGGTGATCGAGCTCGTACCACACCTTGCTCGCGAGCACGCACTCAGACCGCCGGTCCTTCATGACCTCGCCGACGAGCGTCTCGCTGTAGCCGTTGCCGTATGCCGGCGCAGTGTCCACATAGTTGATTCCGTTGTCGATCGCGGTGTGCAGGGTCCTGTGCACGACCTCGCGCCCCTCGTCGCTCATCGGGTTCCAGCCCCGGGTTTCTTGGACGTAGGTGAACGCGGCTCCGCCGATCGCGATCGGCGAGACTTCGAGGCCGGTTCGGCCGAGGGTTCGTTTCTCCATGGCGGTCTCCTCTTGTTCGTTTCGGTCAGTTCAGTTGGTGTGGATTGCAGACGCCTCGGTGACTCGACCGACGTCGAGCGGAGCGGTGAGATCGATGCAGTTCTCCTCCGTCGACGCGAACCGTTCACGCACCAGTGGCTCGTGGCCCGGGACCACGACGGTCGCCGCCTCGGCCTCGAGGCGCTGGAGCAAGTCATAGGCGGCGTACATCGCGCCGAGGTCGTGGAATAGCTTGATCGGTCGCCGCTGCCGGAACGCCTCGTAGTAGTGCGCCCCGTCTGAAGCGAGCACAACGCGGAGCGGATCCGCCGCGACCTCGGTGATCATCTGCCCCGGCGCGTGCCCCCCGACGGGCGTGACCTCGATCCCCGGGAACAGCGTGGTCGGCCCGTCGATGAGGGTGAGCCGACCGTCAGCGTCAAGCGCCCGCAGCGTGTCGATGTCCTGCGCGTCGACGATCGTGCCGGTGAGTTCGGTCTGGCCGTAAGGCCCGGTCCAGAAGCGGTACTCCGCCTCCGCGATGGTGAACGTCGCGTTGGGAAACGCGGCGATGTTCCCCACGTGGTCGAAGTGCATGTGCGATATCACGACGTGGTCGACGTCCGCAGCGGAGACCCCCACGCGGTGGAGCAGCTCGAAGGGGTCGGTCTCCTGGTGGCGGCCGCGCGCGGCACCCCGGTCGGGATGGAAGCCGCAGTCGACGAGGACTGTGCGCTCCCGGTTGCGGGCCAACCAGAAGAAGTAGTCCATCACCTGCGGTGCGTCGGGCTCGCTGTAGACGTCGTAGCGGAAGTACTGGTCGCTCCGCGTCGACGGGCGCGTCCCGTAGCGCAGGGCGAAGACGTCATATGCCGTGGAGTCAGGCATCGCTCTACCCGACGCTCCAGCGTCCGCTGCGCAGCGCGGCGATCACGCCGCCGTCCATCAGCAGGTCGCTGCCGGTGATGAACCCGGCCTCCGGTCCGAGCAGGAAGGCTGCGACCGACGCGACCTCATCGGGGCTTGCGACTCGGCCGGCGGCGGAGGCATTGATCATCCGATCGAAGATCGGCCGCCGCGGCCCGGACAGCTCGTCGAGAGCCAGGGCGGTAACGATGATCCCGGGGCTGATCGAGTTCAGGCGCGCTCCCCGGTCGCCCCACAGCACGCTGGCAGACTGGACACGGATGATGTTGGCGCGCTTGGAGATCTCATAGGCCCGCGTGGAGGTGGGCACACCTTCGGAATCAAGGAACGGCAGCTGCAACAGCTCGTCCGTCGGCGTGAGCGCGAGAGCGTCGGTCTGCGCCTGATCCAGCGGCTCACCGCGATGCCCCGCCATGCTCGAAATTTGCACGCCCGCGCCCCCGGCGGAGATGACCTTGCCAAACTCCTCGAGCACGAGCGCAGTTCCGACGAGGTCAACGGCCAGGATGACCTCAGGCGTCGCCTGGGTGGGTGAGACACCGGCGGCCTGGGCCAGTTGCATCACGTTGCCAACGTCGGCGGCTGCGCGGGCCAGCGCGCTCACGGAATCGCGCTTCGATATGTCAACCGGGTGCGTCTCACACTTGTAGCCGGCATCGCGGAGCGATTGCGCCCCGGCTTCCAGCAGCTCCTGGTTGTAGTCCGCCAGCAGGATGGTCTTACCGGGACCCTGGCGGCGGGCAATCGCCAACCCGATCCCGCCGGCTCCGATCACGACAACAACATCATCAGCCACAACAGTCCTTTCAACTTGGCTTCTCGCCACTCCACATCGCTTACAGCTGCGCGGTCGGCGGCGCCGGGGCTCCCGGGCCGGCCGTGACCGCAGCGGTCGACAGGCGGGCGAGCGCGCCGCCACCGTCCGCTCAGCGCGGTCACACCGTTCGACGTCAAGCCCACCGCCACCACGACCCCGGCCTCGACGGCAGGCGTCCCCGTGGCGCCCCGACGATCATGAGCCCGACACTCCCCGGTTCCGAGCAACATCGTCCCCAATGCGTTGGCCCGGAGGGGATGGAACTGCGTCGATCGAGTCGGTTCATCTCTCCCTCGTTCGTATATAAGAACCAGTGTTCCTAATAACGACTGCGCGGCAACGTACCAGAGCGGTGGAATCGTGTCAACCGCATTGCGACCCACGCGGGTCCACTCCAGCACGAGGGCTACAGCGCCGGGCGTGAGCCGCAGGCTGCTCGCATATCGCCGAAGTTCGCGTCGATCGCTGCGTATTCGAGCAGCGGCAGAAAGACAGCGAGCGCAACGGCCGGATCGAACCGCACGGGCTTGCGGGCCGCGAATGAACCGGGGTCAGCACCTCAGGACCAGCACGACCGGGCACGGCACAGACACGCGCACCAGCGCGCTCACGCCCACCGCAGCCCGGGGGTCAGACGCTCCCGATGGCCGACGAGCGAGGTCCTTACCCGCGGCGATCAGGCAGAGTCGACGGAGTCCGGCCCCTATGGGCGCTCGCTCACGTCTGCCGCCGCCTCCGGGTGCCCCGGGTCCGGGGTCGCCGACCAGCTGCCCAGAAGGCTCAGCGCCTGTTCTGATTTGGAGTCGGGCTCCGCCGTGTAGACGAACATCGTGAGCCCGGTATCGGCGGAGAGTTCCATTGCCTCGTAGGTGAGCTCAAGGTGGCCGACGACGGGGTGGTGGAGGCGTTTGGTGCCCGTGTCGTGGAAGCGGACGTTATGGGCCGCCCATTTGGCGCGGAAGAGCTCGCTTTGGGTGGAGAGCTCGCCGACCAGGTTGGAGAGCTCGCGGTCGTACGGGTTGCGGCCGGCTTCGGAGCGCAGGATCGCAACGACTTCGTCGGCGACGTGGTCCCAGTCGTCGTAGAACGCCTCAGAGCGAAAGTCGAGGAAGACGAAGCGGGCGGTGCTGCCGGGGCGGCCCGGGGTCAGATATGGGGAGTAGAGGGCATAGCCGAGCTGGTTCGCGGCGAGGATGTCGAGGCGGCCGTTGCGGATGAACGCGGGCGCGTGGGTCATCGCGTCGAGGATGCGCTGGACGGCGGGGCGGATCTGCTGCTTGGGCGCTCGGCGCCGGCGGGTGGTCGTCGCGGGCTGGACAGCGCGAGCCAGGTCGAACAGGTGCGAGCGCTCGGCCTCGTCGAGCCGGAGCGCGCGAGCCAGCGCGTCGAGCACACCTTCGGAAACTCCGCCTGCGCTTCCGCGTTCGAGGCGGGTGTAGTAGTCGACGCTGACGCCGGCGAGCATCGCGACCTCTTCGCGCCGCAGCCCGGGGACGCGGCGGCTGTTGCCGTACACGGGCAGGCCCACCTGGTCGGGGGTGATCCGCGCCCGGCGCGAGGTGAGGAACTCGCGGATCTCGATCTTGGGGTCCATCGTGTCCAGGGTAACCGCGCTGAACCGAGTCTGGGGGGCCCTGTCAGTACCCGTATCAACAGGGACTCTCATCTCCCGCGCGGGCGTGCTTTCTTTGATAGGCGATGACTGAGAACCGAGCCAATGAGGAGACATAGATATGCGTGCGGCCATCTTCAACGCGCCCCGCTCGATCACCGTTGCGGACCGACCAGATCCGGTGATCAAGGAGCCCACCGACGCGATCGTCCGCGTCGTGCTCTCGTGCGTGTGCGGATCAGATCTCTGGTACTACCGCGGCGACTCGCCGTTTGAGCCCGGGCCGATCGGGCACGAGTTCATCGGCGTGGTTGAGGACGTCGGCTCGGCAGTGCGCAATTTTGCGAGGGGCGATTTTGTGATCTCGCCGTTCGCGTTCAATGACGGGACCTGCCCGCACTGCCGCCACGGGATCACGAGCGCGTGCTCGGCCGGCGGGTTCTATCCGTCCAACGGGGACGGCGGCCAGGGCGAGGGCGTGCGCGTCCCGCTCGCTGATGGCACATTGGTCGCCGTCCCTGGCTCCGGGCACTCCGATGAGAAGATGGCGTCGCTGCTGACCCTCTCCGACGTGCTCGCCACCGGCCACCACGCCGCCGTGTGCGCCGGCGTCACGCCGGGAAGCGTGGTCGCGGTCGTCGGCGACGGCGCGGTCGGCCTGTCGGGGGTTCTCGCGGCGTCCCGTCTGGGGGCGGAGCGGGTGATCGTTCTGAGCCGCAATCCGGCGCGTCAGGAGTTGGCGCGCGAGTTCGGCGCCACCGACATCGTCGAGAGCCGCGGCCGGGAGGCGACCGAGCTGGTTAAGGAGCTGACCGACGGGGTGGGTGTCGACGCCGTGCTGGAGTGCGTGGGGACGGGGCAGGCGATGGTGACGGCGATCTCGATCGCCCGGCCGGGGTCGATGGTCGGCTATGTCGGCGTTCCGCACGGGGTCGAGCTGCCGATCGGGGACATGTTCTTCCGCAACGTCGGCGTCCGCGGCGGCTCCGCCCCGGTCCGGGCCTACATCCCGGAGCTCCTGCCCGACGTGCTCGAGGAGCGGATCAACCCCGGCCGCGTGTTCGACTTCGCGACCGATCTCGACGATGTCGCGGAGGCCTATCAGGCGATGGATGAGCGGCGCGCGATCAAGTCGCTGCTGCGGGTCGGGACGGTCTAGCCATGGCCTGGACACGCAACGAACTCGACGCGATCGACGCGGCCCAGGAGTTGACGCTCGCGTCGGTCCGCGGCGACGGCACGCTGCGCCGGCCGGTGACGATGTGGGTGATCCGCGCAGGCGATGACCTGTATGTGCGGTCGGTCAACGGACGCGGAGCGGCCTGGTTCCGCGGCGCGCAGACCAGCCACCGGGCGCGGATCCATGCCGGTGGCATCGAGAAGGACGTCAGCCTCGTCGAGACCGACGCGGGCGGCGAACAGATCGACGCCGCGTATGAGACGAAGTACGCCCGGTATCCGACGATCGTTCCGTCGATCGTCGCCCGGAAGGCACGCGCCGCGACGCTGAAGCTCGTGCCACCGGACACGAGTGCAAACTGACACCCGAAAGCGAGACACGAGATGGACAAGCGAACACTCGGACAGAACCTTGAGGTGTCGGCGCTCGGCCTCGGCTGCATGGGGATGAGCACCGCCTTCCCGCCCTTTCCTGACAGGCAGGACATGATCTCGCTGATACGCGCCGCGGCCGAACGCGGTGTCACGTTGTTCGATACCGCCCAGGTGTACGGCCCGTTCACCAACGAGGACCTGGTCGGCGAGGCGCTCGAGCCCGTCCGCGACCAGGTTGTGATCGCGACGAAGTTCGGGTTCGACCTCGAAGGCGCGATCGGCCCGGGCGCGCTCGACAGCCGCCCGCAGACGATCCGGAGCAGCGTGGATGCGTCGCTGAAGCGACTGCGGACCGACAGGATCGACCTGCTCTACCAGCACCGCGTGGACCCCAATGTCCCGATCGAGGACGTCGCGGGCACCGTGAAGGAACTGATCGAGCAG
>Ga0335073_10001665_pt1 | contig 29877 bp, 22 predicted proteins | sample Lox_Sample_22_FD_207093 | JGI IMG/M metagenome (GOLD analysis project Ga0335073, IMG submission 207093) | Soil microbial communities from Loxahatchee National Wildlife Refuge, Florida, United States - Lox_Sample_2.2 | ecosystem: Environmental > Terrestrial > Soil > Wetlands | place: USA... | reverse complement strand
CTGATACCGCGACAATGCACGTACCTGCGCGCTTCGTCGTCCATACACAGCCAAGCGATCAGCCCGGGGCGTATCTGACGAGAGCGGCCCCAACAATCGGCATTTTGGGGATCATTCGCCAACGGCGGTGCCGAAATCTCCAAAACCAAAACACCGCGCAAATCACAAAACAATTGTGCGCCAGCGAGAGAGGGGATAGTGTCGTAGCGAGACGCAATGCCCACGCAATCCTTTGCTTCGTTCGAGGCTTTCTTCGACGCTAACCGGCACGCAAACGTGCGGGCGATGGTTCTCGGGCCTGACCGCGGAGACTGGGTTCTGACCAACCTAGTCCTCAGTAAGTTGGGCGTTCAATTCGGCCAAGCGGGAGGCAATGCTGTCGTAGAAGGGTCGCCCCAGCCGGGCGGCGTCTCGATCTTTATTTTGACGCAAGGGTTGTCGGCGATGTCGGGCAATGGGCGCCGGTTTGACGACCACACCTTGCTAGTGGCTCAGCCTGGCGACGACTTCTGTTTAGCTGCCGACTCTTGGCGGCGTTGGTGTTCGCTCTATATTCCGAATGAGGAGCTCGCTGCGGCAAGCCCAAACGCATCGAACGCTATCGCTTCCATGCGCGGGGTTTGTCGATTGACACCCTATCGCATGGAGCGATTTCGATCGGTCATTCATCAACTGGATGAGGCCATTCAGCAAGCCCCACGCGCCTTCAAGTCCGCCGCCGCGCAGAAGGCAGCGCGACAGAAGCTGGTTCCGGAGCTTCGCACCGTACTGGCCGTGCCGCAAGACATCGAAGCTCCGCTTGGCCGGCATGCGGTTTCGCGCAGCCAGATCATTCATATGTCGATGGATTTTGTCGAGCAACACGGCGGCGAATTTCTTTCCGTCGAGCAGCTCGCCAGTGCAGCCGGCGTTTCCGAGCGCACGTTGCGGGATGCGTTTCAGCAGTACTTCGGCGTAGCACCGGTGCGATATCTGAATCGGAGAACACTCCACCTGGTTCGCAAGGCGCTGAAGACGGCAAATCCGGCGGCGACCACCGTCACCGAAATCGCCACCCAGTTCGGTGTGTGGGAATTGGGCCGCTTCGCCCGGGACTATTGCGCCCTCTTTGGTGAACTTCCTTCCGAAACACTGCGCAAGCAGCGCTGAACGACCTCTCGTTCCTGTCTTTTCCGATTCCGGCGAGCCGATGAATTCCTGCAATTTTTGCCGAAATTGCATAGCCATCTCGCAAGCCGGAGCCATACGCTTCGCAAGAAGCTAATTCACAACCGATTCGCAGCTGATTCATTGGCGAAGGGTCAGAAAGACAGGAGCCATGCTCAGGCCCGAAGACATTCGGTCACTCACAGATTTTGCACGGAACACGAGATCCCACCTTGATCGGCTTAGGAGAACGGGTCGCCCGGAGCTGCTGACCGTCAATGGGAAGGCTGAGGTGGTCGTACAAAATGCGGCGGCGTATCAGCGCTTGATCGAATCGCTGGAAAAGCTGAAGCGCGAACGCCGCGAAGAGCTGGACTGAGAGCAGCTACACGCCACGACTGGTCAATGCAGGTCAATTACTTCAGCAAATATTAGTTAGGAGAAGCAATGATGGCGAACGATGAGAACGCGAAATCTCCGCAAACCGATGTGACCCGGCGCAACATGCTCAAGGGTGCAGGCGCGTTAGCCGCTACGGTTGGTCTCGCTGCTGTTGAACCGATTTCTGCGCAAGCGCAGGCGCAAGCGGACTGCGAACCACCGGTGAATCCTTATGGCGGCGGACCCAGCAAGGGCCTGCAATTCCCGCCCTACTACCAGCCGACACCTTCGGTCCGCAGCCGGATGAACTACTTCCCAGGCAGCGAGCCACTCGGCAAGGACGAGATGCGGATCTCGTTCGTCGGCAGTTGCCCTTTTCCGCCGCGGCGGGACCAGGCCGGCACCTGCATCATGGTCGAGTTGGGCAACGGCGACCGCTTCTTCTTCGACTTCGGTCCCGGCTGCGTGAAGAACATCATCGCCATGGGCGTGCCGTGTCCTGCTATCAACGACATCTTCATAACTCACCTGCACATCGATCACTACCACGACCTCTCGTATCTGCTGCCATTCTCGGCATGGTCGGGACGGTGGAGAATGCCGCTGCGCGTTACCGGGCCATCGGGACGCACGCCGGAGCTCGGGACCAACGGCATGGTCGCGGGCATGAAGCAGATGCTCAAGTGGCACCTGGAAGCGTTCGACGCCTGCCCCATCGGAGACGGCTACGAGATCGAGGTCAACGAGTTCGATTGGAAAGACGAGAACGGCATCTGCTACGACAAGAACGGTGTGACGGTCCGGCACTGGCGGCGCTCGCACGTCAAGGACGGCGCTTCGGCCTACCGCCTCGACTGGAACGGCCTTTCCTTCGTATGGACCGGCGACGGCCGGCCTGACGACCTGACCGCCAAGTACGCCAAGAACGTCGATGTCTTTGTCACCGAGCTGCAGCCCGATCTGGCTCGGATCAATCAGCTCAAATACGGACTTCCGGAATTTCTCTTTAACTACACGGTCGACATCCATCACACCTTGGCTTACGCCACGGGATATCTCATCAATGAAGTCAATCCGAGAGTCGGCATCGCCACACACCTCGCGTTCGACAATGACACGCTCAATGAGCAGACCGCCGACATTCGCGCCCACTGGAATGGGCTCTTCCTCTATGGCGCGCCGGATGTGGTGACCGTCAACGTCACTAAAGACGCGATCTGGGCACGCGACGCTGTGCTGCCAGGATTTGCCGGCCAGCCGTTACCCAATCCGACGTTGCTCTTTGGTAATCCGTTACCGCTCCAGACGGGACAGGGCGTCGTCCCACAGCCGAGGTTGCCGCGCGAGATGCAGCAGGAGCAGCTTACGCGCGAGCTGGAGATTGACCCGCATTTGTACTATCCGCCGAACGTTTACCGCCAGCCACTGACCAAGCTGCCGAACCCTCAGTTGGTTGACCTGATCGAGATGGCGAAGGTGATGGGCATCGATATGAATCAGTTCAAGAAATAGCGATTCGGTCACGGTGTCCTGCCGCGTAGGTCGCGGCGGGGCGCTCCGGGCCGCGTCGTTCTCTCCCAGGTCCACGCGTTTTGAGAGGAACTGCAACCATGGAAGTCACAAACGACAACGGCAAGACCGTTCCGATCACGATCCTTACCGGGTTCCTCGGCGCGGGAAAGACGACGCTGCTGAATCGTATCCTGACCGGGAGTCACGGTTTGCGAGTGGGGGTGCTCGTCAACGATTTCGGCTCCATCAATATCGACGCCGAACTCGTCGTGGGCGTAGACGGCAACATGATCAGCCTGGCCAACGGCTGCGTCTGCTGCCAGATTCGTGACGATCTTGTCGAGGCAGTCATCGCGTTGCTCGCACGCCCGGAGGCCATCGAGTACATACTACTCGAAGCCAGCGGCGTCGCCGATCCCGCCGGGATCTTCGCGACTTTCAGCGATGCCAATCTGCGCGACCGCATCCGGCTCGACAGCGTCACCTGCGTGTTGGATGCGGATCAGGTCTTCGCCCATCCTGAGTATCCGCCCCTCATGGAACTCAAACTCCACCAAGTCGGATTTGCGGACATGGTGATCCTGAACAAGGTTGGACTCGCCGGCGCCGAGCAAGTTGGGAAGGTCCGGGCTTGGCTCGACGAGTATTTCAATCGACTTCGTATCGTCGAAGCTGACTTCTGCGAGGTGCCCTACGAGATTCTGTTGGGCGTGGGACGTTTCGATGCTGCACAAATAGGCCTGAACGCTCACGCGGGCAACAGCTGCGCCGACTCAGCCTGTCACGACAACGGCCATCAGCACGACCACTCGGAGGTGTTCAGCACCTGGAGCTACGAGACCGATCAGCCACTCATGCTGGAAGCATTGCGCGAAAAAATGCGCAAGTTGCCGGGCAGTGTTTATCGGGCCAAGGGAGTTCTCTACACGACGGCCGCGCCACAGCGACGGACCGTACTTCAGGTGGTCGGCAGGCGCGTGGACATTTCCTTGCAAGACGAATGGGGCGAGCGCGCGCCACGAACACGGATCGTAGCCATCGGCGCGGCCGGCGCTATCGACGCGAGCTTGCTGGAACAGACGTTCGCATCATGCGTTTCTACCGCTGCCGTGAACACTTAATCATGCAGCAGCGAACGCGAGGGTCGTCTCGAACGGAACCGAGCCGCGGCTCCTGAAGGCGCATCACATGCTCGAAGTTGGGGAGCCACGCAACTTTACGGTTACAGCCCGGAAGAAATGATTGGAAGGTCCATCGCGACGTTCATCCCTCCCGATCGCCCCTGGGCGCTGGGAGTACCCGCGGGCTAAAAAGCTCTGGCCGCCTAACAAGTCGCCGCGCGCTCCCGCAACCACGACTGCAGTCGGTGCGGGTCGTCGAATCGATACAGCGGACAGAGTACGCCCCCCAGGCACGACGTCAAGCCGATGGGCGATAGTCGGCGGCGTCGGTCAGACAATGAAGATCCAGGTTCTTCTGCGGGATGCGTGTTGGCGACTTTTCGCCCCTTGCAGCGGCACTGCCGAGACCGATCCAGGGTTATCCCCATAGGGTGGCATGGTCGTCCACGCTCGCCGGGCAACAGCCTGCGAGGAATTAGCCGTTTATCACTGATGCGGCATCAGTGCGCCCTCCCGACATCCTGTAATCGTATCCAGAAATCTCTGTTTCAAAAGCCGGCGAGCCGGTTTCCCGGAAAGCTCTTTGGGAATGCTCTCGGCGTGGATGAGAATGTCGGGAACCATGAACTTCGGCAGCAGCAAGAGAAGCTTTTCGCGCATATCCTGATCCAGCGTGGCGGCCTTTTCAGCTTTCAGATAAGCAACAATCTTGGCGCGGCTGCGATCGCGTTTACCGTCCTCGGAAATGAATACACACACACATTCCTCCGCAATGCCTGCCCTCACGATCGCAGCTTCCACCTCTTCCAGACTTATGCGATACCCATTCTTCTTTACGATATTATCCAAACGCCGCACAAAGACGTAGTCACCATTGGCATCGAGAGTAACCAAGTCCGAAGTCTTATAGTAGCGTAATCCATCTTCACAGCTCGAGATCACCTTGGCCGTCAGCTCTGGAGCTCTCCAGTAGCCTGCCATTACCTGCACGCCGCCGATAAAGAGTTCACCCGTCTCACCCGCCCTGATTCTTTCTCCCTGTTCATTGACCGCTCGAAAGAAGACATTCCTGTGAGGCTTGCCGATAGGGATCGGCTTCGTGGGATCGGCGGCGCTGGTGACTTCATAGGTGCAGCATGCGACGGTCGTCTCAGTCGGCCCATACCGGTTGAACAGGCGTATCCCCGGAAGTTTACGCTTGATTTCGTGAAAGGCTTCGGGCATTACTACGTCGCCGCCAACCGACATCGTCTTCATGGTTGCATAAGCCTTAGTGTGAAGGCCGCCTTTGTGTGCCAGGAGTTTGAACACTGGCAGGGTGCAGCTTAGATGCGTGATGCCGTAGCGTCGGATTCTCTCTTCGACGACCTGCGGGAAAATCAACGTCTCGTCCATCAGGTAAACCCGCCCGCCGGCATACAATGGACAAAAGAGATCGGTTAGGGAAGCGTCATACGAGAATGACTTTACACAGAGAATGCGCGTGCAATGATTAAAGTCATACATCCTGACAGTCTCCCGAATATAGTTGAGAAGGCTGTCATGCCTGATTGCTACCCCTTTGGGCATCTGCGTCGAACCCGAAGTGTAGATAATGTAGGCTATGTCATCTCCCGCAACGAAACGCGGTGCTTGCCGCTCAACCGTTTGGGGGGCCTCTGCTCGCCGATCGACACAGATAAAGCGAACCCCGGGATCCGCCACCGCCGACAATCGTGGGAGATATACTGAGGTTGTCACTACATGGGTCGCAGTCGCATCGCGCAATATATACCTTATGCGATCGTCGGGATGTCTGGCATCAACTGGTACATATATCGCACCGGCTTTCAGGATGCCAGCAAGCGCTCTCACGAAGTTGAGCGACTTATCCAGGATCACGGCGACAGGTTGCCCTTTTTCTACTCCGGATCTCCTCAGTTGTAGCGAGATGCCATCGGCATCACGGGCAAGCTGGCTAAAGCTAAGCGTTTCGGCGTCATGAGAATAAGCGGTACGCCTGCCGTAGAGCCCCGCACTCCTGGTTATGATGTCTCCTACGCTCTTGACGTTTCCCATAACATTCTCAGTTGCAATAGTCACATCTTATAACTATGTCAAGCACAGCGGCATTTCGCGCACTATGCTTTCCCTTTACCTGACCGCCTTTCCTCGCTTACGATGCGCTCCATCTCCATAATCACATCATCGATACTTAATACCTGATCATGGCGGCTTGCGTATTCCAATCGCCATCCGCGAGGTGGTTCACGGTCAGGCTTATGAATGTCGACAATGCCGTGGAGTCGGCCGCACGCGAGATGCGGGGCCATGCGGTCAATGAATCCCTCCGGATTAACCAGGGGCATTGCCGCATAGAGTTTATGCCGTCGCGTGCCAATCCTCCGGGCCGACAGTTCGTGCATTGCGCCAATCATTGCCAACGCACTCTCGCTGCATACAATGATCATCCTGACCGGCTCAACCAGATAATCATCGTCCAGGAAAGCAGGCACATTGGCGCCCAGGATGTCGCCGCCGTGTTCGACGAGCAGAACCTCCGGCCGCTGCGCACGCAGCTGGCGACTACCCGGCGGTCGCTTGTAGAAGGGCATACGGCCGGGATCGTCCACATATCGGTAGAGTGTGTAGATGGCACGCTTATAAAGAGCGACATCGATCGAATAAGTAGTAGGCAGGCCGGCAAAACCGAAATTCATGGCCAAAGCGGCGCCGCTGTTCATGTGTAATAAAGAGTCGTGGTACCATTCCGTCCCGGAGGCTTTGACTGCAGCACAGCTAAATCTCTGCGATAAGTCATGCAGTAGCCTGCAAGCTATTGTGGTTTTACCTACATCGGTGCCCGTTCCAAGGATTAATAGCGTCGGTGGCATCCCGACTGGTGGGTACAAATCGCTTCCCGCCATACCTGAGGAATATATGGTATTGAGATATGCTTGCCGTGATGAGTCATAGAGCACGCCCAGTACTTCTACGTCGGCTGCCCGACCATGTCCCGTTTGTTCAGAAAGGGTCGGGGAATAGCCCGTGCAGTAGCCAATGCCTCCGGATTGTGCGACCATCTGCAAAATCAACTTGTGATAAGAGCAGGAGCGCTCGCCGAAGCTCGCAGTGAAATATTTGGTTGAATTTCGCTCACACATAACCCCCATATAGATACGACCTGGAACAAGGGCAACCCTTCCGCCCCAAATAGTCTCCATGTCTGGAAACGGACCCGGCTCCAGAATGCGAAATAGCACTACGTCGCCTACACGAGGAGCCAGTTGATCTCCGAACCTGACCACCAAATCCTGCCGTAACAGATGATCCAGTCGCTGCCCGTTGAGAATAGCCGCCTCCAGCGCCGGCACGTCATCAGCTAACCAATCCAAATCGCGCATCATAGATGCAATGCCATGGATCTCATAAGATGCGAGCGGTATCTGTTGCACTGATTTGTCATCCGTCATGCTGGAGCGACTCCAAATCTCTTAAACCTGCTCCTGCAGGGGGCGGCGGACAAAGTTAACGAAGCGATCTCTTATCTCGATAGGCGTCAGGGCGGGCCGTCCCGCCTGTTCGTCAGCAGCGTCAAGAAGTTTAGTGTGAATGAAATGTGGCCCCGGACTTTTCATGGCAGAACATATGGCTGCCTCCAAATCCTCGCGGCGGGCCAAAGTAACGGCAGATGCATAGCTGCACGCATTGGCAAGCTCGGCGAAGCGCACGGTCGAAGAGATTGTTGGCTGTCCCCCGGTTGAATCATATCGCGCGTTATCCAGCACTACATGTACAAAGTTCTGGGGCTGGTAATGCCCGATTGTTGCGAAGGCTTGCAGTCTCATGAGGGCAGCTCCGTCGCCATCCAGCACAATGACTTTCCCTTTCGCATAGTGTAGTGCAATGCCCAGGCCAATCATTGAAGCGGAACCCATGCTGCCGAGAACATAGAAGTTTGCGGGTCGATCAAGGCAATTGTAGAGTTCTCGCGATGTCAAACCTGTTGTCGAGACTACGAGATCAGTGCTGCCGGCATGCGCTATTATGGTCTCAATTGCTTGCACTCGCTTCATGGAAGCAGATTCGGTGCAAAAGTGAACTAACGTTCCCAACGGATAGCTGCCTCGAAGCGATATTCGCTCCTCAACTTGAGAGAGCATGACTCTTGGGCTTAGGACAAGGGCGAACGGCAAAGAGAATCTTCTCATGTATCGTACAGAAGCTTTAACGGCGTCCCCCAATTCATCGAATGTGCTGGGAAAAGGCACATGCTTCACTCCTAATAGATCGAGGGAGTGACACGTGATTCGTCCCATCATTTCGTGCTGCGGCTCGTCAGGATATCCTGGCTCTCCCCGCCACGAAACAATGAGCAATACGGGCAGCCGAAAGGTATACATCAGGGAGGTCAGTGCGTCCATCATATTGCCGATCCCGGAATTTTGAGAGACCACGACCGGCCTTCTGCCGGCCAAATGCGCCCCGGCGGCAATTCCGATCGCATCGCCTTCGTTGGGGGTTGCAATGTAGGACTGGGCGGAGCTAAGGACTCCAGCCAATAGGGGCTTTAGAGTTGTGCATGGAACGCCCAGGTAGGGACCAAACCCCTGTTCCGAAAGGCAACTTACGACGTCGGTAGCATTCATCATCTGGCCCTCAACTGTCGCACACAATGGTTCACGCCGGCGACAACCTCCTGTGGGGACGGCCTGCAGCGATTTCGAGTCATGACCTGTTTGTAATCCGCTTTGCATGAAGGTTGCCGTTCCAATGAGCAGCGATCATGGGCTTGCGAAGATGGTCAAGTTTCTCTGTCGTCACCCTTACTAGCCCGGTCGAATGCGATTTGGGTCGCTGGCCTTTGGGAGTATCCGGACATTATATTCGCTCGTATTAACCGTCTGATCTCAGATGCGAAGTGCAGAGATAATCCTGGACCGCGACATTTGCAAAACCGCGTTTGAATCTTGCCAGCCCATCGGAGCGCGGCCCTCGGAAATCTGCTGATCCACCAAAGAAGATATAGCGGCAGTTGACATACTGGTCAATAACATAGGCAAATGTGGCATAGGGAGCGGAAATCGCCAGCCCTCTTTGGTTGGACGCGCCGTCGATGTAGTACAGGATGTCATTAAAGCGAAGCCAAATCGTCATGGTAACGATTTCATTTTCATGGTGAGCTGCAAGCACGTCCACGCCCTCGAGGTCTGCAAGCATTTCGAAATACTTCGGCGGAGTAGAGTAGACGTGAGCTCGCTGTTGGCAATTATCGTGATATAGAGTCCACCAGTGATCGAGCCACGGCAGCAACTGCACTCGATCGATCGCGCATAGCTTCCTGGCACTGTGAATCATGTTCCGGTGACGTTTTCGAGGTCGAGTCCGTCCCAACTCGCGATCGAGCAGGTAATTCTCCTGGAAGGTGCGGCAGCTTCCAAAGGCGGCTTCCAAAATATTTTGGCTGGGAGACCACATGGGATCTGTGATCAGAGACACCGACCCAACCCCGGCTTGCCGCAGCCTCTCAAGCCCACCCCTAAGATCACAGTCGGGGTCGAGCGACGAATGCCCCGACACTCCGGTTGCGTGCCGAACCAGCTGAAGGCCGGGAGCGGTCTTTAGAAGTACATGGGTTCGCCATTCGGGAACATGGAAAATTTCAATCCCACTTGCTTCGAAGGCCTTGGCGTACTGCTCGGAGCACTTGGGATGCGCCAGAGACCGCGGGAGTGCATCACCTCTGGCAGCTTCAAGTGCCTTGACCAGCTCTCGATTCCTCCTTTCAAGGTCTTCCGCCCGGGTGACAAGCGCTTGATTCAACTGTCGCAACTTCGAGATCTCGGAAAGGTCTTGCCGGCCGGAGAGATAAGCCTCGCCGCCCCTTAAGAAACGGCGATACCAGAATGCAAGTTGCTTCCTGGAACGGCCCGTTTCTCTGGCAAGAGTATCGAGGTTGGCGCCGCGTAGAAGCTGTTCAACGATCTGAAGTTTGAGCGCCGTCTCGCACTTAGTCCTTTGCGGTCGCGTGCTCGCTCGTACTTCTTGACACCGATCGGTCTCGTTGTTCATGCTGAAGCAGCCCTCGATTGTCGACCCGGCGTGAGAACACATCAGACTGTCAGAATGGAAACGGCACTTGTGCTTCCGGCTAGTGTAGAGGATATGAGAAAAGCCCTCAATGCCGATATAGAGAAAATCGTTACGGCGACCGTTCAAAGGTATTTGGGCACTGCCGCAACCCTGCCGCTTTCCACCGGCTTATTGGAGGAGCTGGGGATCGACTCTCTTGGCTTTGTAACCATCCTGATGGAGCTGGCGGACGAACTTAAGCTGGATTTGATGGCGGTCGAGATAAGCCCAAAAAAGGTCGTTACTTTACGAGACCTTGTTCTACTAACTACGTCGCTTGCTGTAGCGTCAGGTCGCTCAGAAAGGTCTCCAAAGCTGCCTTCGTAGCATCCCATTGACAACCTGGGCGGCTTCGCGCTTGGGCGCTTCACGCCCCACTAAATGCTCATCGGACACCGCCAAAAAGTTGATCCCAAGCTTCGCACTTGTGCTGTTCGGAAAACTTTCTGAAGTTCACCTCTGCCCGAGACTTACCACTACCTCCTGGCTCACAATACGAAGCGGGGCTTTCATATTCTATTCGTCGAGCATGTCGGCGGGCGGAACTGGGAAGTTGACAAACCGTTACTGTCTACATAAAATGACGAACCTTCGATGCGCTCGTAGCTTAATGGTCCTTGAGTAGCTACGGTAAACTGGCACTGGAGCGTCTTTTGGGGGACTGCAAGGATTTGTGCGCATTTGTGCCGTCAGGCTGGCTAAGTTGTGTCCTTAGCGGCCGCAGGCAGGGAGGAGGGGACACGATCCTTTCTGCGTGGCAGAGTCGATCGCGACGACTTCGGGTGCAAATCCGGTCATGAAGATGCGGTGAAGGTGCAAGTGTTAGTCTACTTGAAGAGCACTACCCCGGTAAGGTAGAAGGTGCGGGTTCGAGTCCCGTCGAGCGTACCATCTTTCTCGGCCAAAAAAGAACCAGCAAGCAGGTCGGCCAACCCTGGGTGGTCTCGCGCAATGATATGTCGCCTGCTTGGAGGTTCGAGGCCTGCCTGGTGTTTACTGGTCTCGATGCGATTCCCCATGAGTGTTCTCTCCGGGATCGCACGCGACCACCGTCTGAAGTGAGCCTTCTCGGAGGGGCCACTTCGTTTCCGAAAATTGCTGAGAAATTTCCAACATTCATCCCTGATCGCCGGCGCCAATGACCCGCTTAAGGCCTGATGATGTCTGCGGGCGCACGACGATTTCCTGATTCCGCGACCAAACGCCCGGTCTGTGTATCTAACAGGCTGTTGAGCGGAACCTGAGTCTCTCACGCGCGATTAGTTATGCCCAAGCCCATCCTGCTGAGCATCGATGATGACCCCGACGTCCTGCGGAGCATTGAGCGCGACCTTCGGTCGCAGTACGGAGCCGACTATCGCGTTATCGGCAGCGGTTCTCCCGAGCAGGCGCTCGATCTTCTCAAAGAACTGAAAGTGCGCAGCGACAATGTAGCTTTATTGCTGGCGGACCAACGAATGCCGCGCATGAATGGCATCGAGTTCCTGCAGCAAGCAATGCAGATCTTTCCGGACGCCAAGCGGGCGCTGCTGACCGCCTATGCCGATACCAATGCGGCGATCAGCGCCATTAATCAAGCCAGCATCAACTACTTTTTTCTCAAGCCCTGGGATCCGCCTGGCGTTCATCTATATCCGCAACTCGACGATCTGCTGGACGACTGGCAGGCGTCGTTCCACCCAACGTTTCAGGGCATACGAGTTCTGGGTACGCGCTGGTCTCCGAAGAGCTATGAGCTGCGCGATTTTCTGGCGCGAAATCACGTCCCCTACCAATGGATTGATGTTGAGCTGGCGCACAGCGATCCCGAGACCAAGCGCCTGCTCGATGTGTTAGGTCCCGAAGCGGCCAATTTGCCGGTCGTGTTGTTTCCCGACGGAACAAAGCTGTTCGAGAGCGTACCGGCGGATGTCGCTCAAAAAGTTGGATTGCGGACACGGGCCGAAACGACGTTCTACGATCTGGCGATTGTCGGTGGAGGGCCAGCCGGCCTGGCGGCTGCCGTGTACGGAGCGTCGGAAGGCCTCCACACGGTCATGATCGAGCGCGAAGCCCCGGGAGGGCAGGCCGGGATGAGCTCGCGGATCGAGAACTATCTCGGGTTCCCGGTCGGACTAAGCGGCGCCGACCTTGCTCGCCGTGCGGTGGTGCAGGCGCGCCGCTTCGGAGTCGAGATCCTGTCGCCGCAGGAAGTCATCGGCGTTCGGACCGAAGGCTCTTACCGAATTCTCCAGCTCGCCGACAAAACTGAGATCTCGTGCCACGCCTTGATGATTGCCACCGGAGTGCAGTGGCGTCGTCTGGAAGCCCCGGGAATCGACCGCTTGCAGGGCGCCGGAGTCTATTACGGCGGAGGAGCCACCGAAGCGCTCTCCTGCCAAGGCGAGATTGTTTACGTAATTGGCGGGGCGAACTCGGCGGGGCAAGCCGCGATGAACTTCGCTAAGTACGCCGATCGGGTGGTTGTGCTGGTGCGCAGCGAGTCGATCGCCAGTACGATGTCGCAATATCTCGTCGAACAAATCGAACGGACACCCAAGATCCAGGTGTGGACTCACGCCAGCGTAGCGGAGGTGCATGGCGACACCCATTTGGATGAGATTTCTGTGCTTTGCTCGGACACAAATAAGGTCGAACGTGTGCCTGCCAACGCCATGTTCATTTTTATAGGCGCACTTCCGCGGACAGACTGGCTCGCGCATGTGGTCGAGCGGGACGAACGAGGCTTTATCTTGACCGGTCCGGATCTGATGTCTGCCGGACAAAGACCTAAGGGCTGGGCGCTGGCCAGAGATCCGTTTCTGCTGGAAACCAACGTCCCCGGGATATTCGCGGTTGGCGATGTACGTCATGGCTCGGTGAAGCGAGTCGCGTCGGGCGTGGGAGAAGGATCGGTAGCGGTGCAATTTATCCATCAGTATCTGAGCAAGGTGTAAATGGCCGACGCAGCGGAGTTGTCGCGTATTCCGGTTTTTGCCGATCTGCCCGAAGACCAGATCGCCTGGTTTCTTGATCAGTCGCAAGAGCTATGCCTCAAGGCGGGTGACGCCTACTGCCGGCAAGGTGAGCCTGCGGACGCCTTGTTCGTCCTTCTGGAAGGCGAGTACCAGTTTCGCGCCGACTGGGGCGGCGAAACCGTGATGTTTCCCCATTCGGCGGGCGAGGTTACCGGAGCCTTGCCATTCTCCAGAATGACGCTGTACACGGGCAGCGGCCGGGCGACGACCGACGGGCGCGTCCTGCGCTTCCCGCGGCCGCTATTCCCCGAGCTCGTCCAGAAGATGCCCGAGCTCACCAAGCGTCTGGTTGGCCTCATGTCCGATAGGATTCGGGAGGCCACGCGGTTCGAGCAGCAGCGGGACCGGCTGGCCTCGCTGGGGAAGCTTTCCGCCGGACTTGCGCACGAGTTGAACAATCCCGCCTCGGCTGCGAAAAGGGCCGCCAGTCAGTTGCGCGACGCGCTGAAGCGAATCAAAGAAGCCAGTCACGAACTTGGACGTCGTGAACTCTCCGAAAAGCAAAAGGCCGAAATCGAGAAGCTTGAGTACTCGTTCACCCACCGTGACGAACCGCCGCCCGATGCGCTTACCATCAGCGACCTGGAAGAGCAAATTGATTCCTTGCTGCGCAGCCACGGGCAAACGGATCTGTGGCAACTGGCAGCGGAGTTGGCCAGGAAGGGAATCCAAGCACAGGCATTGGATTCTTTGTTTGAAACCCTGGACCCGGATTCCGCCCGCGCAGCGCTGGTCAGGGTTGCTGCTTCGGTTGAGATCGCCAACCTGTTAGACCAGATTGAAAGCAGCACGTCACGCATCTCGGACCTGGTGGGAGCGATCAAGGCCTACACCTTTATGGACCAGGCTCCGTTGCAAAACGTCAACGTGATAAAGAGTCTGGAGACTACGCTGACCATACTCAATCACAAGCTCAAGCGCGGCGTCGCGGTACGGCGTGAATATGAGCGTGTGCCGCTGCTGGTGGACTCTTTCGGTAGCGAACTCAACCAGGTGTGGACGAACCTCATTGATAACGCGATTGACGCAATGGGCGGAAAGGGCGATCTGTGGGTTCGCACACGTCGTGAAGATGGCTGCGTCGTAGTCGAGATCGCAGACAATGGCCCCGGCATCTCACCGGAAATCCAGTCGCACATCTTCGAGCCTTTCTTTACGACGAAGGGAGTTGGCGAAGGCACGGGGCTGGGTCTGGACACGGTGCAGAGAATCGTCAAGAAACATCGTGGCCACATCCAGGTCGCTTCGAAGCCTGGCGATACGCGCTTTCAGGTATGGCTTCCCGTCGCCGGCACGCAGAGTGAGAGTGCCGCTACGAAGGTAAGCGCGCCGGCGGACAACCAGATCACTCCTCGAGGTGCGGGGTAGCCTCGCCGGTGAACAATCTTCCTGCGAGGCTAGCCGAGTTGTTGGCCATCGTTCTCGGCGGCGCGGACGAAATATGAGTTAACCGCGGCCTGCAACGAATCACGATCCAGGCACGGCGTAGTTTCCTTATAACGTGCCTTCCAGCAGATCTGGTTGACGAGATCGCGCGGATGGCACGCGCGCAGCGGTTCGTTCAGATCTCCGCGGATCATCGTGATCACTTCATTGATGGTGTCAGTCTCGCAGTTGAGGCCGGCCGTGCCGCAAACGGATTGAAAGATCTTGTGGAACTGCTCCTCGGAAACAGCGCCCAGTCGGATCTTAGTCTGAATGCGGCGCAAAAATGCCTCGTCGGCCAACGTGCTCGGATCCAGGTTCGTGGCAAACACAACGCAGAGCTCGAACGGAATCTCGACTTTCTTGCCGCCCGACAACGTCAGGAAGTCAATCCTGCGGTCCAGAGGAACGACCCAGCGGTTGAGAAGTTCTTCCGGACGGAGTCGCTGACGTCCGAAGTCGTCGATGACGAGGACGCCATTATTGGCCTTCATCTGCACCGGAGCCGTGTAGAACTTCGCATACGGATTAAGCTGCAGCTCCAGCATTTCGACGGTTAGTTCTCCTCCCACGATGACCGTTGGCCGCTGACACAGCACCCAGCGCGCGTCGCCCCCCTGGGAAAGCGGGTCATAAACCTTTTTGTGCGTATGCGGGTCGTAAACGGAGATAATCTGACCATCGACTTCTACGGCGTGCGGAATCCATACGCGATCGACGGCGAGCACCTGCGCCAGAGCCGTCGCGACCGTGGTTTTTCCCGTCCCACTCGGTCCATACAGGAAAATCGAAGTCCCCGAATTCAGCGCGGTTCCGAGTTGTTCCAGGATTGCCGGATCGAGAACGAGGTGCGACAACGCACTTTCTATCGCGGGCGGATGCACCTCGAGATGACGGAGGCTCTGTTCCTTCACCTGGCGGATGTAGCTGTCCAGAGAAACCGGAGCGGGACCGGTATAGTGACTTACGGCCAATAGCTCCGAGGCGCGCGACCGGCCTAAAGTCGTAATGGCGATCTGCGGAATGTTTCCGGTCATGCCTTTGATTTCGCAGAGCTGTTCGGTCCGCAAGCGACGGAGCAATTCATTGATCACGCCAAAGCTGAGCCGGGTTTGCTCCGCCAATTCGCGCAGCGACAGGGGGCTGGCCATATGGAGGATCCTGAGCACGAGGTCCTCCAGAATGCACTGGCGTATTCCCAGTTGAGCCACCGATCCCGGCGTCTGGAGAGGGTCACGACAGATTTCCGCCGTCACGGCAGAAGAATCGTAGGCGCGCGTTGAGTGGGACGAAATCGATCCGGAACTTTGCAACGAACCGCGCGCGATACCGCTCCTGATCCCCGACGAATCCTGCGGGCGTCCCGGTTGTGAAGCCACCGACCCAGAGGTGTGCAACGGGCTGCGCGAGATGCCACTACGGATGGCACCGGAATCGTGCGTGCGTGCCGGTTGTGAGGGAACAGATCCGGAAGTATGCAGGGGGCTGCGCCAGACCCCGCTATTGGTTTTGGGAGTATCCATGTGTGCTCCTGTAATCCACTTCGCTCTCGAACTCTAGCTTGACCCAAACAGCGTTGGTTCTGCAGCCAACGCGCCCGCCGGCTTCTAGTCTTCCATCGCGGGCAAATCTCTGATTGCATCCGCCAGCGCTTCCATGCTTCGCAGAAATGGCACCCAGCGCGGGTCGGAAGTATAAGGGTCCAGCGCGGGATTGACCGCCGCGGTAGCGAGGACGGCAAACCCCAAATCTCGAACTCTCTCAAGCTCCGCAAATCCCTGGTCGAGTTCGCCGAGCGCGCCATAAACCATTGCCGCGATGTAGGCGCTTTCGGCAGTTCCCGTGTAGTCCAGCTGGGCAAGAATGTGGTGAGCGCTCTCATGCTGGCCGGCGAGAGCGGCGACATAGGCCAGCAACAGCTCCCAGGTGAAGTCAGGCTGCTTGCGCAAGAGTTCATTCACCTGCGCCGTGGCTTCGTCGAATCGCTGCGAAAGCGCGAGAATAATCGCTCGACTGACCTGTGCGGACACCAAGTCGGGATTCATCGTCAGCGTACTTTGCATCTGCGCTTCCGCCTCATCCCATCGCCTCTGGTAATACAACAGCTGTCCGTAGCAGTAGTTGATGGGCCCCATCAGCGGATCGACTTCGCAACCGATGCGGGCGTGTTCCAAGGCCTCTTCGATTCGCCCACAGGCAGATAGCGTCTGCGCGCAGGCATAGTGCGCGATGGCGGAGTGGGGGTTCAGTTCGACCGCTCTTTCCGCTTCCCAGAGCGCTTGAGGAAGATCGAAGTCGACAAACGTCTCCGCCAGGCTCAATGCGGCATGTGCTTCCGAAAGCGTGTCGTCCAGCGCGACCGCCTGTAGGCCGCAAGCCTTCGCCTGCCGCAAAGCCTCCGCAGTATCAACTCGGCCAACTACCGTCAGCATCGCGCAGGCGATCGCCATGCAGGCATAGGCCGGAGCGTAGTTACGGTCAGCGTCGATAGCCTGCTGATAAAAGTCAATGGCGCTGTGCAATCCGTCCTGTGTCCACTCGATCGCGCGCTCATTGCCACGAGCGAAATATTCATCCGGACCGTTGCGTGCGACCACGTCGTTTCGCACTGCAGGCTTGGGCTGGGGCGCTTTGCGGGCGGCCTTCTTGCCTGCACCAGAGGATGGCGCCCGGAGTTTTTCGAGCAGCTGCCGCGCGATTTCCTCCTGCATATCCGAAACCTCGCTGATCGTGCAGCTGAATTGTGAACCCCATACCTGGGTGTCCTTGGCCACATCGATCAGCTCCGCCCGAATCGACAGCGTGTCGTTGCGCATGGCAAGACGGCCGCTCAGCACCGCACGAACTTCCAGCTTGCGGCCCGCGCTCTGGGGATCGTCAACATGATCCCGATAGCGAAAGGCTTTACTGCGGGGCACGACGCGTAGCCGGCTCACATGAGAGAGAGCGTCAATCGCTCCCTCGGCGATCGCATCGCCCAGGTAGTCGAGATCCGGATTGCCGGTGGCATTGACAAACGGCAGCACTGCCATCGAGTCGATGAGCTTGCCCGCCTTACGAGGCTGAGTGGAGTGCGCCAGGGCGGTTTTTGCGGAACTCGTGTCGCGCTGCAGGCGGCGCAGATCAGCCAGAACATCCGACGCGCTTTGATATCGCAGCCGGCAATCTTTTTCGAGTAACTTGCTGACGATGTTTCCGAACGCCGGCGGCAGGCTCCCATTGAGATGGGCGATGGGAACCGGCTCACGATTCAGAATTGCGTCGAACATCAGCGCGGTAGTACTGCCGGAGAAGGGCAGGCTACTGGTCGCCATCTCGTAGAGAACCACACCCAGAGAGAATAGATCGCTTCGGGCGTCCAGCTTCTGGCCGCGCGCCTGCTCGGGCGACATGTAGGCTACGGTGCCCACGGTCTGGCCCGAACTGGTCAGGTGAGTGGCGGCCTTGCCCACAACGGCTACGGCAACGCCGGTTGCGGCCGTGATTCCGGCCGCAGTAACTCCCGCCGCCGCTACCGGAGCAGAGATCTTCGGTTCGTCAACCTTGGCCAAGCCAAAGTCCAAAACTTTTGCCTCGCCGCGGCTGGTCAGAAATACATTTGCCGGCTTGATATCACGATGAACGATGCCTTTTTTGTGTGCCGCATCGAGAGCGTCAGCGACCTGGATGCCAATGCGAATCAGCTCATTCGTCGGCAGCTGGCCTTCTGCGATCCGCTCGCGCAGCGTCTGGCCCTGGAGCAGCTCCATGGTGATGAAGTGATGCCCATCGGCTTCATCAACTTCGTGGATCGTGCAAATGTTCGGATGATTCAGCGAAGACGCAGATCGCGCTTCGCGTACCAGGCGCTCGACCATTTGAGGGTCGCTGGCGACTTCTGGAGGCAGGGTCTTGAGAGCGACCTCTCGTCCCAGACGGGTATCCTCCGCACGATAGACTACGCCCATACCACCAGAGCCAAGCCTATCAAGCACCCTGTAATGGGAGATCGTCGTACCCAACATGTAATTACACGACCGCTGGCGTTTCTATCGTGAGATACGTCAGCCTTCTGAACTGCTAGTTAAAGGGAGCGGGAGATCGACTGAATTACCAGCCTTAATTTCGAACCCGGAATATCTGCACTATACACCCGCTTAGTGTTGGTTCTTAAGATTTTTCGCAGCAGAAAGCCTGACTTATTTTGTTGCAAACTTTAGAGTTATCGGATGTGCACTTTTCGGCAAAGTATCGCGTTTTTATGTGGCACTAACATGATTAGCACAAGTGGTCTAAAAGGGTTAATAGCATTGCAGCGCAAGTGCTCGGAGGCGAATCTCACCACCTTTCTCAATAGGGCCGGCCGGAGCGACGCTGCGAGCGGATCGTGCTGCTATCGTTAGGCTCGAGCAGGAGAGGCCGGACTGAAGCTCCCCGAATAAAAAAGGACTTTCATAACAAATTCGTCTCTAACTGGTGTAAAGTGTCGGCGCGAACAATAGGGAGACTCAGCGATCTAACTCTCTAAGGAGGCCAACCATGAAGCACTTCGTCCGGCCCCGCTTAATTTCCTCTAGCAACAACCCAGCCAGGATTCTTGCAGTCGCCCTATCGGGTGCGGTCGTTCTGTTGATCGCGTGCGCAGCGCAGGCGCAAACGATGAACCTGCTGTACCACTTCGCCGGACCGGTCTATAGCACGTCAAGCGGCGTTACCATCGCCGGAGCAAATCTCTACGGCACGGGCACCGGAGGCGAAGGGGGATATGTTTATGAGCTGAGACATTCTGAATCCGGCTATACTCTGAACCTGCTCCACAGTTTTGCCCCCCCGTCCGATGGGGCAATTCCTCTTGGCGGAGTAGTCTTTGGTCGGGAGGGAGAACTCTACGGTGCTACTTCTTCTTCTTTCGGTACCGGCACCGGAACCGTCTTCGATGTAAGACCGTCGGCGACGATTTGCGACAGCGCCCTCTGCCCCTGGATGGAAACTGTGATTAATCGATTCAGTTTCCAAGACGGCTCCGCTCCCCAATATGGCGAGCTTGCCACTGACCCAGCGGGAAACCTCTATGGCACGACCTTGTACGGCGGGACATACGATGAAGGGGTGGTATACCAACTCAGCCCTTCAGGCGACGGCTGGACGGAAAATGTTCTGTATTCCTTCGGCACGGGTGGTCAGTATGACGGCTCGTACCCTTTGCACAATGTGATTCTCGACCGCGCGGGCAATATATACGGCACCACTTCGCTGGGCGGACCGAACGGTTACGGGACCGTGTTTCAACTCGTTCCGTCTGGATCCGGCTGGACAGAGAACATCCTCGTAAGTTTCCCTGAGCTCAACACGGGCAACTGTGTCTCCAGCGGTCTAATTATTGATGATGCCGGCAACCTCTACGGTGCGACTTCCGGATGTAACGGCTACCCGGGCACCGCGTCCGTTTTCGAGTTGTCGCCGTCCGGCAGTGGCTGGCAGCTCAACGTCCTTCACAGTTTCACTCTCTCGACCGGTAACGTTGGACCAGTCGGCAACCTGGTGATGGACAGCAGTGGAAATCTCTATGGAACCACCGAGTCGTATGGCCCCTCTGGAAACGGGAATTTTTTCAAGCTAAGCCCGTCAGCGAATGGTTGGGTTTATACCGACTTGTACGATTTCCCTTCCGGCTATCAGGAAAGCCCTGTGGGCGATCTGGCGATCGACGCTAACGGTAATATCTACGGTACCAGCAGCGGCGAAAGCGAAAGCTATGGCTCAGTGTGGGAATTTACGCCGTAACTGAAACCGACTGTGCGGAATTGCGAGTTTGCAGGGTATTCCGAAAGTCTCTGTCGGCTCCTGCGGATTTACCTGATATCGGTTCGGTCGCTGAGCAGAACTCCATTGCGCGCGTAGCTCTCTCGTGGCACCTCCACGAAGGCAACCGTCAGTTTTTCCGCTTTCACGTTCAATTCTTCGCGCATCGCTTCGGTTATGCGCTTCACCGCGCGACGTTTCTGTTCCAGGGTACGGCCGGCCAACATTGTGATCTGTACGTGTGCCATGTTTTCTCCGCGCAACGACTCTGAGCCAGTGTATTGGATTGAGGAAGTTTGTCCAGTGACGCGGGCGCACAATGCCGTGGATTCATCGGATTGAAACTAACAGCGCGCCTGGCAGACCTCGGCCAGCACTCTCAGCGCTGCACTGCACTGCTCTCGCGAGACATCAAGATGGGTGACAAAACGTATGAACTGCGGCCCTACACCATTGGCGAGAACATTGCGCGCGCCGAGTTTCTGCGATAGCTCACCCGAACTCATGCCCGTACCGGAGATGTCGCAGATCAGGATGTTGGTCTGGACCTTTGCCGGGTCGATCGTAATTCCCGGAATGCGAGACAGCCCTTCCGCCAGAAACTTCGCATTCGCGTGGTCCTGCGCCAGTTTTTGCGGCCCCTGCTCCAGAGCGATCAATCCCGCTGCAGCGAGAATTCCGGCTTGTCGCATCCCGCCGCCCAGTGCCTTGCGAATTATGCGGCCGCGGTCGATCATTCCCGTGCTCCCCACCAGCAGCGAACCAACTGGCGCGCCCAATCCCTTCGATAAACAGAACATGACCGTGTCCGCCTTTGCGGTCAGCGTCGCGACATCCACACCGAGCGCAATCGCAGCATTGAAAATGCGCGCACCATCAAGATGAATCGGCAATCCAGCTTCATGGGTCTTGTCACAGACGTCATGGAAGATCTCCGGCGGGATCACCGTGCCGCCGGCCATGTTGTGCGTGTTTTCCAGCGAAACCAGGCCCGTTTTCGCGGCGTGATAGCTCTTGCCCCTGATCTTCGGCTCGATGTGTTTCCAGGTGAGAATGCCGTCTTCGGCCCACACCGTTCGCGGCAGCACACCGGAGAACTGGGCCATCATGGCCATCTCGTAGTTGAAGACGTGCCCACGCTCTTCGCAGATGACCTCCTGCCCATGGTGAGTATGCAACTTGATCGCAATCTGATTGCCCATCGTGCCGCTGGGGACGAACAGCGCCGCTTCGCGTCCGAAGATCTCCGCCGCGCGTTTCTCCAACTGGTTGATGGTCGGATCTTCCGCGTAGACGTCATCGCCAACTTCGGCTTCGGACATGGCGCGGCGCATCTCTGGCGACGGCTTGGTGACGGTGTCGCTCCGCAGGTCGATGGCTGGAGTCGCGGTCTTGGAGGATTGCCGTTCAGCTTCCGGGGCAGAAGTGTACATTGACTTAGTGTAACCACCCGGTGGCGGAAGCACCATCAGGCAAGTCTGGACCAGCCGCTCAGGTTCCGCCACCCGCAACGGCACTCGTTTACCGCAAAGACCGACGGAAGCGAGGCCCCCTACACGGGAGATCCTGGCATCACTTCGGTTTCAATCCGGGAGATCGGGAAGGACACGATCGAAGAAACGGACAAGCGGCACGGCCAAGTCATCGCGGTCGTGAGATCCACCGTCGGTCCCAGCGGCAAGACGCTGCACATTCTCTACCAGGACGCCCACGCCGGGCAGATCTCGGAGTTCATCGCCACCAGGCAATAACTCCAAAGTCTTGGCCCAAACAGCAAAGAGCGGCCGCGCCACGACCGCTCCCCCTGCTCCCAACTGTTGTATTCACTTTTCGTAACCATCCATCGCCTGGCAGGCGATTGTCAAATCACCTGGTGGTCACCGGACAATAACACGATAAGCCATTTTATTTTCTGTCGAATACTGCTTCTTGTCACCAAGGCGCTTAAATCGCGACAATTGACGGTTCCAGTGGTATATTGCTGAAACTTGCTCCGCAAAGCTGTTATCTTATGGAACCGAAGTTCGACCAGGATTCCATTGTCCGCTTCGGAGTTTTCGAACTGGACCTGCGTGCCTCCGAACTCCGGCGCTCGGGCGTACGTGTCAAGCTCCAGGAGTCTCCCTTCCGGGCGCTGCGGCTCTTCCTCGCACATCCGCAACAGGTATTGACCCGGCAGGACTTTCGCAAGGCCCTGTGGCCGGAAGACGTCTTCGTCGACTTCGATCGCGGCATCAATAGCACCATCAACCGGCTTCGCGAGACGCTGGGCGATATTTCCAGCAATCCGGTCTTCATCGAGACCGTCGCTCGTTCCGGCTATCGCTGGATTGCCCCGATTGAGGTCGTGCCCCGAAGCGAGGAAGCAGCACAGGAGGAGGGTCCGCCAGATCCCGTAGCTGCCCTTGCGTTGGAGCAGTCGCTCCCTTCCTCCGGCGGGGCGTCGCATCGATGGTCGCTATGGCTTCCGATTGCCATTATTGCCGTCGCTGTTTTCGCATTGTGGGCATTTCGATGGGAGCACGTTCACGACACCTCTTTCACCCCCGCCAGCCATGCTTCGGAACGGCGCCCCGCAAATTCGTCCGCCGGCCTATCGGCATTGAAGCCGTCGCCCGATCCCGAGGCCGAGCGACTCTATTTGGATGGCCGCTATTATTGGGCGAAACGCACTCCCGACGGCCTCCGCCACGCCGTTGATTTGTTTACCCAGGCGATTGTGCGCGATCCCTCGTACGCCAAAGCCTATGTTGGCCTCGCCGATAGCTTCAATCTGATGCGTGAATTCTCCGCCATGCCTGACAGTGAGGCGTATCCTCGCGCCTTTGCCGCGGCGCAGCGCGCGGCGGAGTTGGACGACACCTCGGCCGAAGCCCACGCCACACTCGGCTTCGTTTCCTTCTGGTGGAAGCGCGACATTGCCGCTGCCGATCGCGAATTCCAGCGTGCGCTAACGCTGAATCCCTCTTACGTGGACGCTTACCACTGGTACGGGAACGTCCTCGGTTGCATCGGCCGCACCGCACAAGGATTGAACTATCTGGACCGCGCGCAACAGCTTGATCCGGGATCGGCGGCGATCCGCGCCGACAAAGGACTGGCGATGTTGCTGGCAGGGCAGCGAGATCCGGCAATCGCGCTGCTGAAGGAAGTGGAGGCGACTGATCCCACACTCGCTTCGCCTCACCTCTATCTGGCGGAACTGTACCTGACACAACTCGATGGCCATAACTACCTGACCGAGATGCGAACCGCTTCGCAGTTGCGCGCACGGCCTGACGATCTGCTGGTGCAGCGCGCGGCCGAAAAGGGATTCGCTGCCGGAGGAACGAAAGGAATGTTGCAGGCGATGCTGGTCGCGCAGAAGAAGCTGTATGACGAAGGGCGTTGGACGGCATTCCAGATGGCGCGCACCGAGGCGCTGCTCGGCGATCAAGCCGCTGCCCTGTCGTACCTGCATACGTCGTTGAGCCGGAACGAGAGCGACGTGGCCATTCTTCGCGTCGACCTCGCCTTTCGTAGCCTGCACAGCCTGCCGGAGTTCCAACAACTGGTGGTCCAGGCGGGCTTGCCGCCCTTGACATGATCTTGCTTTATTTCGACGAATTTCTGTCGCCATTACGGGGAACAGGATCGCACAGCAGCCGATGGCGCTCTTCCAAGGTTTGGAATTCGGGGTAACCGACCAGCCGGTTGATCTCGTCTGTGGTGGCAAGTCGGCAAGCGACCGGATCGATTTGCCCCGACGCCCGCAGCGCGGTCATTACCGCTTCCATAGCTTTAGCGGCGGCGCGCAGCGGCTGATTCGCGTAGATCATCAGCTTGAAACCAGCCGCGCGAAGCTCGTCTACCGAGTACTGCCAGGAGGTCGTCGGGACAATCGCAAGCGGCTTGCTTAACGAGGCGCTACGGGCGATGCTGAGCACATCGGAAAACGTGTCACTGGTTACGGAATGAATCAGAATAAGATCTGCCCCCGCCTCGGCATATCGCTCCGCTCGCTCCACCGCTTCCGCTGCCCCCAGTCCGGCTATCAACGCCTCGGTGCGGGCGATAACGGCGAAGTCTGTCGACCGCTGGGCTTCTTTGGCGATCCGGATCTTGGCGGTGAACTGCTCGATGGGAACCAGCCTGCGCCCCGGAATCGAGTACAGGCTGGAGCGTTTGGGAAAGGCGCTGTCCTCGATGGAAATGGCCGCAGCCCCCACGCGTTCCAGTGAGCGGATCGCCCGGCGAAGCTGGGCAGCTTCTCCGTAGCCGTTGTCGCCATCCACAAGCGCAGGGATGTCGGCCGCTTCCAGGAGTTGCTCGGTGGTTTGCAGCAGCTCAGTAAGCGTCAGCAGACCGGCGTCCGGAAATCCTCGGGCCGCGGAAACGCAAAAGCTGCTAATCCACAGTGCGTCGAAACCGTGAGCCTCAACCAGCCTGGCCGACAGCGCATCATACGCACCTACCGCGATCAAGCAATCATCTGCTTCAAGGCGTTTCCGAAATGCTTTCGCGGTGCTCAACATGGAGTTCGCCCATTCGCGATCGGCTCTCGGTACTCGACTGCTCCCTGAAGCCGACGAGAATTGATCAGCAAGAAGTTATACCTTATTTAACGGACGGCGACGTTAGGTTGACCCAAACTTATTCAGGCGCTGACGAATCTGACCAATGCCCGCGGGCGACGAGGAATTGCCGGAGTTTGCTCTCCAGTGCAGCAGTTGTCAACTACACCTAGGTGGTCGAATAAGCTGCCCTTTTGGTAGTTCGTGAGGATGGGCCGCTGTTTTCTTTAAGCCGTGGGATGGACGATTATGTCGTCTCCGCATTCTTCACCTGCGCGCCGGCAGGAAAACCTCGAAGCTGGTGCCACTGGAGCCGTTACGGGTGCGCGAATGAAAGCGCAGAGTTCCACCGTGATTGGAGACGATGGTCCTCGATACCCACAGGCCCAGCCCCGACCCCTTGAGCTCCTTGGTTGTGAAGAACGGACTAAAGAGCTTGGGCTGAACTGCGCTGGGGATGCCGGCTCCGCGGTCGTGGATGGTGACGCGAGCCCCACGGCCGCGCGAGCGTTCCGTGACGCGCATGCGCACAATGACATCGCCACGTGAGGGGGATGCCTCGACCGCGTTGCGGATTAGATTGCTGAAGACCTGCCGGAGCTGGCCAGGGAATCCGTTAACCGAAACGCCCGTCTCCTGGTCGAGTATGATTTTCACCTGTCGAGCCGTGGCTTGCTTCGAGTACATCTCGACCACTTCCTTCACGATGTCGGAGACCTCGACAGGCGCGGGTTGGAGGGTGTCACGGTGGAACGATAGCGACTGCCGCGTGATTCTTCCGATGCGCGAGAGCTCCTCCGACGCGCTGTTGAGGTATTGGCTCAAATCTTCGCCACCGACTGCCGATTGGGCAAGATAAATGAGGTTCATCACCGCTTCGAGCGGGTTGTTGATTTCGTGGGCAAGAGCCTGCGCCATATTACCGGTGGCCGCCAGCTTCTCCGCAGTGCGGAGCGCGTAATCTGCCAGTTTGCGGTCCGTGATGTCGGTAAGCACCAGAACCTGTCCCGGCGCCGCATCGTCTGCTTGCAGCAGGTCGACGCGGAGTTGGAAACTCTGCTCCCCGAACTGGACCTCAACGTTATAGCGGTGGTGAGGCGACAGCAGCAGCGGCTCGTCCATGGCGAAGGTGCGTCGCAACACCGCAGCCGCCGGCTCTCCGATCTCGCACGGGCCCGCCCGCCGGCAGATTTCGGCGAAGGCCCCGTTCATTCTTACCAGCGTACCGTTCGCGTCGATGACCGCCAGTCCCTCCTGGAGGGAATCGAAGGTCGACTGCCACTGCGCCGCCGCCTCGCGCGCCGAGATTTCCGCTTTGCGCAGGCGAAGCAGCGAACGGACCGTCGCTTCCAGCACGATACTGTCGAGGGGATGGGTGAGATACCCATCGGCGCCGGAATCCAAGGCCTTGACCTTATCCTCGGCGGTGGTGAACGCAGCAGAGATCTCAAGAACAGCGACATGCGCTGTGTCGGGATCGCTCTTGATTCTGCGGCAGACCTCGGTCCCGGCGAGGTCGGGAAGGTGCACGTCGAGGATCACCAGATCGGGCAGCGAGCGCACGTATTCCAGAGCTTCGCGACCCGTGCACGCCTCTTCGCATTCGTATCCCGCGCGCTGCAGCATGCGCCGCAGCACATAGCGGTTTTGCTCGCGATCGTCGACGACCAAAATCTGGGGATGCCGTTCAGACATTCTGCTCGCGACCGGATGGCTGGGGCGCCAGTCCCGCAGTGGCGAGCCAATCGAGAAAGGGACGAGCGGATAGCCTGGTGGAGACGTCCTCCTTGCGGACGACGCTCGAGTTCATCGCCTCAATCTCGGAGCGCTCGCCTTCGGATAGCGTCTTGGAGGTGTACACCAGAATCGGCAGGCTCTCGGTTGAGCTGTCCTTGCGCAGTTGACGCAGGACTTCGATCCCGGTGATGTCGGGCATAAGCAGGTCGAGAATCACGGCGTCAGGACGATCTTCGTTGATGCGTTGTATCGCCTCCGATCCGCTGCTGGCTTCTACAATGTCCAGCCAGGGACGATCGAGCAGTTCGCGGACGATGTAGCGCGAAACCTCATTGTCATCCACGAGCAAAAGGCGGCAGGGCGCGCTTTGCGACGTGAGCAGCCGCAGCTCTTTCAGCAGCGCGTCGCGGGTGATCGGTTTCAACAGGAATACGCTTGCGCCCTTGGCTACCGCCAGCGGTCCCAAATCGTGAACACTCATTGCCAGCAAAGGCACGGTTGGAAGCTTTTCGTGCGTATTGATAACAAATCCCCACACCGGCTCGTCGCGGATATAAAGGTCGGCGACAATGGCCACCGGATCGTGCCGGGCCAGCCAGACCTCGGCTTGAGCGACATCGCTCACCACGATGGCCTGAAATTCGGAATGCCTCAAGTAAGATTCGAGCGCCGATGCGGTCTGCGGGTTGTCTTCCAGGATCAGCACCGGCGAGCGATGAAATTCCGGGCTGGGCAACGCGGCAGCGTCGTCGGCGCTTACCGCCTCGCCACGATACGCTATGGGGATTTCCGCAAAAAACCTCGATCCTTTACCCAATTCGCTTTCCAGCCAGACCCTTCCCCCGAGAAGCATGGCGAGGTTGCGGCAGAGCGGCAGACCCAGCCCGGTTCCGCGATGACGCTCCTGGAGCGGATTTTCCACCTGGCTGAACTCCTTGAAGATCAGCTCATAGTGTTCGCGAGGAATTCCAATGCCGGTATCTTCTACCTCGAAGACCACGGTTTCGTTCGCCGTCGCTCGGGCGCAGACCTTGACGCTTCCGCGGGGCGTGAACTTAATGGCATTGGAGATGAGGTTGCGCAAAATCTGCGAAACTTTGCCCTCGTCGGTATGCAGCGGCGGAAGATCAGAGGTTTCGTCGAAGATCAGCTCAACTGAACTATTGTCGGCCAGCAACGGCTTCAGCATACCCTTCAGGGCGCTGAACAACTCCTCGACCTCGAAGCTTTTGACGCGGATCTTGATCTTGCCGGCTTCTACCTTCGCCAAATCGAGCAGATCGTTCACCATCTCCTGAAGGTCGCGGGCGGAAGACTCGATGTAGCCGACCTGCTTTTCCTGCTCGCGGTTCAGGTCTCCGTCAAGTCTTTCCAGCAGCAGCCGCGACAGCGAGATGATGGAGTTCAAGGGGGTGCGGAATTCGTGCGAGACGTTGGAGAGAAATGTGGTCTTCAGCTCGGAGGCGCGGCGCAGGTAGTCGGCACGCTCGTCCAGTTCCGCATACAGCGCCACCACGCCGCGATTGGTGTCCTCCAGCTCGCGGTTCAGCATCATCAGCTCCTGCTGCCGCTCGCGCAGTTCCTGCAGGGTCTTCATCAGCTCCTGGTTCTGGCGCTCGATCTCTTCGTAGGGGTTCTCCGGATCGCGCTGTCGCATCGTATCGGCGAGCTCCCGCAGAGAGCGCGGCGTAATCAGCAGCCCCGGGGGGAGCGTTTTTCCGAAACGCACGGTTGTTCCTTGCGGGGTGGTCGAGATATCGAAACCGTCCATCAGTCGCCTGGTGCCGATGATGCCTTTGCCCAGGCCGGTATCGGACTGGTAGCGGCCCTGCAGGATCTGATCGAGGTTGGCAATGCCCGGGCCACTATCGGAGACAATGACTTCCAGGCGCGGCGAGTCATCGCGCCGCACGAAAAAGCTCACCGTGCCATTGCGGGCGTAGCGGAAGGCATTGCGTGCAATCTCGGAAGTTGCGGTTGCCAGCCGAATCTGGTCCTGGTTCTCATAGCCCAGCAGCGATGCCAGTTCGCGCGCCCGTTGCCGTGCCTGGACGACGTCGCGTTCGGTGCGCAGCGCGATGGCAATGATGGGATCGGACATGCGTCTACGAACCAGCTTTCACCACGACGACGCTGGCGTCGTCGCGTTGGCGGCGAAAGTCACGGAGGAGCGCGCCGCCGATAACCGCGGGATGACGCGCCAGCAGCCCCGGATACGACGACAGGTCCCACCTGGTCTGCAAGCCGTCGGAGTGCATGACCAGAATGGCGCGCGCCGGCCACTCCACCTGGAACTCCTGAATTCTCGGCACCGCAATCCCCAGCGTGCCATTGTGCGATGTCAAATTGCGCGAGACTTTGCTGCTCAGCATCACCGCGACGGTATTGCCGACTCCGGCATAGGTCAGGCGATTCTCCGCCGGCTTGATCTCGCAGATCCCGGCCGCCGCTCCCCGCGTCTTCTTCAGCGCGTCGTGCATGTAGGAGAGAATCTCCCGCGGGCTGCGCGCCAGGTGCCGGTGAAACACTTCCACGGCTTCTTGCGCAGCTTCCGACGCCTCCAATCCATGGCCGAGACCGTCAACCAGCAGAATCACGGTTCGCTGCGGTGTCCGGTGATAGGCCCAGGCATCGCCGCAGAACCTCTCTTTCGGATAGGGCACCGCCATCCCGGCAATCTGAAGAGGGCTGTTGGCCGCTACCTCTCCCAGCTCCAGAAAAACAATGGTGCCGCTTTTCGCCGTGAAAATATCCAGGGAGCTGGCGATGCGCTTCATCGCCCCCAACCCGCCGCCCATGGTACCGGCCGTGGAGTACCCGTCGGCCAGCGCAGTGGCTACATCTTGTATGCCGGAACCTTTATCCAGGGCCAGCACCCCGGCCGTAGGTCCGCGATCACTCCTGGTCCCGAGGATGATGGCTTCGCCGCCTCCGCCGTGCAGCAGCACATTGCGGGAGACCTCGGTGGCGAGCAGCGCCAGTTCGCCGGTCTTCACGTCGTCGAAGCCAAGCCGCTCCGCCGCCCATAAACCTTTGCGGCGAACCTCGCCCACGGAGCTGGCGTCGACGATCGGAACCACCTCTGAAAACGCT
>Ga0335073_10001664_pt1 | contig 29892 bp, 25 predicted proteins | sample Lox_Sample_22_FD_207093 | JGI IMG/M metagenome (GOLD analysis project Ga0335073, IMG submission 207093) | Soil microbial communities from Loxahatchee National Wildlife Refuge, Florida, United States - Lox_Sample_2.2 | ecosystem: Environmental > Terrestrial > Soil > Wetlands | place: USA... | reverse complement strand
CGCCTGCGGCGGCCGCCACGGCGGCAAATTCAAAGGCAAAGAGCTTGCATCCGCGCTGCGCATGGTAGGCGCCGCTGGCCTCGATCGCGGCTGTAATGAGAATGCCGCGCTAGAGACCGCGGCTCTACGTTCAAACCTGAAATTGCGGCGGCTGTCAGGAAGTGGAGCCGAGCCTTTGGCGGACGGCTTCGAAGAGGATGATTCCTGCGGCGACGGAGACGTTGAGCGAGCGGACAGGCCCGGTGGTTGGAATCGAGACCAGAAAATCGCAGCGTTTGCGCGTGAGTTCGTGGAGGCCCTCGCCTTCGCTGCCAAGGACGAGCCCCACGGCGCCTTTCAAATCCACTTCCGTGTATTTTTTTTCGGCGCGTTCATCGAGGCCGACGAGCCAATAGCCGGCCTCTTTCATTTCTTCCATAGCGCGGACCAGATTCTTGACTCGCGCAATCGGGAGATGAGCGAGTGCGCCGGCGGAGGCGCGCTCGACGGTGTCAGTCAATCCGACTGCGCGCCTTTCGGGGATAACAACCCCTTGGGCACCGGCGGCGAGGGCTGTTCGTACAATGGCGCCGAGGTTGTGAGGATCTTCGACGCCATCGAGGAGTACTAAAAGATCGTGCTCGCCTTTTGAGGCTAATAAATCCTCGAGTTCGATGGATCGTTTGGCCGCGACCAGCGCCGCGATGCCCTGATGCTCGCGCGTGCCGGCGAGGCGATCCAGCTGCTGGCGGTCTTCAAAGCGCACCGGGACGCCGCGCGATTTGGCGTTTTGAACGATTGCTTCCACGCGTTCGCCATGGCGGCCGCGCGCAATGATAATGCGGTCGAGCGGGCGCCCCGCCGCGAGCGCCTCTTCGACCGCGTGAAATCCCGTCATCCAATTCATCAATGAATATTTACCGTGGCGATGGCGTGGGCGGCGATGGCTTCGCCGCGACCGACGGCGTCGACGCCTTCGTTGGTTTTTGCTTTCAAGCTGATGTCGTCGCCCGGAATGCCCAACACCTTCACAAGCTCCGAGCGAATCGCGGGAAAATGCGGGCCGAGCTTAGGACGCTCGCAAATGACGACGACATCGACGTGCACGACGCGCATTCGGCGACCCGCCAGAAGTTTGCAGGCGTGCTCGATGAATTGCAGGCTCGCTGCGCCTTTCCACTTTGGATCGGTGTCTGGAAAATGCGTGCCGATGTCGCCCAGTCCGCCCGCGCCAAGGATCGCATCGCAGAGCGCGTGACAAAGCACGTCGCCATCGGAATGGCCGACGGGCCCCTTGTCGAAGGGAATCTCGATGCCCGCGAGGACGAGCTTGCGGCCTTCGGTGAGGCGATGGAGATCGTAGCCGATGCCGGAGCGGTTCATCTAGCCAATTGCTCCCGCTGAGGGCTGACCCGGCTCGTTCTTGTCTTTTTTGCTTTGCATCTGCCTCATCATGAAAATCCACAGTGCGACCAACAGAATGATGGGCGCCACGCCGACAAGAAAATTGATCCAGTTCCCCGAGGCTGCACCCTCTTTCACCTGCACGTCCGCGCCCTGCTGGCGAAGTTTGCTGAGCAGAGCGGGCAGCGTGTCTCTGGGAACCGTGGAACGATAATCACTCACCGGTTGCTTGAGTTCGCCTGACACATCGGCTGTGTTTTGCATCACGGCCAGGGTCGCGGTTCGGATATTGCTTGCATCCACCTGATTCATGAAATCCGAATAGCTGAGCGGCGAGCCCTGCGCTGGTCGCCCGCCCTTCGAGGTCATCTGCCACAGCACGATGGCCAGGAAAACCATCAGCACCCAGAAGAGCAGATTGCGCACGACCGAAGCGCTGTTTGCATTTCCACGGCGATATGGAACGAATGGCATTCGCTAAACCTTCTGGCGTTCCTGTTCGAGATAAAAATGCGCGAGGTCCAAATCGCTGGGGCGCGTGATCTTGAGATTTCGCTCGGAGCCGAGCACGGCATAGACTTCGCGGCCCAGGCGCTCGACCAAGACGGATTCGTCGGAGCCGGTGACGCCGTCTTCCTGGGCTTTGCGGAAAGCTTCGCGCAGCAGCGGGAACGAGAATGCCTGCGGCGTCTGCGCCATGACGAGACGTTCGCGGGGAATGGTGGCTGTGATCAAGGCGACGTCCTCGGGGAGGCTGGCGCGCTTTACTTCCTTCACCGTGTCAATGGCGGGAATGGCGAGGATCGCGGCGCCGCGCAGACGCGCTTCGGCGATGACGCGCGCGGTTTGTTCGGCGGTGATAAAGGGGCGGACGGCGTCGTGGACGAGAACGATTTCGGTGGCGGGATCGACTTGCGCGAGGGCGTTGGCAACGGACTGCTGGCGCGTATCGCCGCCATGGATCACGCGCGCAGGGCGACCGAGGCCGGCTTTGGCCACTTTGTCTTGCAGGGAGACGATTTCTTCGGCACGCGTGGCAAGGATGAAATCGGTGATCGCGGAGCACGCCGCGAGCCGGCGAAGAGTGAAAATTACCAGCGGCACGCCGTCGATCTCGATGAACTGCTTTGGCTGGTCGGCGCCCATGCGCGTTCCAAGTCCGGCGGCGGGAATGATGGCTGTGACGCGGTTCATGGTGAGGAAAGTTTAGCGCAGTTCAACGGAAGAGTGTGGTAAGGGATTGAATTGAAAGCGGTTCACTAGCGGCCGGACTCCGGATAGAGTGCGCGGGGCGAGCGTTCGCCGGCGGTCTCGCTGGCGCGGCTTGACGAGCCTTCGCCACCCGAGGTGATCGCCGGACGCGGGCCTTCGCCACGATCGTCGTAACGGCCGAAAATCATTTTGCCGGCCGTGGTTTGGTGGACGGAGGTGACGCTGATGTCGATGGTCTTGTTGATCATTTTGCGGGCGCCATCGACGACGACCATGGTGCCGTCGTCCAGATAAGCGACGCCCTGATTGTATTCCTTGCCTTCGCGGAGGATGAAGACGCGCATGGCTTCGCCGGGAAGCACAACGGGCTTGAGGGCGTTGGCGAGGAGGTTGACGTTCATGATCTCGATGCCCTGAAGCGTGGCGACTTTATTCAGGTTGAAATCATTGGTGACGATTTTGGCGTCGTAGCGTTTGGCGAGCTCGATGAGCTTGAGGTCAACATCGGCGATGTGGGGGAAGTCGTCTTCGGCGATTTGAACGTCAAGATGCTGCATTTTCTGGATGCGCTGGAGGACTTCCAGGCCGCGGCGGCCGCGTTGACGCTTGAGGGGATCGGCCGAGTCGGCGACGAGCTGAAGTTCGCGCAGGACGAACTGCGGGATGACGACGCCGCCGTCGATGAAGAGGGCGTCAGCGATATCGGCGACGCGACCGTCGATGATGACGCTGGTGTCAAGGAGCTTGGTAATGTGGCGCGAGCCGCGCTCGCTGCCGAATACGCCGCCGAAGGCCTGGAGGTTGAGCATGTCGCCCTTATTGGCGCCGAGGACGAGGCCGACGTATGTGGCTACCAAGAAAATCGAGAGGCTGAAAAACGAGCGGGTGCTCTCGGGCATGGTCGTGTGGGTCATGATCACGGAGGTGAGGTAGGCGCCTAGGATGCCGAGGATCGAGCCGACGGCGGCTCCGATCAGACGGCGGAGGCTAGCTTTGCGAAGGCGGACCTCCAACCCGACCACGGCCACGGCAAAGCAGACGCCGGCGATCGCGCCGTTCATGTGGGATAGGCTGAAGGGCCGGAAGTGATAGCCGGCGACGCCGCAAACCGCGACGAAGATGATGCGGATGGCAAGCATGTCCCAGAAAGTGCCCACGCCCTGATTCGGGCGGGACAGAACTACGGGACGCGGAAGCGGAATTTCGGGAGACGCGCTGGGTTGCTGCCGGGGAGGCGCGTTAGAAGGCCTCTGCATGATGGCACCTATAACAACTATGAAATTTTCAGGAAACGCCACCGAGTTCGTCCGCGCTTCCCGTAACTCTCCACCGGCCGTATGAAAGATAGTCGCAAGGGCCGGTATCAATCGACGCGGCGTAGCAAAATGAATACGGGGAGTATACCACCGGAATGTAACGAGCGGTCAATTCGAGAACGCGACGAACTACAGGTAATAACGGGGAACTCGCCGGCCCAGGGAGCAGAGCAGGTCAGATGTGACGGTGCCGATCTCGCGGGCGACGTCTGATACGACGATGGAATCGTTGCCGTCCTTGCCGTAAAGGGTGACGATATCGCCTAGCTGCACACCGGGGACGTCTGTCACGTCGAGCGTAGTGAGGTCCATCGAAATTGTGCCGACGAGGGGTACGCGGCGCCCGCGAACCAGCGCGCAGCCGCGATTCGTGCGCTGGCGGAGGATACCGTCGGCATAACCGGCGTTGATTACGGCGATCTTCGTGGGCCGCTCCGTCACGAAACGCGCACTGTAGCCTACGCCTTGTCCGGCGGGAACGTCCCGCAACGTGATAATTCTCGCCCGAAGGGATAGCGACGGTTCGATCGGCAATTTTTCTCGAACTTCTTCGCCTTTATGCGGCGGGTCAAATGATTGGTAATAGCCGTAAAGCACGGCTCCGGGGCGCACCATGTCTGCGAAAGTGGTGGGCCGTGCGCAAATCGCGCCACTATTGGCCATGTGGACGATTCCCGGCGAAACGCCGAGTTCGCGCATGCGAGCCAGACAATTGCGAAAGAGCTGTTCCTGATCGTCGGTCTGTCGCGCGCTGAAATCTTCAGCTGAAGCAAAATGCGTGAAAGTGCCTTCGAGAGCGATGTGCCGGCAATCGGCGAGCGCGGCGATAAATGCATCGACTTCGCCCGCTTCAATTCCCAGCCGGTTCATTCCGGTATTGATCTTGAGATGGAAGGGCACCGGCGCCGTTTTGCCGCGCAACTTTTTGGCGGCGCGTTCGAGCAGGCGGACGTCGTCCAAGCGTGTTACGACCGGCGTGAGATTGTTCTTGAGCAGCCGCGTCTCTTCACCCGGCCAGAAGCCCGTCAGCACGAGGACGCGTTTGCGAATGCCTGCTTCGCGAAGCTCGATTCCCTCGTTAGTGCAGGTGACTCCAAACCAATCCGCGCCTGCTTTTTGGAGAGCCCTTGAAACCGGCACGGCACCGAGGCCATAAGCGTTGGATTTCACAACGGCCAGGATCTTCGGCTTAGGGCCGATCTGGCGCCGTACAACTTTCAGGTTTCCCTGGATCGCCTTCAGCGAGATCTCCGCCCAAACGGGGCGACCTTCGACATGGATTGCTTGTGACACGAACATAAAGAATGCCAGACTCCTCGTCAGCCGCGCGACGAAATTTTGCCTCGGCATTTCGCGCGCTGCGTTTAGGTAAACACTTCGAGCCGCAATAGTGCAAAAGCGTCGCCAGGCGGTGACGTCTCGCCGAGATCTTTACAACACCCTGAAAATGCAACGCTTCGGTGGGCCCAGCTTGTTTTGTTCAGCCTTCCCGAGCGCCCGAAGCGGGACACAATGTGTGGGCGGAGAGGCACGAACGCGAGGAACGCCGAAACATGGACCAAGAGCCGCCGCTAAGCGCTGCGGCGATTGAGCAAGGGTGTGGACGGACTGATGGAATGCGCTATTTCCAGACCGGACCGCCAAACCAGCAGGAGGGAGCCGCTTCCCGACGTCTTCTCGATGACCTCGACGAGCCTCTTCTTGCGCTCTTCCTCAATCTTTGCCAACCAACCCGCTCGAAGCTGAGGGTCGACGGCCATTGTGTTGCGTCGAAAGTCCGAGCGCAAGACGTACAGATCGTGCACGTCGCCAAGAAGGTCCTGCAAACGCTTGATATCTGCGCTCCACATTGCGTGCTTACGGGGCATGAAGTTCTCCATGATGTAGCGGAACTGCTTCAACCCGATACGCGCGCGGTGCCAGGCGACGGAGCTGCGCCTCCTACGTGCGGACGCAAAAAGATCGGTAGACTCGGATAGCTTCGCCAAGGCAAGACGCTGGAACACGATGCTCTCGAAAGGGAAGAGTTGTGCCTTACGATCAAGCTTGCGGGAAAGTTTTTTCCATTCTTTTGCGCCAAAATCACCGAGAGCTTTTCGCGACGCCGCCCGCTCTTCCTTCTCTCGCTGCGAGAGCGTCCTGAGTAACCGCCTTCGAAGCGGTTCCTTCGGCACGGCCAGCTTCTTCACCCATTCGCGCTCAACCTGTGTGTCGCGCAATTCGCCGAGCGAGTGAAAGAGACGTTTCGTCACTTTTTTGATCCTGCGCCAGCCGGAGTCGGGATTCACCTGGTTCAGCGCCTCGGCCATCGTGCGGCAACGGCGCAGAGCAACGCGCAGATCGTGCACGCTGTCCGGATCCCATTTCTCGCGGACTCGCTCCGCGCGTTCAGTAACGCGCTCCATCCAGACTTCCAAGCCAACACTCTTATCGCTGGAAGATGGAGAAATGGAAATTGTCTGTGGCATAAACGCTAAGCCCGGGCTGGACCACGAAAATCCATCGTACCCTTACTTTGCGCATTTTGCGAAATTCGGCTGTGGAAAACTCAGGAGACGAACGAGCAGCCGATGCGTGTTCGGCCACCTTCGGCGCGAAGGGCATAGGCCCGTCGGAGGACGACGCGCACCGGCGGCAGGATCGGCACGTTCAAGACGGCGTTGAACTGCTCGGGCACGTCCTCGCCCTCACTGAGCAGAAGTGCCACTCCACCGTAACTCAAATCGACCACGCGAGCGGTTCGCTGACCAAGCTCCGTAAGCACGGCGTGCGCTTTCGTGCCCGAGAGCGACACGCGCTCCCACTTGCGCTGCTCGCTGGCCGACTTGGTCGGCCGTTCGGTCGCTGGCTCGGGGGTAGCCGCCTGGCTTGGCTTGGAGGCTGCCGGGGCTGGTGTCTCGCGGCTATGGACTTCGAGAGGAATCACACGGTTCTGAGTGGTGCGGCCGGCATGCTTTAATTCGTAGAGTCTTTCGTCGGCGGCGGTCAGCAAGGAACGCTGTTCCTCTCCGTCTTGAGGGTAAACTGCGACACCGAAATCGAGAGTTACACCTACTCCAAGATGCAACGGGCGCAGCTCCGTCTCATATTGAGAACGCACACGGCGGCAGAGGGTGGTGGCTTGATCGAGGTCAGTCTGAGGCAAGAGAAGCGCAAATTCATCCCCACCGATTCGGAAAGCAGTGTCCGAAGCTCGGAGCGTCTTGCGGAACGTTGTCGCCGCAAGCTGGATGATATTGTCCCCTTCGAGATGCCCGCGCTGATCGTTCACTTCCTTTAGCTTGTGCAGGTCCAGGAGCACAAATGCCAGGGTCTGTCCGTAGCGCCGGGCGCGGTTGAGCTCTTTTTCGCAGGATTCGTCGAAAAATCGGCGGTTATAGAGCCCGGTCAAGGGATCGGTGGCGGCGTTGAACTGCAACTTCTTCAACTCGTCGTACTCCATAATGACGGGCAGGCGAAGCACATTTGCAGACGTCAGGACATCGATGATCACAGTCTTTAGAGAGACCTTTTTGCCGGGTGTCTGTGAAAGTTCGCGGTAGCGCTCGAGAATCTTTTCCCAGTGCTGGTTGCTTTGCGTTTCGGTGAGTTCGATTTGCGCAATCGTGCGGAAGTATTGGCGCAGAAACTGTCCGCGCACCGTCTCGTCGAGGGCGGTGAGCGTCTCGACCAGCAGGTCCAGGAAAGAGTCTTCGGCCGATGGCTGCGGCTGGGGCACGTCGCCTGGCTGAGGCATCAATTTATATGAACTTTCTCATCCCTGAATATTATTCAGGGCTTCCTGCGGGGCACCGGAACATATGCAAAGCACAGTCCAAACGTGAGGCAAGCTACCGGAAAACGCCACACAGCGTAACCTGCAGAAATCAGGACAGATAGATTTTTACGCGCCAAGCCTAGCGCTGCAGGAAGGCGCGCGGTCAGCAATCCGCTGAACCTTGAATTCCATGGCGAAAGAAACGGAATGCAACAGCCAAAAAATGGCTATGCGAGAGGCTTGATGAACTCGACTCCGACCAGGTAGATATCGCCGGCTTCCTGCTGCCGCCGGACCCTGGCCTGAATAGGCGGCATCCCCGCCGGAACAAGCGCTGACGAGGTGATAGACGGCGCGGGAACGGTGAGCGTTACAAAATCGCCCAATGCCAACGCCTTGGGGCAGGTGATGAGGGCACCCAACGCGCTGATGTCCAGAGCCTTGGCGAGCTCCAAGAACTGCTCTCCATGGGCGTCTTTACCGCGCACGAAAAGCGGCACCTGGAGATGAATCCTTGGAAACCTGCGTCGCTCTTCGTAAAGCGTCTTGGCCCCTGTCTTTTGAACCATTGTGTCTCGCGCGTGCATAGTCCCCCAGTATTAGTACTCGCTTTGACCGCAATTTAAGGGCAAAGTCGGGCGACTTGCGGACCTGTAAATAAACGACTATTTTTCAATGAGTTAGAGATGGGTAGGAATCGCTCGGAGGAATCGGATCGAACGGCATGCGCAAAGCAAGTCCCAGCGAGTTCCACCATTGTGCAAAAGTGGGACCTATTTACCATTGACAGCGTTCAAATTCCTCTGAGAGCATGTGTTTTCCCATTGAGAGTCAGGTGATCCCCTGACCCACGCGCGTAACTGTACAACTCTCATTGAGCCTCATCAGCTTGACGGAGGAAAGGTGCCGAAGTCAGAGACAATCGAGCGGCCCAAGGGAAGCGAGGCAGTTCTTGATCCCGTAGCCAGCCTTCTCGATGCACTGGACCGGCCGCTGATCGTGGCCGACCGCGGAGGGAGGCTGCTTTTCAAAAACCTCCACGCGCACGAATTTGTGCGATCGCTCACCGCGCCGGATAAGTCCGAGGTAAATCTTTTCCGCGACATCCTTACTGGGGACCCGGAAGTCACGCTTCGAAAGCTGACCGAAGGCCAGCAAGAGGTGACATTACCCGTCCTGACTGAGCCAACCATGCGGGCGAGAGTTCGCTGGTTGCCTGAACTGGATTGGCTTGCCGCCTACCTCGAGGCCGCGCCGCCGGATCTCCAGCCTGAAGAAGCGGACATGCGGCAAACGGTCCAGGAGTTGATGCAGGAGCGCGAGACGACCTATCGCAACCTGCTGGCGGCCTATTTGCGGCTGCAAGAGGTCAACCGGCAAAAGACGGTTTTTCTGGCGTCGGCCGCGCACGAACTGAAGACACCGCTGGCCGTGATGAAGGGTTATTACGACCTTCTACTTTCTGGTTCCTTGGGGAAGCTGAGCGAAAAGCAGACGGAAATCCTGCGCGAGTCAAAGGAAAGCTGCGAACGGCTGGTGCGCCTGGTATCGATGTTCCTGAACTATTCGGCGCTGGAGAGCGGCAAGCTTGTGCTGCACCTGAGGGAAAATGACCTTCGCGATTGCATCAAGGACCTGGATTGCCGCTGGCAGGACGCTTTTCAGCGGGCGAAAGTCCGCCTCAATTTGAAAATTCACGAGGATCTGCCGATTTTCAAATTCGATTATCAAAAAGTGCAGCAGTGCATATTCAACCTGATCGACAATGCCCTGAAGCACACGCCGGCGGGCGGCGAAGTGACACTGATGGCACAGCCGCACTTCTGGGAACGGCGCGTGAACGATGCTATCCCGGCCGACGAGCGCCGCCGGGGCCCCGGACAAAAACCAAATTCCGTGATGATATCCGTGGCCGATACCGGAAGCGGGATCGCCGCGGAATTCCATCAGGAGATTTTCGAAGAGTTCGTTCGAGTGGACCCCTCATCGTCCGGCATGGGTCTGGGACTGGCAATCACGAAGCGATTGATCCAGGCGCACCGCGGAAAAGTCTGGGTGGATAGTGAGATAGGTCGAGGCAGCTCGTTCTCTTTCCTGCTGCCAATTCACGTGGAGTAGCAAACTCGCACTCTGGCGCGCAAGCTCAACGCCGATTGGAAGGCTCATGGCTGATAAAGAGGAAATTCTTGTTGTCGACGACGAACCGAGCATACGAAAAGTTCTGCAGACGCTTCTGGAGGTCGACGGCTACAAAGTCGAAACCGCGTCGAGCGGGAAAGAAGCGCTCGCGCGCGTCGGCGGAGGCGAGCGTCCCGATCTGATTATTCTTGACGTCCTGATGCCGGAGATCGACGGCATCGAAACCCTGCGGCAGCTGATGCAGATTGACCGCTCGCTCAGCGTGATCATGCTCTCTTGCTCTAACGAAGTGACGACGGTGGTGGAGGCGATTCGCCTGGGAGCGATGGATTACCTGACGAAGCCGTTCGAAAAGCCCGAACTCGAAGCGGCGTTCCTAAAGTGCCGGCAGAAACAGCAGCTGCGTTCGGAAAATGAAGCGCTGCGAGAGTACTGCGAGGCGCTGACGGAAGACATATCTTTCCTGGCGGCAAGCCCGCAAATGCTGAAAATTCGGCAGCAAATATTGCAGATCGCTCCCGTGGACGTGCCGGTATTTATCAGCGGCGAAAGCGGCGTGGGCAAGGAAGTGGTTTCGCGGATGATTCACCTGCGTTCCACGCGGAAGCAGCAGGCGTTTGTGAAGGTGAATTGCGCGGCTCTGCCGGGAGAACTGCTCGAGTCGGAACTTTTCGGCTACGAGCAGGGCGCGTTTACGGGGGCGGTGCGCGCGAAGCCCGGAAAATTCGAGCTGGCGAATCGCGGGACAATTTTTCTGGACGAAATCGCCGAGATGAGCCCGCATTTGCAGGCGAAGCTCCTGCACGTGTTGCAGGATGGGCAGTTCTCGCGCCTAGGCGCGCGCGCTGTGGTGAATGTGGATGTTCGTGTGCTGGCCGCGACCAACGTGGACGTAAAAGAAGCGATGCGCACGGGACGTTTCCGCGAAGATCTCTATTACCGCCTGAATGTGCTCTCGATCCATATTCCGCCGCTGCGCGAGCGCACCGGTGAAATTCCGCTGCTCTTCCGCCATTTCCTTGTGAAGTACAGTGAGAAATACGGCAAAGCGGCGATGGAGCCCTCGAAGCATCTGATGGAGGCGGCTCTGCGATACCCGTGGCCCGGAAACCTGCGCGAACTGGAAAACTTCGTGAAGCGCTATGTGATTCTGGAAGACGATGAAGGCAGTTTCCGCGAACTCGTGGAGATGACCGGACAGCAACAGCGCATTGCGCCGCGCGAAGAAGCAACTCCCGCGCCGAAGGAACAGGGGCTGAAAGCGCTGGTCCGCGGATTGAAAGACGAAGCCGAAATGGAAGCGATTGCCGATGCGCTGGAGAAGACAAATTGGTGTCGAAAAGATGCGGCGCGCATGCTTGGCATCAGTTATAAGGCTCTCCTCTACAAAATGCGGCAATTCAATTTGGACTCAGGCCGTGGAGCGCGTTCGGCAGCAGCCAGGGCTGCGGCAGCGGCTAGAGAAGCAGCGGCAAAGGAAGCGAAGGAAGAGGCGCCGGTGGCTCCAGGCGTTCGGAGTTGAACTCCTGACCCAGGGTCACGTGATGGCCGCGGCAGCAGAGGAGGGTTCTCGTAGTCCTATACCCTGAAAACGATTGCATAAGTAGAGCACATCCCTCGAAATATCTCTACCCAACTTCCCGTGGTTTGGTCTAGTATTCCGCTCCGACGCGCCAAGTTAACGCTGGCGATGGCGCTTCTTGCTCGACGCTTTCTTGGGACCTACGGCATTTAGGCATTCGTTGCTACTGAAGCAAAAGAAGTTGCTGCACTCTGTTCCGCTGAGGCTCACGGGTGCGCGGGGGCAAACTGCGTCCACTACCCTTCGTGCCACGCAAAGTTTGGCGCGGGTTTTTTTGGAAGGGTGATTGCACCACCTGTCTTTGGCATGGAGTAGATTTGCATCTTTTTCGGAGGAATACGGGGGATGACAGAGCGTCGGATGGCTCGCCGGTACGATTTGTCTCTGCCGGTCAGCATACGCCTGCCGATCAATCGAGACCCGGGTGCTCATAGCGGTCAGACCAGGGACATCTCAACGCGCGGCGTTTATTTTATGATGCAACGGGAGATGAGTCCCGGTACTGAGCTGGACTTTACCCTTACCTTGCCGGCGGAGATCACCCGTGGGACGGAAGTATTCGTTCGGGCGCATGGCAGGGTGATCCGCGTCGATAGGCGGCATGGCGAGGATCAGGAAACCGTCGGTGTGGCCGCCGTGATCGAGCGATATGACATCATTCGCGGTGAAGGCGTAGCTCTGTAGTAATTTTTCCCAGCCGGTGTGCTCCGTTGTGGCGCACCGGCTTTTTTGTGCCTGCCCCCAGTAGTTCCTGCACCCCGCTCACCCCTTAGAGAGCCTTAGCACGGAGTACCATGCGCTTTTCAAACTAGAGGATCGAATTGCACGTCTCGGGGAAACTCGCTTCCCCAAAATGCCAACCCTTTTCTGGTTTGGTTCATATGGCCGCGTCTGTGCTGTTGGCAGGGGCCAGCGGCTCTTGCGAACCAACTTACACATTCTATGTGCTTTACGACCTTTCGAAAGCGCCGTGGATTTGCTTTTTTCCAGCGTGCATCGCGTGGCGTTTGGCTTTCGGGGTGCAAGGTTAGGGGCGGGGGCGCGTCACGCTCCCCCTTTGCGAGACCCAATGGCTTCCGCTGCCGAACTCAGAGTTACGCCGCCGCAATTCGGCGGCGAACTGCCCCCCGACCAAATCTATTTCGGCAAGGCCGAATCGATGCAGTCGGTCCGCGCCCGCGTGGAGCGAGCCGCGGGCCTTAATGTCCCGATCCTCGTGCTGGGCGAAAGCGGGACCGGCAAGGAAGTGCTTGCGCGCTTCATTCATTCCCGTTCGCCGTGGCACAACGGCCCTTTTATAAAGGTGAATTGCCCGGCGATTCCCGGCACGCTTCTCGAAAGCGAGCTCTTCGGCTACGCCAAGGGGGCGTTTACCGGCGCGAATAACTCGAAGCCCGGCCGCATCGAGTTGGCGCAGGGCGGTTCACTCTTCCTGGACGAAATCGCCGAGCTTGATGCGAGCTTGCAGGCCAAGCTGCTCCACGTTCTGCAGGATGGGCACTTCACCCGCATCGGAGATCATGACGAAAAGCGACTTGATGCGCGCGTAGTCTGCGCCACGAATCGCGACCTCGCTCGCGAAATCGAAAGAGGAACATTCCGGTCCGACCTTTTTTACCGGATCAACGTGATCAGCATCACGCTTCCTCCGCTGCGCGAGCGCCGCGAAGACATCCCTTATCTGGCCGAATATCTTCGCGAACGGTTCAACGTGCGATTCAAGCGCGACGCCGGGCCGCTCTCCCGCGAAACGATGCAGCTTCTGAAGCAGCGGGAATGGCCGGGCAACGTACGCGAGCTGGAAAACTGCATGGCCCGCTACGTCATTCTTGGCTCGGAAGAAGCCTTCTACGCAGAGCCTGCCGACCGCAAGCAGCCGGAGTTCAGTTACGAAACAACGCAGGACGGCAATATTCCGCTCAAGAGCATCGCCCAGCAAGTTACGCGTCGGATGGAACATGATGTTATCTTGAAGGTCTTGCAGCAGAACCACTGGAACCGCCGCAAGACTGCCGAGATCCTGAAGATCAGCTACCGGGCCCTCCTCTATAAGGTCCGCCAGGCAGGACTACCTGCCAAACGTCCTCGCCGCAGCCCCAGCGGTAGCACAGGCATGGCTGCCAGCGCCGAAGCCGACTAGCCCTCTCGCCAGCAAATTTTGCAAAACAGCTGGGTAGTACTGCAGGGTCCCGGCCCGTATCAGGTTTGGAACTCTCACCCTCCGTCTGCCTTGTGCCGATAGGTTTGACAGGTTAGCCTAGTCGAACGATGGCCAGAAACGGCACCAAGACGGCTCTAAAGGTCTGTCTACTCTCGCCTCATCCCATGGTTTTGAACGAGTTCGAGAGACTCTTAGACAGTTCCGGGTTCCAGATCTCGACCAAGCAGCTGGATTCCATGTTGGCGCCCGATTTGAGAACGCTCGAAGTGCCCAAGGCTTCCGTCTACGTTGTCGACGCGCACGCAGCCAAACAGGCGACCGGCGCCCTGCTCGGCAATATCCTAGACCATAGCGCCAGCGCGCGGCTTCTCGTGGTGGGCGATAACCTGAGCGAATCCGACAGCTATTCCCTTCTCCGCCAAGGAGTTAAGGGCATTTTGAACTACACCGAGGCCCGGGAGCAACTTCCGCGGGCGCTCCCTCTGGTTGCCGAGGGCGGCTTTTGGGTCCCGCGAACCGTTCTTTCTCGCTTCGTCGATTCGATTCTGACGGGCGCGCAGGGACGCCGACTGCGGAACGATGCGCCCACCGACCTGAGCCGTCGGGAACAGGAGGTCCTGAACGGCTTGCTGGAGAACCTGGCCAATAAGGAAGTCGCGGACCGCCTTCACATATCAGAACGCACCGTGAAATTCCACGTCTCGAACTTACTGGCTAAATTCGGCGTCCGCCGGCGCGCCGACCTTATCCTGCTTTGTTACCAGAAGCGCGCCGCTGTTCCGGTCGGCCCGACGATGGCGGGGAACGGCAGTAACAACTAGACGCAATCCCGGTATGGATCGCAGGTTCTAAGTTTTCTTCGCTTCCTACCTCTCGGGGCAGCGATACTGAGTCGCTGCTATAATTTCCAGTGAAGTCCGATGCCGACCTTTTCCATTGAAAATTTCGGTTGCCGCGCTACCGAGGCCGATGCCGTCGCTATCCGCCACGGTATGCAGACCGACGGTTGGGCGAACTCGCTCGATCACGAAGGCGCTGAAGTCGTAATTCTGAATACATGCACCGTAACTGCGGCTGCCGATTCGCAATCGCGGGATGCGATCCGCAAGATCCATCGCGCCAACCCTAAAGCATGTATCATCATCACCGGTTGTTATGCGCAACGTGCTCCGGAGGAAGTCGCTTCCCTCGAGGGCGTTTCGTGCGTTGTGGGCAATGGCCGCCAGGGCGAAATTCCTGCGCTCGCGCGTGATTTCCTTCCACTATCGAAGCTGCGCATTGGGGAGCCGGGCGGTTCGGCGGATCGCGCGCTAGTCTTCACGACAGATTTTCTGAGCGAGACCGAGGTTGAGGCCGGGTCGAACGCGTCACTCACGGGCGATATGACGCGCCCGATTCTGAAGATTCAGGACGGCTGCAACAACCGCTGCGCTTATTGCATAATTCCGGCGGTACGCGGGCGAAGCCGCAGCCTGGCGCCGGATGAAGTGATCGGGTCGGTGCGCCGCTTTGCGGCTGCCGGCGTCCGCGAGGTTGTCTTGAGCGGGATAAATCTCGGCAGCTATGGCCGCGATTTTTCTCCGCGCGTTCCGCTTGCATCTGTCGTGCGGCGCATTCTCGATGAAACCGCTATCGAGCAAATTCGGTTCAGCTCGATCGAGCCGCAACACATTACCGAAGATTTCGCCGGGCTGGTTGCTTCGTCAAAACGCATCGCTCCGCATTTTCACGCGCCGCTGCAATCGGGATGCGATCGCATTTTGCGCGCCATGCACCGCTGGTATCGGACCGCGCATTACGCCACTCGAATCGAGTTCCTCCGGAAAATGCTGCCCGAATCGGCGATCGGAGCCGACGTCATCGCTGGTTTCCCGGGCGAGACGGAATCTGATTTCGTTGCCACGCTCTCTTTTGTTCGGCAAATGCCGTTGACGTATCTTCACGTGTTTTCGTTTTCTCCCCGGCCGGGCACCGAAGCTGCAACGCTTTCCGGCGTGTTGCCCGGGAACGTGATTCGTGAGCGTGCTCGCGCTCTTCGCGCGTTGTCCGAGGAAAAGGCGCGTTCCTTCCGCGCCGCCCAGGCAGGCAGCGACATTTGCGCGCTTACTCTGTCGCACTCGACAAGCTCTTGGACGGAAGCTCTCACGCCGAATTACCTGAAGGTTCGCATCGCGGGACGCCACGCGGCGAACCAGTGGCGCCGAGTGCGCCTTACCGCAAATTCGGAGGATGTCATCGCGTCTCGTCCGCTCTGAAGCGTGCAAAGAGCGGCAGGCGCGTCGCTGCAACTTTGGCCGACGATAGCTTCGGGTCGGTTTCCTGTTTCCGTTTTCCGGCATGGGTTGTTAGGATGACTGTTCGCCCAAAAAAGCAGAAAATCGGGTCGCGCAGTTCTTGTGGGGAGCGGCGCGTCCAATTCAACCGAGGAGATGCAAGCAAATGGCAGGTGGAAACAAAGTTGGAATTCTGACCGGAGGCGGCGACGTGCCCGGCCTCAATCCCGTGATCAAGTCAGTCGTTTACGGCACTACCGCGCAGGGACGCGAAGTGATCGGCATCCGCAAGGGGTGGGAAGGTCTCACCTACATGAACGGGCCGGAAGATCCGACTTACGTGTGGCCGTTGACGCGCGAAAACACGCGCTCGATCGAGCGCACCGGGGGCACGGTGCTCCATACGTCACGCACGAATCCGCGCAAAGTTGTCGAGGCCAAGCTCCCCAAAACGCTTACGCCCGAGCAAATCAAAAAACTGCCGTTTGACGGCAAGGTCTACAACCTCACTTCGGTAGTTATCGACAATCTGGAAAAGCTGGGAATCGGAACGCTCGTGGCGATCGGCGGCGACGATACGCTCAGCTTCGCTTCCGCTCTCTCGAAGGCGGGCTTTCCCACGATTGCCGTGCCGAAGACGATGGATAATGATGTGCAAAGCACAGAATACTGCATCGGTTTTTCCACCGCGGTCACTCGCGCGCGCGACGCCATCACGCGCCAGCGCACGACGATCGGTTCCCACGAACGCATCGGAATTTTCCGCATTTTCGGCCGCGATGCCGGCTTTACCGCCCTTTACACGGCTTATGTGACCTCGATCCGCTGCCTAATACCAGAATATCCTTTTGAGATCGACCGTATCTGCAAGCTTCTGGTGGAGGACAAGAAGAATAATCCGAGCGGCTACGCCCTTGTCGTCGCCTCCGAAGGCGCGATTTGGAAGGAAGGCTCTATTCAGGAGTACGGAGAAGCGGATGCCTTCGGCCATCGCAAGAAAGTGGACATTGGGCAAGCGCTCGGAGAAGAGATTCGCAAGCGGACCGGCAACGAAATGGTGATCAGCGACCTTACATACGACCTGCGCAGCGGAGAACCCGATACGATCGATCAGATCATCGGCCTCACGTTCGGCAACATCGCCGTGAAGTTGATAGGCGACGGGCTCAGCGGCCGGATGGTCGCGGTGCAGAATGGCTGTTACACACACGTGCCGATTCCCGAGGCGGCCCTGGGCCCGCGCAAGGTCGACGTGGCGCGGCTGTATAATACCGAGCGCTATCGACCGAGCTATGCCTCGAAGCTCGACGCGCCTCTCTTCTTCAGCGGCTTTTAGGCGATTGGCCGGGCGCAACCGAAATATTCATGCAGGGAAAGCACGGACTCGATCCCGTGAGCCCGTGAAAGACGAGGAAGGTGCTCCGAGGCAATGCCCTCGGCTTCGGGCCCAAGAAATGAGAACAGCCCTTGTCATTGGCGCACATGCTCATCTTCAGGCTGACTGCCTGATGACGCCTGATCCGCAACGTTATAAGCGCGATTTTCCCGAGCTGAAATTGATATGACTCTATTTGCTCGCCATGCATAGACTGATAGGCTCTATCCTGATATTCGTTTGGGTTTTGAGCTTGCCAAGGAATTCGCGAGGGAGCCAATCAGCCACCGAGACGACAGGAGTTGCTCTGGCTCAGACGCGCGCAGGCCATCTCCGCCGGGGGATCAATCTCAGCACGTGGTTTGCCACAGCCGGGTCGGGCGGCTATACGAAGCAGCATTTCGAAACGGCAATCACCACTCAGGATCTCGTCCTGATCCACCAGATGGGTTTCGATTTCGTCCGCCTTCCGATCGATCCTCAGCCGATGTTCCATCACAATGACGCCAACGAGATTTCCGGCGACTATCTCAGTGATCTGGACACGGCGATAAGGATGATCCTCGATCAGAATCTCGCCGTGATCATCGATATTCATCCGGCCGATGATTTCAAACTCAAGCTGGCTTCAGATAATTCCTTCGTCGAGCAGTTTGCCGATTTCTGGCGCGCGCTCGCTCAGCATTATTCGTCGCTCGATCCCAATAAAGTGTTCTTTGAAATCCTCAACGAGCCCGAGCTTAGTGACCCTTACCGCTGGTACGGCGTGCAGGCGAAGCTGGCGGATGCAATTCGCGAGGGTGCGCCCCGGCACACCATCGTCGCCACCGGCGCTCACTGGTCCGACGATGACGACCTCGTCTTTCTTGAACCTTTGCACGACGCCAACGTGATTTACAACTTCCACTATTACGATCCGCACCTTTTCACGCATCAGGGCGCGACGTGGGCAGTTAATTACTGGCACTTCCTGAGTGGGCTTGCATATCCCTCGAATCCGGAAAACGCCGCCAAGGTCGCCGAAGAAGTTCCGGATGCGGTGAACCGGCTTGCCATCATCCGCTACGGCCAAGACCACTGGGACGCCGACCGCATCGATGCCGACTTCAGCCAAGTTTCCGAATGGGCGCATCACTGGAGTGCCGCGGTGATCTGCGATGAGTTCGGCGCCTATCGCAAATATTCCAATCCGGCCGACCGGGCAAAATGGCTCACGGATGTGCGCACGGGCCTGGAAAAGTACGGCTTCGGCTGGGCCATGTGGGACTACGACGGCGGCTTCTCCATGGTGAACAAGCAGAACGGCCAAACAATGCCCGACGCCGCGACCCTCGGAGCTCTCGGACTGAAACCCGCCAATTAGCTGCTTCGCGTTTTGCGCGTTTCAGCAACTTAAAACGTGCGTTATTTCCGACTCGAGTGGCAATAGATGAGTGGTGCTGCGCGTGGCCGCGACGCGCAGTTTTCGTCACGAAGCGGAACTTACGATCGGGAATTGCCAGATCGCGCAGCCTGCTTGATCGTTCCCAGACGGGGCCCGACACGCGCCGATCGGTTCTTCAGGCGGGGAGTTGCCGCGCGACCAGTGCGTCTGGAAGCTTGCCCGCGACACGTTCGGGGCCCGGGCCGATGCCCGCCTTCAGAGCCGGTGCCGACATTGGCTTGCCAAACAACCATCCCTGCGCGTAACGGACGCCTCGTTGCTCAAGGAATTGCGCCTGCGCCTCGTTCTCGACTCCCTCAGCGATCATCTCCAAACCGAGCGCGTGCGCCATCTCGATGATATGCAGAACGACTTGGCTCGTGGCGCCATCGGTCCCAATCGTATCGACGAACGACTTATCGATCTTCAGATAGTCGAAGTCATATTTTTCCAGATAGGAGAGGCTCGAATATCCGGTTCCGAAATCGTCGATCGCTAGGCGCATGCCGGCCGACCGGATGCCCTGAACAACGCCGCGCACCGTCGAGTTGTCAAGGAATCCGCGTTCGGTTGCCTCGACCAGAATACTGGCAGCTCTGAAGCCGGTATCGCGGAGGAACGCTTGCAACATTTCCGCGGTGCGGGTCGATTGCAAATCCTGCGACGAAAAGTTGATCGCGATATGGAAGTCCGGTTTACGACCGAATATGTCGGGGGCGTCGGCCGCGACTGCTTTGACGACGCATTCTGTGATCTTAGAAACCACACCTATTTCCTCGGCCAGGGGTATGAAGAGATCAGGGCGGATTGTCTTCCCGTCCGGGCGGCGCCAGCGCACCAGAGCCTCGGCTCCCACCCATTCGCGCGAACTCAGGTCCACCACCGGCTGGTATTCGACAAAGAATTCATTTCGCTTCAGAGCGGTTCGGAGAACGGAAGCCATCGAGAGCCGAGCCCTGACAAGGTGTTGAGCCGCCCACGCAAGTCCGAGGCCGCCAAGCAGGCCGACGGGAACGAAGACAGCGGCGAATTGTTCCACGCGACGCCGATAGTAGGCGGCCGGCGCTGCAGCCAGGCCGGCGACGCCGAACTGTTTCGAGTGAGCCATTCCAACGACGTAATTGCCATCGTAAAAGGCCACCTGCGGGTTGCCGCGCAAGGCGCTGAGCCAATCTGGCCTTATGGTTCCGCGATGCGAAAGGATCATGGAGTTGTCCGGTGTGAAGACGGCGAGGGAGACATCGGGACCTTCCGTTTGGACGTCAATCGGTAGGCCCGGCTCGACGACAGCGGCGAAATCTTTCCACTCGACCACGACGAATTGGGTCCGCTTCACAATGGGAAGCTCAACATGTGCACGCACAGACCCTTGAAGCGGGCCGATATAATCGGGCTTGCCCAACGGGATCGGGCTTTTCGTCCCCAAAGATGTGCAGACGAACTCGTCATCAGAAACACGCCCGATCGCCTGGATCATATTGGAAGTGAGGGCAATGTCCCGCATCAGGTTTATCTCGGCTGGCGAGCACGCCGGAAGCTTAGCGTCCAGGAGCCTTTGAGCGCCTGAGCGAACCTGGGTTGCGGTGTCGTCCGACCGGCGCAAGACGTCCTGGGCCTCGTTGAGCACCTGATCCTCTTCGGCCTCGAGGCTCTGGTGACGCGCCACCTGGACGGAAACGAGGATGGGCACTGCGAGTGCGACGATGGCGACGGCCACCGCTATAGATTCACTAGACAGCCTGCGCATAAGAGCTCGCTCTTTCGAGGACTCGCGATCCGCGTGAAGGCCAGGAAATACGCATGGCTCATCGCGTGCTTGACCAAGCCAGGGAGGTTGAGACGGTTGGCCTCTGCCCCTTCAGCAGCTTATCGGCTGCTTGCGTTCACGGCATTAGCGCTACTTTGCCCCATAGTCTTGAAATTGGCGGCTCTGTTTCGGTGTAAGCGGCAGGCAGGAAAGCGAATCGCGCCGGGGCGCTTTGGTTCACAACCTTCAATGGTAGAATCGCAGTCTAACGTTTTTCTGGTTGCGGACGAGGTTGAATATCGCTCCTGAAGACTTGAAGATACGGGCCAGGGTGTCATTTTGAACCACCGATTTGCCACGTCGGCGCGGGCCGGTGCCGGCATCTTAACGATCCTGATTGCGCTGATCAGCGTGTCTGCCTATGGGTTGGTTCGCGAGCCGGCGTCCGCGTCTCCGTTGGCCGCTGCCGGCCCGGCACGTGCTTCGCTGCGAGATGATTCGCCGCTGGCAAAAGCGTATCGATTCGAGCGCGGCGGCTGGATTTACGTTCACCTGGAAGGATCGCCGCACGATATCGGGTATCAACACGGTTATCTGCTGGCGCCGGAAATTGCGGATGCTTTTGCCGTGGTGAAGCTGGAAATGACGCACGACACGGGGCGCGATTGGGAATTCTTCCGCCGCACGGCCCGCGAAATGCTGTGGCCTAAGATCGACCCGGAATACCAGGCGGAGCTGCAGGGCATCGTCGACGGGCTGCAAGCGAAAAAAGTGAAGCTCGACCTCGATGATATCGTCGCGTTCAATGCTTTTTCGGAATTGCCGGATTATTACGTGCCGTGGCTCGATTCGCAGATTCACGCGGAAAATGCGACGCCGCACGAGCCGGAAGGGCATTGCAGCGCGTTTGTGGCGACCGGGAGCTGGACGAAAGACGGCCAGATCGTGATGGCGCACAGCAACTGGACCACTTACATCGAGGGCGCGCGCTGGAACATCATCTTCGACATCGTTCCCGAACACGGGAATCACATCCTGATGGACGGATTTCCCGGCGCCATAGCCAGCGACGACGATTTCGGGATCAATTCGGCGGGAATGATCATCAGCGAGACCACAATTTCGAACTTTCACGGCTTCGACCCGAACGGCAAGCCGGAATTCGTGAGGGCGCGCAAAGCGATGCAATATGCGAACTCGATCGACGAATTCGCCGGCATCATGCTGGACGGCAACAACGGCGGTTATGCGAACGATTGGTTGCTCGGCGACCGGAAAACCGGCGAAATCGCACGATTCGAGTTGGGGCTGAAGCACCACGAACTTTGGCGGACGAAGGACGGATATTATTCCGGCGCGAATTTTCCCAGTGATCCGGACGTGATTCGCGACGAGACGAATTTCGACCCAAACGACATGTCGAACTCTTCAAATGCGCGCAAGCTGCGCTGGGACCAGCTCATTATCCCGAATAAGGGCGAGATCGACGTGACGATGGCCGAAACGTTTCTGGCGGATCACTACGATACGTTTACGAAAGCCGAAGGACCGGACAAACGCACGATCTGCAGCCATTACGACGAAGATAGCGAACGTGTGCCCGATTCGTCGTCGGGGGAGTATGAACCGTATGGCGCTGTGGAAGGGAAGGCCATCGACAGCAACATGGCCGCGAACATGTCGTTCGTGGCGCGGGCCGGGCATCCATGCGGAGAGAATTTCGACGCGGCGAAATATATGAGCGAGCATCCGAATTCGGAATACGCGTGGGAAGCACCGGTGCTGCGCGACTTGATCGCCGGCCCCTGGACCGTGTTCGGAGCCGGCGATCATGAGAGGTAAAGTTCGTCTCGCTGTTTGGTTTAATGCGAACCGGGCTTTTGGGGCTGGCCGATCTGCAGATCGTTGGTGACGCTGAAGACGCCCGGCACTGAATTCGCGCGAATTCTGGCGGCGTCCTTATCTGCTTGTGAATCGACCCATCCCTTTAAGGTGACGTGTCCGTTTTCCACGATGATGTGAATGGACTGCACCGCGTAAAACGAATATTTCTGGAGACTTGGGAAACTGTAAATGGACCTGAACTCGGCCATGCGGATGCGCTCGTCCATGGGCGATAGGGGCAGGACCTTGATATTGTTGGTGACGCCCTGCACGCCCTCGACACTCTTGACGGCCGATTCGGCGTCGCTCTTTTTGACCGGTTGTGTGACTTCGCCCTCGAGAGTCACATTGTCGCCGTTCACAGTGTAAGTAATCCAATCAAACACGGTAAAGCGCGGAAGTAGTTCCAATTGATGGTAGACCTCGCGGGTTATGGCCTGCTCCTCTCGCGGCTCACTCGCGGGATTTTGCGGCCGCGCGGCAATTGTCAAGAGGCCCAACAAGGTCAAGGGGAGCAAATAGAACACAAACAGGTTACTGCTGCGATTACGGAATCTCTGCGAGGACATCGTCCATTAACCTCCATTTCTACTATTTCTCAATGGGTGGTGTTCGCCCAATCCGGGGAACGATGTAAAGGGACACATGCTGTAGGGTATGTGATAGGTAGCACACAGGTTTAAGTTGCTGGAAATCAGCAACTTTTGATGCTAAAAAAAATTAGCTCGCGTCCGGAGCGCCCAGTGCCCGAATTGTGCAGCGCCAAAGGCTGTAAGGTCTCCGTCCCCACCGGCTTGGCGGGGGAGCACATGTGCGTCTTGCACTTTACCCTTTTTGTCGAGCAGGAATGCGCGGAAATGCGGCGGGAGACGGCGCTCGGGACGGCAAACCACGAGCGGCAGATTGGGTTTATGGAGAAGATTGCAAGCCGCGGGGAACTGCTTGTCCACGTGGGAACCAGCGGCTATGCGATGTCCGACGAGCTTAAGGCGCGTATTTTGAGCACGATACTTACCCTGATGAATACCCGCGAAAACATGGACCGGGCAGCCATGCGCCAGGCAGCACTGCGCCGCTTCGCCGTCTGAGAAGCGGTGTAGCTTTTTCCTTCCGCGCGTCATATTCCGCACACTCTTTCCCTCGGCTCACGACCCCAAATACCGGGCGTATAGAGAACGGGCAATGGCCGGATCTTGAGTGCCTTTGACGATGGCGCGGCCATCGGCGAAAACGGTGAGCTCATAGGGCGGCAAGCTAAAACGGAGAAGAAAATCATTGTGGCGAATGTTTGCGGCGGAGGCGGAAAGGCGGCTGCTGAGTTGCTCAAGATCGAAGCTGCGCCCGTGCTCGTGGATTTGCACCGCGTCTCGTCCGCACATCGTGATCTGAGGCTGCGCTTCGCCTTCGAGATAGGTGAACTCCCGGCGCCCGCAGGCGCGGCAGTCTGCGTTTTTGGCAACACGGATGGACTGGAATTTGCCGGACCAAACGTCGCAAGAGACGAGCCGGCCGTGGAGGTCGTCCCATTTGCCCGCGAGAATTTTTAGCGCTTCGGCAGCCTGCAGGGACGCGATTTGACTCGCGGCCGCGCTGAGAATTCCGGCAGTGTCGCAAGTGGCACTGGCGCTGATCGTTTCCGCGCAGTCGCCCGACTCGAGTAGACACGCGAGGCAAGCCGTCTGCCCGGGGCGAACCACAAGCATGACGCCGTAACTTCCCACCGCAGCGCCGTAGATCCAGGTGGTGGCGAGATCGATGGCCGCGTCATTGATGAGCAGGCGCGTTTGGAAATTATCCGTGCCGTCGAGAATGAGATCGAAGCCGCCGAGAAGGTCGTGCGCGTTTTCCGCAGAGAGATCCTCGACGATGCCCTCGACCCGCGAACGGGAATTGGCAGCGCGAAGGTGGCGTTCGGCGGCGACCGCCTTCGGCAGGGCCGCGCGGGCATCACTTTCGTCGAAAAGCGTCTGGCGCTGGAGGTTCGAGGGCTCGACGAAATCGCGGTCAATAATACGGAGGCGACCAATGCCTGCGCGCACGAGGAGGCCGGCGAGCACGCTGCCGAGGGCGCCGCAACCCACGAGAGCGGCTCTTGAGGCGAGTATTCGTTCCTGGCCGCGCTCTCCGATTCCGGCAACGAGAATTTGGCGGGAGTAACGCTCGTGCTCGCTTCGATTCATGAGGTTTTCTCTTCGGGCTTTTTCAGATGCCCATCATAGCGCGTTTCGTGCGAGCGAAACGTGACTTCCGCGCGGGCGCCTAAAGCGCCTGCCCTTGCCGTAAAAGCGGCCTTTATTTTCAATGAGTTAGGGCTTGTGGTTGGCTGCGGAACAATCACATAGGCTAGAATGAACCCTTTCCACTTGGAGAGATTGTGGTTCGGTCCGCGACAGGCATTATCCGCAAGAGATTCTTTTGTCCCATCTCCTTGGGGATACTTGCGCTTGTCGCCGTCGGGACAGCCGCCCTGGCCCGCGATGCTTCCGATGTTACGGTTGCGCCCGAGCAGTTGATCCAGTTTCTGAATCAGTCCATCGCGCTCTACCACCAGACGACCATCCAGCAGCAAATCGCGACGGAGCCTCAGGAACAGTTGCTCCTCTACGATGATCGGCAGCTTGCGACCCAGTCCGTGCAGCTGGCCTTCGATTTCGCACGCTCGCAGCTTGACGCGATGACGGCGGAACAGCCAGCCAGCTCGCAGGCTGTGCCAGCGGGAGCCTCCACGCAGTACAACACGCTTCACCAAATGCTGGTGAGTATCGACCAGCAATTAGAGGACACGCAGAAGGAATCGGATACCGACAGCGCAGAGCTGGCTCACAGTACGGGAGCCAAGCGGACGCAGTTGCAATCGGAAATTTCGGAGCTGCAAGGGGAAATCGCGCTGGCGCAAGCGAGGCGCGACGCGGTGCAAAACCTGCTGCAATTCGCGAGCGGCTCCGCTACGAACAAGATGGGCACAAGCGATATCCGAGCGGAGGTGGAGGCTCTGGCGGCTTCGGTTCCTGCCGCGAATTCAAGCGCCACCATCCCGAGCGGAGGACACGGTACGGAGCAACCAGTGGCGCTCTCGGCGGGCGCGCCGCCCCCCTCTGGAATATGGGACCTTGGCTCTGACCTATTTGCGCTCTCGGGCAGGCTGCGGACCGTGAACTCGATGATCGCCGAAACGAATGCGCTTCTGCAGACGTCGCAGGCACTTCGCCAGCCGTTCGTGGCGCAGCTGCGGGCGCTTTCTGCCCAGGGCAATCAGCTATCCACACAAGCAGACAATTCAAATCCGACACAGCTTGCCCAGGAAAGGCAGCAGCTCGACGCTCTTGCGGCCCAATTCAAGCAGATCTCCGCCGCCGTGATTCCCCTGAGCAAGCAGAACGTGCTGCTGAATCTTTACCAAACGAATCTCGGAAGCTGGCGCGACGACATCTATAGCCGCTACAAATCGGATTTGCGAAGCCTGGGAATACGGCTGGCGGGGCTGGCGCTGCTGCTGGCGGTTCTGGTGGGATTGTCGGAGTTGTGGCGGCGCGCGGTTTATCGATATGTGCGCGAAGCAAGAAGGCGGTATCAGTTTCTGCTGCTTCGGAAGCTCGCTTTTTGGTTTGTGATCGGGCTCATCGTGCTTATTACGCTGGCGCCGAAGCTGGGTTCGTTTGTCACGTTCGCCGGTCTTTTGACCGCGGGCGTGGCCGTGGCTCTGCAGAACGTGCTGGTGGCGATGGTAGGGTATTTCTTCCTGATCGGAAAATTCGGGATTCGCGTGGGCGACCGGATCGAAGTAAACAGTATAAAAGGCGAGGTGATCGACATCGGACTTGTCCGGTTCCACGTGATGGAGCTCGGCATAGGCGGGACGCCAACGGGGCGCGTGGTAGCGTTTTCGAATTCGGTCGTGTTCCAGGCAAGCTCAGGCCTGTTCAAACAGATTCCCGGCGCGAGCTTTGCCTGGCATGAGGTGACACTGACGGTGCCACACGACGCCGATTTCGATCTGGTGAGAAAAAGCCTGCTTGGCGCTGTGGAAGACGTGCTGCGCGACTACCACGAAGATATCTCGCGCGCTTACGGCGAATTGGAAAAAACGGGAATTCTGATCTCCGAGCGCGGCTTCCGGCCAAAACTCGAACTTCACCTGACGACGAGCGGGATCGAAGCAACGGTCCGCTATCCCGTCGATCTGCAGCACGCCACGGATATCGATGCGCGTGTCTCTCGCGCGCTGCTCAACGTTCTGGAGCGTGAATCGAAGTTGCAAACAGCGGCTGGGCCATCCATTCGACTAAAGACAGATGTACCCGCCGGCGCGACCGATTAGCTTGCCTGGCCGTTCCTCGATGAGAGGTTTGCGAGCAGGCGCTCGGTGGTGACCGGCTGAGCGCTTTGCAACGTTACTCCGAAGCGGCGACGGGAATCCTGCTCGTAAGCGGCCGTGTAGCCGCTTCCCCCGAAGAGTGCTGCGCCAAAGGCTTTCATATCCGGATCGACCGCCGCGCGAGTTTCCGGGGCGTTCGGGGCGAGCAAGCGGTCGTTGATCAGAAGTTGTATCCGCTTGCCCCCGAAGCGAAGTTTGCCGTTCAGTTTGGGTTCCGCTTCCAGGCGCTGCAGGGCGCCGAGCGCCGCGAGCGTCGCTTGTTTTAGCTTGCTGTGATTGGTTCCTTCGATTGGCGTCTTGCGATTGTAGAGAATTCCCAGCTCGTTATCGGTGTTATCGAGGCTGTAGTTGGCTTCGTGACCGATCAGAACGACGCCCGGCCCGCCGTAAACGTGACGGTAATCGGCGACGTCGAGAAGCAATTCTTCGAGCGGCTTTTCCTGAATCCAGCGGTGAAACACCGGGATGAGCAGCTCGAGAGTCTCATCCGAAGCTTCGACGAAGAGTTTGACGTTTACGTGCTGCAATTCCATTTGCTCGAGATCCTTAGACGTTGACCGTTTTTCCAAGTTGGTTGTAGCAACTGTGCGCGGCATCTATGAAGAGCTGCGCTTCATCGATCAGATAGCGGCTGGAGTCCGCTGTGTAGGGCTCATCGGACTTCTTGTGCGCATCGAAAAGGTAATTCGCGAATTTGCCGCCGGCAAACGGGTCCCAGAATTTCTGCGTATCGTAATAACGGGTGCGAAATTCGGCAATGATCTCGCTCGCATCGTCTGAAATTAGAGGATTGGCAAGTTTCACGAGGGCTTTGGCGCCATCGAGCATCGACCGGTAAGCCGTCTTGCCGGCCTGCTCGATTTTTCCTTGCTCCAGCGCCACTTGTGCTTCGAAAAGTTCGCGTTCGGCGGCCGCTAAATCGAACTCGATGGCTGACACCACTTCGCCCGCGCATTCGCCCACGCCCATATCGCCCAGAGTGTATTCACGCGGGTCGCCCCAGTCGCTGAAAAGGGAACGGTCTGAGGGATCGGATGGCGGCTTCGCCAGATCCTCGAGCATCGCTTTCAACTGAACCTTCCCGATGCGCTTGGCAAAGTCCTTGAAAGTCTCGCCACTATTGCGCAAAGCCACGTATTTTTCCGTGAGCCGCGCCACCACTTCAGGAATGCGCTTCGAAGGAATGGCGATGATCGGGGTGCCGTACGAGCCGCCGTTGTGCTCCCATTCGCCGCCCAGCACGACCTGAAAATGGGGGACCGCGAAACCGCCCATTTTGCGGCTCACACCGTAAAAACCAAGATCGGCCACGTGGTGCTGGCCGCAGCTATTGAAGCAGCCGCTGATCTTGATGTGCAGATTTTCGACAGGCCGATCGAACTGGAAGCGCTTCTCGGCGAGACGCTTGTGAAGTTCGGCGGCAAGCCCGCGCGAAGAGGAAATCCCAAGTTTGCACGTGTCCGTGCCGGGGCAGCTGACAATATCGACGATCGCACCGGCGCCAGGGTCGCCGAGGCCGACTGCTTCCAGCTCGTTGTAAAGCTCAGGCAGATCTTTCAGACTGACCCAACGGATCACGAAATTCTGCTCCACCGTGGTGCGCACGGTTTCTTTCGTGTATTTGCGCGCAATGTCGGCGAGGGACCGGAGCTGGTTGGCCGTGATGTCGCCTAAAGGCAAGGCGACGGTGGCGACCACGTAGCCCTCTTGCTTCTGCGCACGGATGTTCGTCCTGCGCCAACGTTCCAACGCTTCGGAGCCCGGAACAACAGCTTCGCTGGCGGTCCGCAACGGCTCTTCGTGAAATGCTTCCGCGTCTTTTATAAAATCGGTCCAGCGCGAATCGTAAGGGAGCGACTTGCGTTCCTCGGCGACCAGCTGCCTGAAATTATCGATCCCCAGATCGTGGACAAGAAACTTGATACGCGCCCGGTTGCGGTTTCTCTTTTCGCCGAGCCGCGCAAAGACGCGGGACACGGCCTGTGTCAGCGGCAGGATCTCCTCAACAGGAACGAATTCATCCAGCAGCTTCGCATTGTAAGGAACCGAACCGAGCCCGCCGCCGACAAACGTGACGAAACCGCGCTTCTCGGCGCCATTTTCGTTGCGCGTGGCGGCGATAAAGCCAATGTCGTGAAGATTGGTGAGCCCGCAAGCGTGCTGCGCGCACCCGCTAAAGGCCGGCTTGAATTTTCGCCCGAAGTTCTGCACGTCCGGATGACCCAGCAGAAAACGAAACATAGCCTGCGCGTACGGCGTCACGTCAAAGACTTCGTCGCGGCAGACGCCCGCATAGGGGCAAGCCGTGATATTGCGGACCGAGTTGCCGCAAGCTTCGCGCGTGGTGATTCCAACGGCCCCCAGGCGGCGCATGATCGCGGGGGTATCTTCGATGTGGATGTAATGCAGTTGAAAATCCTGGCGTGTGGTGACGTGAGCGATGCCGTCCGAATACTCTTCGGCAAGCTCAGCCATCGTGTCGAGTTGGTCTGCATTCAAGCCGCCGCCGGGAATCTTGATGCGTTGCATGCCCGGCGCGTCCCACATGGTCATGGGACCCTTGGTGAGGTCGCCGGAGGGATACTTCATCTCCTGAACTTTGGCGCCGTCGCTGCGCTGGCCGTTATCGTAGCGCTGTCCGTATGCGCCGCGGCGAAGGCGCGTCTCAGCGAACACGCGCTCATCGAGCTTCCCCTGTTTACGGAGGGCCAGCTCGGTTTCGAAAATGTCGATCTCACGGGCGAGCGCTTCCGGAATTTTGCCGGAAAGCTTCTGCGCCGAAAGAGAATTCGAGGCCTTCATGATTGCTCGTCTCCCGCTCGAAACGCCGCTCTGAAGATGCCTGATGCGGCGAAAGGTACGTACACCTCGCTCAAAATTACTTCAATCGCGTGATTCCCGGCGCAAGGCGCCGGGCCTTCGAGGCCAGTCATGCCCGAGCGCGCGTAACGCCGCTCACTCGGGCGACAGACAACAGCAGCCGCAACATCGCGCAAAGTTTGTGGGTAGGGTGCGCACCGGCGTTTTTCGCTCCGTCTGCCTGCTAAATCGCAATTCTAGCACTCTTCTTCAGATGCTCGCAGGCAATGTTTCGGCTCACGCTCCGAAAAGAGCTATGGGAGCCAAGTCGCCTTGGCGTCCCATATTCAGATCAGGCGTAAGCCTGGCGGCAGGACTCGTGCTCGCGGCAGCTGCGAGGACAATTGGTCTTGTCGATAAGAATGTAATCATGGCATGAGGCGCAAACCACGCCGTAGATGGTCTC
>Ga0335073_10001663_pt1 | contig 29893 bp, 26 predicted proteins | sample Lox_Sample_22_FD_207093 | JGI IMG/M metagenome (GOLD analysis project Ga0335073, IMG submission 207093) | Soil microbial communities from Loxahatchee National Wildlife Refuge, Florida, United States - Lox_Sample_2.2 | ecosystem: Environmental > Terrestrial > Soil > Wetlands | place: USA... | reverse complement strand
GGGAAGCAGTAGTTCTGGACCGGAGCGAGGCTGTTCGGGGTTCCGGTAACGGTGGCAGGCGAGAAGAGCTGATTGAGCCCGCCGGTGTAGACCTGGCCGTACGGGAACGCGGCGTACGGATTGCCGTACGCGTTGTACGCGGTTCCGACCGCGCCGAGATCGCCTTGCTGTGAGTAGGTGTAGGTCACGAGGTTTTCCGACTGCCACAGCAACTGTATGTCGTCGCGTCCCGAATCATGATGGTGCGGGATGCCGAAGTGGAAGTTGATGATGTTGTCGCGATCCGTGATGCGGCTCTCGTCGTAGAAATTGAACGGCCCGAGCACGTACCACGGTGACGCGGTGTTGGCGCCCTGCCACGCACCGGTGCTGTCGAAACAGCTGGCCGGAATGTTCGTGGTCGGTTCGACCGTCGGACACTGCGAACCGGTCATGTAGCCGAGCGTCGAACTGTATGCCGCGCCGTTGAAGTTGTCGAGGGCGCGAGCATCCTGGTTGTAGCCACCGAAGCCCGCATAGTATGAAAAGAGCCGGTCGGGCGAAGCGCCGCCGACTTCGATGTTGGCTTTGTGGTAGAAGGTGCTGCTACCGATGCCGAGATCGCTCGAGGCGTAACCCGGATAGGTGCCGGTCTTGATCACTTGGTTGATGAAGCCCGAAAGGCCCTGGCCTTCGGCGTTCGACGGCGCCGCGCCGGTGTACACCTGGACTTCTTGCTGTCCAAGCGACGATGCGGTGTTCGCCGGATAGTTATCGAACGAGCGGTTGACCGGAACGCCGTCGACTTCGTAGCCGACTTGGTCGTAGTCGCCGCCGCGGATGTACACATCCTGGTACCAGCCCATGCCGCCGACCGGCACGTATGCGCCGGGCATCGTCGCGATGGCCGAGTAGGCTTGATCGAGGCTGCCGCCGCCGCCGAGACCGGTGACCTTCGCCGCCGTAGCCGCGTTCACCGAGTACACGTCGGAGGTGGTGCCGGCTTTCACGAGCGCTCCGGGCGCCGTCGACGTCACCCTTGCGATCGTCTTCAACGCTTTTTGCATCGTGAAGGTCAGCGTTTGCGTTTGGTCTGCAAAGACGGCAACGCCCGCGTAAGAGAGCGGGCTGAATTCGTCTTTTTGCACCGACACGGTGTACGTGTCGGGTACGAGACTGAGAAACGTGAAGTGTCCACCGTTGTCAGTCGTCGCCGTCGCGGACTGCGACGGAGATGAAACCTTGACGATGGCACCTGCAACAGGTTTCCCTGATTCGTCATTCACCGTACCGCTCAATCCGCCGGTTGTGCCTGCCAGTGCCCATGTTCCCTGGAGCAGGAATGCAACCAACATCATAAGCGCCACGGCCACCTGACGGATGGTCCGTTTGCTAGTCATTGATAGCCCTCAATTGATGGTGAGTGACAATGTCACCCCGCAATAGCGGGATCGCCAACATGGGACCATTTCAAGCTCCGCATTTCGCGGTCTCAAACGAGTCTCAAATTGACGTGAGGGACGGATTCTCTCGACTAAGGTCGCATCCTTTAAGCTAGCTTAAAAAATAAGGGGCCGCTTGGACTAGCAGACCCCTCCAATTCTTAAGCTTTCGCGGCCCGCGCCGCCGCTCGCATCTCAGGAAACGGTAGCGACCATTCGCTCGTGCAGCAGCGCCGGTATCTGCGAGGGCCGATCGGCGACGGGCACGCCCGCCGCTTGAAATGCCGCGATCTTGCTCTGCGCCGTTCCGAAACCGCCCGAGATGATCGCGCCCGCGTGGCCGAGCGACTTGCCGGCCGGCGCGTTGCGCCCGCCCACGAAGGCCACGATCGGCATTCCGGCAAGATGATCCTTAATAAAGGCGGCCGCATCTTCTTCGTCCGACCCGCCGATCTCGCCGCAGATGACCACTGCCGTGGTCTGCGGGTCGTTCTTGAATTCGCGCAGGCAGTCCACGAAGGTCGTCCCGATGATCGGATCGCCCCCGATCCCGACGCAGGTCGACTGGCCGAGGCCGGCCCGGGTCAGCCCATCCACGACCTCGTAGGTGAGCGTCCCCGAGCGGGAGATCAGGCCTACGTTGCCCTCTTTGAAGACGTGTCCCGGCATGATCCCGACCGAGGACTTGCCCGGCGAGATGAGCCCGGGACAGTTCGGACCGATGATGCGCATACCCGGAGTCGTTCCGACCACCCGCAGCATGTCGTGCACCGGGACCCCCTCGGTGATGCAGACCGAGAAGCGTATCCCCGCCTCGTAGGCCTCGAAAAGCGCGTCCGCGGCGCCGGCCGGCGGCACGAAGATGCATTGGTGTGTGGCGCCGGTCGCTGCGACGCACTCCTGCACCGTGTTGAAAACGGGCAGGCCGTGGTCGGTCTTCTGTCCGCCCTTGCCCGGCGTCACGCCGCCTACGACGTTCGTGCCGTAGGCGAGCATACGCCCGGTGTGATAGGAGCCTTCGGCGCCGGTGATGCCTTGCACGAAGACCCGGCTGTTCTTATCCAAAAAAATCGACATGTGATTTGATCCTTCGCTACGCTCAAGATGCCACGGCGGCGAGTTCCACCGCGCGTGCCGCGCCTTCGTCCATGGTTTCCACCGGTGTCATGCCGGCCTCTTTGAGGATGCGGCGTCCCTCTTCTTCGTTCGTTCCGGTCAAACGGATTACGAGCGGAATCTTGCGCGCCTTGGTCGTCTTCAACGCTTCGACGATGCCTTTCGCGACTTCGTCGCCGCGCGTGATGCCGCCGAAGATGTTGATGAAGAACACTTTCGCGCCGGTGTGGTTGACGACGAGCTCGTAGCAGTTACGCACGCGCTCCGCGTTAGCGCCGCCGCCGACGTCCAGAAAGTTCGCAATCTCGCCGCCCGCGTTTTTCACCGCGTCCATGGTCGCCATCGCCAGCCCCGCACCGTTGGCCATCGTGCCGACGGTACCGGGGAACGTACGGAAGTTCCGAATGCCTAGGCCCGCTTTGGCCGCGAGCTGCTCGTCCTGGTCGAGCGGCAGCGTCTTCTCCCACTCTTTGAATTCGGGATGGCGGAAGAGCGCGTCGTCGTCGAGCTCGACTTTCGAATCGGCCGCGATCACGCGGCCGTCTTTGGTGAGAATCAACGGATTGATCTCGACCAGCTTCGCGCCGTAGCGAAAGAACAGATCGTACATACCGGCGACGATCGCCGGAAATTGCTTTCGATAACCCGCGTTGAGATCGGCTTTGAAGGCGAGTTCGCGCCCGATGAAGGGCGAATAGCCGATTGCGGTGTCGACGTAAAACGTGTGAAACGACTCGGGATGTTTCTCGTGCACCTCTTCGACGTCCATGCCGCCGAAGCGCGTCACGATGATCGCCGGCTTCTTCGTCGTGCGGTCGATCGAGATTGCGCAGTACGACTCGAGTTCCTTATCGAGCGTCTCTTCGACGAGCACCGAGTTGATCGGCTCGCCGTCGGGGTTCTGACGATTCGGCGGCATCGGTGTCGCCATGATCTCGGCTGCGGCCTTGCGCCCTTCTTCCGCGCTCGATGCGAACTTGATCTTGCCGGCTTTACCGCGGCCGCCCATCAGCACTTGCGCTTTGACGACCCACTTGCCGGGGTTCTTTTCGATGAAGGCAGCGACTTCATCGGGCGTGCTGCAGTGCTGCGAGCGCGGCACGGGAATGCCGGAGCGTCGAAACAGCTCCTTGCCTTGATACTCCATGAGGTTCATTTTGAAGGCGCTCCAATCGAGATGGACACATCCCCCGAGGGCGGCCCTATTGGACCAATCGGCGCGTGCATACGTGTATCGAGACTCCTTCTAGCTAATCGAGTTTGCCCAGTAGAGAGCGAGCGATGATGATCTGCTGAATTTCCGAGGTGCCTTCGTAGATCTCGGTGATCTTGGCGTCGCGGTAGTAGCGCTCGACCGGAAATTCCGTCGTATAACCGTATCCGCCGTGAATCTGTACGGCCTCGGCTGCGTGTTTGCGTGCCGCGGCCGATGCAAAAAGTTTTGCTTTGCTGGCCTCGACGACAAACGGACGGCCTGCGTCGGCCAACGCCGCCGCGCGGTAGACCAGCAGCCGCGCTGCGTCGAGATCCGTCGCCATCTGCGCGATTTTGAACGAAACCCCTTCAAAGGCGCCGATCGCGCGGCCGAAGGCGACTCGATCCTTCGCAAACGCAACCGAGTGCTCCAGGCAAGCCGCGAGAATCCCGGTCGCTTGCGCGGCGATGCCGATGCGCCCGCCCGCAAGCGCAGTCATCGCGGAGCCGAAGCCGTCACCCTCGCGCCCGAGCAGCGCGCCCGCCGGCACGCGCGCGCCGTCGAAGGCAAGATCGCACGTGTTGCTGGTGCGAATGCCGAGCTTCTCCGTGAGCCGCTCGACCGTGACTCCCGGCGTCGTATTGTCGATGAGAAACGAACTGACGCCGCGCGCACCGCCGCCCGCCGTACGGAACATGCCCATCGTCACGCCCGACACGCTGCCGTTCGTACACCACTGCTTGCGGCCGTTCAGCACGTAGTCGTCGCCATCGCGCGTCGCCGTCGCGCGAATCGACGCTGCATCCGATCCTGCGTCGGGCTCGGTGAGTGCAAAAGCGGCGATCGTGTCGCCGCTTGCAAGTTTGGGAAGCCACATGCGCTTCTGTTCGTCGCGTCCGAGTTTCACGATCGCTGCCGCGATCATCGAATGGACGGAGAGCGTCACCGCGCTGCCCGCGTCGGCACGCGCGAGCTCTTCGACGGCAAGCGCGTAGGCAACGTAGCCTGCGTCGACGCCGCCGAATTCCTCGGGCACGAGAATGCCCATGATGCCCGCGTCGTTGAGCGTCGTGAAGAGCGCGCGCGGGAAGACGTGTTCGCGATCCCACCGCGCGATGTGCGGCGCGATCTCGCGGCGCGCGATCTCGCCGGCGAGCTCGGCTATCTGCCGCTGCTCGTCGGTGAGATCGAACTGCGCGCGCGTCGAGGCGTCGATCAAACCTTCACCAGCAGCGCATCGCCTTGCCCGCCGCCCGAGCACAGCGTTGCGATACCGTAGCCGCCGCCTCGCTTACGGAGCTGGTTGATCACCGTCGCAACCAAACGAGCGCCCGATGCCCCGACGGGATGACCCATCGCGATTGCTCCGCCCCACGCGTTGATCGCCTCTTCGCCGATGCCCAAGTTACGCGCCGAGGTGATCGCGACGTTGGCAAACGCCTCGTTGATCTCCCACACGGCAATATCGCTCGCGCGCAAACCGTACTTGTCGAGCAGTTTCTGCGACGACATCGCGGGCGTGTAGCAGAGGTAGGGCGAGTCCCAGCCGGCGGTCGCATGGCCGACGATCGTCGCCAGCGGTTCGTAGCCGCGCTCGCGCGCGTAGCCGGCATCGGCGAGAATCAGCGCCGCTGCACCGTCATTGACGCCCGGCGCGTTGCCTGCCGTCACGGTGCCGTCCTTTTCGAGCGGTTTGAGTTTCGCCATCGCCTCGAGGCTGGCGTCGGCACGTACCGGCTCGTCGCGATCGACCAGCGTCGACGGAACATCGCCGGTAACGAAGGGTGCCCATGACGCATAGTCGAGCGTGAAGCGCGCCGACGGCTCGTGATTCCACACGTTGTCGCCGCTCGAGGCGGCGGCGGCGGGGACGCGCACCGCCCCGCGCCGCGGCAGCTCGTCGAGAACGAGCTTGCCCTTGGCTTTGGTCGCGATGCGAAGCGGCACGATCTCGCCGGCGAAGTTGCCGGCTTCGTGCGCCGCGTGCGCGCGCCGATGGCTCTCGTATGCGAAACGATCCTGATCTTCGCGCGGAAGACCGAGTTCGTTTGCCACGATGCCGCCTTGCTGCGCCATCGTCATCGGAAAATACTGATCCCAGAGCGCGTCATGAACCATCGCGTCGATCAGCGTGCCGTCGCCGAAACGATAGCCGCTGCGCGCTTCCTTCAGCAGATAGGGCGCGTTCGACATCGACTCCATGCCACCGGCCGCCACAACGCGGTTCTCGCCCGCGTTGATCAAGCGCGCCGCGTTCGCAACCGCGAGCAGCCCCGACGCGCAGACCTTGTTGAGCGTCTCGGCGGTGACGGTCTTGGCAAGGCCGGATTTGAACTGCACTTGCCGCGCAGGATTCTGCCCCACGCCGGCTTGGATCACCTCGCCGAAAATCACGTGCTCCACGTCGCTGGGATCGATGCCCGCGCGGCGGAGCGCTCCGACTAAAGCCGCAGCGCCGAGGGTCGTCGCGTCGAGTGAGGCGAGCGCGCCTCCAAGTCTGCCGAACGGCGTGCGCGCGAGGGAGAGAACGACTGTTTGTGAGTCCATGTTGCTCATAACCGGAGCAAGATTCGGGAAGGGTGCAGCCCGGTCTTTCCTTTTTCGAGCCTACGCCTCGTCGGAGGGGCAGATGATGATGCCGCCCGGATCGCAGTGCTCGCTCTCGAGCTGAATCGTGATGTGGCCGATGCCGTAACGCTCGCGCATCGCCGTCTGGAGCGCGCGCAAAATCTGCGGCCCCTGCATGACGCGCCCTTCTTCGAGCAGGAGGTGCGCGGAGAGTGCGTGCGAGCCGCTGGCGATCGTCCAGACGTGCAGGTCGTGTACGCCGACGACGCCGTCGATTGCCCGGATGCGCAGCTCGACGTCGACGGCATCGACGCCGGCCGGCGCTCCCTCGAGCAAGACGTCGCTCGCATCGCGCAGCACGCCTGCGACACCTACGACGATGATCGCCGCGACGAAGAGCGAGAGCAGCGGGTCGATCCACGCCGCACCCGTGTATGCGATCGCAATGCCGCCTACGATCACAGCGAGCGCGCCCAGCGCGTCACCCGCGACGTGTGCGAGCACGGCGCGCACGTTGTGATCGTGGTGGCGATGGTGGCCCATGAGCGTCAAGCCGATCGCGGTATTGACGGTGAGGCCGATCGCAGCGACGGCCGTCATCACGAAGCCGTGCGGCTCGAGCGGCGCATGAAACCGCTGGATCGCCGCATACGCGATAACGCCAGTCGCAGCCAGCAGAATCGCGCAATTCAACAATGCGCCGAGCACTTCGAGACGGCCGTAGCCGAACGTTTTGCGCCGGTTGGCGCGGCGCGTCGCGCCTATCGAGGCAAGTAACGCGATCGCTAGCGCAAGCACGTCGACGCAAACGTGCACCGCGTCGGTCGTCAACGCGAGGCTGCGCGCGACCGCCCCGCCCCAAAATTCGAACGCGGCGACGGCAGCCGAGAGGAGGAGCGCTAAACTGAGACGGCGGCGCGCGGACATGGCACGCGCGCTAGGCCTTGAGGCTCTTTACGAACAGTGTCGCGAGCATCGCGCCAAAAGTGAGGAACGTACGCGTCTCCGCGTCGCGAATGACGCTCGGATTCCATGTTCCCTCGCCGCCGGGCGCGGGCTGTGCCCGCGGGACGACCGGCGGAACCTGCTCGCAATAGCGATCGAATGCTTCGCCGAACTCCGAGCGCAAGAATTTTTCTTCGTGCGGCACGATCGTTTTGTATACCGCCGCCATCGCGGCCAGCGAACCACCGGCGAGCGCGAGTTTTGCGGGCAAAGTATTCTTTCCGGTAAACGCGATCGCGAAGCCGAGCGCGGTGATGAAGTTGCCCACGTAGAGCGGATTGCGGACGAAGGCGTAAGGACCCGCCGTAACCAAACGCGGCGCTTCCACGCGATCGCCGCGCGTCGTCACGCCGGAGTATCCGACCGCCCAGCAGCGCACGAGCTCCCCCGCGATCGCGAGCGGAAGTCCCAGTGTCACGCTCGCCGCGCTGGGCTTGCCGAAGGCCGCGAGCACCGCGGCGGGCAGCGCGAGCAGCAGGCCGCGATTCTTGAAAACGAGCGCTTGCAAATCGTCGTTGGTGTCGTCCATCGCGTCCTAGCTGTTGGCGGCAGCTCGATAGATATCCCGTATGGACGCGGGAAAGGGAATGCGCGGCTCCCAACCCGTCACGCCGCGAAGCTTCGAAGCATCTCCGACAAAAAGTGGCACGTCGGATGGGCGCAGCCGCGCTGGATCGTCGCGCACCTCGACGGGAACGTGCGCCGCGATGATCAGTTCGCGCAGCACGTCGCGAATCGAGCGCGCGACGCCGCTGCAGACGTTGTAGATCTCGCCCGAGGCGCCGTCGCGTGCGAGCATGACGTAGGCACGAACGACGTCGCGAACGTCGGTGAAATCACGCTTCGCGTCGAGGTTACCCACGTAGAGCTGCGGCGGCCCGCCTTTCGCAATCGCGGCCAGTTGCGCGGCAAAGCTCGCGACCACGAACCGGTCGTTCTGCCCGGGGCCGATGTGATTGAACGCGCGCGCGATAACGGCGTCGAGCCCAAGGCTGCGTGCTTCGCCGAGCAAAAGCATTTCGGCGGCGGCTTTGCTCGCAGCGTACGGATTGGCCGGTGCGGGCGGGCACGTTTCGCGCAGGGGAAACGCCTGCGGCGGCTGCGCTCCGTAGACCTCGGCCGAGCTTGCAAAGAGCAGGCGCACGCGCGCACCGGTCGTGCGCTCGTAGTCGCGAATCGCCTGCGTGAGATTGGCGGTCCCGCGTATGTTCGTTACATAGGTGGCCATCGGCGCAGCGATCGACTCCGGCACGAACGTCGCAGCGGCGAGATGGAAGACCAGATGCGGCCGTCCGAGCTCGAGCGCGGCGCGCAATGACGGCAGCTCGTGCAGATCGATCGGCAGCGCGTCGCTATCGTGCGGACCGCCGCACGCAAGCGTCTCGTAGCCGGCTTCTTGAAGCGCCGCAATCAAGTACCGGCCGACGAATCCCGTAGCGCCGGTGACGAGCGCACGCATGACGTTCAGCGGTGCGTAAGCGTCGAGAGGCGATCGATATCGGCGCGCACCATCATCTCCACGAGTTCTTCGAAGCTCACCTCCGGCTCCCAATCCAGCACCCGCTTGGCTTTCGCAGGGTCGCCGATCAAGAGATCGACCTCGGCCGGACGCACGAAGCGTTGGTCGATCGTAACGAATGGCTCGTACGATCCCAAACCCGCAACCTCGAACGCGACGCGCACGAGATCGCGGACGCTATGCGTGCGTCCGGTAGCGATCACGAAATCGTCGGGCAGTTCCTGCTGCAGCATCAGCCACATCGCGCGCACGTAATCGCCGGCGAAACCCCAATCACGCTGCGCGTCGAGATTACCCAGGCGCAGCTCTTTTGAAAGCCCGAGCTTGATGCGCGCCACGCCGTCGGTGATCTTGCGCGTAACGAACTCTTTGCCGCGGCGCGGGGACTCGTGATTGAACAGTATTCCGCTCACCGCAAACATGTTGAACGATTCGCGGTAATTCACGGTGATCCAATGACCGTAGACTTTTGCGACGCCGTACGGGCTGCGCGGATAAAACGGGGTGTTCTCGGTTTGCGGCACTTCGCGAACTTTTCCGAACATCTCGGAGCTCGAGGCTTGATAGAAACGAATCGACGGATTCGTCGCGCGAATCGCTTCGAGGACGCGCGTCACGCCGAGCGCGGTGAACTCACCGGTGAGCACCGGCTGCTGCCACGACGTGGGCACGAACGACTGCGCCGCTAAGTTATAGACTTCGTCGGGCGCGATGTCGCGAAGAATCGATGTGATCGACGTTTGATCGAGCAAGTCGCCCGACACGAACTCGATGTCGTCGATGAGGTGTTGAATGCGCTCGTGAACGTCGGTCGACGTACGGCGCGTCATCCCGGCAACGCGATAGCCTTTGCTCAGCAAAAGCTCGGCGAGATACGAGCCGTCCTGGCCCGTGATGCCGGTGATGAGCGCGGTCTTCTTCACAGCGCGCTAATTGAGAACTTGTATCGACGTTCCCTGGTCGTCGAAGATGAAACGCGTCTCGTAAATCTCCGCGCCTTCGGGACCGACGACCTTCGATTGAATCGTCAGCCGGTGTACGAGCGCGTTGTTATGGCGCACGACGCCGGAGTAAAAATATTGCACGAGCGGCGTGACGTTCTCTTGCAGCGGCGCGAGACGGCGGCGCTCGACCAGCATCGAGAGCAAGCGTTCTTGCAGCGCGACCGGGAGCAGGCGGTTCGCGTCGTCGGGCGTCATCCGCACCGTGACGAGCTCTTCTTGCGCCTTATTGGCCTCGGCGACCGGCTTATCAGTGGTATAGCGAATGATAGCATCCCAGTCGTCGGCGGAGATCCCGGTGAAACGCATGCCGTAGCGCCAGACCGACTTGCCCTGATGCGAGACCGTGTCTTGCCAGACCGCTTTGGCGCGCATGCGTATCACGCGCGTCTCGATGGTTGCGCGGATCTCGAATTCGTCGCGTCCTACCGGCTCTTGCGTGAGCACGCACAGGCCGCCCCCGCTGATATCCAATCCGATCGCGGGCTTCTGCGTCAGCCCGCTGTCGATGGAAACCGTCGCCCGATACGGTTTCCGCTTTCGGGGATACTTGCGGCGGTTGGCATCCTTACCGGTAAACCAGCCGAGAAGGTCGCTGAACACTGCGCCTGCCGTATTGGCTATCGTCCGGCGCGAACCATGCCGGCAAGCGACGTCGCCACGAAGGCCGCGACCTCACTCGGAACCGTGCCGCGGCCGAACCCGGCATCGTAGCCGAGCTCGCTCGCCATCACGTTCGTCACGCGCGGACCGCCGCAAATCGCCACGATGCGGTCGCGCAGACCTTCGGCTTCGAGTAACTCGACGAGCGCCGTGAAATTCTTAATGTCGCTACCCTTCTGCGTCACGACCTGGGAAGCAAGAAGCGCATCGATCGCGTTCTCTTTGGCAAAGCGCACGAAATCCTCGACCGCGACCTGACTGCCCAAATTGAACGTCTCGAACATATGGTAGCGCTCGAGGCCGTAGTCGCCCTTATAGCCCTTCATGTTGAGGATCGCGTCGATGCCGACGGTATGTGCGTCGGTGCCGATGCACGCACCGGCGATACGAATTTTGCGTCCGAGATGGTCGCGCACGTACGCGTCGATCTCGTCCATCGACATCGCGTGCGATTTCACCGACGGCGCCTTGATCGCGTCGGCATCGATCGACTGCGGCGTGCTCGCATAGACGACGAAGGCCGAAAACCCGGATGCGATCGGCCGGCCGTCGGCAACCTGTACGTCGGTGAACCCCATCTTCGCGACGAGCTGGCGCGCGGCTTCGTCGGCGGCTTCACTCCACTCGATCGGCAGCGTGAACGAGAGCTGAACCTTCCCGTCGTTCATGGTGTCGCCATAAGGCTTGATCGAACGCGTCATGCGTATACGTCGCCTCGAGCCGCACCTCGAAGCGGAGCTTGCGAGGGTTCGAAGGGATTCCAGTACTCATCCGACCGCGCGAAAACACCGTCGAAGCCTCGACCGCCTTCGGGTGGGCGCGAAACATCGGCGAAGACCGCGGCCTCGATCGCATGCATCAAACCCAAATCGGCGACGCGTTCGAGTAATTTCTCGCAGTCGGCCAGCACCGCTTGCGCGCGCCGCTCGATCGCGCCATTCGGCTTGAACGTGATTTCGTCGCCGAAGTGGCGCGCGGTGTTCATGACGTAGCGCGCGTTCTCGATCGAAAGTGCGCGATCGCCGAGGAACGGCGTATGAATCGCTTCGGTGAGCATGCCGCAGAGATGAATCGTCTGGTGCGTCATCACCGACGTGAGGTTGAACATCGCGTCGATCAGATGACCTTTGAAGATATTGCCGGTCATGTGTTTGGTGGGCGGCATGTATTTCAGCGGCGCGTTCGGGAAGACTTGTCGCGCGAGCTGCGCCTGCGCGACTTGATAGAGGAAGCCGTCTTCGAGATCGGGATCGATCTCGTAGGCATCGCCCAGGCCAATCTGCGTGTCGGGCATACCGGCGCAATGCGCGAACTCTTCGTTGATGAACTGCGAAGCCAGGACCGCAGGCGCCTGTTCCACCGCGTCGGCGGTGGTGAGATAGTTGTCCTCGCCGGTGTTGATGATGATGCCCGACTGCGCGTTGAGCATTCGGCTGAAGTGCTGATCGATGAAGGTGCGCTTCATGTTGATGTCACGGAAGAGAATGCCATACATCGAATCGTTGAGCAGCATGTCGAGGCGCTCGAGCGCCGCCATCGATGCAATCTCCGGCATGCACAAGCCGCTGGCGTAATTCGTGAGCATCACGTAGCGCCCGAGCCGCTCGGAGACCTCGTCGAGCGCCTCGCGCATGATGCGAAAATTCTCTTGCGTCGCGTAGGTGCCGCCGAAGCCCTCGGTCGTCGGGCCGTACGGAACGAAATCGAGCAGCGATTGGCCGGTCGAGCGGATGACCGCGATGATCTGCGCGCCGGCTTCGGCCGCGGCGACAGCCGCGGTTCGATCCTCGTAGATATTGCCGCTGGCCACGATGACATAGAGCAACGGCGGCGGCGACATCGGGATCCGCGCCAAGCGTTCCTCGCGAGCCGCGCGCTGGCCGCGCACGCGCGCGAGCGCCGCGTCGACGAAGGGACGCAACGCGCCGCGGGCCGCGGCGGCGGGCGTGCCGGCGAACTGCGCGAGCGTCAGGCGCCCGGCCGCGATCTCAGCGCCGAGCGCATGCGGCGTGAGCCCCGTCTCGGCAAGCCCCCTTCCGAAGGGAAGTGCAACGCCGCCGGCCCGTTCGTGCGGATCGAGCGCGTCGACGACGACGTTGGGGACGGGAATCTCGTCGGCGCCGACGCCGTCGACGCCCAAAAGGCGGAGAACGGCGCGTTCGACGGCCACGGTCGAATGAGCGGCAATGAAGTCGCTGACCGGCGAGGCAATGGCGGCGGCAAGCTCCCGGCAGCGATCGACGCGGGCAGGGTCGATCTGCAGTTCCATAGCTGCTATCTTACGGGCGGCTTCCGATTTCTCCTCAGCGCGACGCGATCGCGAAGGTAGGCGGCGATCCCCTCACGCCACGGCGGCATCGCGATCCCGAGCGCAGCGAGCTTCGGAATGGCGAGCGCGGAAAAGGCCGGCCGTCGCGCCGGCGCCTTCCATTGCGACGCCGAGATCGGTTCGATCCGCTGCGCGACACCGGCGAGCTCGAGGGCGGCGCTCGCAAAATCGTACCAGCTCACCGGCCCGGGGTTGGCCGCATGATAGAGCCCGTACGCGCCGGTCGCGATCAGCTTGCGCAGCGCCGCCGCGAGATCACCCGCATAGGTCGGCGAGGCGATCACGTCGCTCACGACGCGCGGCGTTTCGCCCGCGCGCGCCTGCGCGATGATGCGATCGACGAACGTGCCTTTGCTCTTGGAACCTGCAACCCCGTAGACGCCGCACGTGCGCACCACGTAGGCCTTCATGTCGCGGCGTAGCACCAGCTGTTCGCCCGCGAGCTTCGATGCGCCGTAAGCCGAGACCGGATTTGGGCAATCGTTTTCCGCGTACGGTCGCGACGCGCGGCCGTCGAAGACGTAATCGGTGCTTATCGTTACGAACGCGATATCGCGTGCCTGGCAGAGCGCCGCCGCACGATCGACCGCGAGCGCATTGACGGAGAAAGCGGCCTCGGGCTGCGACTCGCAGAGGTCGACGTTGTGAAATGCCGCGCAGTTCACTACCAACTCCGGCGACTCGGCATCGATGGCAAGCTCGAGATCGCCCGTCTCCTCGAGGCTCAGCTCGCTATGCGGCGGAGCGACGATTTCATCTTGGCTCCAGCGCCCGCGAATCTCCGAACCGAGCTGACCGGAACCGCCGACCAGAAGAACCTTCATGCACGCGCCTCGCGCAAGCCTTGCGCGCCGAGCGAGACAGCGACCGCGCCGAGCATGACGAGATTACCGATCAGCAGCTCACCCACAACCGCTGCGAGCGATGGATGCACCGCCGCGATGAGCGCGAGCGTCGCGAGTACGGCGACTAAGAGCGGAACGGCGAATGCGAGGCGATGCGTCGCCACACCATATGAGGCAAGGCTGTTGGTGACGGCTAGCGCCGCCATCGCGGCGGCGTACGTCGGCAAAAGCGGCAACGCTGCGTCGAAGGCGCGCCCAACCAGGAGATGCAGGAGCACGATGCCCGCGACCTTATAAGCGAAGATGCCGATCACCGAGACTACGCCGATGAACAGAACCGCCGCCCAAAGAATCTTACGCGTCTGCTCGCCCCGCGCGTGCCGATGCGTCGCTTGCGGAATAAGCACCGCCGGCACGAAGCCGACGAAATACATCAGGATCTTGCCCGAGAGCGAAGCCGCAGCATAGAGACCGGCTTGCTGGGGATCGAAGTAGTGCTTCACGAGCAGCACGTCTGCGAACCCGATGCACGTCATCGTGACGGTGAGCACCAAGGCGCCGCCGATCGTCGCGAAAATGCGCGGCCAATCGAGCACCACGACCTGCGCCGCAATGCCTTGGTAGCGGCGAAGGAGCGGCAGCGCAACGACCACCGCGCCGGCGGCCAACCCGCACAGAAAAGCGAGCGTTCCGCCGAAGAGCGTGAGCCCCCCAAACGCAATCGCGCCAAGGCCCAAGACCTTGGTGATGCCCTCTCCTGCCATCGAGCTTGCGTAGGTGCCGTACGCGTGCACGCCTTGGCTTATGGCGCGCAACGTACCCGATGCGATACCCACGGCGACCATGACGCCGACGATCGGGATCTCCCAGGTCGCAACGTGGAGGTAGCTGGCCAAGGGTGCCGCGAGGAGCACGCCGGCAATCACGTAGACCGCCCCCACGACTGCGAAGACGCGGACTATGAGTTCGATCAGCCCGCGCACGTGCCCGTCGTCGTGCAGCGCCGTGAACTCCGCCGAAAACTTGGTGATAACGGGGGTGAATACCGCGACGGGCATTCCGGCGATTCCCATGAGCGAGATCAGAGCGTAGAGCGCACCGTACGCGTCGACGCCGAGGCAACGGCTGGCTATCGCGTGAAAGACGAAGCCGCAGATGCTCAGAACCATGCTCGCCGCAAATACCAACGCACCGGCGTTGACGACTGCATGAGATCCAAAGAGGGCCGGAGCTTGCTTCGCCATTCTCACGGAGCCCTGGGTTACGACAACCGCACGCCCGGCACCGCCCAAACGGAGAGCCCCACGGCCGCTGGGCAGCCCGGCCCTGCGGGAGCGCGTCCTGCTGTAACTTAAGAGGTAGGCCGGAAGTAGCACCCGCCAGAGCCACTGTAAAAGAGAGAGGGACGGCCATCGAGGCGCAGAGCGACGAAGCTCTGGTCCGGCGCATCCGCGACGGCGAGCGGGATCTGTTCGCCGTGCTGGTCGACCGGTACAAGCGCGGCATCGCAAATTTCATCGGGGCGAGCGTACGCAGCGCACCGGATGTGTCGGACCTCTCGCAGGAGACATTCTTGCGAGCCTACGCGCACTTGGAAACATTCAACCCGCAGCTGGGTCGATTCTCGACCTGGATCTACCAGATCGCGCGCAACGTGGTGCGCACGCATCTGGGCAAATCGCTGCGCCGTCCGGCGACGCAAGAGCTTCCCGAAGATCAGACGCTCGAAAACACGCTGCCGGATATCTCCACCGAGGCCAACCCGGCCGAGGGCATCCTGCGCGCGGAGGCCGAGCGCGAACTGCGCGAGGCGCTCGCCGAACTGCCCGAACGCACGCGCACGGTACTCGCACTCCGCTACTTCGATAATATGGAATACCACACGATCGCAAGCACGCTCGGGCTCTCGCTCGGCAACGTCAAAACGCTGATTCATCGCGGCAAGATCGCGCTCGCACGCAAGATGCAGGAGCGCGACACGCGGTTGCACGCGCGGACGCGCGAGAAGGGAGGCACGCGTGCGCTGCTCTTCGTGTGAACCGCTGCTCGACCGCTACGTCGAGGGAACGCTGACGCCGCGCGAGATGCTCGCGGTGAGTGCGCACCTTCGCACGTGCCCGCATTGCGAATCGCTTCTGACCGAGCTGCGCGTCATCGACGCCCTGCTCGCGACCACCAAACCGGCCGAGCTCGCGCCGAATTTCACTTTTGCGGTGATGGCCGAACTGAAATCGACGCCGATGCGCAAGCATCGCCGGCTTTCGGTGTGGGCCGTGCTCGCGTTCTACGTTACCGGCGCGTGGATTGCGTCGAGCGGCATCTTCGCCGCACTCGGGGGACGCGCGGGCTACCTCGGCGGCCTCGCGCACGCATTCTCGCAGGCCGGCTCGCAAAGCTTCGGCGCGCTTTCGGCGATCGCGACGGCCTTCAGCCCCGCAACGCCGCTGCTGCTCGCCGGCGCGGTCGGGATTCTACTGCTCGACGCGCTGCTGGTGGCCGGCGCCGTCATGCTCTATCGTTCTTTGCGCTCGGAGGCCGTATGAAGGTCGTACTCGGATTCTTGGTCGCCGTGCTCGCGACGACGGCTTTCGCACTCGCCGATCCTGTGAGCGTCGATCACGGGGGAACGTATGTCGGTTCAGTCGTGGTCGAACCCGGACAAGTCATCGACGGCGATCTGGACGTCGTGCTCGGAAATGCGACGATCGAAGGTACGGTCGACGGCAACGTCAACGTCGCCGGCGGCAACGTGATCTTCCGCGGCGGACACGTCACCGGGCAAGCAAACGCAGTCGGCGGCGAAGTCGTTCAAGACGTCGTACCGTGGGCGCCGAGCATCGAAAACTACGGCTACTTCACATCGAATCGCCGTTTGTGGTGGACGATCACGTGGGACGTCATCGTGCTCGTGATGTTCCTGATCTTCCCGGTGCGCGCGCGCATGGCTCTCGACCGGCTCGAGCAGCATCCCGGCGTGTCGACGCTGGCCGGCTTGTGCGGATGGGTTGCCGTCATTCCGATTGCGGTGATGCTCTTCGTGACCTTTATTCTCTGGCCGCTGATTCCGGTCGAGTTCGTGCTCCTGGCGGCTGCGGTCTTCGTGGGTAAGGCGGCGCTTGCGCTGCTCGTGGGGCGCCGGTTCTACGAGCTGCTGCAGCCCAGAACGACGCCTGCACCGCTCTTGGCGCTCGTGCTTGGACTCGTGCTCTTGACCGCAGCCGAGCTGGTGCCGGTTCTCGGCGTCATGGTGACGTTGCTCATCATGCTGGTCGGGCTCGGCGCCGTGCTCTTGACCTTCGTGCCGGAGCACAGCATGGCGGGCACGATGGGCACCCCACCGCGCAGCGCGATAGGCGGACCGCCCATGCCCCTCGGCTAATATAGCCGACGCCATGACGACCCACATCTCGCGCGGCGTGAAATTCGCGCAGCGTACCGCTCGCCTCCGCGCATCGACGATCCGTGAGATGCTCAAGGTCACCCAACAACCCGACATCATCTCGTTCGGCGGCGGATTACCGGCGCCCGAACTCTTTCCGACGCGCGAGATCGCCGAGTGTACGACGGAGGTCATGGAATCGTACGGGGCAGCGGCGCTGCAGTACGGCGTGACGGAAGGCATTCCGGAGATGCGCAACTGGGTCGCGGCGCGTCTTTCGCATCGTCTGCACAAGCTCTACGATCCCTCGGAGATTCTCATCGTCAACGGATCGCAGCAGGGTCTCGATCTGATCGGTAAGATCTTCATCGACCCGGGCGATCACGTGCTGATGGAGCACCCGACGTATCTCGGCGCGATTCAAGCGTTCGACGCATATCAGGCGCGCTATCTCGCGGTAGAAACCGACGAAGACGGCATCGTGCCCGAGTCGCTCGAGCGGGTGCTCGAGCATGCCGATCCGTTTCCGAAGTTTCTGTACATCATTCCGAATTTTCAAAATCCGACCGGGCGCACGCTGGCCGGCCACCGGCGCGAACCGATCGTGCGCATCTGCGAACGCTTCGATCTGCCGATCGTGGAAGACGATCCCTACGGGGAGCTGCGTTTCGAGGGCAGCGAACTTCCCTCGCTCGCGTCGTTCACGTCGACCGGTTGCGTGATCTACTCGGGTACCGGCAGCAAGATCATGGCGCCCGGCATGCGCGTGGCGTGGCTTGCGGTTCCGGACCACGACGTGCGCGACAAGATCGCGCTCGCCAAACAGGGCACGGATCTCCAGACCGGGTCGCTGGCACAGTACGTCTTCCACCGCTACGTCTCCAAAGCCGATGCCTTCGAGGCACATGTGGCCCAGATTGTCACAACCTACCGGCGGCGGCGCGATGTAATGGTCGAGGCGCTGCGCGAGCACATGCCGGCCAGTTCGCACTTCAACCGGCCTGCCGGCGGCATGTTCCTGTGGGCGAGTGTCGACGGTGTGGACACGACCGAATTACTGAAAATCTCGGCGCGGGAGAAGGTCGTCTTCGTTCCGGGCGTGAGCTTCTATCCCGATCGTGACGTACACGACGGCATGCGGCTGAACTTCTCGAACGCATCGGAGGAGAAGATTCGAGAAGGCATCGAGCGCCTTGGTGCCGCAGTACGCGCGTTCAAAGCTTAAAGGAGAATTTCGTGGCTGCTTTCGTGACCGGTATCGCGCAGACGCAAGACGTGGACGCGCTCGAGAAGCTGATCGGCAGTATGGGACTCGAGCACGATAAGTTTGTCGTGATCACCAAAGCGGACCGGACCGACGAACACGACGAGTCATTCATAAACTTCGTGCACGCGACGACCGGCGGCGACGAGATCATCACCGGCGGCGGCGGCACCGGCGTTCCGGATCTCAATCCATCGGGCGGGCTGGCTTATCTCAGTCATCCGCACGTAGTCCAGCACGTCGGCAACCTGCCGATCCCCGAAGACGAAGCCGACAACTACAACGACGCGATCGACAATGGGCGCACGGTCCTGGCCTATCCGGTCGACGGCGGGAGCCAAGCTTCAATCGAAGCGGCTTTTCGCTCGGCCGGAATCGTGCACGTCAAGCCGTTCTAGACGTTACCCCGAAATCGGTTTGCGTAAAATCACCGCGAGCGTCTCGCGCACCGCGGGATTGGGATGTGCACGTCCATCATTTTTCGGTCCGTGAAATAGCGTCCAAACCGCTTTTGCTACTGGAAGCACTCCCAGTGCAGCCGCCGCACGGCGCAGGCGTGACGACGGGCGTCCCTCTTCGTTCAGCATCGGCGTGCGGAAAGACGCCACGGGTCGATCGCTATATGGTTGCGCGGGCGCGAAGTCGCAAGCGCTAAAGTCGACGACCTCGATTTGCGCGCCGATCCCGTCCGTCAGCCGCGCAAAGGAATGCTCCGAAAACCACCACAGATGGACCGGCGGCGCCTCCGTTGCCCAAACACTGCCGTCGGGGTAATAGTCGCGGTTGGGCGTCGAAATGATAAGCATCCCTCCCGGCCTCACTAAACGGAAGGCCGCGCGAACCCAGTCAATCGGATTCTCGACATGCTCGATGACCTCGAGCAGCGTCACGGCATCGTATGTATTCGGGTGGTCCGACGACCACGCGAACAAATCCGCGACGACATACTGATCGCCGAAGCGCGCGCGCGCCGCCGCTACGGCGTTTTCGGAGATATCGAGCCCAACCGCATCGTAGCCCGCGCGCCTAAGCGCGTAGGCGACATACCCGAGACCCGAGCCGATATCGAGCATCTTCGCACCGCTAGGGAGACCGGCGATCGCCTTTCGAACGGCCCAGTAGGGCTCCATACTTTCGGCTAAATAATCAAGCGGGTTGGGCGAGCGCTTTGCGGACCTCGCGTAGTCGTAATAGCGATCGTAGCCCGGGACCAGTGCCGGCCGGCGATATATTGCCTCGTATACTGCCGAGTCGCTTTCCAATGGAAGCGCGAACTGAAGACGGCAGTCGTCGCATTCCATGATCGCAAAGGTCGCAGGAAGCTTATAGCCTGGGTACGAGCGCTCGATCTCCCGTGCAGGTTTATTGCACAACGGACACGCGACCGGGTTCAAACGATGGACTCCTTATCTGCGCGGCGAATGAGGAATCTTGTTCATGGCACTGAGCCGCCCTTCATTTCTATCTGCGTGCTTGTCGCTCGGCATATCCGCCGCGGCTTATCGCGTTCTTCCTGCAATTGCATCGGCGACCGAGTTCGAGCTGCTTCGACGCATCTCGCCGGTGATTCTCGATCGCACCAATGCCAACGCAATGCCCGATGCCGAGGGGAACATGCAGCTGAACCAGGGGCACTGGACGGCGGTCGTTTTCCAGCGCGTTGCGATGCCGCTGTTCTGGGTTGGCGCGGTTGAGAACGACCAGCAGAAAGTCGATGCGGCATGGCGCGCCGTGGATGCGGCATTCGCGCACCAACAGCCCGACGGCAGTTTCGCCACGGGTGACGGAAGCCCCATGCCGCCGACCGACATGGCGTTTTGGCTGGACGCACTGGGCCACGGGCTGATCGTTCTCCAGGAGAGCCCGCTCGGCGCGACCAGCGGAAGGCGCATCGCCGGCGTGCTGCCGGGCATCGCGCGCGGGGCTTCGTGGCTCCAGCAACCCGGCAAACTGGCGGTGTTGGAAAAAGGCGACCTGCTTGGGACCAACCGGGTCCTCATCGACGCGAATGCCTTCGCGAGCGTTGCTGTGCTGCTCGGCGATGCGCGATTCATGACGATCTCCGACCGCTTACGCGATGAGGCGCTCGCGCGACTCACGCCGCAAGGGGTGCTGCCGGAAAACGGCGGCTTCGATTCGAGCTACCAGGCGGTTTCGCTCTTGCACGCGTCCTATCTCTACTTGCGCGCACCGAACTCTGGTCTCTTCAACGGCCTAACGATCGCGCTGAACAGGGAACTCGAGGCAATCGACGCTGCCGGAAATGTGAGCACTGCGGGCAACACGCGGACGGGAGGTCAGGAGCGCGTTTTTGGGCAGGTCAAAAGACTCGACTACTCGTCCGTCATTCTCGGGTTACTCTATAGCGGTCTCGTGTTAGGCCGGCAAGACGGCGTTGACGCGGGAACGCGCGTCTTCCGGCACGCCTACCACTACAGCGCAAACTTATAGACGTTCCCGGCAAGATCGGCGGTGTAAACGCCGCTTTTCACGACAACCGGTGACGCCGCAATGCCGTTTGGCATGCCGTATGACCACAAGACGTTCCCATTCGCGACGTTGAGCGCCTCGATCGAGTCGTTGATATCGGCAAAAGCCACGCCGTCGTCGATCGCAACACTTGAGTTTACCGTAGAATTCGTCGGGATCGTCCACTGCACGTCGCCGTTCAAATCGAGTGCCAGCAGCTCTCCTCCGGTTGAAGACGCATCACGCTTGACTCTACCGAAATACTGAACGGATTCGTCATCCGATAACGACGGAGACGGCGCGGAACTCGTGCCCAGGATTATCGTCGAGCCATCCGTGGCCGGCGTGGAAAATCCGCCGTTGAACGGACCGGTGTTCGTCTGAACCGTGTGAAGAACGGCGCCGGTCGACTCGTCCAAGTAATAGATGATACCGTTCTTGCCGACTGTGACCACCTCGCCGCCGACGATCAACGCTCCCGCGCCAACGTCGGCATCGCTCAATTGCGGAGCGGTATTGAGTTGCCAGTCGATGCTTCCTGATTGCGGATCGAGCGCCACGATCGCGTTCGCCGAGAGCGGCGTCTGCGTGCAGGTATTGCCGGTTCCAAAGATCAGGCGCGTTCCGTCATAGGCGACGGGAGACCAGACGGAGCCGCCGTCCGCGGGCGTGGGATCGACGAAGAAGTTCCATACGGGCTGGCCGGTCGTCTCATTGAATGCCGAAATGCCGCCTTGCAGACAGAAAGGCAGGTCGCCGCCCGCGACGGGCACGTATACGTCGCCATTGGCGACAGCCGGTGAGGCACGAACGGCCCCTTGAAGAAGCGCGGACCAGACGACCTTCCCAGTGTCCGCATTCAGAGCATAAATGCTCGAGGGAACTGGTGGGAACTGACCAAGCGCGTTCGGCGAACCAAAACCGTGGACGCCGACAAACAGCAGCCCTTGGTCGTAGACGGGCGTCTGGCGAATTTCGCCCATGCTGTTGCCGATCGTCGTTGACCAAAGTTCCTTCCCCGTCGTCGCGTCAAGCGCGATGACGGTTCCGGGTTCCATAGTGGCAACGAAGACTTTCCCCTCGACTGCAATCGGACTCGCAAATATCTCCTCCGATTGCTTGAACTCCCAAACCTTGCGCAAGCCGGCGGCGTCCTGTGTCGAGATTTGCGTGTTCCCCAGATCGCATCCGGTGTGATCCTGATCGTGCCCAAACGTGGGCCAATCGTCATAACCGGGAATTAGCTCGCTCCCACCGCACGATGAACTCATCGTTTGCACGGGCGTGCCCTCGACCGGCGGGGCTCCAACGGAGCCGGTAGTCCCCGTCGAGCCTCCTCCGCCGCACCCCGAAACGACAAAAAGAATAGCCGCGAGGCCGATTTCCCGAATTCGCACAATCATTATTTTAAGAAAAAGGCTAGGTTAAAAAGCTTAACAAATCATTAGAGCAAGGTCTCGCTCTTGCCTGCTCGAAACGGAGCGCCGGTGGCACTGCTCGCAGATCGTTACCAAGAGTTAATGGCGCTCAGGCGCGAAGGGCTGCGGCGCTACCGAGCCAACGAAGCAAGCACTCTCGCCGGTCCGCGCGCGACCCTCACCTTCCCGCGTTTCGCCTTGCGCGAACGCGAAGGCGCGCGGCTCTCGCTCGGTCCCCTAGCCGTACACGATCGCCCACCTATTTGGGCCTTCGTCGAACGCGCTTTGGCCGGATTGCAGCGCGCAGCACATGTTCTGGAGATCGGTCCCGGCGCGGGCGTACTTGCGAAGCACCTCCGCGCTCGCCTTCCGTCCAACATCGCCTCGTACTCCGCGCTCGAGCGCGATGCGTCGTTCTGCGGGCCCTACACTCGCATCGAATCGGTGAGCGAACTCTCGACTTCGGTCGATCTGGTTATCGCGAGCGAGGTCGCCGAACACATGACGGCGGACCAATGGCTGCGTGACGTCGTCCTCCCGGTGGCGGAGGTCATGTCGTCCGATGCGGTCCTCGTTATGTCGGTTCCCAATCCCACGAGCCCCGGCGGAATCGCTCGCGACTTCACACACGTGCAGAACTATCCCTGGTACGATCTTTACGCACTGATGCGCCTCGAGTTCACCGCGGTAAACATCTACCGGGCCTACTACGCGTACTCCGCGCAGCGCGTCGCTACGCTGCTGCCGAGAATCCTACTCTGCCCTCTCGTCGAACTGGACTGGTGTGACACTCTCGTCTGCACGGCTTCCAAGCGTCATAACGCGCATTAGGCGTCTGCCCAAAGAGCAGCAACTGCTCGGGGTGGTCCTGATCGTTTTCCTGGCAGCTGCGTTCGCGCGCGCTTGGGCATTTTATTGGTTTCCCGGCCTTCCGGCGCTCTATGCAAAGGATCTCGGCGTCAATTACATTACCGCGGAGTACATTCGCGGTAACATTCACAGCCCGCGTGACTTCTTCGACATGCTCGGTTGGAGCGTCTGGTGGGATCAACCAATGTTCCTTCTCAACGGGTACGTGTCGTACGCCATTATCGTTCCGCTCGATTTCCTCTTTCGCAACACGTGGTCGAGCATCAAATTTCTCGAGATCGCCCAAACCACGACGGCGTGCTTCGGAACATTTTGGCTGTTACGCCTGTTCGGGAGACCGAAGGTCTGGGCGCTCGCAGCAGGCGTACTTTTCGCCGCGGTCCCGATCATCGCACTCATACCTCGCGGAAACCTCGATCTCGGCTGGCCGGTCACGTTTTCGCCGTTGTGCCTTGCTCTCGGTGTCGCGGCGATTCGGCGCTACGGTGCCGCCGCGCTGCCCGTAATCGGCGCGCTCTGTTCGCTCATCGGTCTTTGCGCCGCACTCGAGTACGGACTTTTCGTTTCCATGCCCCTCTACGTTGCGCTTGCCGCTTACGCTCTGCGTTTGCGAAGGAACACGCTGTCGTGGACGTGTGCAGCGCTGAGCGGACTCATTGCGCTCGTAGCACTCGCGAGCTATTTTCTCGTCCCGACGTTCACCACGCACATCGGGACGGACTCGGCGGCCCGCTCGGGCTTCTTGACCGACGAGAGCTTTGCGCCGTATTTCAGCCAGGACATCATAGCCTGTCTCGGATTGATTCAAACAGAGTTTTTGCGCTCGCCGAATCCTCTGTATAACGCGACACCTCAGGTTCCGTACTCGCTGATTGGCGGTGTCTTGCTATGGACGTTCGCGATCGTCGGCTTTTTGAGGCGCCGCAGTGCGATCTTCGGCTCACCGTTTGGGATCACGTGTTTCGTGCTCTGGCTGGCTCTGATAGGGATGAGCGTATCCGCTCTCGCGCCTGGCGGCGAGGCCCTCTGGCATTTCTTCGGAAGCGTTCCCGTGCTACGCGCAATTCGTACGCCCGATCGCTACTTTACGCTCGCGGTGCTTCCGGTCGTCATTCTCGCCCTCGAGGGAATACGCGCCTGCGCCGAAGACGCGCCGTCGCAAAAGAGTATCGGAGCTATCGCCGTCGGCATCAGTCTCTTATCGTTTGCGTACGTCGACGTTTCGCAGCAGTTCTGGGGTAACCAGCAGGATTATGGATATGAGGAGCCCGCGCTCGAGCAAGTCAACGCCACCGTAGCCGCGATCGGTCCGCGTACGGTATCATTTGCGATTTTGCACGACGGCTCGAAGGAAGACTATCCCGCGTACGGTGTTCCGACGCCGACGTTTTCCGCGACATGGGATATTGCATCGAGATATTTTGCGGATCCCAACGCCGGCATCGGGGTCATGCGCAGGGACCGTGCCCGCAGCATCATCACGACGCCGCCCTGGGAGTTCCCGCCTGACCCGGATTTCCCGGACCTCGAACGCGCCTTTTCGGCGAGCCCTTACGCCAAGCGCGTCCTCCATCAGTCGGGCGTCTCGGTTTTCGCGCTGAAGGATGCGGATGCTCCCGTCGCGGCAACCAACGTCGTCTGCCTCGACAGCCCGGGACTGCTCGACAATGCCCTTTCGCTCGAGATCTTCCGGCACGACGACTTTTCCGAGCCCGCATCGCCCTGCGCTGAGTATCTCAGCACGAACCCCGATCCTCTTGATGTGCTCGCCCGCTTGCCCGGCGCGCTCTCCGGCACTCGGCTCTGCCCAGAATGCACGAAACTTGTCGACGCGGACGATCAATTCTATCCCGGCCCGCTCGTACTGAACGATCCATGGTTCCGAGCCGCAATCGACGGCGCTTCGCCGATCTTCGATGGCCGCGGCGCCGTGCAGCTCGACGACGGATCGGCCATAGAGATTCCGCGGACGCTCCTTCACGCGGGTGAACGCCTAGCCGTTCGCCTCGCCAATCACACGTATTCAACATTGGCGGTCGTGGCGGACGGCGATGTCGCGACCTTTGATTTAAAGCCGTTTTCGGGCTTTCGATGGTTTGAAATCACGCTTCCGCATCGGATCATTCACCACGTGCGTCTCGTCGCACACATAGACGCAATCGTTCCTTCCGAAGCCGTCAGTCCGTGGCACGGACTTGCCCTCGACGGCGTTGCCTACGATAACGGCGAACGCAGCGTTGTCCGCAGCCCCGTTGCGATAACATTCTCTCCGAGCAATTCAAATCTCTCAACATCGGCCGCATTCGATATCGTGGGCCTGCGTTATACGAAGGATCGCAAGGGCGCGTCGCTTACGTGGATGGGAGCGACGACGAAACACCTGGTTCTGGCAATTTCCGGTTTCTTCAACCGCGGTGACGCCCTGCGTGCGGCTTCGGGAGTGTCCTCGCAGGTTCTGGAAATCACCAAGACCAACGCGGAAGCGGGCACGGCCATCTTCGTTCTTCCGGTCGATCGAGGCGGCGTCGTGAGCATCGCGGTGCGCGGCTCCGCGCACTCGAGCCTTTCCTACGTTCTTGCCGCACCCCAGTCCGGTGACCTGGCGCTGCAACCGCGCACGCGTACGCTCGACGCAGCCGACATCGATTTTAGCTACCCACTCGGATCGTTTGCGCATCTCTCGTCCTCGGGCTCCTCGCCATTCTTCGTGACCGATGATATGGGAATAGACGGCACACGCGGGACGAACGTAGAAACGACGATCGAATTGCCGGCGGGCAAGAACGAGATCGGCGTGGGCTTCTGGCAGCTTGGCGGGGAGGGATCGATTCGCTCTTCGCTTTCGTGCGGCGGCAAGCGCGTCAGCAAGATCGAAAAGGCGTACAGCCTCAACAACATCACGATCAACGCTCACGCTGCGCGCGAATGTCTTTTGAATCTAACTTGGCTCGGGCACGCGAGCCTAGCGCGCGTCTTCGTCCTCGACACTCGTAATATCGTGTATTCGCGCAGTGTCGTGCTTCCACAAGGATCGTACCGCATTTTACCCTTCGATTACGCTCTGCGTCCGCTCGCACCATCCTCGATCCGCGTCAGCGCTAATCGTAAGGACGTTTCGTTCACGTCGGGTGCCGGCGCCAGCGCTGCGAGCATGGTGCTGATTCTGTCAAACGGCAAGAGCGGCGCGGGTAATCCCGCTGCGATCTCGTTCAGGAAAACCTCCGCTATCAGGTACGCGCTTCGCGTGATGCATCGCACCGACGTCAAGATAGATCATCTCGACGACGGAAACTGGATGCTCGACGGCGCCTCGGGCAAACGGCCGGGAATCCGCTGCGATCTCGTCGCAACGTGCTTCTTTGACGTAGCGCCGGGTTCGTATCACATCTACCACCGGCTGCCTGCGGCGACTATTGCCGGCTTCGCCGGCAGCGGCGCCACCATTACGAGCGTGATATTGCTCCTGGCGATACTCGAGCGCAGAAGGCGCGGTACGGGTAGAGCGTGAGCATCGGCGCCAGCGCGGGCGTTCGCGCACGGATCATCATTGTGAACACGAACGATGGCGAGTTCATTCGTGGGGCAATCGAATCCGCGCAAACGCAAATTGCAAGCGTGGAGACCGTGGTCGTCGACAATCAGTCGACCGACGGGTCGCCGCTCTGGATAGAATCTTTACCGGATGTGAAGCTGGTCCGTCGGCAAAGAAACGACGGCTTCGGCGCCGCGATCAACACCGGAGCGGAGGGCGCAACAGCTCCTTTTCTCGCTTTCCTCAACCCAGATGCGGTCGCGTCTCCCGAATGGATCGACGAGATAACGCGCTGGATGGACGCGACCGATACGGACATCGCATGCACCCTCGTCGCCGGCGCAGGAGGTTACTACTTCACGCGCGGGACGTGGGCAGCGTGGCGAGGCGCGGCACGCAACCAGACCACCGTCGGTGACAGAGTCGACTGGATCAACGGCTGTTCGATGGTGGTCCGCAGTGACGCGTTTCGACGCCTGCGGGGATTCGACGACTCTTACTTTCTGTATGGCGATGACGTCGATCTTTCGCTGCGCGCTCGCCGGCACGGGATGCGAATCGGAGTTTATGAAAAGGCGCTCGTTTTACATGAAAAGCATGGGAAAAGCACAGACGCTCTCGGCTTTCGGAAGTTTGAAATCGCGTTCGAGTCGCGCGGCAGGCTCGTTGCTCTGCATACGCCACCGCTCATGCGCTCCCTGGCATGCACGATCCAGGGGCTCCTGCAGCCTCTCCTCTTCCCGTGCACGGCGAGCGGAAAAGTGAGGCTGATTCGCGCGTTTTTTCGAGGGTATGCGCGTGCGCGCGCGAACATTCGTCGCGAATGAAGGTGTTGGTAACGGGCGGCGCAGGCTACATCGGCGCCGTTCTCTGTAAGCAGTTACGCGAGGCGGGACACGACGTCGTCGTGCTCGATCGCTTTTTCTGGGGTTTCGAGCCGTTGGCCGGACTCGATGTCTCGACCATCGTCGGCGACGTTCGTGATTTTGCCGACGAGTGGATGGACGGCGTCGATGCGGTCTGTCATTTGGCTGGTCTTTCAAACGATCCGACGGCCGAGTACAATCCCGACGCCAACTGGCAAATGAACGTGATTGCCACCGAGCGGATTGTGGCGGCATGCAAGCGCGCAGGGGTACGCCGTTTCACCTTTGCGTCAAGCGCATCGATCTACGATACGGAGCAGTCGGCGCAGGAAGTGGAACGTTCGCCAACGATGTGTGACGAACGGACCGAAGTTGCGCCGCGCGGCGCGTATTCAATATCCAAATTCAAGGCTGAGCAAATCATCGCAGACGCTGCCGACGAATCGTTTGCGCCCGTCATCTTCCGCCAAGGCACCGTTTACGGTTTCAGCCCCAGAATGCGCTTCGATTTGGTCGTCAACACCTTCGTCAAAGATGCATTACTCCTTCGGCAGCTTTTTCTGCACGGCGGCGGCTGGATGTGGCGCCCATTGGTGGATGTCGCAGACGTCGCGAAGGTGCATGTTCTTGCGCTCGACGCGCCGCTCGATAAGATTCGCGGTGAAACGTTCAACGTATTAGAAGAAAACTATCAAATTCGCCAATTGGCGATGCTCGTCGCCGGTTCGCTTGCGCTACATTCAAAACGAATCCGTGTCGATCTTCAGGAAGCGCCGCTGCCCAAGCTCGTCCGGAATTACCGCATGAGCAATTCCAAGTTGAGCAACGTCCTGGGAGTCACGCCGTCCATAACCGTGCTTGAGTCAATCGAAAATATGCTGCAGCTTCTTCCCATCGATCGCCTTGAAGAACTCGGGCATCCTAAGTACTACAATATCCGCTGGATGACACTGCTCGAGGCAGTGCATACGACGCAGCGGACGTTCGCCAGCATCTATTAGAGATGGCCGTTCTCGATAGAGTCGTCATCATAGGTGCGTCAGGCCAGCTCGGCAGCGACCTGATCAAAGCGTTTCGCGATCTCGATCCCGTCGGGCTCACCCACGGCCAGGTTGACGTCACCGCGCCAGGCTCTCTGCTGTATGCCCTGCGGCGCTGGCGCCCTACCGCGGTCATCAACACCGCAGCCTATCACAACGTCGATCAGTGCGAAGCGTTTCCCGATCGCGCATTTGCCGTTAACGCACTTGCCGTCGACTCCCTGGCTGCACTCTGTGCAACAGAAGGGGTCGTCCTCTGTCACGTCAGCACGGATTACGTGTTCTCAGGCGACAGCAGCGAACCATACGGCGAGGATGATGCAGCTCGCCCGATCAACGCGTATGGCTGCTCGAAGCTCTCCGGTGAAAATCTCATGATGCGACATGCTCGCGAACAGTATATCTTTCGTACAAGCGGTCTCTTCGGCGTCTCGCAGACGATGCAGAAGGGCTTGAATTTCGTCGAGCGCATGATTCGCGCGGGCGAAGAGAGCAAGCCGCTCCGCGTCGTCGACGACGTTCATTTTTCGCCATCGTACACCCTCGACGTCGCTCGAGCGATCCGCCGAATCCTAAACGGTTCTCCCTACGGTACGTATCACGTGACAAACACGGGGGTCTGCAGCTGGTACGATCTTGCCGAGGAAGCCTTACGGGCAGCTGGCCTGGAAACGCCCGTCGAGCGAATCAAGTCGCCTCAGGACCAGTTCCCAAAGCGCCCAGCGATGTCGGCGCTTCGGCACGACGCTATTTGCGCGGCCGGTATCGAGGATCTACCATCTTGGAAAGACGGCGTTCGCGCCTACGTGGAGGAGCGAAACGCCGCAAATGTCCTAGCCTAATCCTCTAAAAGCGGGGCGTTCGCATCTCGCCGCGATAGATGCGGCTCGCCGTACACCGGCCAGTCGACCCCGATAGACGGATCGTTCCACCGGATCGAAAACTCACGCTGAGGGTCATGTAGCGCGCCGTGCTTGTAGGAGAAGACGACATCATCGGTGAGCGCTAGAAATCCGTGCGCGAAACCTGCGGGAACGTAGATCTGCAAGTGGTTGTGCTCGGAGAGATAAAACGCCTGCCATCGCCGGTAGGTCGGGGAGTTCTTGCGGGCATCCACCAGCACGTCGAAGATGCGGCCGCGCAGACACTGCACGAGTTTGCTCATCTGAGGATCTCCGTGCAGGCCGCGAATCACGTTCTTCGACGAAAACGAGACACTGTCTTGAACGAAGCCGTCAGTAATACCGATATCGTGGTACTTTTTCTCGGAATACGTCTCTTTGAAAAAGCCGCGATCGTCCTCGTAAACATCCGGCTTTATAACGAACGCGTCGCCGAAGATCGTCTCGTGTTTCGTGAGTGACATGCGTGCGTTGTTCCGGCAGCGCCGGAG
>Ga0335073_10001662_pt1 | contig 29896 bp, 26 predicted proteins | sample Lox_Sample_22_FD_207093 | JGI IMG/M metagenome (GOLD analysis project Ga0335073, IMG submission 207093) | Soil microbial communities from Loxahatchee National Wildlife Refuge, Florida, United States - Lox_Sample_2.2 | ecosystem: Environmental > Terrestrial > Soil > Wetlands | place: USA... | reverse complement strand
ACGAGACGTTCTCAAAACCTCTCTGGCGGCCGCTTCCGGGTTGAAGCTCGGCGCGGCGTCAATGGCCAACACCGACGGTTTCAAGCTCGGCATCATCACCGATGAATTGACCGAGGAATTGAACGAGGCCGCCGAATTTATTTCGAGCTACGGCTTGCATTACTGCGAGCTGCGCGAGATGTGGGGAAAAAATATCATGAATTCCCCGCAAGCGGACCTGGACCGCGCCAGGAAAGTGATCTCCGATCATCGTTTGCAGGTCAGTGATATCGGTTCGCCCATTTTCAAGTGGAATCTGCCGAAAATGCCGGCGCACGCCAATGAGAAACGCGACGAATTTAAGGCGAGTTTCATCGAATCCGACGCCGACCGGCTGCTCGAACAATCGTTCCGCCTGGCGCGTTTCTTCGGCACGCCGAAAGTCCGGATTTTCAGCTACTGGCGCGTCGAAGATCCGGAAAAGGCCTACCCGATGGTGGCCGAGCGGCTGCGCAAAGCCGCGCAGCTGGCCTCGCGCAACGACATCATACTGGTGCTTGAAAACGAGATGAGCTGCAACGTCGGCACCGGCAAGGAACTGGGCCGCATCCTGCGAGACATCAATTCGCCGCACCTGCGCGGCAACTGGGACCCCGGCAATGCGGTGATGCTCGGCGAGACGCCGTATCCCGACGGTTACCACGCGGTGCGCGGTCTGTTCCCGCACATGCATGTGAAGGATGTGCGGAAGAATGCGAAGACGGGCAAGCTCGAATGGGCGCCGGTAGGCGGCGGTATCATCGATTTCAGGGGACAATTCGCGGCGCTGAAGCAGGATCGGTATGAAGGAACGATGTCGCTTGAAACGCATTACCGCCGCGCGGATGGAAACAAGGTCGAGAGCACGCGCGAGTCTCTCGAAGGATTGTTGAAGGTCATTTAAGCCCGCGCGCCTTCGCGCGGATATCGCCCCGCCCGTAATGGCGGGGGTAGCGTCGACAGCATTTAAAAGGAGATCAGCCGTGGAACAAAATCGTCGGGATTTTTTGAAAACCGGCGCGGCCATTGCGGCGGCGATGCAATCGTCGAACGTGATGGGCGCCAATGACCGGGTGCGTGTGGCCGTCGTCGGCCTGCGCGGCCGCGGCCACGATCATCTGAAAACCTACCGCGGCATCGAGGGCGTCGAGGTCGCCGCGGTCTGCGACATCGATGAAAACGTTCTGGCGCAGCGCGTCGGCGACATGGAAAAAATGGGCATGCCCAAGCCCAAGACCTATATCGACGTGCGCAAGCTGCTCGAGGACAAATCGATCGACGCCGTGTCCATTGCCACGCCCAATCACTGGCATTCGTTGATCGGCATCTGGGCCTGCCAGGCGGGCAAGGACGCCTACGTCGAAAAGCCGTGCTCGCACAACTGGTACGAAGGCAAACAACTGGTCGCGGCGGTCAAAAGGTACAACCGCATCGTGCAGCACGGCACGCAAAGCCGGTCGAGCACCGGCGCGATCGAAGCCGTCAATCATCTGCGCGACGGCCTGGTCGGCGACGTGTATCTCTCGCGCGGCCTGTGCTACAAGTGGCGCGACACCATCGGCCGCAAGCCAGTGCAGGCGATTCCGGCGGGCGTTCATTATGATTTATGGCTCGGCCCGGCGCCCGATCGCGGATTCACCATGAATCGCTTTCATTACAACTGGCACTGGTTCTGGGACACCGGCAACGGCGACATCGGCAATCAGGGCATCCACGAAATGGATACCGCTCGCTGGGGCCTGGGCGTGAAATTCCCGACCAAGGTCGCTGCCATGGGCGGTCATTTTATGTTCGACGACGATCAGCAGACGCCCAATGTGCTGAATGTGGCTTTCGAGTTCGATACTCCCGAGGGCAAGAAAAAAATGCTCGAATTCGAGGTGCGCCACTGGATCACCAATCACGAAGCGGCCATCGGCACCTGGGGCAAGAGCTCGCTTCCGCCGGCGGGTCTGAACGCCGACGCCAAACCTGCCGCGGCCAAGAGCAACCTCGGTCCGGTGAGCGGCAAACCCGGCACCATCGGCAATATTTATTATGGTCCGAAAGGTTATCTGGCGATCGAAGAGTACACCCGCTATAAGAGCTGGCTCGGCGAGCGCGAAGAGCCCGGCCCGAGCGGCATCGGCAAAGAGAACAACTTCGAGAACTGGATTCAATGCGTGCGCAGCCGCAACGCCTCAAAACTCAATGCGCCCATCGAAGAGGGCCACATTTCGGCGACGCTGGTGCATTTAGCGAACGTCTCCTACCGGCTGGGCCGTGCGCTGCACTTCAATCCGGAAACCGAGCAGGTGATCGGCGACGAAGAAGCGAATCGTCTGCTGCGCGACGCCGATCGCGGCTATCGCAAAGGCTTCGAAATCCCCAAGATCGAAGGCTAGTGGGCAAGGTCCCCTGCGTGCCAGCGCCCGAACGCCGGGGACCGCGCCACTCTACCCCGCCAATCCCGCCGCGACGCCCTTCATATATCCGATCGAATGCTGCGCCCCGGGCAGGGGATTCTCGCTCATAATTTCGTATTCGAGATTCACGCATCCGCGATACCCCACCCGCTTCAATTGTTTGAAAATTTCCACCACCGGCATCACCCCTTCGCCCACCGCGCACTGGCTGTCCTTGTCGTTGCGATTCTTCAGATCCTTGAAGTGCATATCGAGTAGACGGGGCCCCGCCGCGGCAATATCGGCGACCAGATCCGAGCCGGCGCGCATGGCATGGCCCACGTCCAGGCACAGCCCGATCCGCGGATCCATCCCCTTCACCGCTTCGAGAACGTCCTTTGGCGCCGGAAAATTGTGATCCTCCGGACCGTGCGGATGAATGGCCACTTTAACATCGAATTCCTTCACTAATTTTTCGATCGCCGGCAAAGACGCGTGCGTCGGCGCCGCCACCAGGATGGGAATGTGGGTGTCGCGCGCGTATTGAAAATATTTGCGCAGCATCTCCGGATTCGGATCCCGAAGGTCGGTGTTGCCCGCGCTCACCGGCGTCAATCCGGCTTTTTTAAATTCGCCGATGCCCTTCATCAAATCCGCGGGCGAAAGCGCGTAAGAAAGATGCACGTCCTTGATGCTCACGTAGCTGACACCCAACTGCTGCATCATCTCGATCGCCATCTTCCGCTGAAATTCACGAAAGGTGTAGGAGCAGATCCCCAGCTTGAAATCGCCATACGGAGCTGCGTCGGCCATTTCGGCCGCTATCGCCGCCGCGCCGGCCACGGCGAAGATTTCTCTTCGCGTCATCACGCCTCCTTATATCCCCAGGTTGCTCGCGCCCGCTGCTCGCGGACGAAAATGTTGTCCTGCGCCGGCTCGCCGTCGCACTCGACGGCGATGGTGGTGATGGGCTCGTCCGGCGCATGTTCCGGCAGATTCACGAAGCGCACCCGCAGCTTGTCCTGTTCGAATTTCACCTCCTGACCCGTCGCCAGCAGCCGCGCGGATTTCACCGGCGTCATCAACCCGGCCATGGCGACCGTCGAACCCGGCCAGAAATACACGTGCATATATAAAGTATTTCCCTTGCGCGTGAACAGCGCGTAATTCGATCGCCGCGGCTGGCACTGGTCGCTGTCGTAAATCGCCTCGCCATTTTTGTCCATCCATCTTCCGACCGCGCTCAAAATCCGCACCGATTCTTCGGGAATCGATCCGTCCCCTTCCGGGCCGATATTCAGCAGATAATTCCCGCGATCGCGCGTGCAGGTGAGCAAATTGCGAAGACAGGTTTTGGACGATTTCCAGTCGTCGTCGGCGCGCTGGTAGCCCCAGCTCTCATCCATGGTCATGCAGGTTTCCCAGGCGCGATGGTCGGCGATGATGCGCTGCTCCGGCGTTTCGAAATCGCCCGGCAAAAGATTGCGATTGTTGACGATAATATCCGGCTGCAACTGGAAAACCATGTCATTCATCTTTTCCGATTCCCAGCCGGCGGCGTCCAGCGGCCAAGCCACGTCATACCATAAGACATCGATTTTTCCGTAATTGGTCAACAATTCCCGAATTTGCCCGTGAATATAAGCGACAAATCGCGCGCGCGCGGCTTCGTCGGTGGCGCAGCGCGCGCCATCCGGATGATGCCAGTCCATCAGCGAATAATAAAACCCGACGCGCCGCCCTTCGGCCCGGGCGGCTTCGACGTATTCGGCCACCAGGTCGCGCCCCGGACCCTGTTTGGGCGCGCAATAATCGGTCAGCTTCGAATCGAACATGCAGAAGCCTTCGTGATGCTTGGTGGTCATTACCATATATTTCTGCCCGGCCTGTCGAGCGAGCTTCGCCCACGCCCGCGCGGCATTCGGCTTGGGCTTGAAATTCCTGGCGTACTGCTCGTATTGCTCCACCGGAATCGCTTCATTCTCCATGACCCATTCGTGCCGTCCGATGGTCGAATAAACTCCCCAATGGATAAACATGCCGAAGCGCGCCTCATGCCACCACTTCATGCGCTGATCGCGAGTGGCGTCGCCGGCTTCTTCGCCGTGCAGATTCCTGACCGTTGCCGCCAGCGCCGCGCCGGCACTTAACACCTGGAGATAATCGCGTCGAGTCATTCGCCTTAATGCTCCTCCTTGCCGCCGTTCAGTATACCTTAACGATAAAGATTCCGCTCAAAATGACCCAATCCTCGCGCAAGCCGTAGCGTGAAAACCACACCTCCGCGCGATTCGACGCGCCGGGTTTTGCCCGCCGCTTTTCGCCCGGCGCTGCGCCATCCGCCAGTTCGGTTGATCGCACGAATAAACGACTTAACGAACCACGGCCACCAGCAGCGGCCAGCCTTCCTTTTTCCGCTGCGCCCCGGACGCGCGAACTTGGCGCGCCAATTGCCCAAGACAGGTCGGTAATTCTATACCGCATTTTTACCGTGCGCTCCGATCGGAGGACGCGCCAGGAGAAACTCATGTCTTTTATCAGATCAAAACCCGAAAAAAGAGGCCGCCCGTATGCGTGGATTTTGCTGAGCGCCATCGCGGCCGCCTGCATCGCTCACGCTCAAATTCCATTGAACGCGCAACTAGCCTTGCGCCCGGTGACCCCAGGGGACATCGCAACTTACAAGCTGCCGGCCACCACCGACGCTTCCGGCGGATTAATGAACGTCGGCCTGGGGCAGCCTGCCTATCTCGAAGTCGATATTAACAGCGCCGTCCCGGCGTCCGACATTACCGGCGTCACCTGGACACTGACGACCAAGCCGGGTGGCTCAAACGCCGCCATCACCGCCAGCCCGCTCACCGCCGCGGTGCCCATCTTTCAACCTTCCGACGCGCTGGTCCTACAAGTCGCCGGACGCGCCCTGCTTCGTCCCGACCTCGAAGGCGCCTACCAGGTGACCGCGACCGTCACCACCGCCAGCAACGGCAGCGCCACCGTCGCGCAAACGATTTTCGGCGCGACGTACGCCGGCATTTCCGCCTGCACGCAGTGTCACGACGGCTCCGATACCGCGCTGAACAAAGTCGCCTCGTGGGCCAACACGGTTCACGCCCAGGTGTTCACCGACGGAATCACCGGCGTCTTCATTCAGACCATCAATTATCCGAGTTATCCGACGACGTGTTATCCCTGCCACACCGTCGGCTATGACGTGAACGCGACCGAGCCCAACGGCGGATTCTCGTCGCTGATGACGCAGCTCAACTGGACCACGCCCACCAGCCTGGTCCCGTCAAACTGGGGCAACGGTCCGACGGCCATGCCCGCCGCGCTTCAGAACGTCGCCAATGTGCAATGTGAAAACTGCCACGGCCCGGGAAGCATGCACGCCAAAGACGGCGGCACGCCGTATGAAGTCACCGTTTCCACCAACATCGGCCAGTGCGCCCAGTGCCACGATGAGCCGACCAGCCACGTGAAAGTCGCCGAATGGAAAAACTCCGTACACGCGGTGACCACCACCGATCCCGCCGGCAACGCCACCTGCGTCGGATGCCACACCATGAACGGCTTCATCGATCGCATTTCCGGCACCACGCCAGTCGACACGACTTACTACCCGATCAACTGCCAGACCTGCCATGAACCGCACGGCCAGACGCAGCCGTCCACCGCTCCGGACTTGGTCCGTACCACCGCCTCGGTCACGCTCGCCGACGGAACCATCGTCACCGACGCGGGCGCCGGCGCTCTGTGCATGGAATGCCACCAGGCTCGGGTCAACGCCAAAACCTACGTTCCGACGACCGCCGGAAGCGCGCACTACGGTCCGCATGAAGGCCCGCAAGCCGACATGCTCGAAGGCGTCAACGGCTACACCTATGGCGAAGACATCCCAACTTCTGCCCACCAGTACGCGGTCACCGACACTTGCGTCGGCTGCCACATGCAGACCGTCGCCAAGACCGACCCGGCCTACACCTTCGCCGGCGATCACACCTGGAAGATGAGCTACACCGCTCCGGGAGCCACTTCGCCCGAAGATCTCGTGGCCATCTGCCAGACCTGCCATGGTCCGGACATCACCATGTTCAACTTCCCGCTGCTCGACTACGACAACACCGGCACGATTCAAGGCGTGCAGACCGAGGTGCAGTATCTGCTCGATCAACTCAGCTCGATGCTTCCTCCGGTGGGCAGCCCGAAAACGTCGCTCAGTATCGATTCGACTTGGACCCAGCCGCAGCTTGAAGCGGCCTACAACTGGCTGTTCGTCAACAACGACGGCAGCAAGGGAATCCACAACATGGCCTACACCGTAGGTCTGTTGAAAGCCTCCATCTCTCACCTGAGCGCGGGAAATTAACTTTCCCGCCGATTGCACCGGGCGCACCGCAAGCGTCCGGTGCAAAAACTTCAGCCCTGAGACGCGCGACTGGTTCGCGAACTTTTTTTTGCTGGCGGCGGAACCGTAATGGGAAACGTTGATGAAAACGCCGCTTACAGCCCCGCCTGTTTTTTTAAAAACTCGTTTTGATCGAACCGTTTTTGGCGGCCCGAACCAGATGGTCCGCGGCGCGGAAGGACAGCGCCTGAATGGTCATGGTGGGGTGATTGCGCCCGCCGGTGACGAATACGCTGCCGTCGACAATGAACAGATTCGGCACGTCGTGCGCCTTGTGATATTTGTCCACCACCGACGTTTTCGGATCGTTGCCCATGCGGCAAGTCCCGCGATTGTGCGCGCCGCCATGTGAATCGCCGGGTTTGGGCGCCCAAACTTTTTTCGCGCCGGCTGCTTGCAGCACCTCGATCGACTTCTGGCGGAAGAATTCCATGTTCTTGAAATCGTCGGGATGGCTGGTCGAGGTGATGCGCATGGCCGGCAGACCCCATTCGTCCTTCACGTCGGGATCGAGATCGACGCGGTTGGTCTCCAGCGGCATCTGCGTCACATAGCAGTTAATCGTCAAGCGGTGATTGGCTTCTTCGCGCAGCGCGTTCTTATACGCCGCGCCCCAGTGCGGAGTTCCCGGCGATACGCCGTTCAACCCGAGCTCGAACGGAGTCTGATAGCCGCGCGCGGTCATGCGTCCGCCGCCGTAATGGCCGCGCTTCGGATCGGAGGGAACATAAGAAACGATGGCCGCGCCGGAAACGACCCCTTTGTAGTCGTTGAGCGGATGCTCGAAGAGTCCCGTCGCGGAGGCGCCGTTGCCGTACATCACATATTTGCCGACCACGCCACTCGAATTCGCCAGACCATCCGGGTATCGCGCGGATTTCGAAAGCAGCAGCAGGCGCGCCGACTCCCCGGCGTTGGCCGAGAGCACGACGGCCTTGGCTTTTTGCCGCACTTCTCTCTTTTGGGCGTCAAAATAGACCACGCCCGTGCAGCGGCCGGCGTTATCGACGGTGATTTCGTGAACGTAACTGCGCACGCGAATCTCGCAGCGGCCGGTTTTTTCGGCCAACGGAAACATGGTGACCGCGGAGCTCGACCGCGCGCGAACCTGGCAGCCGTAGCCGGAGCAGATCCCGCAATTCACGCACCCCGCGCGGCCCATGTAGGGACGGCTGATGATGGCCAGCGGCCCGGGGACGCAGGTCAGGCCAAGTTTCTCCGCGGCCGTCATCATCAACGCACCGGAGCTTTTGAGCGGCACCGGCGGCACCGGATAATCCTTAGACATGGGCGCGAGGAACGGCGAATCGACGCGCAATCCGCTCATGCCCATTTCCCATTCGGCCTGCACGTAATACGGCTCCAGCTCTTCGTAGGTGAGGGGCCAGTCGGCCATCCCGGTGCCCGAGGGGATGGTCGGGTCCATGGTGGCTTCCTTGAATTCGTAGGGCAGATGGCGCCAGCTCGATCCGCCGTAGGTGACCGTTCCGCCGCCGACCACGCAGCCATAAGAATGATTGCCGGGAACCGCTTTCACCTTGTCGTTCGGACGAAAGGTGTTGCGCTGGCGCTTGGGGTCGCTCATCAGGCGATCTTCTTCCGGCAGGTTGACCTGAATCCACTCGTCCTTGTTGTATTCGTGCTCGCGGCCGTATTTGCCCCAGCCGCCCTGCTCGAGAACCACGACCGAAAATCCGGCGGTCGAAAGCTGCTTGGCCATGATGCCGCCGCCGGCGCCCGCACCGATCACCACAAAGTCGACTTCCGTGGATGGCGAATATTTTTTCATCGTCGTGTCTCCTTAGGCCTTGTGCTCTTTTTCGTATTCGGCGTCGTAGTAGCCGAAGGGCGGCTTGAAATTCAGCGAATCGTCGTAGGCGATCAGCTTCCATCCAGCCTTGTGATAATTTCCGCCGTGCACCGGGCGCGACAGGAATCCCATGACGGTGTGATTGCGGACCATCACGAAGAATGGCGTCTTTTCGATCGCCGTGAGCGTCTTGATCTGCTGCTCCGGCGTCAGCGCAGAAAATTTCGACGAGCCGGGATAAAGCTCGCCGACTTTTCTTTCGAGATCGTCGAGCCCCTTGCTGTAGGCCGCCTGTTTCGATTTATCGAAGCCGCTGAGCGCGCGATCGATGAAGTACAGGCAATGAGCCTCGCGCGCGCCGGCGTCCTGATCGGTGGGAATGATCTGGGCGGCGATGGCGTCGACCTCGGCCGCCTGCCCGGGGCTGAAGAAGGTCAGTTTCGGAGTCTGCCCGCCGCGCGCGGCCTGTTGGACTTGGTCCTGCGCGGCCAGGATTCCGGGAAGATTGGCCGCGACCCAGGCTGCGTTCAACCCGGTGGCGGAGCTAATCAGGAATGCGCGTCGCGATTTCGCTTCACTGCTCATGCGTTCTCCTTTGGCGTGGAAGCCGCCTAGCTGATTCTATCGCAAGAATGTCGCGCGCGAACAAGCATGAATGCCGCTCTCATGCATCATGACAGCATACTACGTGATGATATGATGTAGCCATGAGAACTACCGTCACGCTCGACCCTGACGTGGAGGCGCTGATTCAAAAAGCGATGAAAGAACGAGGCGTTTCGTTCAAGGACGCACTGAATTCGGCAATCCGGGCGGGCTTGACGCAAGGGAGGCAAAGAAGGCGGCCCTTTGTGCAGAAAACTTTTTCGCTCGGCGCGGAACAGAATTTCCGGTGGGACAAGGCTTTGCAAGTTGCGGCTGACATCGAAGATGAGGAATTGGGCCGGAAACTGGCGCTGCGAAAATGATCATCGTCGACGTCAACCTTTTGATCTATGCGACCAACACGGATGCGCCGGGACATCAGAAGGCGGAGGCGTGGTTGGAAAATGTTCTCTCCGGCACCGAAACGGTCGGGTTGCCGTGGGTGGTTCTACTCGCGTTTCTGAGGCTGACGACGAGAGCGGGGCTTTTTCAAAAGCCGCTACGCGTCGAAACCGCGCTCGACCTGATCGAAGCATGGTTAGAACAGCCGCCGGTGACGGTGCCTGAACCCACGCCGAACCATCTGCGAATCCTGCGCGACTTGATCCTACCGCTCGGCACGGGAGGAAATCTTTCGATGGATGCTCATCTGGCTGCTCTGGCGATAGAGCATGGCGCGGAGCTATGCTCCGCTGATGGCGACTTCGCGCGCTTTGCCGGGCTGCGCTGGCGCAATCCACTGGCTTAGGCGGAACCGAATTGGCACTTCCAACGAATACGAAGTTTGCTGCAGACGATAGTCTGAAAATTGCCGCGCGGCGTCAACACCTGTTGTCTGTCGAAAGAGGCGGGCGTGTTCGGCTGCGAGTTTGCGGACGGAACTGCTTTCAGGGGACGAACAGAGATGCCGGTTCGGTTATGATCGTTGTAAAAACTTGCCCAGGCCCACCGGGACTTCCAGTTGCGTCTGAAGCACCGCCGCTCCCACCACAGCCGCCGCCCGGAAAGGGATCGCCTCCGCTGCTGAGCGCCAGACCGCCAGTGCCGCCCGCCCCGCCCGCTACATTAATGTCCCCTGAAACGATCGACGGAGCAAGCAAGTGAACTATCCCGCCTCCGCCACCCCCTCCGGCCGCGACGTTGCTTCCTCCGTTCGCACCGTTTCCGCCAGTAGCAATGAGAGCCCCGCCGTTTTCAATCGAGCTTCTTGACGCCAGAATAATAATGCCACCCGAGGCTGCCCCGTACACAGACGGTGGATTGAAGAACCCAGGCCCGCCTATCGCGGACACCGATCCTCCCGAGTTGATAACGATGGGCCCTGCTGATAAGATCGTCAGCCCGCCGCCGGCGGCACGTTGGCTCTCGCCGTAGGAAACGTCCGAGGTTTTCAGGAGCGTGTGGGCGGCCAACGGATTAAGTCCAGACACGCCCGTTCCAAGAGCCGTGAGAGGTGGAACCCTACAGCTTGCGCCAACACCAAATTCACCCACAAAAATTATGCTCGAGGTAGCTGCGACGACGATTGAGCCGCTGATTGTTACCGGACCGGTGACCCGTATCACCAGGCCACTCGGAACCGTAAGCGTCCCACCGCCGTTGATCGTGAGGCTTGAGAACTGAAGCGTTCCACTCGGTGGATTCACCGTCCAGTCTGTGGGAGCCGAAATCGCCAGGGCGCCATCGGAGCCGTCCCCGTACACCGCCAACAATCCCGATGCGCCCGCGGGTCCTTGCGGTCCCTGGGGACCCTGTGGTCCGACCGGCCCCGGCGCACCCTGTGGTCCCACTATACCCTGCGCGCCAGGCGCACCCGGCGGGCCGCCTTGCGCGAAGATCGTCCAGTGGCCGCCACTTGACAAGACATCCCGTAAAGGATCGACGCCTTGACTCGCACGCAAGGCAACGTAGCTGGAGATCACGCCGGTCAGATCAGTCTCGGTGACCACATCTCCGGACGCGTACGATCCGCTGCTGCTCCATGCCCCCATGAATTGCAGCGTCGCCGACTGGGCAACGAAATACCCATTCAGATCGATCACTAAATCAGTGTTGTCCGTTGACTGAACGGTGATACTCCCGTTCGCGCTGGCTGGTACGATTGCCGGCTCGTTCGTCACGCCTCCCTGCGAATCGTTGAGTACGGCCGTGCCTGGCATCGGCTGCCCCGTGGCCCAAGCGGTCAGATAGCCGACTGTTCCGCCGGGGGGCGGCACCACCGCAAAGTTCAGCGAGTAAGCGGCGGCTGCGGGGACGCCGCAACTCGATTGAGGAATAATGATCGTCCTGGGCTGACCGCCAGTCAACGCCGGCGGACCGAAGGCACCGGTGAAACCTTGGCCTGTCCTCGTGTCGAGAACCCGGCAAGGGCCGACCGCGACGAAAAGCAGCGGCGCCGCCGTGCCACTTGGTGAAGTGCTGGCGCGCACGCCGGCCAGCCTTGCGAGCTGCGCTTTTAACGGCTCGGACGCGATAGACCAATTCTTCGGCTTAGAGCTTACGTCTGATCGATTTTGCGCCCAGGCCACGCAACAGCAGGAAAGGATAAGACAATGCGTCCAACCGACGTAGAATTTCCCCATATCGCGTTTGGAATGGACCCAAAAATAGCACACCCCGGTGGCGCCCGCAACAATGGGTTTCATCTTCGCCGCTTTTTAAAGCACATTTGTTCCTGAACATGGGTCAGGGCATGAATAATCCGCGACGCCGACACGCGCCCGTTCTCGGCAGCGTAACCTGTGTGTGGAATCTTTGGCGTCCCCAGGGGGATTCGAACCCCCGTTACCGCCGTGAAAGGGCGATGTCCTAGGCCGGGCTAGACGATGGGGACGCTCGGGCGAAAAGAAATTTCGCGCTATGATCAGAGTAACAGCCGCAACCGGCCGCGCGCTATAGCGTCTTTAAATACGCGATCACGTTGTCTTTTTCGTCCGCCTGCAAAGTGTCGGCGAACGCCGGCATGCCGCCGCCGCCTTCATTGATCATGGCGCGAACGTTGGCTTCGTTTACCGCCTTGCCATTCGCCAATTTCGCGCGCTTGAACAGGCCCTTCAGGCCCGGACCCATTTTCTTCTCGGTGCTGTCGGCGTTGTGGCAGACCGAACAGTTCGAATCAAAAACTTCTTTTCCCTTCGCGGCGTCGCCCTTCTTCTGGCCGAACAGGGTCGGCCCTCCGGCGAGCAGCGCGAAACAGCCTACGGCAATCATCGTGGTGCGGAGATGGCTCAGGATTCGCATGTGTTTAGTTTACAATGTTCCAGGTATGCCTCTACAGCCTGGCGATCGGGCGCCGGAAATTCGCTCCGGCGCGTTTGAGCTTGCGAAATTGCGTGGCAAACGCGTGGTGCTGTTCTTTTTTCCCAAATCGGATACGCCGGGCTGCACCAAGGAAGCCTGCGAGTTTCGCGACGCGTCGAAAAAATTTTCGAAGCTCGACACCGAAATTGTTGGCGTCTCGCCCGACCAGGCCGCGGCGCAGCAGAAATTCGCGGCCAAGTACGGATTCGATTTTACCTTCGTGCCGGACACCGATCATTCCATCGCTGAAGCTTATGGCGTGTGGAAGGAAAAAAGTATGTACGGGCGAAAATACCTGGGCATCGAGCGCACTACGTTCCTGATCGGCGCGGACGGGAAAATCGAAAAAATTTTCTCGAAGGTCAAACCCGAAGGACACGCCGCGCAGGTTCTAGAAGCCGTGCGCGGTTGAGCTACGCGAGCGCGAGATTCAGATTTTCGATCGCCTCGTCGACTTCCGCCGGGCTTTTGTAGCCGACCGTTACGCAATCAACGCCGGCGTGGTTGAAGGCGAAGCGCATCGCCGCCTGGCGGTCCTCGCGCGTGGTGAACTGGCCTTCGCCGACCAGCTTCATGCTGATCACGCCCAGGCCGTCCTGCTTCACCTGCTTAACCTGGGTCACGACTTCGTGGACGTTTCCCGTGGGGGCGTTGTAATCTTCGGCGTCCATGCGCGTGCCTTTGTGATTCATGCGGATCATGGCGATTTGCAACCATTCATTGCCGGGCATCCGGCGCAACGCCGGCAATCCGTGCACCGAGGCGCCGTGCGAGAGCACCGCTTTTTTCATCTGCGCTTCGTCGATGCCGTCTTGCCAGGCGCGCGTGTCGGCGGGCCACGTCGTGACGTGCTGATAATGCAGCAGCACAATGTCGAAATACTCCGTGTTGGCCAATTTGCGCAGCTCGTTGATTTTCGCCTGGGCATCGACGCCAGGGCTGGTGGTCACTTTGGTCATCAGGCGATAGGAGTCGCGCGGAACTCCTTTTAACGCGATGCCGAGCATCTGGTGCATCCCGGGATAGGATTCCGAGGTTTCAAAAAATCGAATGCCGCGGTCATAGGCGTGGCGCACCAGGCGGGTAAACTGATCCTGGCCGAGATCGCGCTGCACCTGACCGCTGAAGGTTCCCGTGCCGAAAGCGAGCCGCGTCACTTTCACTCCCGATTTTCCGAGCGTCACCCAATCGGTGGCCGTTCCGCGGGCCGCGCGCAGGGGCAGGGTTCCGGTGGCCGTGAGGACTCCCGCGGCGAGACCGGTTTTGAGGAAATTGCGTCTGGAGCTGTATGCCATAAGCTTCTCCATTCGCCTGCCATCCTAGCACCGTTCCGGAAAGAACGTATCGCGAAGAAAATCACAACGGTGCGCTCGGCCCCCGCGCAGATGCCCATCTGGCGCAGCAGACCGCTGCGATGCTCGGCGGGCCACCGTGGCCGTAATCGTCGGGCATAGAGGGCGAGCCTGCTTGGATGAGTAAAGCAGCACGCCTTTAGCCCCGCACCAGAACGACTCGGGCGCGATGGCCCTTGATCAATTTCGCGTCGGTCGTATACAGAGACGAATTCGTAGCTTCGGCAAGAGCGATGTAGGCGGCGTCGTAGCAAGTGAAATTGTGCCGCAGCTCCCAAATTCGCCCGAGCAGCGGTGTGTGCGCGTAGCGCTCCACCGGAAGAGCCGCAAGACTCGACAGAAGCTCCCGGCTCCGATGGGCATCGATGCGCTGGCCGCCCGTCAGCCTCCTCAGCGCGCTCGCGACTTCTATATCGAGCAGATGCGGAGCGAGCAGCGATTCGCTTCGCGCCGCCAGTTCGCGCCGCACGGCGTGGGCGAGCTGAGTCTCCAAAAGAAGCTCGACCACGACGGAAGCGTCCAGTACGATCATCGCGCTTCGCGCAATTCCCGCAACACCGCCGCGGCGCTCCGCCGGACGGGAATCGGCTTGGCTTGCGCGACGCGGTCGAGCCACTCCCGCATGGTCGGCCGCTCGGCGGAATGTTCCAGCTCGCGCTTGATGAAATCAGAGAGACTCATCCCCTCACGAGCCGCGCGGGCCTTGAGGATGCGGTGAACTTCATCGGGAACATTCCTCACCTGAATCATCTTCGGCATGCTCACAGCATACAAACATGTGCGCCACATTTTCAACGTCACATATACATCCCGCCATTCACATCCAACACATGTCCCGTGATATATCCCGCCTCTTCGCTCGCCAAAAACCGCACCGCCGACGCGACGTCTTCGACTTTACCGAACCTCTTTAACGGCACCCGACCGAGCATCGCCGACTTCAACTCCTCGGAAAGCACCGCTGTCATGTCCGTCTCGATGAATCCCGGCGCGACGGCGTTTACGGTGATGTTGCGGCTCGCCATCTCCTGCGCAATCGATTTCGTCAATCCGATCAGCCCCGCTTTCGATGCCACATAATTCGCCTGCCCCGCGTTGCCCGCTTCGCCGACCACGGAAGAAATATTGACAATCCGGCCCCAGCGCTCCTTCATCATTCCGTGCAGCACCTGTTGAATCGCCAGAAACGCGCCGGTGAGATTGGTCGCGATCACCGCGTCCCAATCCTCTTTTTTCATGCGCAGCGCGAGGTTGTCCTTGGTGATCGCGGCGTTGTTCACCAGAATGTCGACGCGGCCGGCCTTCGCGAATGCCGCCTTGATCGATTCGGGCGACGCCAGATCCAGTTCCGCCCAGCTCGCGCCGGGGATCTCCGCAGCGGCGGCTTCGAGTTTGGTGGTATCGCGAGCCGCCAGCACCACGCGCGCGCCCGACGCGGCCAGCGCTTTCGCGCACGCGAGTCCAATGCCGCGGCTGGCGCCCGTAACAAATGCGGTCCTGTTTGTCATAGTAGAAATTATGGCTTATGACGACCTGCGAGAATTCGTGCGCGCGCTCGAAAAAGCGAAAGAGCTGAAGCGCATTTCTTTCGAGGTCGATCCCGAACTCGAAATCACCGAATTCGCCGACCGCAGCGTCAAATCCGCCGGTCCCGCGCTGCTGTTCGAAAAACCGAAGGGCTCGAAAGTGCCGGTGCTGATCAACGCCTTTGCCAGCATGCGGCGCATGGAGATCGCGCTCGAAGTCGAATCCGTGGATGAAGTCGCGCGGCGCATTTCGGAATTTCTGGAGATGCGCATGCCGGAGGGACTGATCGGCAAATTGAAAATGCTGCCAAAGCTCGCCGAGATGGGCGCGTTCTTTCCGAAAATGGTTTCCGACGGCCCCTGCAAAGAAGTGATCCGGCGCGACGATTTTTCGCTGGACTATTTTCCGATCCTCAAGTGCTGGCCCCAGGACGGCGGCCGATTCATCACGCTGCCCATGGTTTTTTCGAAAAATCCCGACACGGGAAAACGCAACTGCGGCTGCTATCGCCTGCAAATCTACGACGGCCGAACCACCGGGATGCACTGGCAGACGCACAAACAGGGCGCGGAACACTACCGGCGCGCGTCCAAAAGAATGGAGGTTGCGGTCGCGATCGGCGCGGATCCCGCGACCATGTATTCCGCAATTCTGCCGCTGCCGCCGGACCTTGATGAAATGATGATCGCGGGTTTTCTGCGGACCAAGCCGGTTGAAATGATCAAATGTGAAACGGTGGATATCGAAGTGCCCGCGCACTCGGAAGTTGTTCTCGAAGGCTACGTCGAATTGGGCGAGTTGCGCCGCGAAGGTCCGTTCGGCGATCATACCGGGTTTTATTCGCTCGAAGACGATTATCCGGTATTTCATTTGACCTGCATCACGCATCGAAAAAATCCGATTTACGCCACTACCATCGTCGGCCCTCCGCCCATGGAGGATTTTTACATGGGCAAGGCGATCGAGCGCATCTTTTTGCCATTAATGCGCCTGCAATTACCGGAAATTCGCGATATTTCGATGCCGGCCGAAGGAATTTTTCACAATTTGATTCTGGTGGCAATTCGCAAGTCCTATCCCGGCCACGCGCGCAAGGTGATGCACGCGATCTGGGGACTCGGCCAGGCGATGTTTTCAAAGTGCATCGTGGTGGTGGATGAAGACGTGGACGTGCAGAACGTCGGGGAAGTGGCGTGGAAGGCGCTGAACAACATCGATCCGGAGCGCGACGTTCAATTTGTGCTCGGTCCGGTCGATTCGCTGGATCATTCAAGCCGCCTGCCGAATTACGGCTCGAAAATGGGTATCGACGCGACCAAGAAATGGCCCGGCGAAGGTTTCACGCGGCCATGGCCGGACGTGATCCGCATGTCGGAAGAGGTGCGCCGCCGCGTGGATGAGCTTTGGAAGAAGGCCGGGCTATGATATCGGGAATCGCATTCTCGATCAGCCGCTTGAGTTCGCTCACACCGCCCCGGTGAGCTCTCGGATTCTCATCGCCAACACAACACCCGAGTCCGCATTCACCGTAAAGGCTCGATAATCCCGCTTGGCATATTCGGGGCTGAGGAAGTTGGCTGCATCGAAGGACGGGATGCTTAGGGTCACCATCCAGCGATGATTCGCCTCGTCTAATTCAACTTCTTCGACGCGCAAATCATGCGCGCGATCTGCGCCTAAGACCTCGGTCGCAAACTCGGCGGATTTTTGAACAGCTTCCTTAACGCCGACCATAATCGGAAGTTAGCACAAGTCGAGCTGGCTTCGAATGTTACAATAAGTAAACACGGCGGCTGTAGCTCAGTTGGTAGTAGCGCCAGATTGTGGTTCTGGATGTCGTGGGTTCGAATCCCACCAGCCGCCCCAGTCGTTGGGAGTGGAAATCAGACTTTTCCTTCTGTTCGCGTCCGCCGGTATCCTGTTTGCGCAGGACGCTTCTCAATCCACTGCAACTTCCCCGGCCGCGCTTTCGCCACCTTCGGTCGCCGAAAAATGGGACCATACGGTCGACGAAACCTTTTCCTGGTTCACCTTCGGCGCGGGAGCCTTCAATGCCGCAGTCTCTCAGGCGACCCGCTCCGCTCCGCTCTACGGCCGCCATTGGGACGCCTACCCGAAGCGTCTGGGCGCTTCCGTGGGCGACATCGTCAGCCAGAATTTCTTCGGGGATTTCCTGCTGGCGTCCGCTTTTCATGAAGATACGCGATACGTCCGCCGCGGGTCTGCGCACCGGACGTGGTCCCGTATCGGATACGCGATCAGCCGTTCCATTATCGTCCGCACCGATTCCGGCGGTGAATCCTTTAATTTCGCCAACGTGCTGGGCACGGCCATGAGCGCCGGCCTTTCCAACGCCTATTACCCTCCGGTCAGCCGCACCGCAAGAGAGACCGTCACCAACTGGAGCACCAGCATCGCCGGAAGCGGCCTGGCCAACCTGATGCCTGAATTCTGGCCCGATTTCAGCGCGTTCCTAAAGCGGCACCTGCCGTTCCAGCGCCATTAATTTAATACACAAAGGGAATCAGCGCCTTCACGTGCCGGCGGTAGTCGTCGTATTGCGCGCCGAAATGTTCGGATAGAAACTGCTCCTCGCGCCGCCATTTCATGCGCCATCCGGCGACGGCTAACCCAAACGCGATCAGACAGCCGACTTCCCCGATCGCGACCGCCGTCCCGAGAACCGCCAGGAGCAAACCCGCATAAATCGGATGGCGCACGATCGCGTACGGACCGCTGCGGATCAATTGCTGGTCCTGCTTAATTGCCACCCGGCCGCTCCAGTTCGCGCCCATATAAATTCTCGCCCAGGCAGCGAACGCGGCGCCCGCGAAGACCATCGCCAGCCCGGGGTAGCCGGCGGACGGCACAAATCGATCGCCAAGAAACCCGATGCGAATTCGTGCATCGACCATCAACCAAAAAGCGAGCATCATGACCAGCGCGTAGAGTGCGCGCTCAGCCGAACTTTCCTTCTTCTGCGCCGGTTTGAGACGGAGCGCAGCCAACAGCCAGACGATACCCAGCGCAACCCAGATATCCTCGATGACATGAATCGGTTCCACTGCCAAAATGATACGAATTTTCTGAAAGATCGTTCGAAACGCCGCGTGGTCAGGAATCTGTCTTGCGATTGTAATTTAACTGTAATGAGGTATCGGTTAATCTGTCAGTAAAGGATTTATGAAGAAGATCGTACTGATTGAGGACGACCAGGATCTGTACTCGCTCATCCAGTACAACCTGGAAAAAGAGGGTTTCGCCGTCGCCGGATCGCAAACCGGCAAAGGCGCTCTGGATCTGTGCCGGCGTGAGCGGCCGGATTTGATCATTTTGGACATAATGCTGCCCGATTCGGATGGCCTGGAAATCTGCAAACAGATTCGCGCCAATTCCGAGCTGGCCGCCGTTCCCGTCATTTTCCTGACCGCCCGCGCCTCTGAAACCGACCGCATCGTGGGCCTGGAACTGGGCGCCAACGACTACATTGTCAAGCCCTTTTTCGTGCGCGAACTCATCGCCCGAATCAAGATCCATTTTCGGGGTCAGCCGCCGGTTTCAAAACTCCTCAAAAGCGGCGACCTTGAACTCGACCGCGCCCGCTGCCGCGTTCACCTGGCCGGTAAGGAGTTGTCGCTCACCGCGACCGAATTTCGCCTGCTCGAGTTTCTGATGAGCCGGCCTGGTGTTGTTTTCAGCCGCGAACAGTTGCTCGATGCGGTGTGGGGGCACGACCGCGCGGTGACCGATCGCACGGTCGATGTGTACATCCTGCGTTTGCGGCAGAAGATCGAAAGCGAAGGCGCACCGGCGTTTATCCGCAGCGTACGCGGTTTCGGCTACAGCTTCAATTCCGAGGTCCCGCAAGAACAGTTGCAGTAACCCGTAAAAAAACCCGGGGGTTCTGATTCGGGTAAGCCCTGGTGACGTCCGGGTTCCCGGTAGTGCCTGAGATCTGCGTTGATTCGCGATGAGCCCCCGCCATGACTGGCGGGGCTGTAACGCGCACCTCCAGCCCCGCCAGTCATGGCGGGGGTTCCCTGACGGGTCCGCCGCTTCATTTACAATAAGAACATAGAGCCACGATCCCTAAGGGAGTGGTCTCCGCACCCTCGCCTATGAACGAATCGCGGCGCGCGCAACTCTACGATGCTCTAGCCTCGCGCATTCTCATCCTCGACGGCGCGATGGGCACCATGCTGCAAGGCTACCAGCCCACCGCCGCTGATTTCGGCGGCTCACGCCTGGAAAATTGCAGCGAAAATCTCTCGCGCACTCATCCGGAATGGATTTTGGCCATTCATCGCGCGTATCTCGACGCCGGCGCCGACATCATCGAAACCAACAGTTTTCAAGGCTCGCCGATCGTATTGGCCGAATTCGGACTCGAAGCCGACACCCATGAATTAAACGTTTTGGCCGCAAAGCTCGCGCGCCAGGCCGCGGATGAATTTTCGAGCACCTCAAGACCGCGATTCGTCGCCGGATCGCTCGGGCCGACCACTAAATCCATTACGCTGCGCGGCGACGTCACCATGCCGCAAATGGCGGAAAGCTACTACGTGCAGGCGAAGGGCTTGATGGAAGGCGGCGCGGATCTGCTGCTGGTCGAAACCGCGTTCGATACCCGCAACATCAAATCGGCGATTCTCGGAATTCAGCGGCTGGAGCGCGAGACCGGCACGCGGATTCCGCTGATGATCTCGGGCACGATCGAACGCTTCGGCGCGATGCTTGCCGGTCAGCCCGCCGAGGCGTTTTGTGCCAGCGTCTCGCACGCCGACCTGCTTTCGATCGGCCTCAACTGCGCCACCGGTCCGGATCTGATGACCGATCACATCCGCACCCTCGCGCAGATGGCGCAGACGCGAATTTCCTGCTACCCCAACGCGGGATTGCCGAACGAGGAAGACAAATATCTGGAGACACCGGATTCACTTGCCGCGCAGCTGCAAAAATTCGTCGAGCACGGCTGGCTGAACATGGTCGGCGGCTGCTGCGGAACCACCCCCGCGCACATCAAAGCCATCGCACAGATGGCCGAAGGCAAATCGCCGCGCGCCATTCCTTCGCCCAGCCATAAAACCTATTTTTCGGGAATTGAGCTGGTGGAAGCCGAGGATTCCAACCGCCCGCTGATCGTGGGCGAGCGCACCAACGTCATCGGCTCGCGCCTGTTCAAGCAGATGATCGGCGAAGAAAAATGGGAAGAAGCGAGTGAAATTGCGCGCTGGCAGGTGAAGAACGGCGCGCACATCATCGACGTCTGCCTGCAATCCTCGGATCGCGAAGAACTAAAGGACATCGACCCGTTCTACGCCAAGCTGATGCCGAAGATCAAGGCTCCGGTGATGATCGACACGACTGACGCCAACGCCATCGAACGCGCGCTTCAGTGGTGCCAGGGAAAAAGCATCATCAATTCGATCAACCTCGAAGACGGCGAGGAAAAATTCGAGCGCGTCTGTCCGGTGGCCAAGTCATACGGCGCCGCGCTGATCGTCGGGACCATCGACGAGGACAAACAGCAGGCGCAGGCGTTCACGCGTGAAAGAAAACTCGCGGTCGCGCGGCGCAGCGTCGAGTTGCTCACCGGAAAATACGGCTTCGCGCCGGAGGACATCATCATCGATCCGCTGGTTTTCCCCTGCGCCACGGGCGATGAGAATTACATCGGCGGAGCGGTCGAAACGATCGAGGCGATCCGGCTGGTGAAAGAAAATATTCCGTTCGTCAAGACCGTTCTCGGCGTATCGAACATTTCTTTCGGCCTGCCCGCGGCTGCGCGCGAGGTGGTCAATTCGGTTTTTCTCTATTACGCGACCAAAGCCGGTCTCGATCTGGCCATCGTCAACGCGGAAAAACTGGAACGCTTCGCTTCGATTCCGGTGGAAGAGCGGCGCCTGGCTGAAAATCTTCTGTTCAACACGCCGCCGCCGGAAATTCAAGCGCCGGAAGACTGGCGCGAGCAATCGCGCGAACAGAAAATCGCCATCAATCAGTTCCATATTGCCGCCGTCACCGACCATTTCCGCAAAGCCGGCAAAAAAGAGAAAAAGCGCGCCACGGAATTGCCGCTCGATGAGCGGCTGGCGAATTACATCATTGAAGGCACCAAAGACGGTCTGATTCCCGACCTCGATCTGAAATTGAAACAAGGCATCGCGCCAATGGACGTTATTAACGGCCCTCTGATGGCGGGAATGAGCGAAGTCGGGCGATTGTTCAACAATAACGAGCTGATCGTCGCCGAAGTTCTGCAATCGGCCGAAGCGATGAAAACCGCCGTCGGCCATCTCGAGCGGTTCATGGAAAAATCGGAGACGTCGACGCGGGGAAAAATCGTTCTGGCGACGGTCAAGGGCGATGTCCACGATATCGGCAAAAATCTGGTCGAGATTATTTTGTCGAACAACGGCTACCGGGTGATCAATCTCGGAATCAAGGTTCCGCCGGAAGATTTAATCCAAGCCTGGCGCGAACACAAACCCGACGCGATCGGCTTGAGCGGCCTGCTGGTGAAGAGCGCGCACCAGATGGTCACCACCGCGTCGGATTTTAAAGACCACGGCGTGGACGTTCCGCTGCTGGTGGGTGGCGCGGCGCTGTCGGAAAAATTCACGACGACGCGAATCGGCCCCGCCTACGGCGCGCCCACGTTTTACGCCAAGGACGCGATGACCGGTCTACGCATCATGAACGAATTGATGGACCCGGCGCAGCGCGAGGTGGTGATCAGCACGCACATTTTCTCAACAGCGGCTCCGCTGAACGTCGATGTGCAGCCGGCCGTCAATCGCGGAACGGCGCGCAGTCCCAAGGTTCGCATCGATATTCCGATCCCCGCCGCGCCCTATCTCGACCGCCGCGTGCGCGAGGTGCCCAATCTGCATGAAGTCTGGACGTACATCAATCCGTTCATGCTGTACGGACGGCACCTCGGCTTCAAGGGCAATTTCGAAAAATTATTAGCGGAGCGCGAGGCCAAAGCTCTGGAACTTTTCCACCAGATGGAGGAGGTCAAGCGCGAAGCCGAGAAATTCATGAAGATCCGCGCGGTTTGGCAATTTTTCGAAGCCGAGCGCGACGGCAACTCGATCCGCCTCTTTGATCCGGGATCTTCGAGCCCTCGCCACATTTTTAAATTCGGCCGCCAGCCCAAATCGGACGGCTTGTGTTTGAGCGATTACATTCTCGATCCCGAAGATGGCCGCCGCGATCATCTCGCGCTGTTCGTGGTCACCGCCGGCGAATGCGTGCGCTCGCATTCCGAAGATGCCAAGCAGCGCGGCGAATTTTTGTTGGCCCACGCGCTGCAAGCGCTGGCGATCGAAACAGCGGAGGGCTGCGCCGAATGGCTGCATCGCCGCATCCGCGAGGATTGGGGTTTCCCCGATCCGCCCACGATGACCATGCAGGAGCGTTTCACCTCGCGTTATCGCGGCAAGCGCTATAGTTTCGGCTATCCGGCGTGCCCGAATCTGGAGGATCAGGCCGGATTGTGGACGCTGCTGAAGCCCGAAGAGATCGGCGTGAAACTCACCGAGGGTTTTATGATGGACCCGGAAGCGAGCGTCAGCGCGTTAGTGTTTCACCATCCCGATTGCGGTTACTTCACCGCGAGCGACGGCTCATAATCCAGCAGGGTGCTGAAAAAGGCGACCGTTCTGTCCACGGCCCTGGTCGCACGCGGCATGAATAACTTACAGGACAGAGTAGTCTGTTTTTCAGCACGATGCTAGAGCATTTTCGAGTTGTCTGTACACCGCCAGAGGGTGGCATAAGCCGCCAGGCTTGTGCTTCGACGGCTGTTGATTCATCGGCCGCGAATAGCACAAGCCTGGCGGCTTATGCCACTGCTCCGAAAATTGTGTAGTGGAGAATTGAATCCCGCGCGCTATCACTGGCGGGGCTTTGGGTTCGACAGCCGGCGCCACAACGTCTCCGGATGCGCATCGAACACCAGCGTTGTCTCCGCCGGGACGATCCTCCACAAACCGCGCGCGACTTCATCGTTCCACTGCGGCACGCTCCATCCGGCGTAACCTGCATAAACGCGTGAGCCGGCACGATCGTCGATCTTGCGCGAAACGTAAACACCGGCGAAAACCAGTTCCGCATCGGCCGGCTTCTCGCGCGAACGGAACAGCTCACGCACATCCAGTGGGATCGGCCCGCCAAACCACGTTTCAGGCTTCGTTCCCGCCACCGGATGATTGATCACCAGGCCGATCACGCCATCGACATCGGAATGAATCACCAGCACGACGGAGCGTCCCAGATCGTGATCGCGCGATTTCGCCGTAGCCACCAGCAGCTTGCCCTGCAATTTCGGGATCGAACGCGGCAGCTCGATTTGTTGCGCAAGCACGAAGGTCAGCAGCACGGCACAAGAGGGCCACATTTCTATTAGTAGCGTAAGCCGTCAGGCTTGCGATTTTGCGCGCCTTGACGCCGCAATATTCGCCCGATAAACTTTTCGTCGAGGTAAGCGGAATGCGACGCTTGGGATTTTTGGGTGTGGCGCTCTCGATGGTAGCCGTCGCCGGAATCAACTGGAAAGCCGTTTGGGTCGAGCCGATCACGCCCGTCCTGCTTACTGTGGGTGAGTCGAAGCCGTATACCATCATGGGTCTGAACGGCCGCGACGTAAAAGCGAACCTGACTACGTCTCCCTACCTGACGATCACTTCGTCCGATCCCGAGGTTGTGCAGGTGGATCGCGCGCACGGCGCTTTCGTCGGAAAAAAACCGGGCCACGCTGAAATCCGGATCTCTTTCAGCGAAGCGACCACCCTAGTTAAGGCGTTTGTGAGGGAAAAGAAATCGCCACTGGAAAAACCGCAATGAAAATCAACCTCGACGAGTGCTCGCAAACCTGACGGCTTACACTTCGAACAAAAAAAATCGGCCGGACCCGGCGAACCCGCGGAGGATCGGATTCGCCATGGCCCGGCCGGTGCCCCCCTTACAAGGTGGCGGGGCAACCCAGTTTAAACCGCAATGAAGAGGGTAGTTCCATCGCGATTCACCAGCAGGAGGACCGGAGCATCTTTAGCTGTGCTGGTCACTGCCTGCCTGAACTCACTCACATTAGCGACCGGTTTGTGATTCACCTGCTGAATCACGTCGCCACGCTGCAATCCGGCGTCGGCTGCCTTGCTGTCCGGATTCACCTGGTCCACTACGACGCCCTTGGTCTGGGCGGAAAGTTTCAATTGCTGCGCCGTGTCCGGCGTCAGCGTTTCCACCTGCACACCCTGGAGCGTGTTCTCTTTCTCTCCGTTGTTGTTCGAAGCCTGCTGCTCGCTCGACGGGAATTCGCCGAGGGTCACCGCGATTTGCTCGGGTTTGTCGTTGCGCAGCACCGTCAGATTCGCCGTCGTGTTCGGATCCATGTCGCCGATCACCAGCCGCAACTGGTTCGCATCCACGATCGGTTTGCCGTTCACCGCGGTGATGATGTCGCCCTTCTGTAATCCCGCTTTCGACGCCGGGCTGTTGGCAGTCACATCGCCGACCAGCGCGCCGCCGGTCTTGGAAGTGCCGAATGCCTGTGCCAGCGCCGGGGTCACGTCCTCAGGCAGAATGCCGAGATAGCCGTGCTCCACTTTTCCGTGCGCCAGAATTTCATCCATGTCGTGCCGCGCCAGGTTAATGGGAACCGCAAAGCCGATGCCCTGGTTTCCGCCGGAATTGCCCGACAGAATCGCGGTATTGATGCCGATCAGATGGCCTTCATCGTCCACCAGCGCGCCGCCCGAATTGCCGGGATTAATCGGAGCGTCGGTCTGGATGAAATCCTCCACGTCTTCAATACCCAGCCCGCTGCGTCCGGTGGCGCTGACGATGCCGTTCGTCACCGTCTGGCCCACGCCGAACGGATCGCCCACGGCCAGCACGATGTCGCCGACTTCCACCTGGCTCGAATTACCCAGAACCAGGGACGGAAAATTGTTTGAACCGTCACTGATCTTCAGCACCGCGATGTCGGTGCGCGGATCGGTGCCGATCACCTTCGCTTTAAACACGCGCTTATCATGCAACGTCACGGTGATGTCCGTGGCGTGATCCACCACGTGATTGTTGGTCAGAATGTAACCCTCCGGACTCACAATCACGCCCGATCCCAAACTTTTCTCACGCTGTTCCTTGGGGACGTTATATCCCGGGAAGTTATTCCCGAAAAACTGGCGGAAGAAGGGGTCCATGCCCATCCCCTGCATTCCGCTCATGTCATTTTTGACCATTCGGGAAGAGGAAATATTGACCACCGCGGGAACCACTTTCTTCACGACCGCGGAATATCCACGCCGTGCCGATTCCACTGAGCGGGGGGCCGTTTTAATGGTTGCCGGCGGATTGGTATTGGGAAGCGTTGCAGCCCGAATGCCCAGAATTCCGCCTACAACCAGCACTGCACTCACTGCAGCCGTCGCCATCGCGCGCCGGCTCGTCAGGAAGTTTCTCATTGGCTTGCCACCTCGCTTACAGATTAGGGTGTAAAGCCGGTTTTCCGAATAGAGTCGGCCGGGTAAGATTGCCGGCTGCGACGGGGTATTTCGAATCCCGTTTTCAGGGGATGGGAGCCACCAGAGTTGGGGCGTTCTCCAGCGATGGAGCCGCTAAATTGCTGATACTGAGCACGATTTCCGCTGGATCTCGCCAAATCAGGTGATGACCACCATGGGCGGGCGCATTAGGGGACAGACTCTGCCCCCTTTTTCAGCACCCTGTTAGATCACGTTCAGCTTTTCTCCGGAGTACGCGCCTGCGGACCGCCATCACGCCGTCAGCGTCGGATGCTTCAGGTGAAAGCCAGTCGCGTCCTGATACGCCTTGGCGACGGCGAGCAGCTCCGGTTCGCCGAACGGCCGCGCGTAAAACGTAAATGCGCCCGGCGTTCCCGCGGCGGTAAATCCGTGGGGCACGTTGATCGCCGGATACCCCGCCGTATTGGCCATCCCGAAATGCCGCTGGGTCACGCTGCGGCGCATTGCCGCAAAATTGAATCCGCCGCGGCCGCGTCCGCCCGCTCCCGCTCCGCCGCGACCGCGACCACCCCCGCCGCCCATATTCGCCGGAACCAGGTATACGTCCACATCCGCAGTCGCTTCGGCGAGTTTCGCCATCATCATCGCCCGCGCCCGCTGCGATTGCAAGAATTCCACCGCCGGCACCACACGCGCCGTCCGGAATCCGGCCGCGCGTCCCGGATTGGTCATGCGCTTGTCGCCGTTGGTGCGGATCAACTCGTCGAAAAACGCCGCTGACTCGACCCCGTAGGCCGAGCCGTCGACCGTCCAGTCCGGCAGCGTCACCGTAGTCAACTTGAACCCCAGGCCCTCCACCGCCGCGATGGCCTTGTCGTTCATCGCCTTGGCCGCCGGATCGCGCACTTCATCGAACCCCGCCTGCAAAATGCCCACGCGGAGCCTTTTAATATCGAGGCGCGCATTCCAGTTGAAGGGAATTTCGGAAACGCTCAGATCGCGGCCATCCGGCCGGGCGATCACGCTCATCACCACCGCGCAATCCTCGGCGTAGCGCGTCATCGGACCGAGGCGATCCTGGGTCCAGCTCAGCGCCATCACGCCATGCCGGCTGACACGTCCGAACGTCGGACGCAAACCCGTGACGCCGCAGCGCCCCGACGGGCTCAGAATTGATCCGCTGGTTTCGGTGCCGATCGCAAACGCGCAACAACCGCCCGCGGTCGCCGATCCCGGACCGGCCGACGATCCGCTCGACCCTTCGTTGATGTCCCACGGATTATTGGTTCGCCCGCCCCACCACTGGTCGCCCTGCGCCAGCTCGCCTGAAGCTAATTTCGCCAGCAGCACCGCGCCGGCATTGCGCAGCATTTCCACCACGCTCGCGTCTTCGTCGATCATCTGATCTTTGTACGCGCCGGAACCCCACGTGGTCTTATAGCCCTTCACCGCGATGATGTCTTTTGCGCCCCACGGAACGCCGTGCAACAGACCTTTATAATGTCCCGCCTGAATTTCCGCGTCGGCCTGCCTGGCCTGTTCCATAGCGACGTCGTCCAGAAAAGTCACCACGCAATTCAGCTTGGGATTGTAGCGATGCAGCCGGTCGAGATACATTTTGGTCAGCTCGACCGAGGTCACCTGCTTCGTTCGCAAGAGCTGCGCGAGCTGAATCACCGGCGCGAACGCCAGATCCTCCACATTGGCCGGACGCTTCACCGACGGCGTGCTGAAATGCAGCGGCTCCCTGGCGCGATTCACCTTCATTCCCGGCGTGATGGTGCTGAAGTAAAACGGCGGCTGCACGTCATTCGGAATTTGCAGATGGCGCACTTCTTCATAGCTGGTCAAGGCGCGATTCACGCCCTGCACCATGGCCTTCACATCCTCATCACTGAAGTTCAACCCGGCGATGGCCAGCGCGTCCTTGATCATCTCCGCGGTGATTCGCGGTTCGCCGTCGCCGTCCTGCTGCGTCTGTGCCCACAGCGCGCCGGGCAAAAGGCTGGAACCGAGTCCGATTCCGGAGAAATAGGCGAGAAAGCGCCGTCTGTTGTCGTCGCTGTTGATCAATGTGTTGGTTGATGTGTTGCTTGACGTATTGGGGAGCTTGGAATCCATTCGGCGATTATATCGAATCCCACGCCGGAGACACGAAAAGCCCGGTGGGACAGGCTTTCTGCGCGCTGAAGCCTGCCCACAGCGGACTCTCATTTTCTTCGCGGAAGCGGCGGATGCCGGCTGTTTTGCGCGAAGCTCCTAAAATAAAAACATGTCTCGTGACGCCGCAGGGGTGGTTATCATCGGAGCCGGAATCGTGGGAGCGTCCATCGCCTATCACCTTTCCGCGCGCGGCTACACGGACGTGGTCATTCTCGAAAAAGGCGACACCGCGGTGTCCGGCAGCACTTCGCGCAGCGCGGCGGGCGTGCGCCATCAGTTCGGGAACGAAGTCAACATCCGTCTGTCGCTTTACAGCATCGAACGATTGAAACACTTCGAAGAGGAGGTCGGCGGATTTTCCGGTCTCAAACAGATCGGTTACCTGCTGCTGGTCTCCGATCCGGAAACCTGGAAACAATACCAGGAGAACGTCGCCTTGCAACAACGGCTAGGCGTGCGCAGTCGAATATTGTCACCTGCCGAAGCCTGCGCGCTGGTTCTCTTCGGCAATTTCGGCGATCTTGTGGGCGCCACCTTTTGCCCCGACGACGGCCATTGCGATCCTTACGGTGTCGCCACGGGTTATCTCAACGCCGCGCGCCGCGCCGGGGTCGAATTGCGCCGCGCGACGCGCGCCACGGCGATTCGCCGGAGCAAGGAACGCGTGGTCGCCGTCGAGACGCCGCAAGGCTCCATCGCCTGTGAAACCGTGATCAACGCCGCGGGACCGTGGGCGCGGCAGGTGGGCGCGCTGGCCGGTCTCGAAATTCCGGTGCTCCCGTATCGCCGCTGCGTGTACATGACCGAACCGGTGACGCTTGGCGAATTTCCCTTTGTCATCGATACCGCCAGCGGCTTTTACATGCGCCCGGAGGGCGACAAGCTGCTGATCGGCGTGACCAATGAAGCCGAACCGCCCGGCGAAAATTTCGCCGTCGATTGGGAGTGGCTGGAAACGGTTCTGGAACGCGGCTCGCGGCGGTTTCCATTCCTTGCCGAAACCGGAATCGTGCGCCGCAACTGCTGGGCCGGACTGTATGAAAACACGCCCGACCATTCGCCGATCCTCGGCCGTCATCCCGAGCTTGAAAATTACCTCGATGCCAGCGGCTTCAGCGGCCACGGCGTGATGCATGCGCCGGCGACGGGAATGTTGATCGCGGAAGAAATTGTAGACGGCCGCGCGCACTCGATCAACATCGACGATCTGCGCATCACCAGATTCCAAAACGCACGCAAGCCGGTCGAGACCAATATTTATTAGGCTTCTGCGAGCTGTGCTCGCAAGAGTCCGGCAAGATAATCCGCCAACTGAGACACGTCGAAGTGCCCCTGATCCCACGCTCGATCTGCGGCTTGCAACGCAGCGTAGTAGGGCGCGCGATTCTCCCTAATCCGCTCCGGTACGATCTTCTTTCCGGGAAGTAATTGCCCCTGCTTCAAACAGATCAGGTAATAGCAAGCGGCGCGTGCGGTCCTTCCATTTCCTTCCACAAACGGGTGGATCCAGTTGAGCCTCCACAAGGCGTACGCCGGAAGCACTGTGGGATGATCCAGAATCGCCCAGTTTTCATGAACCACGGAGAAAAATCGATCCATTTGGTTGGGGACTTCCTTAAAGTGAGGGGGAAAGTGATTTCCGACGTAGATCGGCTCCTCGCGGAAGCGCCCCCCAAACTGGGAAATATTCGAAACGGCCGCGTAATTCAATGCCCAGAGCGTATATTTGTCGAAAAATTCGACGCCTTTCTTTAGGCCAATTTCAATGCAGTTCGCCAGCAGGTCATACTGTCGCA
>Ga0335073_10001660_pt1 | contig 29901 bp, 36 predicted proteins | sample Lox_Sample_22_FD_207093 | JGI IMG/M metagenome (GOLD analysis project Ga0335073, IMG submission 207093) | Soil microbial communities from Loxahatchee National Wildlife Refuge, Florida, United States - Lox_Sample_2.2 | ecosystem: Environmental > Terrestrial > Soil > Wetlands | place: USA... | reverse complement strand
CCCACGGCTCGAAGTTGCTCGAGGTGGCTCGTAGCGCCGCCGAGGAGGCCTCCTCGTACCGGCCGAGCGCGACGTAGAGGACGGCGGCAGCCCAATTGGCCCAGGACGCCGCCAGACCCTGCCCGCCGGCCTCGGCCCGCTCGATCGCGACCGCGATCAGCGCGGTTGCCTCGGCTTCTCGGCCTTGCAACGCCCGCAGCCTCATCAAGGTGTAGGGGGCGATAGGACTCCCGGTCGCCGCGGCCACACTCTCGCTCTCCGCGACGAGCGAGGCGGCGTCCGCGAACTCGCCGCGGGACACCTTTGCCAAACCGAGCGCAGCGAGGTGGATCGGCAGCTCCGCGAGCGCGCCGGCATCACGAACGAGCTGGACGTGCCTCGAGGCGATCGCCACCGTCCCCTCGTCGTCCCATACGGCGTCGCTCGCGCCGGTGGCGGCCCAACCCCACCGCACGACGTCCTCGACGGGGATGTCGGCCATCGCCCTCGTCGCGTCCTGCAAGGCCGGGGCTGCGCCGGCGCGTCCGTCGGTGGTCAGCAGCGCCAGCCCGTTCAGCAACAGGTCGAGCGGACGGTGAGCTGCCGTCGACGGAGGGAGGGTCTCCACGGCGCGACAGATCTCCTCCAGCACATCGCCTCCGGCGGGGCCGGCGAACACCGCCGCCCCCCACGCGGTCAGATAGGTCTCGCGCGCGAGCTCGAGGTCGAACGGCTCGAGCCGTCTCGCGGCCCTCAAGAGGAGACGTGGAGCATCGCCCCCGAGGCCCGACGCGAACGCGACGTGCCCGCGCATCAGGTCCGCCCGGGCACGCTGGAACTCGTCGAGCTGCACGGCCTCAGCCGCCGCGACAAGCGCGAGGGTGGCGTCAAAGGCTCCGGCCTGAAGGTTTGCCTCGGCGGCCGCCAGAGCCCGGTCGGCTCGCCGAGCCGGATCGGCGGTGAGCGCGACGGCGCGCTCGAGGAACGCCGCGGTCGCGGCAACTCCGCCGCGCGCCTGCGCCCGCCCAGCGGAACGCTCGAGCACCGAGGCGACGTCCTCGTCGGGTCCCGTCGTGGCCGCAGCCAGATGCCATGCGCGACGGTCCGGATCCACGACCGCATCGGTCGCCTGGGCCAACGCGAGGTGGGCCGCACGGCGTTCCTCCGCCGCGGCCGTCCGGTAGACGGCGGAGCGCACCAGCGGATGACGGAAGCTCACTCGTGCCTCGACCGCCAGCAGCCCGTCGGTCTCTGCTTGGACGGCTGCGACCGAGATCCCGAGTTGCCTGGCCGCACGGAGCAACAGCAGCGGATCGCCGAGCGGCTCGGCCGCCGCGAGCAGCAGCAGGCGCTGCGCATCGTGTGAGAGCGCCTCGAGCCGGGAAACGAAGCTTTCCTCGATCCGACCCGGCAACGTCCGGGCTCCCACCAGGCCGAAGCCGCGCGCGAGTTGCGTGGCCGTGAGCCCCCGGGGCAGTTCGAGCAAGGCCAGCGGATTGCCGTGAGTCTCCGTGATGATCTGGTCGCGCACTTGCGCGTCCAACTTGAGCGTTACCACCGAGCGGAGCAGGCCGCGGGCGTCGCCATTGCGCAGGCCTTGAACTTCCAGCTCTGGCACGTGCTGAAGCTCATCTGCCGGCTCACGCGCGGCGAACACGATTCCGACGGGTTCAGCCAGCAGGCGGCGGGCGACGAAGGCCAGCGTGAGCGCAGACGCGTGATCGAGCCACTGCGCATCATCGACAACGCACAGCAGCGGACGATCCTCGCCCGCCTCCGAGAGCAAGGTCAGCACCGACAGGCCGACCAGAAACCGATCCGGCGGTGGACCGTCGCTGAGGCCGAACACGATCTCGAGGGCGCAACGCTGCGGCGCGGGGAGGCTCGCGCGCCGATCGAGCAGTGGCGCGCACAGGAGATGCAAGCTGGCGTACGCCAGCTCCATCTCCGACTCCACGCCTACAGTTCGGACGATGTTCAAATCCCACGCCGACTCGACCAGGTGCTCGAGCAGCGCGGTCTTTCCGATCCCGGCCTCCCCGAGGAGCATCAGCGAGCGGCTCTCGCCGGCGCGAACCGCCGAGATCAAATCATCGAGCGCCGCGCACTCCCCGGCGCGCCCAAGCAGGGCCGCCTGCCGCCCTGATGAGCGAGACCGGGTCGCCATGCGCCGAGGCTCATATTAAGTGTGTGGCGCCGTTATTTGGTGATTTTGACTTCTCGCCACCCCATAATGTCCCTCGGAGGCGCGTCGACGTGTCAACAGCGTCAAGCTGAAGGGAGACCGGGATGGAGCAAGCGGCGGTTGATTTCGAGCACGACATACGCCCACTGTTTCGGGAGAAGGACATCCAATCGATGTCCGGGAAGTTCGATCTGTCCTCGTACGGGGACGTGAGGGCGAATTCGGCCAGCATCCTCGAGAAGCTTGCCGACGGGTCGATGCCGTGCGATGGCGCCTGGCCGGAGGCGCAGGTGGCGTTGTTTCGTGAATGGGTCAACGGCGGCTGCCCGGCCTAGAGCCGCTCACCCGTGCCGGGCCTGATGAGCGCCGACGCAACAGAACCCAAGAACTGCGCGGTCGCGACCCCGCTGGGTGCGGTCGTTCGAGGGCTCGTCGCCGGCGCGGTCGGAACGGCAGCGCTGGATACGTTCCAGTTCGCTCGCTACCGCAGTGGCGGCGGCAAGAGCAGCCCTGAGGAGTGGGAGTTGTCAGAGGGTCTCACCAGCTGGGATCAGGCGCCCGCGCCGGCGCAGGTGGGCAAGCGGCTCGTTGAGGGGCTCTTCCAGGTCGAAATTCCGCCGTCGCGGGTGGCGCTGGTCAACAACGTGACGCATTGGACGTTCGGGATCCTCACCGGCGCGGGGTACGGAATCGCCGCCGGCTCGTTGCGCAGCCCGCGCATCGGATACGGGTTGCCGTTCGGCGCGTCGGTGTGGGCGGGGGGCTACGTCGTCCTGCCCGCCGCGAAGCTCTACAAGCCGATCTGGGAGTACGACCTCAAGACGCTCGCGAACGACCTGAGCGGGCATCTCGTCTACGGCCTCGTTACGGCGACAGCCTTCCGATTGCTCTCCGGCGGTATGAGCTCCGAGAAATAGGGCCTGACGTTCGTCGGTGCCTGGCTATCAGACCACGTCTGGCTACGACGCCACGACCGGTTTGGGGGACACCGATGGCGCCGGCCTTCGTATCGGCACTTACCCAACAGCCCTAGACGTTCCCCGCACCAACGCCGCCCACCCGCGGGAACGGTGATGTCGTGAGGAGGCACCGATGGCAGACCGGGGCCTCCTCCGCGTCCCCCTCTCCTTAGGCTAGGCGGCCTCCGAAGCGTCGGCATCCAGGTTGGCTGCTCGCAGGCGGGCGAGCGCCGACGTGAACTGCCGCATGGCGCGCTCGGACAGGACGGACCCGAGCCGTTCCTGGAGCTCAGCCTCGAACGTCCTCGTCGCCTTGCCGAGGAGTCTCACTCCCGTCGGGGTCAGCTCGATGATCGACGAGCGCCGGTCCTCCGGATTCGGGCGTCGCCTGGCGTACCCCGACGCTTCAATCGAGTCGACGAGTTTGCTGACTCCGCCGGTCGTCAGTGACAAAGCGTCGGCGATGTCGAAGACACGGCAGTCGGGCGTGCGTTCGATGATCTGCATCGGCTCGAACTTGTGGAGGGGGAGACCGTGCTCGGCGCGCAGACGCGCGTCGACCGCATTCCACAACTCCGTCTCGAAGCGGATCAGGTCGCTGAACAGTTGCCTGAAGTCGTCCATGTCGTTGCCCGCGGCGGAGGTGCACGGGAGGTCCATCGTAGTCGCACGCGCCGACAGTGCGGACCGTGCGCTACATTTACGTTCCATGGAAGCCGGTTCCAAGGATGCCACTTTCCATGCGGCGGGCCTGCCGCCGACGGCGCTGTCGATCATCACCACCGAGCACTTCGCATTACAGGGCGCCCGAGGAGCGACGATCTCGGAGTCGACCGGGCGAGCCGGCATGTTCCTCAGCGCCGTGTCCGGGGGACTGGTCGCCCTCGGGTTGATCGGCACCGCAAGCCGCGTGGGTTCGGCGTTCTACGCCTTTGGGCTGGCGCTCCTGCCGACGCTTGCTCTGATCGGCGTGATGACTTTCCAGCGTGTCCTCCAATCTGGCGTCGAGGATCACGACTACGCTCGGCGCATCGCGCAGCTGCGGACGTTCTACTTCGAGCAGGTCCCGCAGCTGGTCGAGTGGATGCCTCGGGTGCCGGCCCAGGAGCAGCTCTCGGTGCGCGGACTGTCCCACGGCCGAGCCCAGGGGTTCCTAACCGCGGCGGGGATGGTGGCGATCGTTACCGCGGTGCTCGTGGGCGGTGCCGCTGGGTTGCTGTGCTCCGTGTTGTTCGACCACTCGCTGGCCCCGGCGCTGGGCGCCGGTGCCGCGGTCTCGGCCGCGGCGCTGTTCGGGCTCACCGAATACCAGCGGACCGTCTGGATCCGCGCCGACTCGGCGCGGTCCGCGGCGAGCGAGATGTCGTCATGACCGAGCGGCAGCCCGTTCCGACGACGATGCGGGCCGTTGTGCTCGATGCTCCCGGACCGCCTGCGGCGCTCACGATCCGCGAGCTCCCGGTACCGCGGCCCGAAGCACGCTGGGTACTGATCGAGGTCAAGGCGTTCGGGCTCAATCGCTCCGAACTGCATACGCGTCTCGGTCTCGCAGAAGGAGTTACGTTCCCGCGCGTGCTCGGGATCGAGGCCACCGGAATCGTGGCCGAGTGCCCCGGCGGCGAGTTCGCCGTCGGTCGGCAGGTGGCGACGATGATGGGCGGCATGGGTCGGGTGTTCGACGGCGGTTACGCCGAGTACACCTGCGTCCCGGCCGGTCAGGTGCTGCCGTTCGACAGCGGGCTCGACTGGGCGACGCTCGGCGCGGTGCCGGAGATGCTCCAGACCTCCTACGGCTCGTTGACGATCGGGCTCGACGCGCAGCCCGGCCAGTCGATCCTGATTCGCGGCGGGACCTCGTCGGTGGGGATGGCCACGACCGTCCTCGCCAAGCGACGCGGCATGACCGTGTTCGCCACCACCCGCAACCCGAACAAGACCGATGCGCTCGAGGCTGTCGGGGTCGATCACGTCGTGATCGATGACGGCCAGGTCGCTCCGCAGGTGCGCGAGATCGCCCCTGCGGGAGTCGACGCCGCGCTCGAGCTGATCGGGACTCCGACCCTGCCGGACACGCTGCGCGCCACCCGGGTCCATGGGGTCGTGTGCTTCACCGGGATGCTGTCCAACCAGTGGACGGTCCGCGACTTCTACCCGATCGACTACCTGCCCCGGGGCGTCCGCCTGGCGGCGTACGGCGGGGAGGCGAGCGATCTCCCCGACGACGTGCTCCAGCAGTTCCTCGACGACGTGGCTGCCGGGACCGCGCGCGTACCGGTCGGGCACGTCTACCGCTTCGACGAAATCGTCGAAGCGCACACCGCCATGGAGGCAGGAACGGCCGCTGGCAAGCTCGTCGTCACGGTGTGATCGTCACCGCGCGCTGGCCACGTGGCGCTTCGCCTTGGTCAGGTTGTCTCGCAGCTCGTGCTCGTTCTGCCTGACGACGAACGTGGGTTGATCGACGTCGAGACGCCATGCCTCGTCGAGGCCGCCCACGTCGACTGCGTCGAAACCGAACGCCTCATAGATATCGATCGCCACCTGCCTCGCTTCGGGATCGTCGCCGGCGTACCCAAGGGCGCGGCGGTTCGGTGTGCCTTTGGGCGTGCCGTCACTGACGATGTTCGCGGCGTCGATGTGGTTGAACACACGGACCACGCGGCTCGCGGGGAGCTTTGACTGTATGTACCCCGGGACGGTCAGCCTCCCTGAGTCGATGTCAGGGAAGTGCCCGTCCCGCTGAGGGAAGTAGTTGCACGTCGTGAGTACGACCTTGCCGGCCAGCGGCTCGACCGGGAGCGAGTCGGCACCGGTCAGGGGGATCGCGAGGAGCGCGAAATCGCCCGCCGTCGCGGCGTCCGCAGCGGTCGCGGCCGTCGCCTTCGGCCCGAGCTCACCGATCAGGTCGGTCAGCGTCTCGGGGCCCGTGGCGTTGCTGATCACGATCCTGTAGCCACGCGCGATTGCGGCGATCGAGAAATTGCGCCCGATGTGTCCGGCGCCGATCACTCCGATGGTCGTCATTACTGCTTCCTTCCGTTCGATGGTGTGGCGCCGAGTCGGCTAAGGCACGAGCGCGAGCTTCCCGTACGGGTGGCTTCCGCGCAGCGCCTCAACGGCGACGCGCGCGTCGCTGAGGGGAAAGGTCGCCCCGATCGGAACGGCGAGCTCGCCGCGCGCGGCCAGGTCGAGGATTCGCGGTCGCGCAGCGGCGCGGAACGGGCCGCTGCTGGGATTGGCGGCGCCGATGACCTGAAAGCCGTCCTTGCCGGCGCGTCCGAACGCGGCCGTCGACACGATGCGCCGGCGGTCCGAGACGAGCGCCAGCGAGGCGTCGATTGCCTCGTCCACGCCGACGGTGTCGATGGCGGCATCGACTCCGCGGGGCGCGGCCTCCCGCACCCGGTCCTCGAGCCCGGGGCCATAGCGAACCGGGATCGCGCCGAACCCGCGGACGGCATCGAGGTCGTGCTCGCCGACGGTGCCGATCACCGTGGCGCCGAGCAACCTGGCCTGCTGCACGACGCTCGTACCGACGCCACCCGCCGCCCCGTGGACCAGGACTGTCTCGCCCGCCGAGAGCCCGATCACGTGCAGCGTCTCGGCGGCCGTTGTTCCGACGAGGAGGAGGTTCGCCGCCTCGGGAAAGCTCAAGCTCGACGGCTTCGCGAACACGTCCGAGGCGTGGGCATTGAGTGCCGAGGAGTAGCCGTCGAAGATCTGAAAGACGACGACCTCATCGCCCGTCGCCCCTCCCCCCGAAGCCAGCTCGGTGTCCGGTCCGAGAGCCAGGACGACGCCGGCGACCTCGTACCCCAACGACAGCGGCAGCAGCTTCGGATCCTGCCCCGGTCCGAAATGTTTGTAGTCCGCAGGATTCATCCCCGCCGCCTTGACCTGCACCGTCACCTCTCCTGGACCGGGATCAGGGAGCTCGAGCACGATCTGCTCGAGTACCTCCGGACCGCCGAAGCCTGTCGCCACCCACCTGCGGGCCTGCGTCATAACTCGAGTCCTCCTGGTCGCGCGCTGCGGGGAACCCGCTCAACGCTAGCAGATTGCTTCCATAGAAGCTACTTCCCAGTAAGCGTAACCGCCCGGCGGATAATCGTTGCGATGACGAGGGAGGCGAATCAACGTTCGACCGCTGTCCTGGCCGACCGGGAGCTCGAGGAGTGGGTCGAGGAGATGCGTGGCGGTCCGGCGACTTTGGACGTCGACGAGGTGCGCGCTCAGGCTCGGACCCGCGCGCTCGCGCGCCGGCCTCGAGGCCCGGAGTTGCGGCGTATAACCGATCTCGAGGTCTGCGGAACAGCGGCGCCGGTGTCGGCACGGTTGTATGAGCCCGAAGCCGCCAGGCCAGACCTGATCGTCTATCTCCACGGCGGCATGTGGATGCTGGGCGACCTCGAGACCCACGACCGCACGTGCCGGCGTCTGGCCGAGGCGACGAGTACCCGCATCCTCGCCGTCGACTTCCGGCGTGCGCCCGAAGACCCATGGCCGGCGGCCGTCGATGATGCCCTCGCGGCCGTGGCCTGGGCGTCGACGGCGCTCGGGGCCGATTCACCGGTGCTGGCCGGTGACAGCTCGGGCGGCCACCTCGCTCTGCTGGTTGCCCTGACACTGCGCGACCAGGGCCGCCCCGGCTCCGGGCTGCTGCTCGCCTGTCCGAACACCGACCTGCGGTTGAACCACCGGAGCATCGAGGAACTCGGACGGGGGTGGGGTCTCGATGTCGACTCGCTCCGGTGGGCGGTGGCGCAGTGGCTCCCTCCAGGCGTCGCGCCGGATGACCCCGCCGTGAGCCCGCTGCTGGCCGAGCTTGCCGGGCTACCGCCGACCGTGCTGATCACGGCCGACCACGATCCGTTGCGCGACGAGGGCGCTGCGCTCGCCGAGGCCCTGCGCGCGGCCGGCGTTCCGGTCCTCCACCGCTGCGAGCCGGGGATGGTCCATGGGTTCGTCCAGAACCTCGATCTCGTCTCGCCCGCGGCGGCTCGAGCCACCGATCGCTTTCATCGCGACGCGCGCGTCCTTCTCGGCTAGCGAGCCAGCGCACGAAGTCGAGTCACGTCTACGCGACCTCGCGGGTCTTCCGACGTAGGCCCCAAAGCGACGCGACAGGAGGTGCCTCATGGCAAGGATTCAGGGAGTTCCGCAGGACCAGGCCGGACCGATGGTCAAGCTCGTCTATATGTTCATGCGACGCGGGATGAAGAAGATGACCGGACGCGATCCCGCACACGGCAGCGGCATCGAGCCGGTCGAGGTGTGGGCCCGCCAGCCGAAGATGATGAGCGGCATGGGGAAGTTCCAGGGGGCGGTGCGCAAGGCACACGGCGTCGACGAGCGGATCAAGAACATGATCGAGCTGAAGGGCGCGGCAATGATCGGCTGCGAGTTCTGCGTCGACCTCGGCTCGCAGATCTGCCGCAACTCCGGGTTCTCCGATGACGAGCTGCTGGCGCTTCCCCGCTACCGCACGAGCGATCTGTTCAGCGAGCGGGAGAAGACCGCGCTCGACTACGCGGTTGCGGTGATGCGCACGCCGGTGCAGGTCACCGACGAGCTGTTTGCACGGATGAAGGAGCACTTCGACGACGAGCAGATCGTCGAGATCACCGCGCTGCTGACGGTCGTCAACCTCGACCGCTTCAACGCCGCATTCGGCATAGGATCCTCGGGGTTCAGCGAGGGGATGGTGTGCGTGCCGCCGGACCGGCCGGCCACCGCTGCCGAGGCGCGCGCGTAACGGATTTTCGCCATATCGGGTATGGTCGCACCCGGTCATGCCGATGAACCACCTCATGCGGCGCACTGGAATCGCGGTCGCGGTCCTGGTGCTGGCGCCATTGCTGGCGCTGATCGCCATGACCGGCTCGGCCGGCGCCTACACGACGCAGTACTGCTCGTCGGTTCCGATCGTCTACGGGATTCCGCCGTGGGGCTTCAACACCGGGTCGCCGATCACGGGCGCGACGGGTAGCTATGCCCGCGGACACGGCGACATCAACCTGGATGCCAACACGGTCTCAGGAATCCTGTGCCAGGTCTTCCGTGTCCGTAACCAGCCCGACCGCCTGATCATCATGACCGTGGAGAACCACCTCGTCTACCACTCGCATTACGCGCAGATGTGGGGTTACCCCGGAAACATCATGAAGATCATCGTCCGGGTGAAGAGCAGCACCGATCCCAAATGCAAGGTCGGCACGATTGGTCATGTGACCCTCTTCGCGAGCTACAACGGCGTGCGGAGCGACAGCGTCCAGTTCTTCTTCCCCGCTGCCTGCAAGGACCACAACCATCTGTATCACGGTCCGCAGGTGAACAACCAGGTCCCGCCGCTCTAGACGGGGTCAGCCACCGCTGATCCGGGTCCCGATCCCCGGGTAACCGGTGACGAACCCGGCATCGTCGAACTCGATATCGGCGGCGAAGGATGCCGAGCTGAAACGCACGACGCCGTTCCCGAGCGGTTCGTAGCGCTGCTCGGACAGCCTGACATCGAGTGACGGCACATCGACCCACCGCATCACGTAGTCGCGCGGTGGACCCGGGTCGAGCAACCCGTCCCGAATCACTGGGAGAGAGTTGAACAGCGGTGACCATCCGAGGTCGAAGAAGTCGGCGCCGTCGAGGTCAAGTTCGAGCGAGCGCTCACCGACGACTTCCACCCACAAGCTCGCCGGCTGCAGGAGGTAGCGCAGCTCATATACCGCGCCGAGTTGGGTACCCGTCGCGGTAATGCCGTGCGCGTCTACGTCGATGCGCGCGATCTCCATGCGCGCCGCGCCCTCGCCCACCCACGCCAACGTGAGAGTCACGGGAAGACTCTACCCTGCGGCCGTGGGCCCGCAGCTCGGTGACGTCGGCGGCTCCGGACTGAGCGTTCTGTTCGTCGGGATCAACCCGTCGTTGCGCTCAGCGGAGGTCGGGCATCACTTCGCACGGCCGGGAAACCGGTTCTGGCCGACACTGCATGCGGCCGGCTTCACCCCGAGGCGGTTGTCGCCCGAAGAGGACGGGCTGCTGCCGTCCTTTGCGGTCGGCGTGGTGAACTTCGTGTCGCGGCCGACCCGGTCGGCGGATGAGCTGACGGTCGCCGAGTTACGCGACGGCGCCGCCGTGCTCGAGGACACCGTGCGGGCGTGGGCTCCGAGGCTCGTGGCGGTCTTGGGAGTGGTGGCGTATCGCGCCGCGTTCGCACGGCCGCAGGCGAGCCTCGGCCTCCAAGATGAGCGGGTGGGTGGCCGGCCGGTGTGGGTGCTGCCAAACCCGAGCGGCCTGAACGCCCACTACAAACCTGCCGATTTCGCGCGGCTCTACGAAGAAGCGCGGCTGTACGCCGCTTCACTCGAGTAGGTTCCACGTTGTGGACACGTCCGTGCGTGAGCTCGCCGACCAGTTTCACGAGCGCTGGCTGAGAGCGCACCCGTTCACGGCCAGCCTGTACGGAATCCCCGGGTACGACGACCGCGTACCCGACGACAGCGAGGCGGGCGAGGCCGCCTGGCGCGCCGAGCTCGAGGCGATCCGCGCGGACGCGCGCCGGTTCGAGCGCTCGTCGCTCGCTGAGGCGGACGCGATCACGCTCGGGTGTCTGGTCGAGAACATCGATCAGGAGGTGCGCGAGCTAGACAGCCGGCTGCTCGAGCACGATGTCTCGGCTATGCCCTTCACCGGCCCCGCGGTGCTGCTCGCGACCGGGGCGCGGACGGTGATCGACGACGAGCAGGCAGCCACCGACTATCTCGCGCGGCTTCAACGCAGCGGCGAGTGGGTCGACCAGCAGACCGAGCAGTTGCGGATCGGGGCCGCCAAGGGGCGACTGCCCGTCGCGCCGCTCGTCGAGCAGGCGATCGAGTGGGGGGACAACGTGCTCCGGCCGGCGGTTCCCGAGGCGCTCGCAGCGCCGCAACCCCCAGACGGTTGGGCGGGATCCGCCGCCTGGTTCGAGCAGCGCGACGCGCTTGCCGCCGAGGTGGTCAAGCCGGCGCTCGCACGTTGGATCGGGCTGCTGCGGGAACTGCTGCCTCGGGCGCGCTCGTCCGACGAACCCGGCCTCGTCTACATCCCGGGCGGCGAGGCGGACTACGAGAACTGCGTCCGGTCGTCGACGACGCTGCCGCTGTCGCCGGACGAGATTCACCGGATCGGTCTCGAGGAGATAGCGGCGCTCGAGGATCGCGCGCTCGAACTCGGCAGTCGCCTCGGGCTGGGCTCGCTGGCGGACGTCCACCGGGCGGCGCGAGCGTCGGCCGTGAACCATCCCGGAGCAGACGCGATCCTGGCCGCGACGGCGGCGATTCGGCGTGCCGAGGAGCGCGCCGGCGAGGTTTTTCCCGAGCCGCTGCCGCCGCCATGCGAGGTGACGGCGATGCCGACCGTCGTCGCCAGTAGCGGCACGCCTCCCCACTACACGCCGCCGAGGCTGGATGGTGGCCGGCCGGGGACGTTCTGGTTCAACCTCGAGCGGCCGACCGCGGGCACGGGATGGGACCTCGAGGTCGTCGCATTCCACGAGGGAGTCCCGGGACATCACCTGCAGCTCTCGCGGATCCAGATGCTCGACGACCTGCCCCCCATGCAGCGCCAGCGCAGCCTGTCGGTGTTCTCGGAGGGCTGGGGGCTATACGCCGAGCAACTGGCGGAGGAGATGGGCCTGTACAGCGGCACCGAGGGCCTGCTCGGCGCCGTGACGGCCTCGCTCCACCGTGCCGCCCGGCTGGTCGTCGACACCGGACTCCACGCGCTGGGCTGGAGTCGCGAGCAAGCCCGGCGGTTCGTCGCGGACCACGTCCCGATGCCAGAGGCGTTTCTCGCCAGCGAGATCGATCGCTACATCGTCATGCCCGGCCAGGCGCTGTCGTACCTGATCGGCAAGCGCGAGCTGCTGCGACTGCGCGAAGAGGCGATCACCCGGCTCGGTCCGAGCTTCACCGTCCCCGGCTTCCACGCCGCTGTGCTCGACAGCGGATCGCTGCCGATGCCGGTGCTCGCGGACAAGCTCGGGAGCTGGTCGGGCTCGGGGTGAGATCACCCGGCTAGCGCGCGCAGGGTCGTCGGGTCCGACATCACGCGCTCGATCGCGTGGATCGCTCCGCCTTGAGCCGCGGCGGTGAACCCGAGTGCGGACGTCGCCAGCTGGGGGGTCTCGCCGGCGCCGGCGAGCGTCCCGGCCTCGAGTGCGCCTTGGGCGGCGGGCAGGATCCAGGCCCCGAGGTCCGCGAAGTAGCCGCCGAGGATGATCACCTGCGGGTCGAACACGTTGGCCAGGTTCGCGGCGCCGACTCCGATCCACCGGCCGAGCTCGGCGAGGACCTCGAGCGTGCTGGCGTCTTCGGCCCGGGCCCGCTTGACCAGCGGCTCGATCTTCCGCTCGGGCGGGGTGTCGCCGCGAGGACGCTGCCTCGCGGACTGCAGCAGCGCGTTCAATCCGATGCACGCCTCCCAGCAGCCTCGCCGACCGCACCCGCACAGCGGGCCGTCGGGCATGACGTTCATGTGGCCGACCTCGCCGCCGTAGCCCCGGGTACCGAGCAGCGGCTGACCGCCGACGATGATGCCGCCGCCGATCCCGACCTCGCCCGTGATGTAGACCAGGTTCGGCGTCCCGGCGAAACTGCCCGACCGGTATTCGGCGATCGCCGCTAGGTTCGCATCGTTGCCGACATGGACCGGGGTCGCACCGAGGCGGAGCGCCCGGCGAAGCGGCCGGGCGATCGCGACATCGCGCCAGCGCAGGTTCGGAGCCTCGGCGACGACGCCGGCGGCGACATCGACGAGTCCGGGGATCGCGACGGTAAGTCCGGCGACCACGGGTGCCGGGCGGCTCCGGCGCGAGGCCAAACGCCGGCGCGCGCCGCGGCATAGCTCGGCCAGCGCGGCGATACAAGCCTCGGGTCCGACGCTGGCGTCGAACGCGAGCCGCTCCCGGAGGACCTCCCGGCCGGCCAGGTCGATCACCAGCACAGAGAGGTAGTCGACGTTGACCTCGGTCCCGATCGCGACGATGTCGCTACCTAGCTCCAGCCGCGTGCTGGGCCGGCCGGCGCGGCCGCCGCCGTCGCGGCCGGTCTCCTGCACAGCCCCGAGCGCGAGCAGCTCGGCCACGAGTCGCGACACCGTCGCGCGGGTCAGGCCGGCGCGCGCGGCGATGCCGGCGCGCGAGTCGGGACCGACCGTCGCCAGGTGTCGGAGCACGACCTCCAGGTTGTTGCGCCGGATGTCGTTGTGTCCCGCGCGTTGCGGGATAACCGACTTTCTTGACACCGGATATGACGCTGGGTATATGTTTTGCATCGATTCAAAACATTCTCGGCCGCCGAGCAGTCTAATGCGGTGACGGTCGGGAACGGAGAGGAGAGCGGGTCCCGGCACGTTTCCTGCCGCGGCGCCCGCGGGGTCTTTCTTGCCACCGACAACGCCTACGCTGGAGTACCCGCGTGCGACGCGATCGGTCCGCCGCGACCGCTCGAGGATCATCGGCGTGCTCGGCTTCGACTGGGCGGCGCACGGCACGGCATCGGCGCTGCGTGGCATCCAGGACGCGACGATCGACTCGGGCGACTTCGTGAGCGTTGTCAACGTGCCTGTCCCCAGTCGCCGCTCCGTGCGAACGGCCGTGACGCAACTCCGTCGCTTGGGGGTCGACGGGATCCTCGCGGTCGCTCCACAACCTGCCGCCGTCGACGCGCTGGCCGCGCTTTCCGGCGACGTTCCGCTGGTGGCGATGGGGACGGATCCGCAGGAGTTGCTGCCGGCGGTGGCGGTCGATCAGTACGGCGCCGCTGTGGCGGTCACGCGTCATCTGCTCGAACTGGGTCACCGCACCGTCTTCCACATCGCGGGGCCTGGCGACCGCACGGACCCCGGGCCTCGCCTGGCGGGATGGCGCGACACTCTGGTTGGCGCGGGAGCGGTGCTGCCGCTGCCCCTGGTCGGCGATTGGAGCGCCGAGTCCGGGTACGAGCTCGGCTCCCACCTTGCCGGCAGGAGCGACGTCACATCGATCTTCGCGGCCAACGACCAGATGGCCCTGGGCGTGCTCCGTGCCCTGTTCGACGCGGGTCGCCGCGTTCCACACGACGTCAGCGTCGCGGGCTTCGACGGCACGCCGCAGGCCGAGTTCTTCAGTCCGCCGCTCACGACCGTCGGCCAGAACTTCACCGAGCTGGGCCGGCGGAGCCTCGAGTTGCTGTTGGGCGAGATCGAGCTCGGTCCGACCGGGCCCATCCGCGAGACGCTCCTGGCCGACCTCATCGTCCGCGCCAGCACCGCGCCGCCGGCCTGATTCTGAGGCCTCGACGCCTCCGCGCCCCGTCTCGCGGCCACCCGGCGACGCGCCCGCGCGCCCCCGTCTCCCGGCTGCCCGACGACCCGTCCGCGCGCGCCGGATTCTTATGCATTTGTAGGGAATTCCCAAGCTCGCTCTTCACTGCCGGCGGGATCCTGTATTGGTCTCGGAAAGGATCCATGCCATGTCCACGATCCTCGTCCTGAACGCAGTGTCATCCCTAGTGGCGCTCCTCGGTGTCGCGGGCTTCTTTGCACTACGTGAGCGGCGGGCTCGCCGCCGGCTCGCGGTGCAGGTGCTCTACGTCGCCAGGGTCGAACCTTCCAAGCTGCCGCGCCGCTGACCTGCGGGCCGGCAGGACGCGCCGGCATGACGCCGGCGAGGACACGCCCAGGTCCGAGCTCGTGGCTGTTTTGCACGAGCTCGGACCGATGGCATAGCGTTGCGCCGTAAGGAAGTAAGGCCCTCACCGAGCTTGGAGGTCGCATCGATGCCGCGCACGCATCATCTGCCCGACGAACAGGTCCACTTCACGTGGGACACGGGCAATGAGCCGGTGCTCACGATCGACTCGGGCGACACCGTCGTGGTCTGGACGCGCGACGTCAGCGACAACCAGATCGGCCCGGACTCCGATACCAGTGTGATCGCCGGCCTGGACTGGGATCGCGTCTACCCGCTCTGCGGACCGATCGCGATCCACGGCGCGCAGCCCGGCGACACCCTCGCGATCGAGGTCCTCGACATCCACACCCAGGGCTGGGGCTGGACCGCGGTCCTGCCCGGACTTGGCCTTCTACCCGAGGACTTCCCCGACCCCTATCTGCGGATCTTCGACCTCTCGCACGGCGACGTGGCCTACCTCCGTGACGACATCGCGATTCCGATCGAGCCTTTCTTCGGGACGATGGGCGTATGCCCCGAGGAGGCGCGAGCCCAGCCGGTGATGCCGCCGGGCACCTTTGGCGGGAACATGGACATTCGCCAGATCACGCGCGGGTCGACGTTGTACCTGCCGGTCCAGGTCGAACAGGCGCTGTTCTCGTGCGGTGACGCCCACGGGGCGCAGGGGGATGGCGAGGTGTGCGTGACGGGACTGGAGGCGCCGATGTTCGCCGCGCTGCGCTTCACGCTCGATCGAGCCAGGTCGATCCCGGGACCGCAGTACCGGACCCCCGGACCGCTCACGCGGCGGGTCGACTCGGGGCCGTTCTACGCCACCACCGGCGTCGGGGGCGATCTGTATGCGGGGGCTCAGCAGGCCGTGCGGGCGATGATCGACCACATCGAGACGGCGCACCACCTCGGCCGCCAGGACGCGTATCTGCTCTGCAGCCTCGTCGTCGACCTCAAGATCTCCGAGATCGTCGACGCCGGCCAGTACATCGTCAGTGCCTTCCTGCCCGAGGCGATCTTCGCCATGTGACGCAGGATCCGCTCGCCCGGGGTAGCCTCCGTGCCGTGAGGAGGCCAACGGCGATCGTGGCAATCGTGGGTGCGCTGGTGCTGGCGTGGCCTGCCGTGGCGGTCGCGGACACGCTCGACGCCACCTCGACGCAAACGTTCTTGACCGCGGCCATCCCATTCGAGCGCGCCGCGATCGCGCGTCACGGACAAGAGGTGGCGGCGATCGATGCCTTGATCGGGCATGTCCAATCGGCGTGCCCGGATGCCGTACCGGCGAACCTCGCCGCCGGTTCACCGGCCCAGCAGCACACCCTCGGGGCGTTCCGGGACGCGGCACTGCTCGAACTGAGTCTGGCCGCGCTCCGCCCGGTGAAGTCTGCGGCCCGGATCGAGATCGCCCATACCGCGAAGCTTCGCTGGACGAACGCGACGCTCAACAAGCGCTTTGCCGCATACATACGCGAAGGGCGGGCGCTGCTGGCGCTGCGTGCGCCGGACCTATGTGTGCAGGCGCGCGCGGCGGCCCAGTCCGACTTCGCGGCCGTCCCGCCCCGAACCAAGGCGTTCATCGCCCGTTACCGGGCGGCGGCGCCCAATTCCGCTCCCACCCTCGCCGGCCTTGCTCACTGGATGAAGCCATTCGCGACGCCCGCCGAGCGCGCGTCGATCGAGCGACTGCACGCGCTCGAGGCCAAGTTCGAGCGGGTGCTGTCGGCGAAGTTCTTGCTCGGGGCGTTCGGGAGGGTGGAGCAGGCGCTGACCGGGGAACTCACGATCTAGCCGGCGAGGGCTCGAGTTGTGGGATCACCTCGGTGATCAGGAGCTCAAGCGTGCGCCGCGACTCCTCGAACGTCATGTCGCCCGTGGGGAACATGAACGCCACGTAGTCCGCCATCCCGTCGTCGAGCAGCGCGCCAACGCGCTCGACGATCTGCGCCGGGGTGCCGGACCCGATCTCGATCGCGGGCTCCATGTTCGCGTGAATTGCCCGCAGCGCGCCCTGGGCGTCGTAACACTCCTGCTCGTTCAGCTTGAGGTAATCGAAGCGGTGGGCGTTGTGGGTTCGCCGGACGAGGCCCTCGATCCCACGCCGGGCGACGTCGCGCGCCTCGTCCTCGGTCGGCGCGATCGCCAGCAGCATGCTGTAGCCGACCCGCGGCTCGGAGTCCGGGCCGTCGAAGCGGAGCGTGTCGTCCTTGTGGTCGTGCCACGTCTCGAGGTACAGCTCGTACGCGGCCTCGTTGATCTTCCCGGGCCACATCAGGCTCATCCCGTGGCGGCCGGCGGTCACCGGACTGCCCGGGTACCAGAACGGGATCCTGTCCTGCAGCGGCTTCGTCGACATCGGCATCGTCGGGAATTCGTAGAAGCGGCTGTCCTCGCTCGAGATCTCCCCCGTGGCGAGCGCGTGCTCGATGATTCCGAGCACGTCGGTGAACCGGTCGCGGGACTCCCACCAGTCCTGGCTGAACCAGTAATGCTCGATCGGGACGGCGCCGCGGCCGACGCCGAACTCGAGCCGCCCGCCGGTGAGGTTGTCGAGCACGCACATGTCCTCGATGATCCGGACCGGGTGGTGCATCGGGAGCAGCTTCACCATCGGCCCGAGGCGGATCTGCTCGGTGATCTGGGAGGCGGCCGCGATGAACAGCTCCTGACCCGGGGCCATGCACAGCTCGCTGCCGTGGTGCTCGGCCAGGTGGTAGCCGGCGAACCCGGCCTCGTCGGCCATCTTGATCAGCGTCAGCCGATCCTGGAACAGCCGACTCGTCGGGGTCCCCGGGATGTCCTCGATGTGGTCGAAGATCCCGAACTTCTTCGCGATCACGGTCGGCACCCTAACGACTATGCCGTCGAGGAGACGAGCCGGAGCCCGAGTAGGTCGCCACTCGACCCCGCCCCCGGCTCCAGTGGTTATTTGTTCGGGCCCGGAGCGAGTTTCGGCACACTCGAGCGGAGATACGTGCCGAGTGGCCCGTTACTCGGGATCGGGATCGGGGATCGCGATCGCGCCGCGCTTCTAGGCGACGACTCTCAGCAGCGCCGCGGTACCCGCGGCGGCGCCGGCGACGACCACGAACGGCGCCTTCCGCCACACCAGCACCGCCGCCACCAGCAGCGCCGGCGTGCGGGCGTCGAGGGCGTAGTGCCGTCCGGTGGTGACCGTCTGGACGACGATCAGCGCGGCCAGCACCGGGACGACGACGATCTGAAGCGACCAGCGCTCGGACACGTCGCGGTCGAGCCGCTCGCCGAGCACGAGCCCGAGTGCCTTGAGCGCGTACGCCGACGCGCACAGCGCGATCACCGGCCACCAGCTCACACCCGTACCGCCTTGGCGCGCCGCGCGCGCGCCGTGAGCAACACCGGGACCGCCCCCAGCGCGGACGCAATGATCGGCACGCCCGCGGGACTCACGGGCACCAGCGCCAAAGCGACCAAAACCCCGGCGAGCGCGGCGCGGACCGCATCGGGGCCGCGCAACTGCGGCGCGAGCAGCGCCAGGAACACCGCGGGGAACATCGCGTCGAGGCCGTAATCGCGTGGGTTGCCGAGGCCACGCCCGGCGAGCGCCCCGACCAGCGTCCCGAGGTTCCACGCGGTGAACAGGCACAGCGCGGTCAGGTCGAACGCGCGGCGCTTCGCCGCCAGCGTCGGCTGCGCGTGCGCCATCGCCGTCGTCTCGTCGACGACGACCTGTGCCCGGAGCGCGCGCCTGGACACGGTGCCACCCAGGACTCCCTTGAGGCTGAACGCGTACAGGGCGTTCCGCCCGGCGAGCAGCAGCGCCGGTCCGAGCGCGCCGGCGACGCCGCCGCCCGCGCCGATCACCGACGCGAACGTCAGCTGCGAGGCTCCGGTGAAGCACACCAGCGACATCACGCACGTCTGCACGACGCTGAAGCCGGCCGCGACCGACAGCACGCCGAACGACACCGCGTACACGCCCGTCGCCACTCCGACCGACAGCGCGTTTCGAACAATTGGGTCGCCGGACATGACTGAGAGGCATTGTCTCGCAATCGGCGAGGCATATGGCTGCTAACCCAACCCTCAGACCGCCAGATCTGGCAATATGCCACCATGGATTCGATCGATCGCGCAATCATCGACGAGCTGCGGCGAGACGGCCGCCTGTCGAACGTCGACCTCGCGGCCAGGGTGAACCTGTCGCCCTCGCCGTGCCTGCGCCGCGTCCGCGCGCTCGAGGAGGCCGGGGTGATCCGCGGCTACCACGCCGACATCGAGCCGGGCGCGATCGGGCGCGGACTCGAGGTGTCGGTGCTAGTCGAGTTGTCGCTGAAGGACCGGAAGACGGTCGAGGCGTTCGAGGAGCAGATCGGAGCGTTCGACGAGGTGCTCGAGTGCCGGCGCATGTTCGGCCTCCCGGACTACATCATCCGGGTCGCCGTCGCGGACACCGAGGCGTACGAGCGGTTCTACATGAACAAGCTCGCCGAGCTACCGGGCGTCACCCGCGTCAACTCGCAGTTCACGATGAAGGTCGTCAAGGCCGGGGCATCGGCCTGACCGACCCATCGCGTCACTTCGAGCCGTAAACCCGCTCCAACAGCGCGGTGTCGCCCGCGGACTGGAACTTGATGACCTTGCCGTCACGGAACGTGAACACATCCGCCACGTCGGCCTCTCCGTCGCCAACCGTCACGTGAGTGAGGACGACGACGCGCTCGTCGTCGGAGAACCAGAACTGCGGCGTGGTCGTGAACCCCTTCCCGGCCAACTGGGCCCACAGCGCACCGACCGCCTCCTTGCCGCGGACGGTTCCGCTGATCGCGCTGTTGCCAGGCGTGATCCACTCGATGTCATCCGCCAGCGCCTCCATCGCGCCCGCGGCGTCGCCCGCCGAGAACGAGGCGTAACCGCGCTTGGCCGTCTCGACATTCTGCTCGCCCGCCATCTCTACACCCCTTTACTCTCCTCGCGGCGCATCGCGTCGCTATGTGGCAGCGACCCTAACACTCGCTCCGCTCCTCGGCTCGCGCTACCCGAAATCGGCCAGGAACCCCTTCAGGTCCTTGACGTGCTGGGTGTTGACGGCGGCGACGCAATCGGCGAACACCACGCCGGCCTCGGTGCCGCCCTCGAACACGTCGGACGCGCTCAGGCAGTAGGTGTGGCGGTAGGTGAGCCAAGCGTTGTGGCCCGCGATGAAACGGCGACGAGCCGCGTTGTCGAACAGCTTCCCGAAGATCGATCGGTTGAGCGAGTCGATCTGCTTGTCGCTCGCGAGGATCTGCTGCTCGGCGCAGCCCTCCATCTGAAGCGTCGTGCGCTGCCCCGGCGCGCCGGTGCACGGAAGCGGGGCGAACGACTCATGGATCACCGGCGGCGCGAGCTTGGCGCCGTGAGCCGACGCCGCCCCGGCCGGCGCCGAAGAGACGAGCAGAACGGTTATTGCGGCGAGTGCGGGCAGTGCGAAAAGCCTGATGGGCATGATCACTCCAGTTGTCGATGGCGAGTCAACCTAGCGGACGCCTCCGGTACCCCGGTACCTTCCAGCGGGATGAGCACTTCTCAAGGCAAGCATCGCGTGGTCGTGATCGGCGGAGGCTTCGGCGGCCTCCAGGCCGTCCAGAAGCTTCGCCGCGGACCAGTAGACGTGACGCTGATAGACCGGCGCAACTTCCATCTCTTCCAGCCCTTGACCTATCAGGTCGCGACGGGTGCGCTCAATACGGGCGAGATCGCCTATCCACTTCGCGCGATCTTCAAGCGCCACAGCAACGTCCGCGTGATGCTGGCTGAGGTGTCGGACTTCGACCTCGACGCCCGCGAGGTCCACCTGCGGTCGGTCGGCGAGATTGCGGCACCGCCGTCGGTCCCCTATGACACGCTGATCGTGGCCGGTGGTTCGGCGTACTCATACTTCGGTCACGACGAATGGAGGGAGTACGCGGCCGAGGTCAAGTCGCTCGAGAGCGCGCTGGCGGTGCGCGGCCAGATTCTCAGCGCATTCGAAGCCGCGGAGATGGAGCCCGACCCAGATCGGCGTATGGCGTGGTTGACGTTTGCGATCGTCGGGGCCGGACCGACGGGGGTGGAGATGGCCGGTCAGATAGGTGAGCTAGCGCGCGACACGCTGCGCCTGGACTTCGATGCCGTCGACCCGCGCAACGGCCGCATCCTGTTGATCGAGGCGCTCGATCGGGTACTCACGAGCTTCCCGCCCTCGTTGTCGAAGCGGGCGCAACGATCGCTCGAGCGGCTCGGGGTCACGCCGATGCTCGGATCGACCGTCGTCGGGATCGACGCCGAGTCCGTGACCGTCTCCGACAGCGCCGGTCACACCCAGCGGATCCCGACGCGCACGGTCATCTGGGCCGCTGGGGTGACGGCGTCGAAGCTCGGCGCGAGGCTGGGCGAGCTGACCGGGGCCGAGCTCGACCGCGCCGGGCGGATAGAGGTGCGAGCCGACCTCACCCTGCCGGGGCATCCCGAGGTGTTTGCGCTCGGCGACATGGTCCGGGTCCGTGGCGCCGACGGCTCGGTCGTCGTGTACCCCGGGGTGGCGCCGTCGGCCATGCAACAGGGCCGGTACGTCGCCGGGGTCGTGCGCGACCGGCTCGAGTCTCGGGACACTCCGCCGTTCCACTACCACGACAAGGGCAACCTGGCGACGATCGGACGGGGCGCTGCCGTGGCCGACATCGGGCCGTTGCATCTCAGCGGCCTGATCGCGTGGCTCACATGGGTGGTCGTTCACCTCTGGTACCTGGTCGGGTTCGAGAACCGCCTGCTCGTGTTCACGCGCTGGTGCTTCAGCTTCGTCACGCACGGCCGCGGCGCCCGTCTGATCACCGGGCCGCCCGCGGGACAGACCAGCGACAAGGTCTGAGCGCCTCCGGAGGCTGCCGCCACACGCCCGGCACCGCGCGACGTGCCGGACCGCCTCATAACTCCAGTCGGCCTCGCACATCGTGCACCGATAGACGATCGCCGGTTCGGCCGCAATCGATCGCGTCGTCACGAGCCCGATTCTCGGAGGTGAACACCGGCCGCGCTAGACGGGAGAACCCGGGGAGGTATACGGAATCTCCCGGAGGCCCGGGGCGCGGGCGCGATAGAAATCGATAGATGGCAAGGATCGTCACAGTCGGTCAGACGTACGCGCTGGTGGCCGACCTGCCGCTCCGGATCGACTCCTACTCGATCGCGCCCCTGAGCGCCCCGATGGGGCCAGACCGCGTCCGGCGCACCACGCTCATCCGCCTGGCCGGCGCCGGCGAAGAAGGCGTAGGCGAGGACGCGACGCCGATTGAGGAGGACCAGATCGTCTTCCAGGAAGCCGCCCCGACCCTCCCCGTTGCCGGCGATCACACGGTCGACTCGTTCTCCTCGCACCTGGCGACGCTCGACCTCTATCCGAAGCCGCCCGCACACGACCGGCTCCGGTCGTTTCGCCGCTGGGCGTTCGAGAGCGCGGCGCTCGATCTGGCCCTGCGCCAGGCCGCGCGCTCGCTGGCTGATGTCGTCGGACGACAGTCGCGGCCGGTGACGTTCGTGAACTCGATGCATCTGCCCGATCCGCCGACCTTCGATCCGATCCGCGAGCGGCTCGAACTGTTCCCGGCGCTGCGCTTCAAGCTCGACCCGACGACCGAGTGGGACGAGCGCCTGATCGCGGAGATCGCGGCGACCGGTGCCGTGGACACGGCCGACCTCAAGTCCCAGTATCCCCCGCCCTTCGGCCAGCCCGCCGATCCGCGACTGTATGACGCGGTCGTGCGCGCGTTCCCGGACGCCTGGATCGAGGACCCGGCGTTCACGCCCGAGACTCGCCCCGTGCTCGAGCCACACATGGCCCGCGTGACGTGGGACGCGACTCTGCGGTCGATCGCGGACATCGAGGGGCTCGAGGTCCGCCCGCGCGCGATCAACGTCAAGCCCGCCCGCTTCGGCACCTTGCGGACGCTGTTCGCCGTCTATGACCACTGCGCCGCCAACGACATCGCTATCTATGGCGGCGGCTTTGGCGAGCTCGGGGCGGGGCGCCACCACATCCAGTACCTGGCGTCTCTGTTCCACCCCGACACCCCGAACGACGTCGCGCCGTCCGGCTACAACGCGCAGAAGCTCGACCTCTCGCTACCCACGAGCCCGCTGACCGAGGTCCCGGCCGCTACCGGGTTCCGCTGGGCTTGAGCGCGGCGGCTCGCTCGCGGCGACCTGGTCTACCGGCAAGGTGAACCAGTGCCGGGTCACGCACACAATCTTGACGTGCTCGACCGGACCGGGTGCACCGCCCAACACGAAACGGTCGGTGATCTCGGCGGGTAGGCCGCACTGTGGGCACTCCATCAGCGGCTCGGTCGGAATACGGATCTCGTTGCTGCTCATCGTGTCTGCCCCCTGTCGTGTCTTCCCTTAAGAGGTGGTTCGTCTTGGTCGTGATACGAACACCCGGGCGCTTCGGTTCGTGAGATCGCGATAACTTGGGCACGCGCCGGAGATGAACTACGAGCGAGAGCTCACCGCGCTGTACACCGCGTTCAACGCCCGCGACATCGACACCGTCCTGGTGGCGATGACCGATGATGTCGAGTGGCCGAACGCCTGGGAGGGCGGACGGTTGCGTGGCCAGGAAGCCATCCGGGACTACTGGACTCGCCAGTGGGCAGAGATCGACCCGAGCGTCGAGCCGGTGTCGTTCACGAGGCGACCCGACGGGCGTATCGCCGTCGAGGTTCAGCAGGTCGTCCGCGCCCTCGACGGAGCCCTAATCAGCGAGGCGCGCGTCGTGCACGTCTACACGTTGCGCGGGGGACTCGTGTCCGGGATGGATGTCGAATGAGCCCGGTGGCCGCAGATCACGCAGGCGCCGGCTCGAGTAGGACCACCGGGATCACCCGGTCGCCGGCGCGCCCCTGATAGGTCGCGTAGCCGGTGTAGTTGTCGTTGACGAGCTCCCACAGCTTCGCGCGCTCGTCGCCCTCGGCCACGTGCGGACGGACGGCGGTGCGGCGACCGCCTAACTCGACCGCGACGGCATCCGGATGTGCGCGCAGGTTGTGGTACCAGGAGGGGTTATGGGCGGCGCCGGCTTTCGACGCGACGACGACGAAGCCGTTGCCGTGAGGCGTGTACAGCAGCGGGGCCGTCCGCGGCTGCCCGGATCGGGCCCCAAGCGTGTGAAGGAGGAGGATCGGCTGACCCATCGCGGCCTTCACGCGCCCACCGGTCAGCGGGATCAACCGCCGGTCGATCGCCGGGAACACGTTCACGAATAGCCACCCGCCGAAGCGCGTTGCCGCGACCGCCTGGAGGGCCTTATCGAGGCGCGTCTTGTCGCGCTGAGGGCGATAGCCGGCGATTCGCGGACGCTATCAGCGCCCGATCTCACACGCTCGATGCGCGGGCCGTTTCAGTCATACACCCGCGCACAGGAGGAATCGAACGATGACAACGACAATCGACGTGGCCACCGAGATCCGCGCCCGGGTCGATCGGCTCGAGTGGGGCCGCTTGCAAATCGATCTCGACGACAAGGGACACGCGGTCACCGTCCCCGTCCTCTCCGAGGACGAGTGTGACGAGCTGTCAGACCTGTTCGACGGCGGCCGCTTCCGCTCGACGGTCGACATGGCCCGTTACCGGTTCGGCGACGGTAGATACCGCTATTTCGACCATCCGCTGCCGGACACGATCGCGGCGCTGCGGGGGTCGTTCTACCGGCATCTGGCGCCGATCGCGAACCGCTGGGCCGAACTGCTGCGCGGCGACACCCCGACATTCCCGCTCGAGCACGACGAGCTGCTCCGCCGCTGCCACGCCGCCGGCCAGACCCGGCCGACGCCGCTGATCCTCCGTTACGGGCCCGGAGACTGGAACGCACTTCACCAGGACCTCTACGGCGACGTGTTCTTTCCGTTCCAGGTGCTGACGATCCTCTCGCGCAAGGGCGAGGACTTCGAGGGCGGCCAGTTCGTCCTGCTCGAGCAGCGCCCCCGCGCTCAGAGCCGGGCGCACGTACTCGAGCCGGCCCAGGGAGCGTTCGTGATCTTCCCGACCTCGACGCGCCCGAATCGAGGCAAGAACGGCTACCACCGCGTGGGCATGCGACACGGGGTGTCGACCGTGACCAGCGGGCAGCGCACGGCGCTCGGGGTCATCTTCCACGACGCTACCTAGCCCCCGGAACGCTGCTGGACCAGTGGCGCGGCGCTCCAGCGCCTGCCGCCTGCGCCGTGATCAGCATGTGCCAGCCATCCCCGGCCGGGTCCTTGAACACGAACGGATCCCGCCACGTCCGGCCGGCGCACCAACGTGGGTCGGGTTCTATCAGCGGCCGATCTCCGACCCGCCCCAGCTGAACAGATCGTCCGACTCGGCCATCCCGATGCGCTGATCGCGCACGCCGAGCGCTCGCGACGACGAGAGCGCGCTGCAGAACAACCGCCACACGCCGTCGTCGCCGCGCGCCACCGACCCGGTCCACAGCGCCAGGTCGTCCCATCGCCCGGCTACCGGCGCGAGCGCGTCGGCGCAGATCTCCCAATCCACCAGATCATCAGACGTGGCCTGGCCGATCCGCGCGGCGGTATGCCGAAGCTCCGGATCCCCGAGCGCGCGCGGAGCGCGGAGGAAGAACAGGTGGTAGCGCTCGCCGTCGTCGGCGACCCAGCTGTCCCACACCCAATCGTCGGGCAGCCACAGCATCGGCGAAATCGTCTCAGTTGAGGCACACTCCGAACGTGGGCAAAGCGGAGTTGCTGATCGGCGGGATCCTCGTGGCGATCGCCGGACTGGGCGCGCTCGCTCGCCGGCTGTCGATCCCCTATCCGATCGTGCTTGTGATCGGGGGCGCGCTGTTCGGCTTCATCCCCGGCCTGCCGGCGGTCAAGCTCGACCCGAACGTGGTGCTGGTCGTGTTCCTGCCGGTCCTGGTCTACAGCGCGGCGTTCTTTGCGAACCTCGGCGACATTCGCCAGAACCTGCGCGGGATCACGCTGGTGTCGGTGGGTCTGGTGCTCGTGACGATGACGACCGTGGCGATCGTCGCCCATGCGCTCGTCGGACTCCCATGGGCGGCCGCGTTCGCGCTCGGCGCGGTGATCTCGCCGACGGATCCGCTCGCGGCCGGCTTGATCATGCGCAGTCAGAACGTCCCGAGGCGGCTAGTGAGCGCGGCCGAGGGCGAGGGTCTGTTCAACGACGCCACCGCGCTCGTCGCCTTTCGCGTCGCGGTCGGCGCGGTCGTCGCGGGGTCGTTCTCGCTCGGGCAAGCGACGCTCGCACTCATTGCCGACGCCGCGGGCGGGGTCGTGATCGGGCTCGCCGTCGGCTGGCTCATCGCCGAGATCCGCAAGCGCACTCCCGACCCGCAGATCAGCGTCACGCTCTCGCTCGTGAGCGGCTACGCCGCATTCGTGCCGGCGAGCGCGCTCGGCGCGTCAGGCGTGCTCGCGGCCGTGACCTGCGGCATCTACATGGGGATCCGCGGCCCGAGCATCATCCCCGCCCGCGTTCGGCTCCAGGGCTTCTTCACGTGGGACATCGTCGACTTCATCATCAACTCGGCGTTGTTCGTGCTGGTCGGACTCCAGTTGCGCACGATCGTCGAATCCCTGTCCGGCTATTCGATGCGTACGTTGCTCGGCTGGGGACTCGCGATCGCCGGCGTCACCGTGATCACCCGCATCGTCTGGTTCTTCACCGTGCCGTACCTCGTCCGCGCGCTCGACCGCCGCCCCAGCCAGCGCGACCGCCGGATCCCCGCGCGCAACCGGTTCCTGCTCGGCTGGATCGGGATGCGCGGCGCGGTGTCGCTCGCGGCCGCGCTCTCGCTGCCCCTGACGACGAACAGTGGAGCGCCGTTCCCGGACCGCGACCTGATCCAGTTCCTGACATTCGCCGTGATCTTCGTGACGCTCGTCGTCCAGGGGCTGTCGCTCCCGACGCTGATCCGGCGGCTGCACATCAGCGACGACGGCGCCGCCGAGACCGAGGAGCTCAAGGCACGCCTCGGCGCGACCAAGGCGGCGCTCGCGCAGATCGAGGAGCTCTCGCATGAGGACTGGACGCGCGACGACACGATCGACCGGATGCGCGCGGCCTACGAGTACCGCAAGCGCCGGCTCGCCGCGCGCGCTGGCAAGATCGAGGACGACGGCTACGAGGATCGCTCGATGCAGTACCAGCAGGCCGTGCAGATCGTGCTCGGGGCCCAGCGCGATGCCCTCGTCGAGCTTCGTCGCGAAGGCACGATCTCGAACGAGACCATGAACCGGATCATCCAGGAGCTCGACCTCGAGGAGTCCCGCCTCGAGATCTAGCGCCGCGCGGCGGAGCGGCGCTAGTCCCGGATGATCAGCACGCGGGCCTGTCCGCCCGGCCGGAGCCCGAGCTTCACGATCGCGTCGCCGACCGGGACCGCGTCGACCCACACGCTCTCGTCGTCGTTCAGCTGACCGAGCGCGGCCACCTGCTGCATCGAGCGCGCGAGGCTCACGATCTCCTCGGGGCTGCCCACCAGCTGCTCGACACCGCGGTCGGTCCCGAACGTCACCGACACTCCCTCGTCGGTCTGGTGGGCGGAAAGCAATTCCAGACTCATGGATCCCTCCAGTCTATGTACGAGAGGAACGCGATCCGCCGCCTGACGCTTCCGCCGCCCGCGCCAGGGCCGCGGCCCGCGACCCTACGCGGCGGCCCCGTACTCGACGGGGCGGCTCGCGTCGGCGCCCCATTCGTTGAACGAGCCGTCGTACACGCCCTCGCAGTGGACGCCGATCCGTTCCAGCGCGAGCATCGCGACCGTCGCCGAGACGCCGCTGCCGCACGTCGCGATCAGCTCGCGCGGCGGCCGGTCGGGATCGATACCCGCGTCACGGGCGAGCCTGGCGACGGCCGCCGGCGCGGCCCACAGCCCCGTCGCGCCGTCGACGAGCTCCTGGTAGGGAAGGCATCGCGCGCCCGGAATGTGTCCGGTGTTCGCCGCGCCTTGCTCGCCGAGGAACAGGTGTCGCGGCCTCGCGTCGACGAGCATCGCGCCGCGCTCGCGCGCCTCGACCACGTCGGCGAGCGTTCGCCGGAGCAGCGGACGCGGGCGCGGAGTGAACGTCGCATGCGGTCCTTCGACGACCGCGTCGGTAACCGGGTGCCCCTGTTCCTTCCATGTCAGCCATCCGCCGTCGAGCACGCGGCTCTCGGCGCCGTAGTAGCGGAACGCCCACGCCACCCGGGCGGCGAAGATCCCGTAGTAGTCGTCATATGTCACGACCACACCGCCGTCACCGATGCCGAGCTCGCCCGCTCGTGCAGCGAACTCGGCGACGCTTGCGACCTGCACGGGCACGGGATCGCTCACGTCGATGAAGTCGTGCTCCCAGTCGACGAACGCCGCGCCGGGAATATGTCCGGCCGTGTATTCGGCCAGCTTCGCGTGCGGCAGCGCCGAGCTCGGGTGACGTCCCCGAACGTCGAGCACGCGGACGCGCGGATCATCGAGATGTCGCTCGAGCCAATCAGCATCGACAAGCGGCCCCGCAGGAATGTCCAGCATTGAGATCACGTCCCCTTTCGCGCGCCCCGCCCGCCGATCGGGGTGGGCGGCGCTACGCCTCTTCGGCCATCGCGATCAGGTCCTCCCGGGTGACCTTGCCGACCAGCTCCGGGTGATCGGAGCGCATGTGCGCCTCGATCTCCGTGACTGCCTCCTGGACGGTTTGTCCCCGCCCGAGAAATCCGCATTGGCACCGGATGACCTTCGCCATGGCTTGTCTCCTTCGATTACGGGCGCGAGACTAAATCCGCCTGTTTGCACGATCCTTCGATTCTCCTTGCACCGACCTTGACCGACAAGCGACCGACCCGTATCCAGCTTTGCGGCCGGCTCGCGGTCGAGCTCGAAGGCCGCGATCTAACGGCCAAGGTCCCCGGCGGCCAGGCGCGCGTGCTGTTCACCTACCTGACGGTGCAACGGGCCCTCCCGTCGCGGCGCGAGCAGATGATCGAAGCACTGTGGCCGTGGCGGACGCCAGACGGCGCCGACGCGTCGCTGAGCGCGCTGCTGTCCCGCCTCCGGGGCGTGCTCGGAACCGACGTCCTGGTCGGTCGAAGCGAGATCGCGCTCAACCTCCCCGACCACGCGTGGATCGACCTCGAAGCGGCCGACGAGGCGATCCACCGCGCCGAGGCCGCGGTCGCGCAGGGAGAGTGGGCGCGCGGCTGGGGACCGTCGCTGGTCGCGCTGTTCACCGCGCGTCGCGGCTTCCTCCCCGGCGAGGATCTCCCCTGGGCCGAGGAGTACCGGCGGCGGCTCGAGGAGATCCGGATCGCCGCGCTCGAGTGCTACGCCGCGGTTGCGCTCGGCGTGGGAGGCAGCGAGCTCGCTCCCGGGGAGCGCGCGGCGCGCGAGCTCGTCGCGGCCGCGCCCTACCGCGAACGGGCGCATGCCCTGCTGATGCAGTTGCTGGCGGCACGCGGCAACGGCGCCGAAGCCCTGCGCGTGTACGAGACGCTCCGCGAACGGCTTCGCGATGACCTCGGCGCCTCCCCGACCCCCGAGTTGCGCGAGTTGCAGGCCGAGCTGCTCCGTCGCTGACCCCGCACCTGGCGCTCGTTCTCGAATAGCCTTGCGCCGGCGCATCGACGAGCAAGCAAAGGAGAGGCGATGAGCGAGGAACGGGTGAAGTTCGTGTTGGACGAGCCGGCGATCCCGACGCACTGGGTGAACCTGATGGCGGACCTGCCCGGAGAGGCGCCCCCGCCTCTCCACCCCGGTACGAAGCAGCCGGCCGGCCCGGACGACCTCACGCCGATCTTCCCGATGGCGCTGATCCTCCAGGAGGTCTCGGCCGAGCCCGAGATCGAGATCCCCGAGCCCGTGCGCGAGGCCTACAAGCTGTGGCGGCCGACGCCCCTCTACCGCGCGCGCCGGCTCGAGCGTGAGCTCGATACGCCCGCGCACATCTACTACAAGTACGAGGGCGGCTCGCCGCCCGGTTCGCACAAGCCGAACACCGCGGTCGCCCAGGCGTACGAGAACGCCCAGGCCGGGATCAAGAAGCTCACGACCGAGACCGGCGCGGGCCAGTGGGGGTCGGCGC
>Ga0335073_10001659_pt1 | contig 29902 bp, 33 predicted proteins | sample Lox_Sample_22_FD_207093 | JGI IMG/M metagenome (GOLD analysis project Ga0335073, IMG submission 207093) | Soil microbial communities from Loxahatchee National Wildlife Refuge, Florida, United States - Lox_Sample_2.2 | ecosystem: Environmental > Terrestrial > Soil > Wetlands | place: USA... | reverse complement strand
CCGGGATACGACTCCGTTCCCGGCCACAGAAAACTCGCCGGTCTGGGCCTGCCCGCTATTTGTGACGGTGAGGCGATAATGCCCCGGCGGGACCGCCGCGTAGAACAGCGGCCCGTCGGACACCGTATCGAGCACGGTCCGTCCGCTGGAATCGGCCAGCTTGACGTTCACGCCCGACAAATACTGCCGGCCCGGCAATACCGCGAAAGTCAAGCGGACGTCGTATTTGCCCGCCACGTCCCTCAGGGCTTCGCGGTCGTCGAGGCTGCTTCCGCCACTGACGAACTGGATATCGCCTTGCCGCCCAGGCTGCAGCGGGGGCGCCGCATCGGGCGCCTGCTGCGCCGCAGCGCCCCACGAGAACAAGGATAAGGCCAGGACCATTACCGGTGCCGCTCTCATAGCTTTGCCTCCGTCATTGCGTTTCGGCATGGACGGTACGCGAGACTTATACGTGCGGAATGGCACCTTAATAAGGCATCGTTGTGGTGCCTTTATGGCATCCGCCTCATCCCGCAAATTTCAGTCGGTGGGTACAAAGCGCAACCGGTCGGCGCTAGAGTGCGTGCTCTCGATCCGGTACCCGAGGCGGTCCGGATCCAGTACCCGAGGGGCTCTCATGGCGACCGAGATCGTAGTGCCGACGGTTGGCGAATCGGTGACCGAGGTGACGGTGGCGCGCTGGCTCAAGAAGGTCGGCGACGCCGTGGCGCTCGATGATCCGCTCGTCGAGCTCGAGACCGACAAGGCAACCCAGGAGCTTGCCGCGCAAGCATCCGGCACGCTGACCGAGATTGCCGCGCCCGAAGGAGCGACGATCAAGGTCGGCGGCCTTTTGGGGAAAATCGGCGATGGGGCAGGTGCGCCGCCGCCCGCGACCGCCGCCAAGCCTGCGCCCGCAGCGGCGCCCACACCGGCGCCGCCGGCGCCGGCGCGCGAAAAGCCGGCCGCCCCCGACCTGCTCGCCCGTTCCGGACCGGCGGTGAGAAAGCTCGTTGCCGAGACCGGGGTCGACGCCGCGTCGATCCAGCCGACCGGCAAGGGCGGACGCCTCACCAAGGCGGATGTGATGGCGGCGCGGCCCGCGCCGGCGCCTGCATCGGCGCCCGAGCCCGCGGCACGCCCGACCCCACCGCCCGCAGCGCCGCGCGAGACCGAGGCCGGCGAGACGCGCGTGCGGATGACCCGGCTCCGCAAGCGTATCGCCGAGCGCCTCAAAGAGGCGCAGAACACCGCCGCTATGCTCACCACCTTCAACGAGGCGGACATGAGCGCGGTGATGGCGCTGCGCGAGCGCTATCGCGACAGCTTCGAGAAGAAGCACGGCGTGCGGCTGGGCTTCATGTCCTTCTTCATCAAGGCGAGCATCGTCGCGCTGAAGGAAATTCCGGCGGCCAACGCCGAGATCGACGGCGACGATATCCTCTACAAGAATTTCTACGATATCGGCGTGGCCGTCGGTGCCGAGCAGGGGCTCGTCGTGCCGGTCGTGCGCGGCGCCGACCGGATGAGCTTTGCCGATCTCGAGAAGAAGGTGGCCGAGCTTGGCCGACGCGCGCGCGACGGCAAGCTTTCGGTCGAGGAGCTGTCCGGCGGCACCTTCACGATCACCAATGGCGGCGTGTTCGGCTCGCTCTTGTCGACGCCGATCCTCAACCCGCCCCAGGCGGCGATCCTGGGCATGCACAAGATCGAGCGCCGGCCCGTCGCGGTCGGCGACAAGGTCGAGATCCGGTCGATGATGTATCTTGCCCTGTCCTACGACCACCGGCTCATCGATGGGCGCGAGGCGGTGACGTTCCTCGTCCGCATCAAGGAATGTATCGAAGAGCCCGAACGCCTCCTGTTCGAGATGTGACATGGCCGACAGCTACGACGTCATCGTGATCGGCTCGGGACCCGGCGGCTATGTCGCGGCGATCCGCGCGGCGCAGCTCGGGATGAGCGTCGCCTGTGTCGAGAAGCGGCCGACGCTCGGCGGCACTTGCCTCAATATCGGCTGCATCCCGTCGAAGGCGCTGCTGCAATCATCGGAGAGATATGTCGAGACGCAGCACGCCCTCTCGGTCCATGGAATAACCGTGGGCGATGTCGGGCTCGATCTTGCCAAGATGATGGCGCGCAAGGACAAGGTCGTGACCGAGAACACGCGCGGCGTCGAGTTCCTGTTCCGCAAGAACAAGGTGGACCGGATCGCCGGCGCGGCGACGCTCGTGGCGCCGGGCAAGATCGCGGTCGCGGGACGCACGGTGACGGCGGCGCGTGCGATCATTCTCGCCACGGGCTCGGACAGCATCGCGCTGCCGGGGATCGAGATCGACGAGAAGACCATCCTCTCTTCGACCGGCGCGCTTGCGTTGCCTTCGGTGCCGGCGCGGCTCGTCGTCGTGGGCGGGGGCTATATCGGGCTGGAGCTCGGCTCGGTGTGGAAGCGGCTCGGCTCGGATGTGACGGTGGTGGAATTCCTGGACCGGATCACGCCGGGCATGGACGCCGAGATAAGCAAGGCGCTCCAGCGCGTCCTCACCAAGCAGGGCATCGAGTTCCGGCTCGGGATGAAGGTGCTGGAGGCCAGGCACGGCGCGAACGGCACCGTGGTCGCCATCGAGCGCGCGGCCGGCGGCGCGCGCGAGGAGATCGTCGCCGACGCCGTGCTCGTCTCGATCGGCCGGCGCCCTTACACCGACGGGCTTGGCCTCGAGACGGTGGGCATCGCGCGCGACAATCGCGGCCGCATCATGATCGACAAGCATTACGCGACCAACGTGCCCGGCATCTATGCGATCGGCGATGTGATCGCGGGCCCGATGCTGGCGCACAAGGCATCCGATGAAGGCGCCGCGGTTGCCGAGATCATCGCCGGCGAGAAGCCCGAGCTCGACTATGACGCGATCCCGGCCGTCATCTATACCGCGCCCGAAGTCGCCTCGGTCGGCAAGACCGAAGAGGAATTGAAGGAGGCCGGCATCGCCTACAGGGTCGGCAAGTTCCCGTTCACGGCGAATCCCCGGGCCCGCGCCAACGCCGACACCGAGGGCTTCGTCAAAGTGCTGGCGGCGGCGAGCGACGACCGCGTGCTGGGGGTCCATATCATTGGCCCCGACGCCGGGACCATCATCGCCGAGGCGGCGCTTGCGATGGAGTTCGGCGCCAGCGCCGAGGATATCGCCCGCACCTGCCACGCCCACCCGACTCTGAATGAGGCGCTGAAAGAAGCCGCGCTTGCGGCCGACGGGCGCGCCATCCACATCTGAGCCTGCGTCGGCACGGGCCGGCGTTCATCCCTTCGCGCGGGGATGCGCGGCGTCATAGACTTTGATGAGCCGCGCGGCATCGACCGCGGTGTAGCGCTGGGTCGTGGCGAGACTGGCATGGCCCAACAGCTCTTGAATGGCGCGCAGATCGGCGCCGCCCGCAAGCAGGTGGGTCGCAAAACTGTGGCGCAGCGCGTGGGGGCTCGCCCCGTCGGGGAGGCCGAGATAGGCCCTTATCTTCGCCACTTGTCCCTGCACCAGGCGCGGATGAAGCGGTCCGCCGCGGGCGCCCACGAAAAGCGGCCCGTCGGCCGCAAGCTTGTGCGGGCAGTCGGCAAGATATTCCTTCACTGCGGCGGCGACCGCGGGAAGCACCGGCACCATGCGCGCCTTGCCGCCCTTGCCGATGATGGTCAGCGTCCCTTCCGCGTCGGGCGCCTCGCGCCGCATCAGGCTCAACGCCTCGCCAAGCCGCAACCCGCAGCCGTAAAGCAAGGTCAGCAGCGCCGCGTCGCGCTTGCCCTGCCAGCTCGTGGTGGCGAGATCCGCGGCCAGATCGAGCGACGCGGCGGCATCCTCGACGGCGAGCGCCCGCGGGACCGGGCTTGCGCGCTTCGGCGTGCGCACCGAATGGAGGGCCGCGTTCTTGACGAAGCCGCGCCGGTCGAGAAAGCGGAAGAACCCGCGCACCACCGACATGAAGCGCGCCGCCGAGGCGGGCGCGAGCCCGTCGTTGGCACGGCTCGCGAGCGCCGCCCGGAAATCCGCGGGCGCGAGGCCGCCGAGCGACGCAACATCCGGCGGCCGACCGAGATGCATCATCAGAAAATCGAGAAACGCCGCAAGATCGCGGCCATAGGCCGCGCGCGTGTGCGCCGACGCGCGCCGCTCCTCGCCGAGCCAGGCATCCCACGCCTCGATCGCGCGCGCGAGATCGGGCGCGGCGGCAAACCGCTCAAGCGGCAACGGTGTCGGCAGGCGCGGGAACGGCCTTACGCCGGCAGGTCGAGCCATGCGGCGATGGTGATCCCAAGCGTGCGCGCAAGGAAGCCCAGAAGCTCGGTGCCTTGCCCGGTATGGAATTTCCCCGGACGCCGGTTGCCGATGCACAAAAGCCCCGGCGGCGCGGCGGCGCTGACCGAGAGGCGCACGATGGCCGCCGAGCGCACCAGGCCCGCGCCGCTGCCGAACAGCTTGGGATCCCCCGCAACCTCGTCGAGGAGCGCCACTTCATGGTCGAGCCCGAGGATTCGGTCGACGGTGCCCGCTTCCAGGATCTGCACGCCTTGATGCGACAGGCGCCGCCGCTCCTTGCCGATCTGCTCGACGCCGATGGTGATGACGTCGGCATCGAGCAACACCGCCAGATCCGTCGTCACGATCTGAATCAATTGCTCGAAGCTATGCGCGGCAAGAAGCGCCAGCACCGCATTGTGGATGCGGCTCTGACTCGCGAGATTGGCGCGCGTCGTCGCGATCAGGCTACGCTGCTGCGCTTTGAGGCGTCCGATCTCGGCGCGTTGCCGCTCCAGCATGAAATGCTGCATGTCGACGACCTTGTCGCCGCGGCGCAGCGCCGGCGGGGTCAGCACCTCGAAGAGCTCCGAATGCTCGACGAGAAAGTTCGGATGCTGGCGCAGATAGGCCGCCACGTCGCCCGCGCCCGGCGCCGAAAGCGCGGGCTGCAACAGCGGCTTGTCCTTGGGGCGATCCATGAGGTCGCGCTCCGATCCCTACTCGGCCGCCGCCCGACGCGCGCCAAGGATGGACTGGCCCGTCTTGGCCCAATCGGCAAGGAAGGCGGCCAATCCCTTCTCGGTCAGCGGATGCGCGAACATCTGGCGCAGCACGCCCGGCGGCACGGTGCCGACATGGGCGCCGAGCTTCGCCGCCTCCACGACGTGGATGGGATGACGGATCGACGCCACCAGCACCTCGGTCTTGAAGGCCGGATAGTTGCGATAGACGGCGACGATGTCGCGGATGAGCTCCATGCCCGGCGTGCCCACGTCATCGAGCCTGCCGACAAAGGGCGACACGAATGTCGCCCCCGCCTTCGCCGCCAGAATCGCCTGCGCGGTCGAGAAGCACAAGGTGACGTTTACCATCGTGCCTTCGCCCGCGAGCGTGCGGCAGGCTTTGAGGCCTTCGGGGGTCAGCGGCACCTTGACCGTCACGTTCTTGGCGATGGCGGTGAGGATGCGCGCCTCGGCAAGCATGGCGGGCGCATCGAGCGCCGTCACCTCGGCGCTCACCGGGCCCGGCACCACCGCGCAGATCTCCGCCACCACGTCGAGGAAATTGCGGCCGGTCTTCGCGACGAGCGAGGGGTTCGTCGTGACGCCATCGACAAGGCCGGTCGCGGCAAGATCGCGGATCTCTGCGATGTCGGCAGTGTCGATGAAGAACTTCATGCGCTATGTCCCTTGGCCCCCGCGCCGCGGCTCCGCGTTTTCTGGTGCGATCCTGTCTTTCGATTTAGGAGTGTAGCCCATGCCCGATCGCCACGCCAGATGCGCTGCCGCCTCGGCGCGCGTTGGCGTGCTGTTGCCGCTCCCGCTAGCGAGCGCCTATGATTACGCGACCGATGACGACGCGGCCTTTGCGCCCGGCGATTTCGTCCGCGTTCCGCTGGGCACGCGCACGATCGATGGCGTCGTGTGGAACGCCGGAAGCGGCGATGTCGCGTCGGAAAAACTGAAATCCGTGCTTCATCGCCTGCCGGCGCCGCCGTTGAAGGAAGAGTTGCGCCGGCTCATCGATTGGGTGGCGCAATACACGCTGGCACCGCCAGGCGCGGTGCTGCGCATGGCGATGAGCGTGCCGGCGGCGCTCGAGCCGCCGCGAGGCATCGCGGCGCTGACGCTTGGCGAAGCCGGCCGCGCCGCCCTTGCCACAAGCGGCGACTCGTTGAGCGCGGCGCGGCGGCGCGTGCTTGCCGTGCTGGCCGACGGCGTGCCGCTTCCCCTATCCGAGCTTGCGCGCCAGGCGGCGTGCGGCACCGGCGTTGTGCGCGCACTCGTGGCGGCGGGGATGGTCGAGCCCGTCACGCTGCCGCCGCCCGCGCGGCCCGAACCCGATTGGCGCCATCCGGGCCCCGATCTGTCGCCGGCGCAGCAAGACGCCGCGGCCGATCTTGTCGGCATCGTGCGGAAAGGCGGCTTCGGCGTCACGCTCCTCGACGGCGTCACCGGCTCGGGCAAGACCGAAGTTTATTTCGCGGCGATCGCCGCCGCGCTCGAGCGCGGGCGCCAAGTGCTGGTGCTGTTGCCGGAGATCGCACTGTCGCAGCAATGGCTCACGCGCTTTGCCAAGCGGTTCGGCGCGCCGCCCGTCGAATGGCATTCCGATCTGGGCGAACCGGCGCGGCGCGCGGCCTGGCGCGCCGTCGCCGACGGAAGCGCCACGGTCGTGGTCGGCGCCCGCTCGGCGCTGTTCCTCCCATTCGCCGATCTGGGCCTCATCGTCGTCGACGAGGAACAGGACGCGTCCTTCAAGCAGGAAGACGGCGTCATCTATCATGCCCGCGACATGGGTGTGGTGCGCGCGTCGATCGCCGGCGTGCCGATCATCCTCGTGTCGGCGACGCCGTCGCTCGAGACGGTCGTCAATGTCCGGCAAGGGCGCTATCGCCGCCTGCATCTGCCGGCACGGCACGGCGCCGCGGTGCTGCCGCAGATCGAGGTCATCGACATGCGGCGTCAGCGTCTCGAGCGGCGCCGCTTCCTCGCACCCGATCTGGTCGCGGCGCTCGAGCGCGCGCTTGCGGCCGGCGAGCAGGCGATGCTGTTCCTCAATCGCCGCGGCTATGCGCCCTTGACCTTGTGCCGCGCCTGCGGGCACCGGCTGCAATGCCCGCATTGCACCGCGTGGCTTGTCGAGCATCGCTTCCTGGGCATGCTGCAATGCCATCATTGCGGGCACGCCGAGCGCTTGCCGCCGCTCTGCCCGGCTTGCGGTCAGAGCGGCAGCTTCGCCCCGTGCGGCCCCGGCGTCGAGCGCCTCTCCGAAGAGGTGATCGCGCGATTTCCCGCGGCGCGGCTCGCCATCATGGCAAGCGACACGCTCACCGGGCCGCGCGCGGTGGCGGACTTGATCCAGGCGATCGACGAGCACCGTGTCGATGTGCTGATCGGCACGCAGGTGGCGGCGAAAGGACATCATTTCCCGCTTCTGACCATGGTGGGCGTGGTCGACGCGGATCTGGGCCTGACGGGCGGTGATCTGCGCGCGGCCGAACGCACCTTCCAGCTTCTGCACCAAGTGGCGGGCCGCGCCGGCCGCGCGGAAAAACCCGGAATGGTCTATCTCCAGACCTATATGCCCGAGCATCCCGTGATGCGCGCGCTGGTCAGCGACGAACGCGACCGGTTCCTTGCCGCCGAAGCCGAAACGCGGGAGGAGCAAGGGCTGCCGCCCTTTGGCCGGCTCGCGGCGCTTATCCTGTCGGCGCCCGACGATGAAAGCGCCGATTTCACCGCGCGGGCCTTTTCGCGCGCGGCGCCCCACATGCCGGGCGTCGAGACGCTTGGTCCCGCGCCCGCGCCGCTCGCGATCCTGCGCGCGCGCCACCGGCGCCGCTTCCTCGTCAAAGCAAAGCGCGGCGTCAATCTTCAGGCGGTGCTGCGGGAATGGCTGGCGAAGGTCAAGGTGCCTACCACCGTTCGCGTGCAGGTGGATATCGATCCCTATAGCTTCTTATAGCTTATCCGCACAGATCGTCGGCATCGCGCGGCAGAATTTGCACGAAGAGATGCCCGGTTAGGCCGCACGGTGCGCCGCCCGGGGCGCAACCGCCCTCGGCCTCGATGGTGGTGTCGGCAAACACCGCGCGGATCGCGTCGCCGCCCGCGTACCAGACCCGCGCGCCTTCCGCCTGAAAGCCGTTGCGGCGCGTCGCGCGGCTGTGGCACGCGTCGCTCGGCGGTCCGTAATCGCGATCGAGCGCATCGACGACGGCGCGGAAGACCAGCGGGTTGGCGCCATGACGCTGCCGTTCCAGCATCACGCGCTTCAAACCGTGCGTCGTGATGTCCATCTGAAAATAGACCGCGAACGGGTATCCGCCCAGACTCTGATCCCGCAGCGCGACGGTGACATAGCTGTCGCCGAACTCGATCGGATGAGTGAGACGGATGGCGCGCGGGCCGAACGCGCGGGCAATGGCGTCGGCGCTTTCGCCCCACTGGACCGCGCCGAGAATTGGCGCCAGCTCCGCCGCGCCCGCCTGCGGCATGCTCAGCGCGAGCGCCAACAGCATGCCCGCCCGCATGTCACGGCTCGCGCAGAGAAAAGGCTTCGATGCGGTCGGCCGTGACCTCGGCGCGCTCCTTTCCGGCCTCGAGGATGACCGTTTCGCCGCTCGACTTGATCTTCCCGCTGATGGCGTGCCCGGAGAGCGTGAAAAGGGTGAAGACGGCGTCGGGATGTTCGGAAGCGGCTTGCTTAAGGCTCTCGGCAATGGCATTGACCATGGGGGGGGTTCCTTCGAGATGCGGCCTCGTTTGCGGCACAATTTCGCCAAAATTCACGGCTTGGCAACCAACGATCGATAGAGCTTCGCGGCGCCGGCACCATTTTCCTCGATTGAGCCATGAAACCGACGTTATTCCGGGGCACCGTAGCGTAGCGTGATAACGATGCGAGCCGTGCCGACCTTGCCTCTTGCAGCCGACGTCGACGCCGCACCCCGTGCGCGCCGGACCGGCCGGGTCACCCGCGTGGCGACCGCAGTGGCCATGTTCTCGCTGCTGTCCATGCCCGACCGCCCGGAAGTCGTCATCGGCAGCGAGCTCGCCGCCGGCGCCACGGCGCTCAACGCGCTTCCTCCCGACGCGTCGCGGGAGACGGTCCGGAAAACGCTGGAATCGCTGTTTCCCAACCGCGCCGTCAGTGTCGATCCCGGCAGCTTTCCGGTCGCGGTGGCCGTCACGCTGAAGAACATCGACCGGGCGACCTGCGTTTCCGCCGAGCATTCCGCGCGGCGGATCGAGGGCAAAGTGGTGGTCGAGCTTAAAGGCTATGCCTCGCCTGCCGCGTGCGGCAGCGCCAACGACATGACCTGGCGGCTCATGCTTTAGGCCCGCGCGTCGAGCCACGCGAGAAGCGCCGGCGCGAACGGCGCAATGTTCTTATAGACCTGCATTTCATGTGGCATGGAGCGTAGCGCGGCGGCAAGCGCCGCGGCATGCGGCAGCTCGTCGACTGCATCATCGAGCCGCGTCACATGCGTGCGAATGGTGAAGATGATCGCGCCCGTCACCGGCAGCTTGCGCAAGGTTTGCCGCTCGACCCGGAGCCATAATTCCGCGCCGGGATCGGTGATCGGTCTTTTGCGCGGAACGCACACCGGCTGGAACCGGGCCGGATCGTCGACGATCGACCAGTTGAGCCGCCAGACCAGCCGGTCCGGCTTCATCGTGGCGAATAGGCGGTCGACCGGGGTGCCGAGCCGCTCGTCATATCCCGGCACCGGCGCGTGCACCTCGACAAGCGGCCTACCCAGTTTTTCCCGAAGCCGCCATCGCGCCGGTGCGGCGAGCGTGGCGCCGGCCAACAGATAGGGACCGTCGTGAGGCGTCAGCACGCAAAAATCCTCCTGCACGAACCGGCCGCAAAGATCGAGCGGGTGCAGAAAAGGGCGCGCCACATTCCATTCCTCGCCGGTCGCGAGGTTGCGCAGCATCGCACCGGCGCGCTCGAACAGCTCCGGATGATGATGCGGCAGATGATCGCCCAGAAGCGCCAGCAACTCGGCTGACGGCGCGTCGGCCCCGGCCAGCGCCTCGAAAACGTCGCCGTGCCGCGCCGCGAGAAGCGCGCGTTTTTCGGCGAGATGCGCGGCGAAATCGGCGTCCGGCTCGATCCACGCCGAAGGCTTCAGCGGCATGAGGCCAAGCGCGAGGCGGAAGCGCCCGTCCGCAAACGGCAGATAGGGCGCACCTCGCACCTGGCGTCGGGCCCCGTTACTTCAGTTCGGAAAAGCTTGTCGGTGCGAGGATCGAGTTGGTGATCGAGCCGACGAGCGGCCCGCCTTCCTCGCTCTTGGCGCGCGCCGATATCCATTCGGGATCGGACTGGAACGCCGCGAAGCAGCGATCGCGCTCGGCGTGCGATTCCCAGGCGAGCATATAGATGAAGTCGTGATTTGATTCGCCGATCGTCACGGTCCAATAGCCGACCTGGCGGAAGCCGTGCTTCTTGAAGAGATGGGTCGTGACCGTCTCGAACCGCTTGGCCAGCGGCTGCAGCTTGCCCGGATTGCAGTGATAGACGCGAAGCTCGTAGATCATGGGTGAAGGCCTCCCGCGGATTTGCCGCGGGATGATCGAAGCGCGCCTCCAATGAGTCAAGCTAGGCCCGGGTCAGCGGGCGCAGAAGCGTCGACGACAGCGGATCGAGATAGGATGCCGCGAGATCATAGGCGTTGGCGGCGTGCTCGAACTCGCCACGCCGCTGCAGCCCCGAAATGACATGGTCGCCGATGAGCCAGGCCGGCGCGCCCCTGATCCTGTGCCGCCGCGCTGCGGCCTCGGATTGCTCCAGCGCCTTCAGCGCGGAGCCGTCGGCAAAGGCCGCCCGCACCGCGCCAAGCCGCACGCCGGCGCTGGTCGCGTGGCGGTCGACGATAGCGGGATCGCCGAGATCCTCGCCGAAGGCGAAATGCGCGGCGAAAAGACCGGCATGCAGCCGCTGAAACGCCGACGGCATGTGGCGTCGCGTCCATTCCGCCACCGCCAGCGCGCGCCGCGTGTTGGGCAGCCGCGTCGGCCAGCGAAGCGGCAGACCGGCGGCCCTGATCTCGCGCTCGAGCAGCGCATAGATCGGCCCGTCGCGGTTGCCGACCGGCACGCCTTCGGGCGGCAGGCCGGCATGGATCTGGAACGGGAGATTGACGATTTGGAAGCCGCGCTTCACGAGATAGGCGGAGCGCTCCTGCCCCGCATAGCAGAACGGGCAGAGGAAATCGTACCAGACCCACGCCAGTTTCGCGGGCCGTTGCGGTGCCGCCAGGACATTGCGGGATTCCATGGCAGCAATTTTATCCGCATTAAGCTAACCGAAATGTTACTCGGGGACCGGCCTACCCGGCGTTAGCATTGCCATCGAGGTTCCGTCATGACGACGCAGCATCCTATGGCCGACGACGATGCGATCGAGGCCCGACGGCTTTTCATTCCCGGGCTCGCACGGCTTTACCGCGGCGGCGCGCCCTTCGCCTATGCCTTCATGCGGTTCAGCACCGGCGCGGTGCTGTTCCCGCATGGCGTCGACAAGGTGCTGCACGGCTCGATCACCCGCGCCGCCGCCGGCATCGCTCAGCACGGGCTGCCGCTGCCGCTGTTCCTGGCGGCGGCGACGGTATTCGCGGAGCTCGTGGCGTCGGCCTGCCTGGCGCTTGGCCTTTTCACCCGGCTCGCGGCCCTCATGATCTGGATCGAGATGTCCGTGATCATCCTGATCTATCAGTGGCCCAACGGCTATTTCTGGACCAACAAGGGGATCGAGTTCGCGCTTTTGTGGTGGCTTCTCTGCCTTGCCATCTTCTTCCGCGGCGGCGGACGCTGGTCGCTCGATCACCTCATCGGCCGCGAGTTTTAATCGTCGCCCGACGCGTGCGCCGGTCGCCCGCTGAACCCGCCTTGGTTTGCCCATTCGGTGCGATAAAGCGGGGTAAGCACCACGGCGTTGATGAAGCCCAGCACCAGCGGGATCGCCGCGATCATGAACATCTCTTGCAGCGGCATGTGCGCGGCGATGAGATAGCCCCCGACATAAGGGCCGATCACCGATCCGACCCGGCCCGCGCCAAAGCACGATCCGACGCCCCATGACCGGATATAGGTCGGATACATGTTGGTCTCGGACGCGATGTTGCCGAATTGCAGCCCGAGGAGACAGAAGCCCGCCGCCGCGACCAGCGCGAAGGTCATGCCGACGCTAAGGCCGGAAAGCCCGATGCAGCCGACGATCGGGATCGCGAGCGCGAACAGGATCGGCACCGGGATGAAGCCGTAAATGTCGAGGGGCCGCATGATGATGAGCCCGCCCAGCGTGCCCGCGAGCTGGAACCCGGTGACGGCCAGTCCCGCCCGCTCGGCCGGCACGCCGTTGGTCGCGAGAATGGTCGGCATCCACTGATTGACGAAATAGAAGATCATCAGGTTGATCGCGTTCGAGAGCCAGAACATCGGCGTGATCACGGCCAGCCGGCCCTTGAAGATCGCGCCGTAGGAGAATTTCTGGCGATTATCCTCGCCGCCGATGACGAAGTTGGCGCCGGGATCGAGGCTGAGGCCAGGCTCCATGGTGCCAAGGATGCGCACCAGATCGTGATGCCGTTCCGGCTTCAGCGCGAGATACTTGATCGATTCCGGCAAGGTGAAGAACACCAGGATGCCGGCGAGGATCGGCACGATCCCGCCGATGGTGAAGAGGATGCGCCAGCCGAAATCGGCCATCAGCGCGGCCCCCACCAGCCCGGGGATGGCGCCGCCGAATGTGACGCCCGAGAACATGAGCACGAACAAGGTCGCCCGCGCGCGCTTTGGCGCATACTCGTTCAAGAGCGCCGTGGTGATCGGCAGCACGCCCGAGATGCCAAGGCCGGCGATGAAGCGCAGCCAGATCATCCCGGTCAGCCCGGTCGCGAGCACCGACGCCCAGGTGAAGATGCCAAAATAGATCGAGCCCCAGATGATCGCGCTGCGCCGCCCGTAATGGTCGGCGACCCAGCCAAGAACCAACGGGCCGAGCAGCCCGGCAAAGAGGCCGGCGCTGAACATGCCGCCCAATTGCGCCGGCGGGAAATGCCATTCCTTGATGAGCGCGGGCGCGGCGATCGCCGCGGCGCCGATATCGTATCCGTCGACCATCACCACGATGAAGGCGATGATGATCAGCTTCACATGAAAGGCGCCGATCTTCTGGCGATCGATGATCGGCGCAAGATCGACCGTGCGTACCGCGGCCATGGCGTTTTCCCCGGTTTGTTCGTCGTTGACGGGCGCGGCAATCTACGCCGCGGAACCGCCGCACGCCAGGGGATGCCGCGCTGTTAACGATATTTTCCCAGGCAAACGGGCGTGTGGGCAATGGCCCACCGATCATCCGCCGGGAACGAGGCCCGAGGATTGGTGCCAGGGGATAAGGAGCCGCCGCAGCACGCCGACGGCGAAGTAGAACGTAAAGCCCAGGAGCGTCATCTGGATCATCACCGCGAAGAGCCCATCGGTCTCGAACGCGTTCATTTTGGAGATGAGGAGATAGCCGAGCCCGCTATTCCCGCCGAGATATTCCCCGACGATCGCGCCGATGATGGCCAGCACGATCCCGACCTCCATCCCGGTCAGGATATAAGGCAGCGAGCTTTGCAGCTCGAGCCGCCAGAACACGGCGAAGCGCGACGCATTGAGGCTGGTCATGACGTCGCGATGCCCGCTCTCGACCGATTTGACGCCCAGGACCGTGTTGGTGAGGATCGGGAAAAAGGCCAGCACGGCCGCGACGATCACCTTGCTGGTGATGCCGAACCCGAACCACACGACGAACAGCGGCACGAACGCCACCTTCGGCACCACCTGGATCATGATGATGAAGGGGTTGAGCGTCATCTCGAGCCAGCGGATCCGGCCGATCAGCACGCCGAGCCCGACTCCGATCACGAGTCCCCACGCGAACCCGACCAGGGTTTCATAGACCGTGGTCCCGGCATGGCTCCAGGCGCGCGGCGATTGGAGGAGATCGATCCACGCATCCCACACCGCGACGGGGGTCGGCATGATGAAGGCCGAGATATGCGATTCCGTCACATAGAGGTGCCAGGCGAAAATCAGCACGCCGGCAAGGAGCGGCGTCGAGATCCAGGGCAGGCTCGCCGCGACCGGGCGGCGCTGGAGCGCGGGGGCTGAGATGTCCGTCATGGCGCCTCTTCCTCAGGAGATCGCGATCAAGCGGTGGCGGAGCGTGGTGACGATGCTTTGGAACTCGGGCGAGGCCTGCACGTCGAGCGAGCGCGGCCGTTCGAAATCGACCTCGACGATCGTGTCGATCCGTCCCGGCCGCGGCGACAGCAGGACCACCCGGTCGGCGAGGAACACCGCCTCGCTGATCGAATGGGTCACGAGCACGATCGTCTTGCGCGTCTCGATCCAGATGCGCTGCAGCTCGATATTCATCTGGTCGCGGGTCATCGCGTCGAGCGCGCCGAACGGCTCGTCCATCAGCAGCACCGCCGGGTCATAGCTGAGGGCGCGGGCGATCGCGGCGCGCTGCCGCATCCCGCCCGACAGCTCGCGCGGCCAGCGCCGGTCGAACCCTTCGATGCCGACGAGCTTGATGAGCGCGCGCACGCGCCGTTGCCGCTCCGCCCGCGGCACCGATCGCAGCTCGAGCGGCAGGGTGATGTTGCCCTCGATCGTAAGCCAGGGGAAAAGATTGGCGTCCTGAAACACGATCCCCATGCCGGCAGCGGCCTCGCTTTGCCGCGCGCCACCCGCCCAGAGATCGTGGCCCAGCACCCGCACCTCGCCCTTGGTCGGCTGGATGAGGCCGCCGACGATGCGCAGAAGCGTGGTCTTGCCGCAGCCCGAAGGACCCAGGATCACGACGAACTCGCCGGTCGCGATCGAGAGATCGGTCGGCGCGAGCGCGTGGACCGGCTCGTCGCGGGTCTCGAACCATTTGTCGACGCCCGACAGCGCGATCGCGCCGGCATCCATCGATGCCACGGCTTCCTTGGCTCTCATGGCCCGTATCATGATCCGGCCCGGCCGCGAAGGCCAGTCTTCAGCGAACCGGCAAGCCGCGTCCTATCGCTCGGGGATGAGGCAGAAGCCCTGCGCCTCGATGCCAAGCGCCGGGTTGAACTTGCTGCGGAAATTCTCGAGCGCGATGGCGGCGGTCAGCGCGACGATCTGTGCCTCGGTATAGTGCGCCTTGAGTTGGGCGAAGAGCGCGTCATCGACCTTCTGCCCGGTGATCGTCATGCGCTCGGCATAGTCGAGCGCGACGCGCTCGGCTTCGCTGAAGAGGTTGCTCTCGCGCCAGCTTGCCACGGCCCGAAGTTTTGCTGCCCCGTCCGGTCCTTCCGCCACACGGGCGGCATTGATGTCCATTCAAAAAGGGCAGCCATTGATGGTCGCCGCGCGCAGCGACACGAGCGAGACGAGCGCCGCCGGAATCTCTCCCGACTGCGCGATCGCGGCGCCCAGCGCCTTTGCCGCGCGCAGGATCGGCGGGCAATGCGCCATCACCTTGGTCGGGTTGAAAAGATCGCCGAACCGGTCGCGCTCTTCCTGGAAGAGCGGGGCGAGGATCGGATCATCGCCCGCATCCTCGATCTCGCGCACCCTCGGCATCGCGTCCTCCTTCCCTACGCCTCGATCCCCAACAGCTTCACCGCGGTCCCGCTCAGAATCGCCACGCGATCGGCGTCGGACAGGCCAGGCGTCGCGAGAATGTGGTCGACCGACGTGCTGGTCCAGGGATAGGGATAATCGGTGCCCATCATGATCTGGCTCACGCCGGTCTCGGCGATGAGATGGCGCAGCGCCTCGGGCGTGAAGATCAGGCTGTCGAAATAAAGCTGCCGCAGATATTCCGTCGGCTTCTTCTTCAAGGGCTTCACGCGGTCCGGGAAGGTGACGCCGATCGCGTCGGACCGCGCGGCATAGGACGGCAGATAGCCGCCGCCATGCGCGGAGCAGATCTTCAGCCCCGGATAGCGGTCGAGCGTGCCCTCGAAAATCAGATGCGACAGCGCGATCGTGGTCTCGAGCGGATTGCCGATGGCGTTGTCGAGGCCGCCATTGCCGGTGAGACGCGAGGCGAGCTCGGCCGTGCCTTGCGGATGAAGGAACACAAGCGCGCCCAGCTCTTCGGCCTTGGCCCAGACCGGATTGAACTTCTCGGCCGCCAGCTCCTCGCCATTGACGCTGCCGCCGACCGAGACGCCGCGCAGGCCCAGCTGCTTGACGCCATGGACGAGCTGCTCGACCGCAAGATCGGGATGCTGCAGCGCGACGGTGGCGAAGGCGACAAAGCGCTCCTTGTGCGCGGCGCAGAACTCGGCGAGCTTCTCGTTCTGAATCTTGATGAGCGGCGCCGCGACATCGCGGTCGGCGCCGTACCAGAACGGATTGATGCTGAGCGCTTCGACGTCGATGCCTTGGGCATCCATCGCCGCGATGCGGTCCTCGACCTTGCTGAACAGGAGCTGCGGCGGGCCGGGCCGCGGCGCCGACATCATCGCCATCGCCTCCGGGATCGAGCAATGGGCGTGCACGTCGACCGTCTTGACCCGCTTGCCGTTGACCACGACTTCGCGCCGCCGCGCCGGTGCGGTCGCATGGGCGCTCCCGGATGCTTGCGCCGCGGCCGCCGCGGCCGGCATGGCGCTCATCAGCTCGCATCCGACAAAGGCCAGGTTGGCCGCCGCGCTTGGGACCGCTTGCTGCAAATTCATCTGATCTCCCTCCACCCATCCTCTAAAGCGCCGTTTGCCGGCCAACGCAAGTCGGTCGCCTATTGTCCCTCATGCGGCGGGGCGGGGCCGACATCGACATAGACGCGCTCGCCGGTCGCGGGCTTCACATGGACTTCGACCATGCGGCCCGACGAGGGATCGACAAACCGTTCCGGCGTGGCGACGAAGCCGCCTCCCGGCGCCCGCGCGACCGGGTTCTTGTAGAAGGCGCGCTCGAACAACGCGCCGATGATGAACAGGATCCCGACGACCCCCGGCCCGATCAGAACCGCTGCCGGCGCGCCGCGCGCGACGAGGTAAAGGGCGCCCGCGATCAGCAGGATGCCGGCGGCGCCGAGGATCATGCGCACGATCGACATGGGTCTCAGGCCCGGATCGGCTCGACCACGACCGCCGTGCCATAGGCGACGATCTCGCTCATGGTCTGCCCGATCTCGGACGAATCAAAGCGCATCATCACGACCGCGTTGGCGCCCATCGCGGTCGCGGTCTCGACCATGCGGTCGATCGCCTGACGCCGGGCGTGCTCGACCATCTGCGTATATTCCTTGATCTCGCCGCCGACGATCGAGCGGAAGCCCGCCATGATGTTGCCGCCAAGGCCGCGCGAGCGCACCACGACGCCGAAACATTGTCCCTTGGTCTCGACCGTGCGATGGCCCGCCACGGCCTCGGTTGTCGCCACCAGCATCGCATTCGCCCCGTTCGTTCCCCAGGGAATGATAGCACATCGCTGGCAGTGCTCGCGCTTCCGGCCGGTGCTAGGGTGAGGGCACAATGAAGCTTGAAAATGCTTTCGACGTGCCGTTGCCGCCGGAAGAAGCGTGGCACGTCCTCCTCGACATCCCTCGCGTGGCCCCTTGCCTTCCCGGCGCCGAGCTCACCGGGACGATCGACGACAAGACCTACAAGGGCAAGGTCGCGGCGCGCCTCGGGCCGGTCGCCGTGTCGTTCGCCGGCACGGCGCGGCTCGAAGAGGTCGACGCGGCCGGCCGCCGCGTCAGGGTCAAGGCGACCGGCAGCGAGGAAAAGGGCCGCGGCGGCGCACAGGCCGTGGTCGAGTTCCGGCTGAGCCAGACCGCGCCGCGCGCAACCCGTGTCAGCATCGTCACCGACCTCGCGTTGAACGGCGCGGTCGCGCAATACGGCCGCGGCGCCGCGATGATCGCCGACGTGGCGCAGCAGATGGTGGACAAATTCGCCGCTTCGCTCAAAGTGCAGATCGAAGGCAGCGAGGCTGAACGGCAAGCGGCCGCCGCCGAGGCTGCCAAAGGGGTGTCGGGACTGAGCCTGATCCTTGTCGCGTTGTGGCGCGCAGTGAAGCGTCTCTTCGGCGCCGGCGCGCGGGTCTAAAGGGGGAATCGCGTGGCAACAGAGAAACCATTCGTCGATGTCAGTGCGCTGGTCGATCGTCGCATCACGCCGTTTCAGCTCGGCGTGTTCGCGATCTGCTTCCTGATCGCGCTCTTCGACGGCTTTGATTCGCAGGTGATCAGCGTCACCGGCCCGCTCATGGTGCAGGAGCTGCATCTGAGCCCGCGCATGCTGGGCCCGATCTTCTCGGCGGCGCAGTGGGGCGGGCTTTTGGGCGCCTTCATATTGGGACCGTGCGCCGACCGGTGGGGCCGGCGGCGCTTTCTCATCGGCTGCAGCCTGCTGTGCGGCGGCGCCACCTTTGCGACGCCGTGGGCGGATTCGGCGACGTCGATCGTGGTGTTGCGGCTCCTCGCCGGATTCGGGCTCGGCGGCGCCAGCCCGTGCTTTGTCTCGCTCGCGTCGGAATTCGCGCCAAAGCGCCTACGCGCCGGCATGGTCACGATCATCTGGGGGGCGTTGCCGGGCAGCGGCATCCTCAACGGGCTTTTGGGCGCGTTCATCGTCCAGGACTATGGATGGCGGGCGATCTATTACGGCGGCGGCGCGCTCGCCCTCGCCATGTCGGTCGTGATGGTGGTCTGGCTTCCGGAATCGGTGGGCTTCCTGGCGGCGCGGGGGGCCGATCCCGAGCGCATCCGGCGCGTGCTGCGGCGGTTCGCGGCCGGCGCCTTCGACGAGACGGCGACCCGCTTCATCATCACCGAAGAGACCCGCGCGGGCGCGCCCATGCGGCATCTCTTCACCGAGGGACGCGCGGCCACGACGATCTTCTTGTGGATCACCTTCTTCATCGATTTCTTCGTGCTGCTGGCCACGCTGATCTGGACGCCCGGTCTTTTGAAGATGACGGGCATGCCGGCGTCCCAGGCCGCGCTGGCGCTCGCGATCAACAATGTCGGCGGCATCATCGGCACGATCGGCATCGGTCAGTTCATCGACCGCTTCCCTTCGCACGGGGCGTTGGCGGCGATCTTCCTGGGCGGCGCGCTGGTCACTGCGGGGATCGGCTTCACGGCGCCCGATTTTCTTGCCGTTGCGGCGCTCTCGGCCCTTGCGGGTTTGCTGGTAGGCGGCGGCGGCGGCGGGCTGATCGCGCTCGCGGCGCTCACCTATCCGACCTTCATGCGCTCGACCGGCATCGGCTGGGCACTGGGCGTCAGCCGCTTTGGCAGCGCGTCGGGACCGCTCGTCGTCGGCATGCTGGTCGCCGCGCAATGGCGGCCCAACGCGATCTTCTTCCTGCTCGCCGCGATCGTGCTTTTGGTTTTCGTGGTGCTGTTGGCGATGGGCGTGACGGCGCGGCGGCCGGTTCCGGCGCAAGCCTGATCATTCGAAGAGGTCCGGCGGATCGCCCAGATGCGCCGGCACGAGGTCGTGCGCGGTGACGCCCACGAGCCGGTAGCGCTGCCCGTCGAGGAGCCGCGCGAGGATCGGGCGGACCGTCGCGAGGATCGTCTCGGCCCTCAAGGTCGGGTCGCGCGGGCGGCAGGCATGGGTCGTCGTGTGCCGGTCCGCGCGCCGCAGCTTCAAGGTGAGGTTGGCGGCGGCAAGCTCGGCGCGCGCCAGCCGCTCGGCGACGCGCAGGCAAAGCCGCTGAAGCTCGGGCTCCATCTCTTCGAGCCGCGAGAGGTCGCGCTCGAACGTGCGCTCCGCGCCGATCGTCACATTGTGCGGGCGGCCATGCCCGACGCTGCGGCCATCCTCGCCCGCGGCAAAGCGTTTGAGGCGCTTGCCCCAGCGGCCGAAGCGATGGGTGAGCTCGTCCTCGTTCGCCGCGCGCAAATCCGCGACGGTGGCAAATCCCAACGCCTCGAGCTTTTGCGCGGTCACCGGGCCCACGCCCGGCAGCACGCGCACCTTCATCGGCCCCAGCACCTGAGCCGCGTCGGTTGCGCCAATGACGCGGAAGCCCCGCGGCTTGCCCAGATCGCTCGCCACTTTCGCGAGCATCTTGTTGGGCGCGAGCCCGATCGAGACGGTGACGCCCACCCGCCGTTCCACCAGGAGTGCGAGCCGCGCCAGCGCGCGCGCCGGCGGCTCGTCTTCGCCGCCGGTGGAGAAATCGAGATAGGCCTCGTCGATCGAGACGCTTTCGACGACCGGCGCCGCCGCCAGCATGAGGTCGCGGATGCGGCGCGATTCGCGGCGGTATTTCTCCATGTCGGGCCGGATCACCGTCGCGTCGGGGCAAAGCCGCATCGCATGTGCCATGGCCATGGCCGAGCGCACGCCCGAGCGCCGCGCGACATAGCACGCCGTCAGCACGACGCCGCGTTGGCTGCCGCCGACGATCACGGGCTTTTCGGCGAGATCGGGCCGATCGCGCTTTTCGACGCTCGCATAGAACGCGTCGCAATCGACATGCGCGATCGCAAGATTGGCGAGCTCCGGATGGGCGACGAGGCGGCTCGATCCGCAGGCGGGGCAGGAAACGACCGGCCGCGGCCCCGCCTCGTCGAGGCGGCCGCAATCGCGGCACAGGCGCGTCGGCGCCGTCATCTCATCCTTTCGCGAGCTTCTTCAGCATGGCCTTGAGGCGCGGCGCGTCATCGAGCGCGCGGGCAAGCGCGCCGAGATCCTCTTCCGCGAGGATCAGCGGCGAGCGCTGAAACCGGCCGTGATGGTCATAATGGCAGAACCGGATCTCGCGGGTGCCCTTGGCGGCGCCTTCGGTGAATTTGAGGAGCTGGATCGTCGGCCGGTGATAGTGGGAGGCGATCTGCACCTCTTCCTCGACCACGCCCGTGCCCCAATGGAAGCTGAAGCTTTTGGGCTTGTCCCGCATGAGTCGATCCCCCGCTCCTTCGGCACCGCTATTCTAACGCGGCGCGGGCGGCGCTAGAATCCGCCGCAGGTCCGACCCCATCAGCGATGCGGCTCCCCCCTTGATCCCGCTCGACGACGCCACCCAATTCCTGCTCTTGGAGGCCCGCCTTCTCGACGAGGCGCGGTTCGACGATTGGCTCGCGCTCTTCACCCAGGATGCGTGGTACTGGGTCCCGTCGATGGCGGGCCAGGCGAGCCCGCACGATACGGTCTCGCTCATCTATGACGACCGGCGCCTCCTCGAGACCCGGGTGCGCCGGCTGTCCAATCCGAATATCCATGCCCAGACCCCGCCCTCGCGCGCCAGCCGGATCGTGGTTAACGCGACGATCGAGGATGCCGGTGCCGCCGCCACGCTCGTGCGCTCGAAGCTTCTGATGGTGGAATATCGCCGCAACGACCAGCGGCTGTTCGCCGCCACCTGCTGGCACCGGCTGGTGCGCGGGGATGGCGGCCTCAGGATCGCGTCCAAGCGGGTCGACCTCGTCAATTGCGATTCCGAGCTCGAGGGGCTGGTCCTGCCGTTCTGAAAAACCCCGATTCGCGCTAGGCGACCCTTCTTTCTGGTAGGATAATCGGCCGATTTCGAGGCAGGGGGATGGTTACGGACACCGCCCGCGAGAGTTTCGCGCCTGTTGTGGCCACGCCGGCGATTTCCCGCCGGCCCGTGCATGGGCGGCTCTTTCGCAAATACGTGGCGCTGTTCGTCGTCGTCGTGTGCGTGGCGCTGCTGCTCAATGGCGGCTTCGAGATCTGGTTCTCCTATCAGGACCACGAGGCCTCGCTGATCCGCATCCAGCGCGAGCAGGCGACGTCGGCCGCCTCGAAGATCGAGCAATTCATCGCCGAGATCCAAAGCCAGATCGGCTGGACCACCGAGCTGCCCTGGACCGGCGCCACGCTCGACCAGCGCCGCTTCGACGCGCTGCGCCTCCTGCGTCAGGTGCCGGCGATCACCGAGCTGTCGCAGCTCGACGCGAGCGGCAAGGAGCAGCTTCGCGTCTCGCGGCTCGAGATGGACGTGGTCGCGTCCGGGACGGATTACTCGAAGGACCCGCGCTTCGTCGAGGCGATGGCGCACAAGGTCTGGTATGGGCCGGTCTATTTCCGGCGCGAAAGCGAACCTTACATGACCTTGGCGCTTGCCGGCGCGCGCAAGGACGCCGGCGTCTCGGTCGCGGAGGTCAATCTCAAATTCATCTGGGACGTCGTCTCGCAGATCAGGGTGGGCGAGCATGGCGTCGCCTATGTCGTCGATTCCCAAGGACGCCTCATCGCGCATCCTGACATCAGCCTGGTGCTGCGCAACACCAACGTCCTGAACCTCGCGCAGGTGAAGGCCGCGCGCGCCGCCGACAAGGACCCGGCGACGGAACAGATCCAGGTCGCGACCGACATCACCGGGCAGCGCGTGCTGACGGCGTCGGCGCGGGTCGACCCGCTGGGCTGGCTCGTGTTCGTGGAATTGCCGATCAGCGAGGCCTATGCGCCGCTTTACGCGTCGATCGAGCGCGCGGGGATGCTGCTCGCCGCGTGTCTCGTCCTCGCGTTCTTCGCCGGGCTGTTCCTCGCGCGCCGCATGGTCGGGCCGATCGAGGCGATGCGCGTCGTGGCGGCGCGGATCGGCGGCGGCGATCTTTCCGAGCGCATCTCGATCAAGACCGGCGACGAGATCGAGGCGCTCGCCGACGAGTTCAACGAGATGGCCGGGCGGCTCGAGGAATCCTACGCGAGCCTCGAGCGCAAGGTCGAGGACCGCACGCGCGAGCTTTCCGAAAGCCTCGAGCAGCAGACCGCGACATCGGAGGTGCTGGGCGTCATCTCGTCCTCGCCGGGCGATCTTAGGCCGGTGTTCAAAGCGATGCTCGATAATGCCCTGCGAATCTGCGAAGCATCGCAGGGCACGCTATTCCGCTTCGAAGCGGGCGCGCTCTATCCCGAAGCAACCTTGGGGTTCACGCCGGAATTCGTCGCATCGATGCACGGGATGCGGCCGACGCCGGATTCGGTGCTCGGCCAAATGCTGGCAACGAAGGCGACCGCGCACGTCGCCGATATCACGGCGATCGGGAATCCCGCCGCCACGCGCGCCGCCGCGAGCGGCGGCATTCGGACCTCGTTGTGGGTGCCGATGGTGAAGGACCAGCAGATCGTCGGGGCATTTGCCATGACCCGCCGCGAAGTTCGGCCCTTCACGCAAAAGCAGATCGAGCTGGTCGAGAATTTCGCAGCGCAGGCGGTGATCGCGATCGAGAACACGCGGCTCCTGACCGAACTGCGCACGCGCACCGACGAGCTGGCCCAATCCGTGGGCGAGTTGCGCGCGCTGGGCGAGGTGAGCCAGACCGTCAACTCGACCCTCGATCTCGAGACCGTGCTGACGACGATCGTCGCCAACTCGGTAGAGCTCTCGCACGCCGATGCGGGCTCCATCTATGTGTTCGACGAACCGACCCAGGAATATGTGCTGCGCGCGACGGTCGGTCTCGACGACACGCTGATCGCCGCGATCCGCGGACAACGCGTCCATCTCGGCGAAGCGATGATCGGGCTCGCGACCTCGACCCGCACGCCGCGGCAAATTCCCGACCTGCGCGCCGAGCCGCAGCACCCCGTGACCGAGCTCGTCACCGAGGCGGGGTTCCGCGCGCTTCTGGTCATGCCGCTGTTGCGGCCCGACCGGGCAGTGGGCGCGCTGGTCGTGCGGCGGCGCGAGCCGGGCGAATGGCCGGCCTCGACCATCGACCTGTTGCAGACGTTCGCCGCGCAATCGGTGGTCGCGATCCAGAACGCGGCGCTCTTCGGCGAGATCGAGCAGAAAGGCCGCGAGCTCCAGATCGCGAGCCAGCACAAGTCGCAATTCCTCGCCAATATGAGCCACGAGCTGCGCACGCCTTTGAACGCGATCCTGGGCTATACCGAGCTGATCCTCGACGAGATCTATGGCGCGACGCCGCCCCGCGTGCGCGAGGTGCTGGAGCGCGTGCAGACGAACGGCAAGCATCTCCTGGGCCTCATCAACGACGTGCTCGACCTCTCGAAGATCGAGGCGGGTCAGCTCACCTTGTCGCTCACCGACTATTCCATCAAGGACCTGGTGCAGGGCGTCTATGTCGCGGTGGAACCGCTCGCCTCCAACAAGAGCCTCGCGCTCAAAGTGGAATTGCCGGCGGGACTGCCGACGGCGCATGGCGACGAGCGGCGCCTCGCCCAGGTGCTGCTGAACCTCGTCGGCAACGCGATCAAGTTCACCGACGCGGGCGAGGTGGCGATCATCGCCGCCACCGCCGACGGCGCCTACACCATCGCCGTGCGCGATACGGGGCCGGGGATCGCGCCTGCGGACCAGAAGAAGATCTTCGAGGAGTTCCAGCAGGCCGACAGCACCGCGACGCGCGCCAAAGGCGGCACCGGGCTGGGCCTGTCGATCTCGCGCCGCATCGTCGAGATGCATGGCGGCACGCTTTCGGTCGAGTCGACCCTTGGTCAGGGCTCGACTTTCGCCTTCACGCTTCCCGTCACCGTCGAGCGACAGGTGGGCCCCGCATGACGAAACGCATTCTGGTGGTCGAGGACCACGAGGACAACCGGCAGATCCTGCGCGACCTGCTGGGCGCGGCCGGGTTCGAGATACTGGAGGCGCATGACGGCCCCTCGGCCCACCCGACCGCGAGCGCGGAACGGCCGGACCTCATCCTGATGGACATCCAGCTTCCCGGCATCGACGGATACGAGGCGACGCGCCGCATCAAGGCCGACCCCTCGCTCGCCGCGACGCCCATCATCGCGGTCACGTCCTATGCGCTTTCGGGCGATGAAGAGAAGGCGCGGCTTGCCGGCTGCAACGCCTATGTCGCAAAGCCCTATAGCCCGCGGCAGCTTCTCGCCAAGATCCGCGAATTCCTGCCGCCGTGATGGCCTGACATGAACGATCCGCCGCTCATCCTCGTGGTCGACGACAGCGAGGTCAACCGCGACATCCTGATCACGCGTCTGTCCGCCGTCGGCTACCAGACGGCCCAAGCCGCCGACGGCGAAGAGGCGCTGGCCGCCGCCTATCGGCACGTGCCCGATCTCGTCCTGCTCGACGTGAACATGCCCAAGATCGACGGCATCGAGGTGTGCCGGCGCCTCAAGGCCGACAAGGCCCTGCCCTTCACGCCGATCATCCTGGTGACCGCGCGGGCCGACACCAAGGACGTGGTCCAGGGCCTCGATGCCGGCGCCGATGAATATCTGACCAAGCCCGTCGATCAGGGCGCGCTCGTCGCGCGCGTGCGCTCGGTGCTGCGGTTGAAGGCACTCCACGACCAGGTGGCGGGGCAGGCCGCCGAATTGGCCCAATGGAACGAGACGCTCGAGCAGCGCGTCGCCGATCAGCTCAAGGAGATCGAGCGCGCCGGGCGCCTGAAGCGCTTCCTCGCGCCGCAAGTGGCGGACTTGATCGCGTCGGGCGACGAGAAGGTGCTCGAAGGCCACCGCCGCGACGTCACCGTGGTGTTCTGCGACCTGCGCGGCTTCACGGCCTTTTCCGAGACGGCCGAGCCCGAAGAGGTGATCACCACCTTGCGCGACTATCACGCGAGCCTCGGCGCGCTCGTGCACGAGCATGAGGGAACGCTCGAACGCTTCACCGGCGACGGCGTCATGGTGTTCTTCAACGATCCTTTCCCCTGCCCCGATCCGGCGCTTCGCGCGGTGCGCATGGCGACGGCGATGCGCGACCGCTGCGCCGAGCTGAGCGAGACCTGGAAGAAATTCGGCTACGAGCTGGGCTTCGGCGTCGGCATCGCGCATGGCTATGCGACGTTGGGCCGGATCGGCTTCGAGGGCCGGTCCGACTATGCCGCGGTGGGATCGGTCGTGAACCTCGCCGCGCGGCTTTGCGCCGAAGCCGGCAACGGCCAGATTCTGGTCGAGCGCAAGGTGATGGCGGCGATCGAGGACAAGGCCGAATGCCAGGCGCTCGGGCCCTTGACGCTCAAAGGCTTCCACCGCCCCGTCCCGGCCTTCAGCGTGGTGCGGCTGAAGGATTGACGGCGGGACCTTCGGGACTCCTCGCACCCTTCCGTTCACTCATGTACGGTGCGGCACAACAAAGGGGGGAAATATGCGGACAAGCCATGGCTTTGGGATCGCGCTGATCGCATCGGCGCTTTTTCTGATCGTGCCGCCGGCCGCGGCGCAGCTCGACAACGTGCCGCCGCCGGTACGACGCACGATTGCGGCGCTCGGACCCACTTTGAACCCCGACATGATCGCCAAGAGCTTCGCCGCGATGCGACCGTTGCAGGCGCCCCGTGCCGGCCTCGTCGAAGTGAAGGACGTGGCCTACGGCACCGATCCGCTTCAGAAGCTCGACATCTGGCGCCGGAATGAGGCGCGGACGGCAACGCCGATCGTGCTGTTCGTCCATGGCGGCGGTTTCCTGCGCGGCGACAAGAACGACTACGACAACGTGCCGGCCTATTTTGCGCGGCACGGTTTTCTTGGGGTCAACATCAATTACCGGCTTGCGCCCAAGGCGACTTTTCCAGGCGCGACCCTCGATCTCGGCAGCGCGGTCGCATGGGTGAGGGCCAATGCCTCGCGCTATGGCGGCGACCCGAACCGCATCGTTGTCGTCGGCCATTCCGCCGGCGCCGCGATCGTCGCCTCCTACGCGCTCGATCAGTCGATCGACACCTCGCGCGAGGGCGTGGTCGGCGCCGTCGTCGTCAGCGTTCCCGCCGGGCACGCCGACATCGACAATCCCTATTATGCCAAGAACGCGGCCAAGGACGCGCCAATGGCGCATTTCGGCGAGGGGAAGATGCCGCTTCTCGTCACCATGGCGGAATATGATCCGCTGGCGCTGTCGCCGGACAGCCACGAGCTGGCGGCTGCGCTCTGCCATCGCGACGGGATGTGCCCGCCGTTCCTGTGGCTCTCTGGACACAACCACATTTCCGAGGTCGCCTCGATCGACACCAAGGATGACCGGCTCGGCGCCGCCATCCGCGCCTTTGTCGAAAAGGTGGCGCGCTAGGCCGGCGCGTCAGAGGGATGGAGAGGGAGTTACCGAGCAGACGGGGCGTGTCCTAGAGTGCGATCCGTCATGACGGCATCATCTTTGTCGTCGTCCCCGCGCAAGCGGGGACCCAGGACCAGCGACGCGCGGTTGCCGTGGCCTCCGCTTTCACGGGGGCGACGACGGAGGTGTTTCAATCCGTGTTGATCAGACTTTAGACTGACGCGAAACCGCGAGCGGGAATCCCTTATGGCGACGTCCTACGAGATCGATATCACCGAGGTGGAATATCTGCGGCATGGCGACACGCCCTATCTCGCGCGGATGTTCGTGCCGCGCGGGTCGGGGCCGTTTCCGGCCGTGGTGGAGGCGCATGGCGGCGCCTGGTGCGCGGGCGATCGCGCCAACAACGATCCCATCAACAAGGAAGTCGCGAAGGGCGGCGTGGTGATCGCGGCGCTCGATTTCCGCAACCCGCCGGTCGCCACATATCCGGGCTCGGTCGCGGACGTGAATTACGGCGTGCGCTGGCTCAAGGCGAACGCGGCGCGGTTCAAGTCGCGGCCCGAATGGGTCGGCAGCATGGGAACCTCGAGCGGCGGACATCTCGTCGTGCTGAACGGGCTTAAGCCCGATGATCCGCGCTATCGCGCGATCACGTCGCCCGCGGGCGGGTTCGACGCGCATGTGCCCTATGTCGTGACGCTGTGGCCGGTGATCTGTCCCTTGGGGCGCTTCCTAGACCGCAAGGCCAAGGCGCCGGGCGAGCAGGCCTATCAGAACCGCGGCGGCGCGGTCGCGATGCAGCAGCGTTATTGGCTCACCGAAGACGCGATGGGCGAAGGAAGCCCGAACCTCGCCCTCGAGCGCGGCGATCCGGTCGAGCGGCCGGCGATCCTCTATCTCCAGAACCCGATTGACGAGCTTCACCCGCGCCGCTTCGCCGAGCAGTTCGTCGCCAACTACCGCAAGCAAGGCGGCGATATCCGGCTCGAATGGTTCGAGGGCGCGGCCTACGACCTCGTCCGCAGCGACCCCGGTTCGGCCGCCGCCCAGGGCGCGGTGCGCAAGATCATCGACTTCATCCGCCAAGAGACGGCTTGACCTTGTACGCAGAATATGATATAAGCGTACAAGGACAGACTTTGCTTTGGCAGGAGGGGCCGACGGAACCGGCGCAGCGATTATCAATTGTCGCGTTTCCGGCGCTTGGGGCGGGCTAGAGTCGGAGGGAGCATGGCCGACACCGACCTTCCCGGCATACCGGACGGCGCGTTCGCCAAGATCGACGACGAGCCGGATCGGGTCTTCTATGCCGCGCCGCGCTTCGTCACCCATATCGATGACGGCGCCATCGCGGCGGTGACCGGGCTCTATCGCGCACTGTTCCCGGCGGGCGGCACGATCCTGGACCTGATGGGGAGCTGGGTCGCTCATCTCCCGGCCGATGTCACCTATCGCGAGGTCATCGGCCACGGCATGAACGAGGCCGAGCTGCGGGCCAATCCGCGCTATGACCGCTGGTTCGTGCAGGACCTCAATGCCGATGCGACCCTGCCGCTCGACGCGGGCTCGCTCGACGGGGTGGGGGTCTGCGTCTCGGTCCAGTACTTGCAGCACCCGGTCGCGGTGTTCCGCGAGGTGCGGCGGGCCTTGAAGCCGGGCGGGGTGGTGGCGGTCACCTTCTCCAACCGCTGCTTCCCGACCAAGGCGGTGGCGATCTGGCGCGCCCTCGACGACGGGCGGCACCAGGATCTGGTCGCGCTTTATCTCCGGCAGGCGGGGTACGACCCGGTCGAAGCGCGGACCCTGGTCGGGGGCGATGAAGCGCACGACCCGCTCTGGGCCGTGATCGGCCGCGCGCCGGGGCTGGCGGATTGATCGGCCGCCCCCATATGCGATAATCGGGCCGACGAAAGGAAGGGATGGCATGGACGACACGATCGCGAGACCGGTGGCGGCGCGGCCGCAACTGAGCGAGGCCGAACTGGAACGGCGGCGGGGGCGGCCCTGGACGCTGCGGGTCGCGAGCGTCGCCGATGTGGGCCCGCATCTGCGGCGGGTTCAACTTACCGCCGACGACCTCGGCGAGTTCTCGCCGAAGCCCGGCCAGGAGATCGTGCTTCAGATCCCGCAAGACGGCCCGGAGCCGGCGCGGCGCCACTATACGATCCGACGCTTCGATCCGGCGACGCGGCTCATCGATGTGGACTTCGTGATCCACGAGCATATGGCGCCGGGGGTGCGCTGGGCGCTCGAGGCAAAGCCGGGGCAGTCGATCGATATTCGCGGGCCGCGCGGCCGCATCGGGCTGTCGCCCGGCGCCGACTGGCACCTCTTCAGCGGCGAGGAAACGGCGATGCCGGCGATCCTCGCTTTGACCGAGGCGCTGCCCAAGGGCGCCAAGGCCTATGTCTTCCTCGAGATCGGCGGGGCCGAGGACAAGATGCCGGTCACAAGCCACGCCGACGTGAGCGTGACCTGGCTCTCGCGCGACGGCGCGCCGCCGGCGCCGAGCCGGCTTCTCCCGGACGCGCTCGATGCCTTCACGCTGCCGCCCGGAACGGGCCACGCCGTCATCATCGGCGAGACCAGCACCGTGCGCGCCCAGCGCCATTCGCTCATCGAGCGCGGCCTGACGCGCCAGCAGATCTATTCCGAAGGCTATTGGCGGCCGGGCCGCATCGGCGGCCACGACCACGTCGAGGAGTGAGCGCTCAGGGCGACAGCTCTTCAAGGCTGCGGCGCTTCGTCTCGATGCCCATCGCCGCGATGACGAAGGCGCCGATCAGGCCGACCAGGCCAAAAAGCGCGAACACGATCTCGATCCCGAGCTGTGCCGCGAGCAGCGCGCCCACCACCGACGGCGCCGCGATGCTCGCGAGCCGGTTCATGCTGCTGGCGCTTGAGACGCCGAGGCCGCGCATCCGGGTCGGATAAAGTTCCGCC
>Ga0335073_10001658_pt1 | contig 29919 bp, 21 predicted proteins | sample Lox_Sample_22_FD_207093 | JGI IMG/M metagenome (GOLD analysis project Ga0335073, IMG submission 207093) | Soil microbial communities from Loxahatchee National Wildlife Refuge, Florida, United States - Lox_Sample_2.2 | ecosystem: Environmental > Terrestrial > Soil > Wetlands | place: USA... | reverse complement strand
AGGATTTCGAGGGGGCGCAGTGCACATCGCAGCGCGCCGGGTTCCGGCTGCGAGCGCACCTGTTTTTCTGCACATGCTCAATCCTGCCGCAGCCCGTCTCCGCATGGTGGAACTGCAACTCAGGTCTCGCGGCATCGCGGACCAGCGTGTTCTGGAGGCCATGCTTCGCGTACCGCGCCATCAATTTATCCCAGAGGGCAATCGTCCCGAAGCCTATGAGGACCATCCCCTCCCCATCGGTGAGGGCCAGACAATCTCCCAGCCTTACATCGTTGCGCTCATGCTCGAAGCCCTGGAAATCCTGCCCACTGACCGCGTCCTCGAGATCGGCACCGGCTCCGGATATGTCACCGCGCTGCTGGCCGAACTTGCAGCTGAGGTTTATTCCATCGAGCGCCATGTGAGCCTGGCGGATGGCGCCCGCAACATTCTCGCGACGCTCGGTTACGAGAACGTTCGGGTGCTTGTCGGAGACGGCTCGCTTGGCCTGCCTGAAGGCGCGCCATTCGATGCGATCTTGATTTCCGCCGCCGCTGCGGCAATTCCGCAAACTCTCCTGACCCAACTCAACGAAGGCGGCCGAATGATCGTTCCGGTCGGGGCTCTGGATGCCCAGCAACTCCAACTCATCCGAATTCGCAACGGGCGTCCGATGATCGTTCCCCGCGAACCGGTTCGCTTTGTTCCATTGATTCCAGGAACCGTGAAGCCGGAACGGGGCTGATTTCAAGTTCGCGGCGGGCTTTGCCATGGTTCGGACCGAGGAAACCGCCAGGGCCCAATACAATACTCTCCTTTACAATCTTCTCAGTGGGCGTTCTTCACAATCTCCGCGTGACGCTCGAGATGATTAAATGGGAGCACTCCATTTTTGCCCTCCCTTTCGCCTTGTGCGGGGCCATGCTCGCCGCCGGGGGTCTCCCCAGCGCTCACCAGCTCATCTGGATCGTCGTGGCCATGGTTGCCGCACGTTCCGCAGCGATGGCATTTAATCGCCTGGCCGACACCGCGATCGATGCAGCTAATCCCCGCACGCGCACGCGCGCCCTGCCCGCCGGTCATCTCACTCCCGCTTTCGTGGCAACCTTCGTTGTCGTTTCCAGCGGAGTCTTTGTGTTTGCTGCCGGTCAATTCAATCGCCTCACGCTCTGGCTTTCTCCAGTCGCGTTGGCGGTATTGATTCTTTACTCGTACACCAAGCGGTTTACCCGGTGGTCGCATCTGGTGCTCGGATTTGCTCTGGGAATTTCACCCTCGGCGGCTTGGATCGCCATCCGCGGCTCTCTGGATCCCCGCATTCTCCTGCTTACCGCCGCGGTCACCTTTTGGGTTGGCGGCTTCGATGTTCTCTATGCGTGCCAGGATTGCGATTTTGACCGCCAGGCGGGCCTGCACTCCATTCCGCGCCACCTTGGCGTCTCGCGCTCTCTTTGGATCGCTCGCGGTTTTCACCTGGCCATGTTGTTGCTGCTCATCGCCCTCATTCCTGCATTCGGCCTGGGCAAGCTTGCTATGGCCGGCGTTGCTGCTGTCGGCGCACTGCTTGCATATGAACACTCGCTGGTTTCCTCCCGCGATCTAACCCGGCTGAATGCCGCGTTCTTCACCATGAACGGTGTAATTTCGGTCGTATTTTTCCTGTTCGTTGCCGCTGACGTTTTGATACGAAAATGATTATCGCAAGGCCTCTCGACAAGAGCGGCCCGTTGCTGCGCTAACCCTCGCGAGCGGCGCGCGTCCATTCTTCAAGGCTAGCTTGAGGTCTTGGCCAGTTGGTCCATCAGAGCACGGACGATTGTAGTAAGGTGAAAGAAGGCTTTGCAGCTTTGTTTACCCCAAATGAGTGGGCGTCAGCGCCGGAGAGAAATCATCATGAGAATCGCTACTTCAGTCCTTGCTGGGTTCCTCATCCTGTGTGCTTCAGGTCTTTCTGCGCAGGAATCGAAAACGTCCTCTCATCAAGAAAAGCCGGAACTTCTGCCCGGTCTCGACACGAGGCTCATCGACAAAAGCGCCGATCCCTGCGTCGATTTTTTCCAGTACGCCTGCGGCCGCTTCACCAAGCTCTATCCCATCCCCCCGGACCGGTCGAGCTTTGGAAGCGGCAGCATGATCTTTGACTACACCCAGGCAATTCTGCGGGGAATCCTTGAAAAGGCGGCAGCAGGACGCGAGGGCCGAACCCCCAATGAGCAGAAGATCGGCGATTACTACGCCTCGTGCATGGATACCGAGGCAATCGAAAAGCACGGCTTGAAACCCCTGCAACCAGACCTGGCCCGCATTGCGGCGCTCAAAAGCAAAGACGAACTTCCCGGACTGTTGGCCTATTTCCAGCTGATCAATGTGAATGCCTTTCTCGGCTTCGGAGAGCAACAAGACTTCAAAGACGCGAGCAAACAGATCGCCGTCGTGGACCAGGGCGGCCTTGGCCTGCCGGAACGCGACTACTATTTCCGCACCGGAGCCGCCGCGGAAAAGACCCGCGCGGAATATGTCCAGCACATGACCAATGTGCTCAAACTGCTGGGTGAACCGGAAACGCAGGCCTCTTCCGACGCGCAAAAGATCATGCAACTCGAGACTGCGCTGGCCAAGGTTTCCCTGGATGTTACTTCGCGCCGGGACCCCAATAGCGTTTATCACATGATGCCGCTTTCGGATCTTGACTCGTTGGCTCCGGCGATTTCCTGGAATCGTTTTCTGACCGACACGGACGCGCCTCCCCTTAAAGAGTTGAACGTCGCCGTGCCAGATTTTTTTAAGGGCCTCAACAGCATCATCGAGAACACGGATCTTGAAACCATCAAGACCTACCTGCGCTGGCAGCTGGTAAACTCGACGCCCGGCACGGTCTTGCCGAAGGCTTTTGATGAAGAGGGTTTTAATTTCTATCGCCATCAACTGGCAGGGCAGCCGGTTCAACAGGCGCGCTGGAAACGTTGCGTCCAGGCCACGGACGGGGCGCTGGGCGAAGCCCTGGGGCAGGTATACGTCGAGCAGCAATTTCCGCCTTCCAGCAAACAGGCCACGCTGCAAATGGTCCATGACATCGAGGCTGCCATGGATCAGGATCTCGACACGATCGATTGGATGAGCCCAGAAACCAAGGCTCGCGCCCGTCAAAAACTCCACATGGTCGCCAACAAAATCGGCTATCCGGATCGCTGGCGCGACTATTCCAAACTCACCATCGTTCGAGGCGATGCTTTCGGCAACGAGCAGCGGGCGGTGGAATTTGAAAACCACCGCGAGCTGAACAAAATCGGCAAGCCTGTAGATCGCGGCGAATGGGGCATGACTCCGCCCACGGTGAACGCTTACTACAACCCCAGCATGAACGATATCAACTTTCCGGCGGGCATCCTGCAGCCCCCGCTCTATGACAAAAATGCCGCCGATCCCGTGAACTACGGCCACATCGGGGCAGTCGTTGGCCACGAGTTGACCCACGGTTTCGACGACGAAGGCCGGCAGTTCGATGGCAAAGGCAACCTCGAGGATTGGTGGACACCCGAGGATGAGAAGAAGTTCAAAGAGAAGACGGACTGCGAGGTGAAAGAGTACGACAACTTCGTGGTGACCGACGACGTTAAAATCAACGGCCGGCTCACACTCGGCGAAAATACCGCCGACAACGGCGGCCTGCGCCTTTCCTACATCGCCTTTCTGGCCGACGCCAAGCGCAAGATGATCGACATGAAGAGCAAGCAGGATGGCTACACACCGCTGCAACAATTCTTCCTCGGATATGGGCAAAACTGGTGTGGCGAAACCAGGCCGGCTGCCGAGCGTCTGCAGGTGCAGACCGATCCGCATTCGCCGCGAAAGTTTCGCGTGAACGGCGTAGTACAGAACATGCCGGAATTCGGCGAGTCATTCGGCTGCAAACCGGGTCAGCCGATGATGCCGGTGAACGCCTGCCGCGTGTGGTAATGCGATTCGCTCACATCGGCCCAGGATTTCCAGGAACAACAGGCGCTGTGCACCCCCTGCGGTGGCAGCGCCTGTTCCCCATTCCCTCCCGGTGACGGAGGGCGTGAAGACCCTGAATTCGCGGCGCCGACATTCCCTCAATCCCGGCAACCTGTCGAATCTGGTACTAAAATGCCCCAGCGCCGATGGCAGTTTGTCAAAGCGATGTCTCCAGCTTGTAAAAGCTTGCTCTCTCTACCAACGAGGTTGCCGCGGGCGCCGGGAAGCGGGCGTAGAGAAGAAACATCAACAACGGCTTGAATGGGATCGATTTCTGCGGCTGGTTTGAGCGCAAGGGATTTTTGCGCGTGCTGCCTTCGAGCTAATGCCCACCCACAACTTCGGCCGCTCGCTCAAGCGCCTGCTGGTACGCGGCGTGATATTGCGGATATTCCGGATCCTCAGGATCGTAGGCAACCAGCCAGTCCGGAATATAGATTTCCACGATCTGCGTGTGCAGACTTAGTGCGAAGGGAAGAAGATCGACCAGCGATCCGGTGCCCGAACCGTCAGGCTCGCTCTTGCTCAACGATTGCAATTCCAGCGGGACCTTTCCGTTGTACTTGTTCCACAGTTCACACCAATTTCCTTTGCACGGTCTGCCTTCCTTATAGTTCCGCATATCGTCGGCCGCCAGGCCCTGGATGCCGATGGCCAGTCCGTCCTCCACTGCATGTTCCGCCACCTTTACCGACATCTCCGGCTCCTGCCCCATCAAGCTGACCAGAATCTGCTTGGGAGAGCTCAGGCTCTTTTCGTAGTCCATCATGTCGAACAGATAGTTGAGCCACAGCTCTTTGGACAACCCATAGCGCCGCCTGAGTTCGAAACGGCACGGCGGGAGGGTTTCGCCGCCTCCGCCCAGGCCAAAGCGGATGTATCCCACCGACGGATTCGAGCCGTACTTCTGCACCAGCGCCGCCATAAACGCTTTGTAGTTATCTTTGAACTGGTGTTCCCACTGAATGGGCACATCTCCGAAATGCGGACAGTTGACCGTTGGCCCTTGCGAAAGAATGTATTTTGGACTGGCCGCGGCCTGGTGCTCGTAAGAAACTGTCCACACGATGAAATTGACCACTTTCCCGGCTTTGACCCACGGCTTTATCTGCTCATCGACCGAGGACCAATCGTAGCGCGGATTCGCATCCGGACCACGATCCACTTCGCCCCACTCAACAAAAACATCGGCGCCGCAGACCACGGGATTGTCGAGGATGTATTTTGCCTTGCTCTCCGCCCTGCGTCGCGCCTGCGGAAACAGAACCACAAACAGACCGTGCGGACCATCGGGGACAGCTACGTTCGGGTTGGACTGATCGCACGGCGGCCGCGATGGGGCAGCCCACGCGGCGATCGACAAAAGCAACACACAGCTCAATCGCAGGATCAAAGGAGACGCTCCTGCCTCTCTGGATATGTCTGTCTACATCCAAGCCTCACACCACAAAATACTTCGCCGCCGGATGATGCACCACAATCGCAGACGTCGACTGCTCTGGCTCCAGCAGAAAACCTGAGGTCAAGCGCACGCCGGCATTTTTTTCAGGATCCAGCAGCGCAAACAATTTCGTCTGATCTTCCAGATTCGGGCACGCCGGATATCCAAAGGAATACCGCGAGCCACGATACTTCTGATGGAACAAATCACGAATCTCTTTGGCATCGTCATCGTCGATTCCCAGCTCCTCGCGCATTTTCTTGTGATGCAGCTCGGCAAGGGCCTCGGCGCTTTCCACGCTCAATCCGTGCAGATACAAGTATTTCGTATATTCGCCGCCTTCAAACAAACGCTGCGTTTCCACCGAAGCTTTCGGTCCAATGGTCACCAGCGAAAGACCAAGCACATCCATCTTTCCCGATACTTTCGAGGCAAAGAAATCGGAGATACACAACCGGCGGCCTTCTCGCTGCCGCGGAAAGGTGAATCGCAGAAGTTCGCGTGTAGGGACAGCCGCCCCCGCCTGTCCCGCCGAGCGCAGCTCGGCAGTTCCGTTCTCAACTGGGTGCTCGGTACTCGGTACTTCATACACCACCAAATCATTCCCCTCACTCTGGCAGGGAAAATAACCCCACACGACTTTCGGTTCGAACAAGCCCGATCCCGCAATCTCGTCTTCCAATCTCCCTTTGATGGGGCGGAATTTTTCCTCCACCAACCGCAGATAATCCGCCTGCGAGGCCGTTTTCAGCTGCCATTGGTTCTTGAACAGCGCCGTCTCGTTGATGTAGGGAAAAACTTCGCGTATATCGTAGCTTCGATTCCGCACGCCCCAGAACGGCGGTTGGGGAATATTCGGCGCATCTCCCACCACCGCGCTGCGCTCGGCAAACACCGGGCCAGCCTCTTCGTCGACGGCCGCCGCCTTGGCATATTCTTTTACCGTCCGCCCTTCGCGCAGCCGCGCATCCCGCGCGCCATCTGCCGTAGTCAGGTCCTCCATGACGTGCAATCCGGCGAAGGCATCTTCCGCATAGAAAACCGCGTTCTCGTATTCTCGCCGCAGGTCGTCTTCCACGTATTTTCGCGTGAGCGCCGCCCCGCCGCAGATCACGGGAAACTCCAGTTTCTGCCGCTGCAAGTCCTGGATCACGTACTTCATTTCCAGCGTCGACTTGACCAGCAGCCCGCTCAGGCCAATGGCATCGGCCCTGTGTTCCTGAGCAGCCTTGATAATCGAATCCCCGGGCTGCTTGATACCGAGGTTTACAACCTTGTAGCCGTTGTTCGAGAGAATGATGTCCACCAGATTCTTCCCTATATCGTGGACATCGCCCTTTACCGTGGCCAGAACGATCGTGCCTTTCTGCGAGCCGGAAGCCTTTTCCATCTTGGGTTCCAGGTAAGCGACCGCCTGTTTCATCACCCCGGCTGAATCCAGCACTGACGGTAACTGCATCTTGCGCGCGCCAAACAGATCGCCCACCGTCTTCATGCCGTCGAGCAGCACAGTATTGATCAGTTCCAGTGGCGAATAGCCGGTGAGGGCTTCTTCCAGCAACTGTTCCAGCGATTTTTTCTGTCCGCCCTCGCCGACTGCTTTCTCGCCGTTGATGATGGCAAACTTCAGCTTGTCCTCGAGCGAGAGAGTGTCGACATGTGCCGTGGTCGAAGCCGTGGGCTTGCCCTTCATCCCGGCGAAATGCGCCATGTACTTTTGCAGCGGGTCGCCCGCCGACTCGTCGCGGTAAATCAACTTGCGCGCCAGATCCACTTCTTCCTGTGGGATCTTGTACAGGGGATAGATCTTCGTATAGTTCACAATGGCCATATCCAGGCCATGATTCACGGCTTCATGCATGAACACCGAGTTCAGCACGCGCCGCGGATAGGCATCGAGGCCAAAGGAAATATTGCTGACTCCCAGGATGGTCTTCACCTCGGGCAATTCTTTTTTGATCCGCTCGACCGCCTTCAGCGTTTCGATCCCCGCTGTGCGGTATTCTTCCTGCCCGGTGGAAATGGGTAGGGTCAGCGCATCGAAGATCAGGTCCGTCGCATCCAGCCCGTAGTTTTTGGTTGCCAGATCGAAGATCCGGCGCGCGATGGCGGTTTTCTTTTCCGCGGTGAGCGCCATTCCGTCTTCATCGATGGTCAACGCGATCACTGCTGCGCCGTAGCGCTTGGCCATGGGCAAAACTTTTGACGTTCGCTTCTCGCCGTCTTCCAGATTGATCGAATTGATAATTGCCCGCCCGGGTATCCGCTTCAGTGCTTCCTCTACCACGTCGGCTTCGGTGGAATCCACCAGAATGGGTGCAGGCACGCGCGTGGCAATGCGTTCCAGAATCGAGCTGATGTAACCCTTCTCGTCTTCGCCGACGATCGCGCAGCACAAGTCGAGCATGTGCGAACCATCGCTCACCAGCTTTTTGGCAAGCGCCAGAATTTCGTCGTATTTCCTTCCTCGGACGAGATTGCGGAAGTGCTCCACCCGCGTGGTGGTGTTCATCTCTTCGGCAACGATCAGCGGCTTCGGCTCCAGATCGAGCGGAACCGACGTATAGGCGCTCGAGGCCGTACCCACGCGCGTCACCTCACGCTTCGCCGGTTCCATGCCGGAAACCGATTCCACCACAGCTCTCAAGTGCTCGGGCGTCGTTCCGCAGCAACCCCCGACAACCCGGACTCCGTAGTCGTGCACGAAATGCTTGTGGTATTCGGCCAGTTCCTGTGGAGTCAGCTTGTAGACCGCATGACCGCCTTCGTTCTGCGGCAGGCCGGCATTGGGCAAAACAGAGATTTGCTTTGTCGAATTGAGCGCCAAATACCGGACCGCGTCGTTCATCTCCTTCGGGCCGGTCGCGCAGTTCAAGCCGATGATGTCAATGTCCAGCGGCTCCAGAGCGGTTTGGGCCGCGCCGATCTCGGTTCCCAGCAGCATCAAGCCTGTCTCCTGAAGCGTCACCTGCACTGTTACCGGAAGCCGCTTGCCCGACCTTCTCAGCGCATCCAACACGCCAATGGTGGCAATCTTGGCCTGGAGCAAATCCTGGCACGTCTCGATCAGCAGGACATCCACACCTCCCTCGATCAGTGCCGCCGCCTGCTCTTCATAGGCCGCAACCATCGCCTCGAACCTGATGTGTCCCAGCGAGGGCAATTTGGTAGTGGGACCCATCGATCCGGCGACAAATCTAGGCTTATCCTTCGTGGAAAACTGCTGCGCCACTTCCCGCGCCAGTTGCGCAGCCCTGATGTTGATCTCGCGAACCCGGTCCGCCAGATCGAACTCGGACAAGACAATGCGCGATCCTCCAAACGTGTTTGTCTCCACGACATCGCAGCCCACGCCGAGGAAGTCGGCGTGGATGTCGCGAATAATATCGGGGCGGCTCAGCACCAGAACCTCGCTGCAGTTCTCCTTGCCCCAGAAATCATCGAGGGTGGGGCCACGCTTCTGGATGTTCGTCCCCATCGCGCCGTCGTAAACCACGACGCGCTCTTTCACGAGTTGGAGAAAATCGCTCATATAGAAAAAGCGCCGCTGGTCCCTCGCTAGTTATTCAGCGTTGGCCGAATCGACCCGCCACACTCGACAGCCCGGCTCCTAGCTGCACCGGCAACCGTCTCCATGCACAAACGCCGGCCCAAGTTGAGCCGGCGTAAGATTCAAGAACAGGAAAAGTAAAACTCAGCTCCCCGGCACCACCTGAGTTGGCGCCCCACCATCCACGTCGGCCTGATTGAACACGATATTGGCTCCCATGTGTGCTGGCGCGGGCGCCAGCATCTGCTCCTTGCGATACACGAGATTGCTCGCATTGAAGGTGGCCAATTCGAATCCGTGCCCGTGCGTAATCGCGTCGGTCGGGCAGGCCTCTACACAGTAACCACAGAAAATACACCGGTTGTAATCGATGTTGTAAACCTTGGCGTAGCGCTCCGCGCCGCTCACCCGGTGCTCGGCGGTGTTCTCTGCCGCCTCGATATAGATGCAGTTGGAGGGGCAATTGGCCGCGCACAGAAAACAGGCCACGCACTTTTCCAATCCATTTTCGTCGCGCTGCAGCACGTGGGCGCCGCGGAAGCGCGCCTCCAGGTGTGCTCCCCGCAGCGGACCTTCCCCGTCGGGATAATTCTCCACCGTCGTGGGCTGGAACATCTCCTTGAAGGTGATGCTCATGCCCTTGGCAATGGCCGCGATGTTCTTCAGAACCGGCATGCCTCTCTAGTATACCCAATGCCGGGAATGGGCACAGGTTGCAGGGTTTGGACCACAGGAGCTAACACGCGCCGCCCACAGGAATCTCTGTTCCGCACAAGCCGATTGAAAGGGTGCGCCTTCAAGGCGCGCCGCCAAGGCCGCAAAAATCACAGCGGCTCCAGCCGCTGAGCACTTTATGGCAAGCAAAGGCGGATTTGTCCAACTAAGTCGTGGGCCTCAACGGTGGGGACGACGGACCCGGCGGCTCCGCCAGACGGCGCGTGCGCTGCATGGTGGCGCAGTCGAATTCATACACTGCTCCGCAGATCAGACAGACCTGGTAGTCCTGGCCATGACCGCCGGTGTGCGGCCAGGAGAATTCGTGCCGGCAAAGCAACTCGAAGAAGCGAGTCAAAAAAGAAGGAGGAGTCATGCTCTTTGTAGTCCCTGCATCAATAAGGTGAGTTCACAGTAACCCAGATTGGCCGCTCCGACAGTGGTTTGTGGTTCATTGAGCACAGGCAGAAGGACAATGCCCGTTCGGATTACCATTTTTGTAGAGGAAACCTGACAGCGAAGATGCGCGGACGAGACAAAAAATTCAATCGGCACCTTTCCGCACGGGTTTTCTCACCCAGTTCGGAAAGCGCTTGCAAAATCACCGCACGAATACGTTGCGTCGATTGATTCCGCCTATCTCCTGCTGCTGACGGTACGGGCTTTCTCGTTCGCTCCGGTTTGGCTGGCGCTACCGTTGGATGACTGCAAGATAAACTGCTCGCCGAGAGTTCTCACCAGCGAATTCAACCCGCCGGCGAATGCAGCACGCCAACTTTCGACAGATTGCTGCGCCAGTTCCTCCATGCTTTGCTCAAACGACTGCAACGCTTCTGCCGAATGCAGTCGCAGCGACTCGGAGACCGAGCCTTCAATCCCTTTCTGAATGATTTTCAGGTTCGTGCTGGCTTCATCCAACTGATTGGCCAGCTCCTGCGCGTTGCGGGTACTCAATTCATTCAAGGCCGCTTCCAGCGCGCTCTCCAGCTGAGCCCGCGCGTTGCGCACGGTTTCGCTGGCCAGGCGCGACAAGCGTTGATCCAGGCCCGACTCCAGCTGCCGCGCCGACTCGCCCAGCGCCGCCATGCGGCGGTCAAGGTCCCCGATCTGTGCCTGCAGCCGCGCCGACTCCGACGTCACTTTGGCCTGAACCTTCTCCAGTTCCCGCCGCCGCAGGTCGTGCTCTTCGCCCAGATTGTGTTGCATCACTTTCAGCAGGTCTTCGCTCAGTTTCTTGAGCCGGTTGCCCGCGTCAACCACTTCCTGATGCAGCTCGCCCAGTCCGCGGTTCAAATGCTCGCGCAGATTCTGCGCGTGATCGGTCGCCATCCCCTTGGTCCGTTGCTCGACGGCCTGCAGGTCACGCAACACACGCTGCAGAAACTGGTCGTGCGTTTCCTTGGTCTTCTGCTCGATCGCCGTTTTCGCCGCGTGCAGCACCTGCTCCGACTGGTCGCGGGCCTCCCGCAACACCTGCGGTCCGAGCTCTTTTTTGAGGCGCTGCTCCAGCTGTTGTTCCAGCTCGGGAGGAATCTGCGAGAGCGAAACTTCAAACCGGTTGCGCTTGGCTCCTTCTCCGAAACGCGCCCTGAGATCGGCTATCTCGGCCTGAAGGGGCTGAACCAGTTCGGCCAGCACCGTTTTGAGATGCTCATCAGAAAGTTGCTTATGAATCCGGTCAAGGGCAAATCTCGCCGAAGCTGCGGCGTGATCCGGCGGGAGCACCTGCATTTTGCCCGCAACCAGCTGCGGCCCGGGTTTGTCATCGCTGGCCGCGGGCAGTCGCGCCCAATCTTTCGGAAAGGACTTCAATCCCCAATAATTCTCGGGATGGTCAAACCTTGCGCCCAGCCTCCAGCCCTCGCCATCGGAGTCGATGGGCTGGCAATAGACCACTTCGGCCGTGGTTTCGCGCCCGTCCTGATTGTGGAAGTGCAGGGGAACGCCGGCCTCGAGCCTTGCCGGGGAGCGCATGGAGCAGCCGTGGGCGCTGACAACCATAGTTTCGCAGACCTCGGAAAAATTGGCGCCCGGCGCCAGGCTGGTAACCAGGATCGGAACGGTGACCGGCACGCGCGAGCTGCGCCGTAATGTGGGGGCATTTGCATTGCGCATAGAGTTTGCCTTGTGGCGAGAGATGGGCTTCGCTCGACTCCGCGAAAAGCCTCTCTTCACTCCCTCTACCTTAACCCCAAGTTCATTAAGGATGGTTAACCCTCTAGTCCGGTCGGCGGGATGTTCGGAGGGGCAACGTCTTTGGTAACGAGCGGGTCACTCGGTAAGGAAAGCCTTAAGAGTTGCCCCTGCATGCTTGTTCGGGCATCGGAAAAGCTGTTGTCATTCCGAGCGCAGCCAGGAATCCGGGTTCTCTCCGTCGGCGTGGGAATCGCAAACTCATCGTGGTTTTTGGAACCCATCAGCGGTGACTGCCATCACTGCGGGGAGTTCCCCGCGGGTGTTGAATCAGCGCTAGGGAATTCTTGATCTTTCCGCGATGCGGATTTGGAGCTTTTATGTGGATCAAAACTCTCGGAGTTGCCTCGATCCTGGGGGCTGGCCCAATCTGACCGCGTTCCCAACCAGAGATGGGTTGCCCCACCCTTGTCGCGCTTTTTGCGACAGGGTGGGTAATTGCAATCCTCGGAAAATGCAGATAAATCCTGACTCCTGTCGCCGCCCGAGGCGCGAGCTGACGGGAAGACCATCCGAGCCCACCCTTCGCCAAATTCGGGCGAAAGGGTGGGGCAACCAGCGTAATGGCGGCGTCGGCCCTTAAAGCCGGGCCACCCGCTTATTGCAATATCGCAGCATTCGCGGGCAGGTAGGCCGCCCACGATCATTCGAGCTTCAGTTCCTCGGCAAGCGCCTTCCACTTGCTATCAACCAGCGCTTTGGTTTTGGCGTCCATCAGGATTTCGTCGGGCCAGGGGCGGGTGAAGCCCTCGGTCACCCACTTCCGGGTGGCGTCGATGCCCATCTTCGAGCCGTAGTTGGGCAGGCGCGAAGCGTGGTCGAGCGAATCGATGGGGCCGAGCGTGAATTGAATGTCGCGCTCGGGATCGATGTGGTTGAGAACTTTGAGCGTGACCTCGGCGAGGTTCTGCACGTCGACGTCTTCATCGACCACGATGATGCACTTGGTAAACATGGCCTGGCCTAGCGACCAGATGGCGTTCATCACTTTGCGCGCTTGTCCGGGATAGGACTTGCGAATGGAGACGAGCATGAGGTTATGGAAGACACCTTCGATGGGCAGGTTGATATCGACGAGTTCTGGGATGGTGAGCTTCATCAGCGGGAGAAAAATGCGCTCGACGGCTTTGCCCATGTAAGCATCTTCCTGCGGCGGTTTACCGACGATAGTTGTAGCGTAGATGGGATTCTTGCGATGCGTGATGCAGGAGACGTGGAAGACGGGATAAAGATCTTCGAGCGAGTAAAAGCCGGTGTGATCGCCGAAGGGGCCTTCGGTGCGGAGTTCGTCGAGGTGGACGTGGCCTTCGAGAACGATTTCGCTCGAGGCAGGAACTTCGAGGTCGACGGTTTCGCATTTGACGAGATCGACGGGCGCTCCGCGAAGAAAGCCGGCGATGAGATATTCCTCGACGTCGGGAGGCGCGGGAACGATGGCGGAAAAAGTTACCGCGGGATCGGTGCCGATGGCGACCGCGACTTCCATCTTGCCGGAGGGATTGTGGGAGAGGATTTGGCCGCCGGAGGTGCGGGCCATGATGTCGACTGCGGCGGAGCTTCGAGATCCGAGATTCCCACCTTTCGCAAAAGCGGCGAAAGGTGCAGCCTCAGTGGTTGAGCTTACCGCAGCCGCTTGACGTAGCGATTCGCGGTAGTGCTCGGCGGCGACTTTCTGGCGCTGCGCGTGAAAGCCGGCGGTGCGCTCATCAAAGACTTGCAAACGATACATCCCGACGTTGCGTTTGCCGGTGTTGGGATCGCGAGTGACGACGCAGGGGAGGGTGATGAAACGGCCAGCGTCTTTGGGCCAGCATTGCAGGATGGGGAAGTCGAGCAGGGAAAAGTTCTGGCGCTTGATGACTTCCTTGCAGGGGCCGGTAGGAACGGTCTTGGGGAAAAATTTGCTCGCCTCCGCGAGGAGAGGCAGCATTTTGATCTTGTCGAGGATGCCCTGAGGAGATTTGACGTCGAGGAAGAGGCGGATGCGGTCGGCGATTTCGTCGAGCGAGTCGACGCCGAGGGCGAGCTTCATTCGCGACTCGGAGCCAAACTGATTGATCAAGAGCTCGCTCACTGGGTAGCCCTTGATATTTTCGAAGAGGAGTGCAGAACCGCCGGGTTCGTGGTTACCGCCCGTTGCTTGTGAAGTGCTAGGGGGCCGTCGAGCTTCGCTCGACCGGGCGGCCGACGCGGCCGCCCCTACATGGCTTGTGCCACAGGCCGGCATCTTGGTGACGCGGTCGGTGATCTCGGCAATTTCCAGAATCGGGTCAGCTTCGGTTCGAATGCGGCGCAACTCGCCGGCGCGCTCAAGGGCGGCGATCCACGCGCGAAGGTCGTCGTAGGGCAAAGTGCTCTCCGGGAATTGAACGGTTGATTATATGAGGAGGGAGCGGCGGTTGCGAGTTGGAAGAGGGGCTAAGCGGCTCGTTTTGACAGCCGGCCCAAGGGCAAGGCATGGAGAGCGAGCAGGTTGAGGTTCGTCACCCGCGCGCGGATTCGGAATGACATTGTGTCCAGCGCCATGAAAGCTGCGCCAGATACGAGCAGCAGCCGGGATCAGAGGCCAAAGCGATCAGTGCACCGGGCCGGTGGGGGCCATGCGTGGGTCGAGCTTGATTTCGCCAAAAGCGTTTTCGTAGCCGGAGACGTTTTGCTGCAGCAGCCCGAGCAGGGCTTTTGCCTGCTGCGGGCTCAGATAAATGCCCTGAAAATTGCGAATCTCGACCTGGGCCTCGCTTTGCTGCTGCAGCGTGCCAAAGGCCAGAAAGAAATCCCAGACATTGACCCGCATCTGCACGCTGTTGGCATAAGATTCCCGGTAGTCTGCGCCGTTCACGACTTTGACGTTAGGTTGCGGTGGGAGATTCATAGCACTGCAGTGTAATGACTTTGTGGCCGGGAAGGGAAGAGGCAGAATAAAGACCAGCCTGCAACAAGTGACAGCCGCCGTTCCTGACAAAAAGTGTCATTGGCCTAACAAGTTTCTGACCGAGGAGAGCTTTGGAAATCCACCCAAAAGGTCATGAACGGTTGCGATCTTATTGAGAATGGGACGTTTGCCGAAGGTCACCGCAAAGGGCGACTGGCGCTCAAAATGCGAGGAAAGCCACGTTGGGAGTCAAGACCACGGAAAGAGTGCGAATATGACCCATCAACCGGAAACCGGATTGGTTGAAGAGATCATTCTCCCCGAAAATCTCCTTCCCTTGGGATCGGTGCTAAGCCAGGGAGTTACGCCGCTGGATGCTTGCATGCTGCTGGCGAAGGTTTTTCACGTGCAGTGCAACGAGGTCGCTCTGCTCCGTCTGGAAGGTGGACTCTTACGCTTCCTCTTTCCCGAGCATTTGCGGACCACGGGAGCGATTCCCATCTCCAGCAAAGCGGTCGCGGCGCACACAGCCTTGAGCAAGAAAGCGGAAATCTTCAACAACTTTGCGCGCGTCAAACACGCAAGCATCTTTGAAACCATCAAGCCCATCGGCAGCGACAGCGACGAAGCGCAGCCTGCCCCCATCCAGAAGCTGATGTCGGTGCCGATCATGGATCGCAACTCGACCGTGCTGGGAGTGGTGCAAATCTCGCGCAAGGCCCTGGATTCGCGTTTCGCGCCCGATTTCAGCCGCGAAGATCTGCACGACCTGGAACTGGCCGCCGGGGTCCTGGCTTCTTCACAGGTGCTAGAGGCCAACTAAAAGCAAACTCTCCAGGCGGGCGGACCTGAAATTCACGGTAATTGTGCCGGATTCTTCTCAGTCCAAGAGGATCCACGCTACGCACCTGGCCTCGTGTTGCAAGATTCTTCATCTTGACAACTCTTTGCGCCTCAGTCACACTCCCCACTCATCGGCCCTTTGGACCGATCTCATTCCTCTCCCTGCGCTCTCGATTTCCGCATAGCTTCAGAGAAGGTCCATTCCCGAACCCTAAGCCCGAGAAGATGTTGAACAGAAAGGGGAATTTCCAGATGAGCAAGTGGCCGGCAACCGCTATGGCAGCGCTTTTCTTGACGGTGATAGCAGTGGTGGCGCTGACGGTCCAGCCCCGTACGCCGGTGCAGACGATGGCAACAGCGCAGCGCGGCACCGTCGCCACGGTGGCGCAAGCCAGCGGAACCGCCGACGAGAGCCTGCAGCGACGGGTACATGAAGCCATGGCGAATCTGCCGATGAGCTTCGAGGCGAACCGGGGCCAGACCGACAGGCGGGTGAAATTTCTCGCGCGGGGTGCAGGCTATGCGCTTTTTCTGACCCGGAACAGCGCCGTGATGGCATTTCCACCCACCCAGGCGCCGGCTGCAAGGCCACAGATTCCCCCGGCGCCGTACGCGCTGCCTCGGGTAACACCAGAGCCACAAATCGCAGCCACGGCCTCGCAACGAACCGAATCTGTGTTGAACATGCGATTGGTTGGCGCGAGTGCTTCGTCGCGCGTGGAGGGAGTGGACAAGCAGGAAGCGCAGAGCAACTACTTTATCGGCAACGATCCCAGCAAGTGGCACCGTCGCATCCCGAATTTCGCCAGGGTACGGTATGCCGCAGTTTACCCGGGAATCGACCTCGTCTATTACGGGAACCAGAAGCAGCTGGAGTATGACTTCGTGGTGAAGCCTGAAGCCGATCCCCGTAGCATCGAGCTAAGTTTCGGCGCAGGTCCGGAGGGGCAGGTTGCGATTCCGCTGCGCATCGACGGGCGAGGAAACCTGATTGCCACTCTCAACAGCAATGAGGTGTTGCTTCGCAGGCCCGTCGTCTACCAGCCGGCGACGCAGGCGCAGCAGAAAACAGAGATCGAGGGGAACTTCGTCCTGAAGGGCAATGGGCGAGTCGGATTCGAACTTTCGTCCTACGACCGGACACGCGCACTGATCATCGACCCTGTATTGAGCTACTCCACCTACATTGGGGGCAGCGACGAAGATATTGCGTATGGCGTCACCTACGGCGTGCGCTACGGTCAGGTGATCGTGGCCGGCACAACGCGCTCGGCGGATTTCCCGACTGTCGATCCCATCTATTCCTTCCATGGCGGGAGCTGCGGAGTGCGGCCCTGCAGGGATCTTTTCGTGACCCGCTTCAATCCCTTACTCACGAAGTTGACATTCTCGACCTATATCGGCGGATCGAACGACGATGTGACCTACCAGGTGGCGCAGGATACGTCCGGTGACATTTTTCTGACCGGATACACGCTCTCGACCGACTTCCCCATCGTGGGCAGAGCAGTGCAGAGAACGTTCGGCGGGGGAAGCGTGACCGGCGACGCCTTCGTTGTGCAGGTGGAATCGGCAGGATTCTATCTCCAGTACTCGTCTTATTTGGGCGGTTCGGGCGATGATGTGGGCTATAGCATTCAGCTCGATGCGGCGGCCAACGCCTATGTTGTGGGCGCGACGAACTCCACGAATTTTCCTGTCAAGAATGGTTCGTATCAAACCAAATGCGGGCTGACGGCTGGCGGCGACTGTTCCACCGCATTCTTGTCGGTGCTCAATCAACCTGGCCTGCCGCCCGGAACGGGCTACATCTACTCGACATATCTTGGCGGTTCTGGCGGGCTGGGTGAGGCGGCCTATGGCGTAGCCCTCGACAGCAATAACAATGCCTACGTAGCGGGCATCACCGGAAGCCCGAATTTTCCGACCACGACGGGTGCGTTTCGAACCAAGTGCGGCACCGACGGTCTCTGCAATGGCAGCTACGATGGCTTCGTCACCAAGGTGAATCCGGCAGGAACCGGGTTGGTGTATTCCACTTTCCTGGGAGGCAGCGGATACGACTATCTAAGCGGCATCGCGGTGGATAAGGGAGGCAACGCGTATGTGGCAGGAGGCACGACTTCGAACGATTTTCCCGTGAGCGCATCGGCTCCGCAGAAAACCTACGGCGGAGCGTCACCCGGGTGTGTGCCTTCGAGTGCGACCATTTGCGGTGACGTGACCATTTCCAAGCTGAATGCCACGGGTACGAAGCTCGGTTACTCAACCTATCTGGGCGGGAGCGGCGACGAGTCGCCGGGATTTTCGATGGCGATCGATAGCCGCGGCAATGCGTTTGTTACCGGCTTCACCGATTCCGCCGACTTCCCGCAAATTCGCCCGCTGCAGGCTTTCGGAGGCGGGCCCGGCGACGCTTTCCTCGTGGCCGTGAACCCGAGCGGAGACGCCTTTACCTACTCGACCTATCTTGGCGGCAATGGCTGGGATTTCGGGTACCACACCGCGACCGATCCTTCCGGCAACGTCTATGTGGGCGGCGGCACAACCTCAACGGACTTCAAGCTCACCGCGCACGCTACCCAAACCAAATGCGGGACCGATGGCACCTGCAACGGCGGATTGGCGGACGTGTTTATGGTCAAGGTGATCTTTTCCGCCGATATGGCGGTCTCCAATCACGCGCCGGCGTCGGTGGCGAGCGGGCGAACGATCCGCTACTCGATCACAGCCAAGAACAACGGGCCTGATCCGGCTTCAGCGGTTGCCGTCAGCGACGTAACCCCAGCGGGAACTACGTTCAACAGCGTGACCACGAACGGGGGAACATGCACCGCCCCTTCTGTAGGAGGAACCGGAACGGTCACATGCACCGTGACCAGCGTACCCAGTGGGAGTCACCTTTCGATCACTCTGGTGTTGAACGTGACGGCCGGTTCGGGCAGTGTGATCAGCGATACGGTCTCTGTCTCGTCGGCTACGTTTGACCCCGTCGCGGGCAACAATCAGGCAACGGCGACGACGAACGTGAACTAGATTTCACGCTGCATGGCTCGCAGCGGAAACCCTGAGCGACGCGCGAAGGCTCTGATTTGCCCAGGAAGTTGGTGCGAAAGGGGGGACTCGAACCCCCACGGGTTTCCCCGCCAGATCCTAAGTCTGGTGCGTCTGCCAATTCCGCCACTTTCGCAATACGCGATCTTCATTGTAAATGCAGGCGCTCTATGGAGTCGGCACGATTCTGCACAGTGGCCCATTTTGGCCACTATCGACCCAGAAGGCGAGCGCAATGACAACTTTAGACGGCGGCAGGTGTTACAGTCTGGAGGCCCATTCCGGCTTTCGTCCCTGTAGAAATCCGGATACCCGCAATTCAGCAAGGAGCGTCCAGCATGCTTTTGTGGAAAGGCGCGCGCATTCTCGTCCGGGTTGCAGCGCTCCTCGGCCTCTTGATTATCGCCGGATGCGGAGCAAGTAATCACACCATGTTTCGCAATCCTTCCGGCCCGTACGATACACCGCAAAATATTGCTGCATACCGGCAGGCTATCAACGGCTTCCAGCAGAATGGGGGCGAGGTGCAGGCGCTGATGTTTCACGTTCTGGTTCCGGGGGATGTGAACTACGACGATTTTCTCAACAACATTCTGCCCAACGTGTCTGGCGTGAGCATTGGGATGTCATGGAATGAGATCGAGTCAAGCAATGCCCAAGGTACGGGTTCTGGCGGCTACGATTTCTCCTCCTTTGATGCCGAATTGCAGCCTTACGCAGCGACAGGAAAGCAGGTGAACCTGATCGTCTGGCCGGCTACCGAGGGTGGAAACAACGATCCCGGCCATGGAGGCTCGACTCCCACTTACGTGTTCACGCAGGCCTGGTCGACGACGGTGGGCGCCCCCAATCCGTTAGATATGACGGTCTGCCAATCCTACAAGGGCGACTCGAGTAATCCGTACTATAACTCCGCGAAAGGGGGCAACGGCGGAGTGTGGAATGTCGACTCGAGTGTGAGCAATGCCAGTGACCTCAGTGGCCTGCCAGTGTCTTACGAGGCGCCGTTCATGGTGGCCTATCAGAACTTCATCGTGCAGGTGATCAAGCATTACAACCTGGCGACTTCCCCGAGAATTGGCTACATCCGCTTTGGCTTTTCTCAGGGCGGAGAGAACAGTCCCGAGTGCAATCAGTACTGGCCGGGGTATTCCCAGACGGCATATCTGAATTATGTCAAGACCATGACGGATTTCGTGAAAGCACAAAATCCTTCCATGACCATCCTGGAGGATCTGCACGCGGTGGGACCGGCGGGGCAGGTGGTTTACGGCTATGCGAATACCGAAGCGGCGGATGCGGTGGCCGATAATTTTGGCTTCGGCACCAACGGCCTGCAGCAGAGCGATATTGCGAACTTCGGAAGTGGCCAGCCTTGCGATTCCAACTGGTGCCAGTTATTCAGCCAGTATCCGGGAGGCGTCCGGTCGCTGCAAACCCTGCAGTGGAGCGATCCCACGGGAGAACTGGAAACGGGATCGCTCTCAACGCTCATTCCGTTTGCCCAGCAGCATGGGGCGAGCAATCTGGAGCTATACCTGGCAGACTTGGCTTTAGCCTATAGTTCAGATTACTGCAACTATGAGCATGCGGTGTGCTAATTCAGAATTGAGAAGCGTCGCGACTTAAGAAAGCGCAACCAGCGGGGCGGCGGGCAATCGAATCGGGGCGTAAAACTACCCTCGACGGTCTGCACTACCCACATGCGGCACCGGGCTACTGAACCGCGTTCAGTCCCTGGTAGATAAACATCCCCGCCAGCACCAGCAACAGAAGACCAGAACCGGCGCCAAAGACCCAGACGGGGATAGTAAGCCGGTTCACCTTGACCAGCAGTTCCGTCTGCTCCTGTTGCATGTGGGAATTCGCTTCGTCGAGAAACAACTGATCATCCTCGTGCATGGTCAGCGTGCTGCGATAGATCAGCAGGACGATCAGGCCGACGGTGAAAATTCCCCACACAACGAGCAGCCCGGTGATTAGCGGAGTCATGGCCATATGCCACCTCGACCGATTGCGAGCCATCTTCGGGCAGCCACCCTGATCCCTAAGGCTTACTCCCACTTCGATGCGACGGGACGGACGGGGGACTGTCCTAACCGCCAATCATTATAGACCCGCTGGCAAGGTCCTCATCTGTGATTTTGATAGTGGCGGGGCCGGTACCCTGGCTTAGCGGGTCTGCGGTCACTGCAGCTAAGCGCGAATTTGCGACTTCGCCAGGCGCCGAGCATCGAAAGTTACGAGGTGGTTAGGTTTCTTCGTGCCCAATTCGAGAGCTTTGCTATAATTCAGGCAGGGCCTTTAGGGCCAAGGAGATATAGATGGCAACTACGTCCGTCCCTGAAGTGAAGAGTGTCCCGGAGGTGAAAAAGCCAGCTCCTGTCACACTCACGCCAAATGCAATCGCCAAGGTAAAAGAGATCATGGCGCAACAGAATCCCGTGCCGGCAGGCCTGCGGATTGGCGTGGTGGGCGGCGGTTGCTCGGGATTCTCCTATTCCATGCAATTTGAGAATTCCGCCGGAATGATGGACAAGACCTTCGACATGGACGGCTTAAAAGTGTTCGTCGACGCCACTTCGGTGATGTACCTGAATGGCTGCCGCGTAGATTACGTAGAGACGCTGGAAGGCGCAGGCTTCAAGTTCGACAACCCGAACGTGAAGAGCACCTGCGGCTGCGGATCATCGTTCAGCGTGTAAGGCAGCGGCGAAGAGGAAGGATACGAGTGCAACGGCTTCGGTACCTACTGAGGCCGTTTCTGTTTTTGCGGAGGAATCATTGCGGTTGCTGAGACGTCCCGGGCGGCGGGGCAGCGCCCGGCGCCACGGGACCAGCGTTCCCACTGTTCGGGTTTGCTCCAAAGGGACTTGGGCCGAAGGGGCTGGAGCCAGTCGTTCCCGGTTGGCCGTTTTGACCGGACTGGTTCAGGTTTGCCAACGCTGCCAAAGGCTGATACGGGGTAGTGATAAGGCCACCGCGATCTGCGGAGGGATCGTAAATAAACTGCCACTCGTTGTATTTCATCTTGTCGTTGTATCTGCGAATCGTGGCGTCTTTGCTGTTGCTGGCCACGCCGATGATCGGGCCCCCACCAAAAACCTGATTGCCGGTGTTGCTGTCCCCCGGCTGCGCGGAACCGGATGTATCCTCTCCCGCAGACGAAGCCGAGGCATCCTGGCCGGAGGTCGATAACGTGGAACCACCCGAAGTGGCGTTTTCACCCGCGGCGAGGGCGTTGGTTACGGCGCCGGGCGCGGTATTCGGTCCACCGGCAGATCCCGCAGTAGTCGCGCCCGGAGTCACGCCCCCAGCGATTCCTCCGGTTAACGCCAGCTTCACTTCTCCGAAGTGCAGCAGCCGGAAATCCTGATTCTTATTTTCCGGGTCCTTGTAAGGCCGCCGCAAAAAGCGGAGGTTGTTGGTGTTTTCCAGATCTTCCAGCCGAGTGGGATAGCGGCCAAACTTCTTGTAATAGGCCTGGATGGCGCGCGTGTACTGTACCCCGCGATGTACCATCTCCTCCTCGCGGTCACGTTTCAACTCAAAGACAGTATCGGGGAGAATTATTGCAATCGCGATAGCGAGCAAGGCAGCAATCAGGAGCAGAGTAAGAAGCACATAGCCTTCTTCGTGCTTCCTTCGAGAAGAAGCGATTGAGCAGCGGCTTGGCCGGCAACCATTCACGGACACTTCCTATCCCTGGATCAGCGGAAGGTTCTGGGGAGGTCCGCTGCCGATGACATCCTGCATCTCGACCGATGTAGGTGAGATGCGCAGCACCTTGTACCGGCGATCGACAATCTCACCCTCGCCCGCGATAAAAACATCGTCCCCTTTGGAGAGAAAAATCTTCTTCGGTTCGCCCGGTCCGCTGGCGAAGCCAAAAAACTTCAAAGGAATTGGCGGGGGAGGAGCGACGGGAGGAGGCGTATAGACGGGCGTTTGCGTTTCCTTCGGGTGGTCCGTAGCCCCGCTCTTTACCGGCTGGGGAATCACGGGATCGGCTTGCGACACGAAAATGTTGCGGCCGGAACCCTCGTATTGGATTTGTTCTGCGGCGGCGAGTTCGGCCAGGTGCAGCGTGGGGTCAAGGCTGGGCGGACGGACCGTCTTGACGGTTGATCCGTGCCGGCGCGCTCCCGAACGGGCTGGCTGCGCAGCGGCCGTTTGCAGTTGGTTTGAATTCGACACCGGAACCGAAGCCGAAGTGGACGACGAGGGGATCAGCTGGTAGGCCAGGATGAGCACCGCGATGCACCCCAGCACCGAGGCCACGATGACTTTCTTTTTGCTTTCCGTACCCAGTTGCACTATGCGCCCGCCCTGAGATAAGTATCGAGTTTCATCTGCAGTTTGATCGGACCATTCTGTTCACCACCCAGGGTCAAATCGTTGATGATGAAAACCATGTCGTCGCGTTCGAGCGCGTTAATAAACTTGGCCAGAGAAACATAGTTCCCAGAGAGGTTAGCTTCCATCTCTACCGGCAACAGATGCTGCTCGGCGTCATCGCTGACCTTGTAGCGCGCTTCGTCGATGGTCACGCCGTTTTGGGCGGCCAGCTTGCCAAACTCGGCGGCGATATCGGAATCCTGTGCCGGAAAGCGTTTCTGGTAGAACTCGGCGATCTGCTGATTTGCCATTTTCACTTTCTGGTCGAGGTTGGTGAGGGGCTTGACCTCGCGGGTTTTCGCCTGCAATTCAGCCCACAATTGGTTGAGCTCCTGGCGCCGCGAAGCAGTGGATCCCACCAGAGGCGAGAACAACACAGCTACGGCCACAATATCGACGCCCAGCATCGCCGCCAGCGCGATCTTGATCTTCTTGCGGGTTTGGCGCAGGTCCGGCATCAGGGCTTGCCTCGCTCGGAAATCTCCGTGGTCGCCGGGGCCGCGGCGGGAAGAGTCGCGGAGCCGGATAAGGGTGCGCCACTCTGCGGAACGTAAGTGGCCTCCATGCCCACCTCTACGGAATCGCCGGGCCGGGAGGTCTGGCTGTGCTCAGCCGAGATGTAGGTTTGCGAGAAGCGATGGGACTCCTCCATGCGCCGCGCCAGTTCGATGGCCCGGTCGCGGGAATCGCCTGCGACGGTCATCTTCAGCTTGAGCTGGTTGTCCTCGTCCAACTCCGGGTGAATCGAAACCACATGCAGGTGAGGGGGCATGACCTTCTCGAGATCCTCCAGCACGTGCGTCCAGGAAAATGACTTACGGTCGATCAGATCGTTGAGGAACTGGGATTCGTCGCGGATTTCGCGGTTTTCCGGCCGGCTGAGGAACTCCTCGGCGTGCGCTCTGCGTTGATCGCGCTCAGCGATTTGCGCCCGCAGATCGGCGATGCGGGTGTGATCGCGGCGCGCGTCGAACCATCCGGTGAATGTCAGTGCTATCAGGGCCAGAGTCAAAATCCCCGCGACCGCCAGACCCGTGCCCCAGCGCAGCCAGAACTGCCGCGCGTCCTCGTAAGGCCGGGTCGCAAGATTGATATCGAGACGCATGTTAGGAAACCAAAGCTCCGACCACGCCTGCCATTCTCCAGCGCGGCACCGCGCCTCCGCTGCTCGTGCCGAGCTGCGAAGCCGCAACCAATTCCTGTACCTCGGCGCCGGTTTGCGCCCGCAAGGCGGGAGCAGCCGTGCCGCCTTCGGACAACCCCGCCACATAAATCTTTTCGATGTTCAGGTGATAGGTGTCCTGAAAGAACACAACCGAGGGATAAACTTCCTCCGCCAGTTGTTCTCCTGTAATTGTTACGCCCCGCGAATTTTCCAGCGTGCGGAACAACTGCACCTGACCGGCATTCAGAATGGCGATGCTGGTGGTGCGGGCGTCGACTTTCACCACCAGGGTGGGACGCTCGCCATCGGCAGAGCCGAGCGCGGCCAGCATGGAAGGCACCACGATCCCAGGGCTGAATTCGGCATCGCGAAAGGCTGCTTCGTACTCCTCGACGACACTGGCCAAGGCCACCGCCGCGACGATCTGAATACCCTCGGGAAATTTCTGCGCATGATAGGAAACTCGCGCCTTTTCCACGTCGAAGGGCAGAGACTTCTTCAGACGGAAGCGCACCACGCCCAGTGCTTCCTCCGGGTCGGAAGGCAACGTGTCGAATTCCACAAGGGCCACGCGGACAGCGGCATCGGGGATGATGGCGATGACATCGTGCGCGTGGCCGGCGATGCTGCCCAGCGCGGACGCGATGGCCTCGCGCACCGCTTCGCGCTGGCGAAGATTTGCCTCGACCAGATCGGCTACCACGCTGCCGGGCGCCAATTCCCGGGCAGAGCAAGCCTCCAGATTATGTCCACCATCGCCCAGCCGCCCGGCCAGCACCCGGTCGGCGGCGATTTCGCACGCCAGCTTTGGTTTTGCGCTTTTCAGGCCAGAACCCATCTTAACCGGCTTCTCAGTGCGCTATTTACTCTTTCTATAATTCAAACGCCGCACTCCGCCAAATGCAATATCTGAAAGGGCACTCGGGGCATTGGCCGATTGCCTCGGCGCGAATCGCTCCAGGCTGAATAGCGCGGTTCGTATCGCAGTTACCGCATGGCCTCGATGAAGGTGACCTTGTTGATTTCCTTCAGGGTAGTCAAGCCGAGGCGCACTTTGTCCAGAGCCGACTCGCGCAGAAAGCGCATGCCTTCCTCGCGCGCAGCGCGGCGAATTTCCGAGGTCGGCTTTTTCGCCAGGATCATTTCCCGGATGCGGTCACTCAGTTCCAGCAATTCGTGAATCGCAGTTCGCCCGCGGAAACCGGTGCCTGTGCACTCGATGCAACCCGGGCCCTCGTAGAGCGGCACGTCAGCCCATTGTTTGGGGTCGAGGCCGCTGGCTTCCAGAACTTCGGGCGCGTAGTGGACCGGGGTGCGACAAGATTCGCAGATCAGGCGAACCAGCCGCTGCGCCAGAATACAGTTCAACGCCGAAACGAAGTTGTAAGGCTCCACGCCCATGTTGAGGAAGCGGCCGATCACATCCACCACGTTGTTGGCGTGCACGGTGGTGAACACCAGGTGACCGGTGAGTGCGGACTGAATGGCGATCTGCGCAGTTTCGGAGTCGCGAATTTCGCCAACCATGATTTTGTCGGGGTCATGGCGCAAGATCGACCGCAAGCCGCGGGCGAAGGTCAAGCCCTTTTTTTCATTGACTGGAATCTGGGTGATGCCGCGTATCTGGTATTCCACCGGGTCTTCGATGGTGATGATCTTGTCTTCATCGGTCTTGATCTCGTTGACTGCAGCGTAGAGCGTCGTGGTCTTGCCGCTGCCCGTCGGACCGGTGACCAGTACCATGCCATAGGGTTCTTTGATGTAGCGGCGGAAGCGGCGCAGATCGTCTTCGTCAAAACCTACAACTTCGAGCGTCAAGGTGCGGAACTTCTCGCTCATCGACTCTTTGTCGAGGACGCGGAGCACGGCATCCTCTCCGTGAATCGAAGGCATGATCGAGACGCGGAAGTCGATGGCACGACCGTTATACTTCACGCGGAAGCGCCCGTCCTGGGGCACGCGGCGCTCGGAAATATCCAGCTCGCTCATCACCTTGATGCGAGATATCACGGTCGAGTGATGTTCCTTACCGATGGGCGACATGGCCGGGGTGAGAACGCCGTCGATGCGGAATTTGATGGCGACCGAATCGTCGCGGGTTTCGATGTGAATATCGGAAGCGCGCCGCTGCAAAGCGGTGAAAATCGTGGTGTTGACCAGCCGAATCATAGGGCTGGTATCGCCGTCCGCGGTCAGCTTGTCGATGCTCAGCGACTCTTCGGCGCCGGTGGCATCGTCTTCGCGAATGATGGTGAAGCCTTCGCTGGCTTCTTCCAGCACGCGCTGCGACTGCTCGGTTTTTTTGAGGATATCGTCAATCTGCTTCAGAGTGGCAACGCGGGTGATGATGCGCTTCTGCAGAAGCAAGCTGATTTCGTCAATCATCATCAGCTGGCTGGGATCGGCGATGGCGATGGCCAGGCGGCCGTCGGCCGTTTCCTCCAGAGGCACAAACTTGTAGCGAAACATCAAGCCCGGATCGAACTTTTTGAATAGTTCGTGGTGTAGCTGGAAGTTGGTGAGATCGACGAATTCGCAGCGATAGCGGCGCGCGATGTCCTGCGCTTGCTCCAGATCCGTGGCAGGGCCGCGGGCGGCGTGCTTTCCGCCGTTTCCGCTGTTCACCAGAATCGTCTTTTTATCTGCCGTCGCCATGGTTCCGCATCCGACTGCCGTCCTCGTTCCCCGCTCAGTGAACTCCCAGGGTAAAGATCGGCAAATACAGCGAGATCAGTACCCCTCCCACAAAAACTGCCATGATCATTAGAATCAAGGGCTCAATCAGGGCCAGGGAAGCGCTCAGCGCCGTCTGTACGTCTTCCTCGTAGAACTCGGCCACCGAGTTGAGCATGGCCGGCAGAGCTCCCGTCGACTCGCCTACTTCCAGCATCTCCACGGCGAGATCGGGAAAAATCTTCTGCTCGTCCAGGCTTCCTGCCAGGCCCTGGCCTTCGCGCACGCGGTCGCTGGCGTGCATCACGCCCTTCAAAATGCGCCGGCTGCTCATCGAGCTACCGGCCGTTTCCATGGCGGGTACCAGCGGCAATCCGCCTTGTAAAAGCGTGGCCAGCATGCGCGAGAAGGTCGCAACCTGATGTTTCAAACGGATGTCGCCCAGCAGCGGCAAACCCAGAATCAAGCGGTCGAGGGCGTCGGCGCCGCGATCGGTCTTCTTCCATTGCCAAAATGCAATGCCGGCCGCCACAAAGCCAACTGCGGCAAAGGGCGCATATTTCTGCGCATTCAGTCCAACCGCCAACATGAACAGAGTCATAGCCGGCAGCTTGGCGTCCAGGCTGTTGAACAGCATCGCGAACTTGGGCACGACCCAGGTGAAAAGGAACATCACCATGATGATCACGACCGTCACCAGCAGCGTGGGATAGATCAGCGAGACGAAGAGCTTCTTGCGAAAGCTCATGGCCAACCGCTGGAAGTTGATGTAGCGGGTGAGGACCTCATCAATGTTTCCGCTCTTTTCCCCAGCCATCAATGTGGTGGTGTAGATCTTCGGCACCACATGTTGCGCGGCGAAGGCATCGGAAAGCAGTTCGCCCCCCTTAACGCGATCGCGGACATTCTCAATAATCTGCCGCAGATGCAGGTCCTTCTGCCGCTTGATGAGCAAATCCAGAGAGTTCAGGATCGGCAGTCCCGCTCGAATCAAAGTCAGGAACTGCTGGTTGAACACCAGAAAAGAACTCTGCTTGATGGCGCGCGAACGGCGCTGCGAAAAGCCTCCCGAAAGAAGCCCTTGGGGCTTGACCCAATACACCAGATAGCCCTGAGCTGCAAATCGGTCACGCACTTCCGCTTCCGAGTAACCGTGCTCGACTTGCTGGTGCTGACGCCCCCGTTCGTCCGCGATTTTTATGACAAATTCCGCCATTTTTCTGCTTTTTCCGCTTCTTGCCGGTGATTCCTGCTACTGGCTCAGTCTAACATTGGAACTTCTCTTCCCGGCCCTCGATCTAAGCGGCTCCGGTGGTTGCCGGTATCGCAAGTAACACCCCCCGGTCAGGGAATCGCCGGCTCCGCAACATCTGATAAGTTATTACTTATCAGTACGATACGGAAAACTCTCCAAGCGCTTCTACGGGGCCAGATTACCCTCCACCGTTTCGGTTCCCGGGGGCGGTGCAAACTGGAACTCTCCATCGGCGATTGGCACATTCTCCTTCTGTTGACTAAAGCGGTATTCCGTAACCGCCCCATCCACGCCGTGGATGATAATGCGTGCAATCTCGTGTTCCGGCGTGACTTCCAACAGAATCTCGCTGATCTGGTCGGTCCAGCCTTTGGGAATGCCCCGTAGCACCACATCACCCGGGCTCAGGGGAGGCACATCAACAGCTACCGACAATCCCTCTAACTCCTTTTCCAGCTTGGTCTTACCGAGCATAAACGCCAGGGGGGAGCGAAGGTCGTCGAGCTTTCGTACCGGCGTTTTGCGAGCCTGCTGATCCCCAGGAACATAAAACCAGGCAATTTTGCCATTGCTGACAAACAATTTCTCCCTGGGAGAACGATACTCCCAGCGCATCTTGCCAGGATTTTTTACTCCAGCTTTCCTCAGCCACAAGATTCCAGATTCGGTCCGCTCGATGCCCGATCCGCTATAGATCTCGGTAAAGTCAGCCTGCAGGCTGTTGATATGGTCATAGTGTGAGTCGACAGCCGAAGCCAGGGAACGTACATCAATCGAAACATCCGCGGGCGCAGAACCCGAGGCCAGACCGCTGCAGATGACGCAGGCGAGGACGAGATGCGATAAGCGAGCCATCTGACACATCTTCTCCCCGCCTGCTCCAATCTTTTCAGCAAGCAGAATCGTAACTCTACCTGGCTCCTACCGGGAGTACAGCGGGATCAACTTATCCTGTGGGGAACTCCTGCCAACATTTTAATCTATTTCGCGAGCATCATGCTTTCGCGAATGTCGGCAGCGAAGATTCATCAGTGCTGTTTGCACTGCGCCATCATGTCCGCCTCGATGGCAGCCTCTCCGTTCTGGTTGCCCAACGCCGGTACGGTTGCATCGACACCGTCCACGCCTTCTGAGCCATCGCAGTTCTGCACCGCGTAGATCGCATAAGTGGACTGCGGCAGATTGTTGGGATCGCGGGTGAGTTTTGAATAATAGATCTGCGCCTGCGGACTCGAGTTATTTGGGCAGTCTTCCGTGGGAGAACCTCCCTGACCGCCCACGCAAAGGTCGCTGTTGTGCACACTCTGGCAAAGCCATGCGCTCATAGCGGTATGGGGATAGCTGAAGACCGGATTGTTGCTGCCGTCGTTCACGATGCTCTGCCGCAACCAGGCTTGCCCGGAGGCGGCCGAGGTGGTCTGGCCGTTAGCGCAAGAGCTGTCGTTGGTCCATTTTCGAACGTCGGGCGCCTGTTCGGTGTAAACCGGGCTCAGTTGCCAGGGCGAGGTTCCGCCCAGCATGCAGCCGAATTGCGCGCCGTCGTTATCTCCGCAAATGGTGATGGGCGGGGCGTTGGGCACCTCGCATCCCTGTTCGACGTCCGCCAAAGGCGGCCCCGATTCCATCTCCACCGCATCCAGGTAATTCTTCGCAGCGTAGTAGGCGAGAGAGTAGGCGATGGCCGCCGATCCCGCGCTAACGCCCTGCGCGCACCGTCCTCCTCCGCTGTAAAGATTCGCGTTGTTCGTCGTGAAAACGAAATTCAGAAAGGTAGACGGGCGGCAAG
>Ga0335073_10001657_pt1 | contig 29919 bp, 21 predicted proteins | sample Lox_Sample_22_FD_207093 | JGI IMG/M metagenome (GOLD analysis project Ga0335073, IMG submission 207093) | Soil microbial communities from Loxahatchee National Wildlife Refuge, Florida, United States - Lox_Sample_2.2 | ecosystem: Environmental > Terrestrial > Soil > Wetlands | place: USA... | reverse complement strand
CCGTCGGCCGTAGCGCGGGCCAGCGACGCCTCGCGCGCCCAGGCGAGCACCTTCATGCCGAAGGCCTTGCCGTAGCCCGCGACCGCGCCGCCGATCCGGCCATAGCCGTAAATGCCCAGCGTCTTGTCGCGCAGGCTGGTGCCGACGCCGATCTGCCAATGCCCGGCCTTGAGCGATGCCATCTGTTGCGGGATCTGGCGAAACGCCGCCAGCACCAGGCCCCAGGTGAGCTCGGCCGTGGCATAGGAAGGCGTGCCGGCATGCATGTTGGACGAGACGATCACACCGAGCCTCGTGCAGGCCTCGATGTCGATATGCGGATAGACGCTGCGCTGGCTGATGAGCTTCAGCTTGGGCAAGCGCTCGAGCAGCGGCGCGCGGATCTGGGTCCGCTCGCGGATCAGCACGAGCGCCTCCGTCTCGGCGAGGCGCCCGGCGAGGCGATCCACCTCCTGGACGTGATCGTTCCAGATCTTGACCTCGTGCCCGGCCAGCTTGGCGAAGCAGGGCAGCGTGCGCAGCGTGTCGAAATAATCGTCGAGGATGGACACCTTCATCGTCGCGCTCCCCATCGGGGCGGCAGCCCCCACCGGCCCGTTCTTCCCCGGCCCGGGTTGTAATTCGGACCACCATGTGGGAGCAAGGCTGCGCCGTCGCGGCCTAGAGCGTCTTCCGGTTAGTTTGAATCGCTTGCTTCCTTATAACTGTCATTCCCGCGAAAAGCGGGAATCCACGACCATGGACCCCCGCTTTCGCGGGGGCGACGAAAGAGAGCGGTTACATTTGAGCGGATACGGCGCGAATTCGCGGCCGAAACCACGATCTTTCGACAAGAGACTTTGGTGAGATCGAGAAAAAAGCGGGGACCCGGGAACGGGTCCCCGCTTCGATCGGCAGGACGTCAGTACTCGGAGACCAGGGTGAGCTGCGGCACCAGCTCCTTGCCCTTCGTCTCCGGGCTGAACAGCAGTGTGACGACGAATACGAATGCAGCGCCGCAGGTCGCGACCAGCATCGGCACGGCGAAGCCGAGCGGCTGGCCGACGGCGAAGATGGTGAGCAACGGCCCGGCGAAGCCCGCCCAGATCGCCCCTTGGTGATAGCAGAAGCCGGCGGCGGTGGCGCGCACCTCGGTCGGGAAGCGCTCCGAGAGATAGCTCGGATTCTGCCCGTAGATCGCGCCGAGGAAGGCGCCCTGCACGATGAAGGCGGCGACGATGATAGTGTAGGAGGCGGTGAAGAGATAAAGCGGCGTGATGAAGAAGCCGATCGCCGCCGGAATGATCATCGCCCAACGGCGGCCCAGCCTATCCGCGACCCAGCCCCAGAAACCGCTGGCCACGAACGCCACCAGATTGGCGAGCGCGATCGGCAGCGCGACCATCGCGGCGTCGAGATGCAGATCCTTCTGCAGATGAGTCGCGAACATGCCATAGACCGAGTAGTAGATGACGAAGCCGCTCGCCATCCACAAGCAGGCCATCAAGGTGTTCGGCAGCAGCCGCAGGCGGAAGATGTGGAGCAGCGGCGCACGGAATTCCTGCTTCTGCTCGCGTTGGATCCGGTTGTTTTCCTTCCAGACCTCGGGCTCCTTGACATAGTAGCGGATCCAGACGACGGCGAGCGCCGGGACGATGCCGAGCATGAGCAGGCCGCGCCAGCCGATGACGTCATAGAGCAGGCCGTAAGCCGCGCTCGAGAGCAGGAAGCCGATGCTCCAGGAGCCCTGCAGCACGCCGCTCATGAAGCCGCGCGAGCGCGAAGGCCAGGATTCCATCGCCAGCGCCGCGCCGGCAGGCCATTCCGCGCCCATGCCGATACCGAGCGCCGCGCGGAAGAAGAACAGCATCGCGAAGCTGGGCGCGAGGCCGGCGGCGAAGTTGCAGATCGAGTACCAGAGGATCGAAATCATCAGCGGCTTCTTGCGGCCGATGCGGTCGGCGAGCCAGCCGGAGCCGACCGCGCCCACCAAACGCAGCCAGAGCGTGATCGTGAACACGGCGGTCACGGCGACGAGCGGCACCCCGAAGGAGTTTGCGATCGGCACCATGATGAGGAGGAAGATGGTGAAATCGAAAGCATCGAGCGTCCAACCCAACCAAGCCGCCGTCCAGGCGAGCCATTGTTCTTTCGTCGGCTCTCTCCACCAGGGAACCTGAACGGCCGTTTCTATGGATGCTGATGCTGCCATCTGACGTCCTCCCTTGCTGTGTTGTCCTCCCAGACCGACCAAGACGTGTCGGCGGCGTCGCCCGAGGCGCGCCGTACTTCTGACACTCGAAAAACGTTTTTTCTTCTTCTCGTCCTGCACCCGGCGTCGTCACGGGGCCGCCGCGATCAACGTCGCCGCGCAGGAGCATGCAGCATCAACCGGAACGTCGCGAATTGGCAAATAAATAATTTTTAGCCGCGGTGGGGGCAGGGCGGCGAAAGACCGCCGCCGCGATTGAGCCAGTCTCCCTGTCCGATTGGCGCAAGGTTGTCGAGGTCCGTTGCCCAAGGTTCGGTTAGGCACTTCACCATGTGTGCGATCGTGCGCTTCGATGCACAGACATAAGAACGAACGCTCGATGCGTTGCGCTGGGACGTGCCAGATAGGGCCGAGGATCTCTCATTGGGCGACAAGGCATCACGCGCACGCCGAAACGTGGCCACGAGCCTATCATCGCCGAGGGCGACAACCGGCATCGGCGCGCTGTGCCACGCTCCGTGCGCGGCACATAGGATCTCTGCCGCTGCTCTACTCCAGGACGAAGGTTATCTCGATGGTAGCGCGGTATTCCGAGATTCGGTTGTCCTCGACCTTGGCTTTTTGCTCTATGACCTCGAGGCCGGTGATGCCGCGGAGGGTTTTGGCCGCGCGCTTGAGACCTGCATCGACAGCGTCTTGAAAGCTCTTCGTCGACGCCGCGGTGATCTTGGTGACGCGTGCAACTGCTTCTGTCATGGCGTCCTCCTCGATTGCAGCACGAGCTGCCTCGGCTCGCTTAGCCTCGTTGGGTCTTGCCTAACTACGGCGGGCGCGTGCACAACGGTCAATCGGGTGAATTCCCGATAAATCGGTCTGGCGCGGGCGCACGGGCGCGCAACCTGCCGCCTCCCGTTTGGGTAGGCAAGGCGCCTCAGTGCACCGCTGCGTACATGATCTTCTCCTGGGTCGCCTCGCGCGGGTCGAATTCGGCAACGATCTGGCCGCCGCGCGCCACCAGGATGCGGTCGGAGATCTTCAGTATCTCCGGCAGATAGGACGAGATCACGACCACCGCCTTCCCTTCGCGGGCGAGGCCACGGATGATCTCGTGGATCTCTTGGACGGAGCCCACGTCCACGCCGCGCGTCGGCTCGTCCAGAATGATGAGGCGAGGCTCTTGCGCGAGGCTTTTGGCCACCACGACCTTCTGTTGATTGCCGCCCGACAGCTCGATAACGCGGCTCTGGCGATTGATCGACGTGATGCGCGTCTTGCCGATCCAGTTGGCAGCGATCTTGTCGCGGTGGCGCTTCACGTAAATATGCCGACGCCGTCCCGCGAGCGACGCGAGCCAGCCGGTGTAGATGTTCTCGTCCGTCGTCATGGTTTCAAAGAAGCCGGCGATCTTCCGGTCCTCGGTCACGTAAGCGATTCCGTCCCGCACGGCCTGCGCTGGCACGCGGTAGCGCACCGGCCGGTCGCCGAGATAGATCATCCCGCCGTGCAGCAGATTGCGCTTGCGCGCTCCCGCGATCACCTGCGCGATCTCCGAACGGCCGGAGCCGACGAGGCCCGCGATTCCCAACACCTCGCCCGCGAACACCGAGAATGACATGTTCTTGACCATCGTGCCGGAGATGACGTTCTGCACGCGCAGCACTCGGTCTCCCCGCGGCCCGGCGCCGCTGCCGCGTCCGGTCTCGCTCTCCGCCAGCTTGCGGCCCACCATCTGCTCGACCAGCGTCGCGCGCGTAAAATCCTTCGCCGCCCCGGTAATGACCCGCCGCGAATCCCGCAGCACCGTGATCCGGTCGGCGATGCTCAGCGCCTCCTCCAACGCGTGTGAAATATAGACGATCGCGATCCCCCGCCGGCGAAGGTCATCGATCAGCAGGAACAAATGCTGCGTTTCCTCCGGCGTCAGGCTCGCCGTCGGTTCGTCGAAGATGATCACCTCCGCCTGGTAGTAGACGGCGCGCGCAATCTCGACCATCTGCCGCTTGGCGGTCCCGAGCGTCGCCACCACGTCGCTGGGCTCGACGTTGAAGCTCATCGACTGCAGCAGCTGCTGCGCGCTGATATTGATACGGCGGAAGGTGGTCAGGAATCGCTCGCGACCAAGCTGCACGTTCTGCGCCACCGTCATGGTCGGCACCAGGCTGTCCTCCTGGTACACCATCGCGATGCCGCGCCGCAGCGCATCCGCGGGCGAGATGAATTGGCACGGCTCGCCGTCGATCAGGATGTCGCCGGACGTAAGCTGCACCGCGCCGGCGATCGCCTTGCACAGCGTCGATTTTCCGGCGCCGTTCTCGCCGACGAGCGCATGGACCTCGCCGGCGTGCAGGTCGAAATCGACGTTCTGAATCGCGGCCACGCCTTCATATAGTTTCGTCGCCTGCCGGACGCGCAGCTTCGGCATCGCCCCGGCGCCGGCAAGCGGCACCGCGCCGGTCCCTTCCTGCGGCCCATGGTTCATGCGCGGCCTCCCGCGAGGTCCAGGTTACATGCGCGCAATCGGCCGTCGCCCTTGGACACCACGATCAGCCGCCCACCCACCTCGCGCGCCGCAGTCACCCCGTGACAGTGCCCGTCCACCCGGCTATGCATCGAGGACAGCGGTTCGGCCTCGGCATCGAGCCGAACCACGAGCCCGTAGGAACGCGGCGGCGCCCACGGCTTGCGGATGCCGAGCTTCTTTATGCCGCCGCCCTGCAACGGCTCGAGATGCGAGCCCGTGGCGCGCAGCGACGGCCGCACCCACAGTTCCGGAGCGACGGCACGCATCATCTCTTGCCGGAACTGCGTTTCGCGCAGCACCAGTTCGATCAGTTGCGTGCGCATCCCGAAGATCGCGAGCCAGTGTCCGCCGCCGGCCGCCGGTGCGATGCGCGCCGGATAGCCTGGCAGGTTGTCGATTACGGTTTCGACTGGGGCCGACCTTGTGGCGCCGATCCGGTACCGCATCAGGCTATGCGTCCAACTCTGCGTGAATAGAAGGCTCTCGCCGCCGGCCTCCACCTCCAGGCCGTTCGGATAGGGCAGACCGTGGAGCAAAACCTCCGCCCTGCCACCGTCCGGCGGCCAGTAGCCGAGCAACCCCGCGCTGTTGCGCTCCATCAGGTCCCAGACCCAATCCTCGGCGTCGTGGCGGAGGGTGCCGACGGCAAAGAACACGCCGCCCCGCGCGGGATCTTCCGCGATCGCAGTGACGCAGCGGAGCGGGGCGGCGCCGAGTTGGGCGAGTGCCGCCTCAACCGTCCCGTCGGGGCGAAGGAGGCGCAGCCCGCCACCGTTGAGGCCCACGGCGAGCCGGCCGTCCGCAAGCGGTGCGAGCGCGGTGATCGGCCGATCGACCGCGGCGACCACCGCCTGCTCCCGCAGTTCCGGGCCGGACAGCCGAAGCAGGCGGTTCTGCGTACTCACGAGAAGCGTGCCATCGGTCCCGACCGCCACGTCGTCGGGACGCACGAGATCGGGTCCGCAGATCGGCAGCATGTCCAAACGATCATTCGGAAGGTAGGCGCCATCCAGCGTCGGGATGGCGCGCTGACGACGGGGCGCAAACAGCAGCGGCCTGACGATGTCCAGTGCGCCCGGCATGGGGTGATCTCCGTTCCTAATGCGCCGCCCGGCGTTTGCCCCAGTAGCTGTCGCAACCCGTCCAGGTCGGATCGACATCGGTCAGCTTGATTCGCCCGATCCGGTTGTTCTCCAGCCCGCCGAGATAGAGATAGCCCCGGTCCTCCCGCATGGAGGTCAGCGACGGATGCGACTCCCCGCCCGGATCCCAGTATGACTCGACCGGCTGGCAGTCGGCGTTGAGCTTGACGATGCAGCCGTTATTGATGCCCGGAAACAACCACTCATCGATCGGCAGCTGCTTGATCATGCGCATGCGGAAGCCTGGCATCCGCATGGCCACGTCATAGACCGGCGTACGCATGGCCACCAGCGCGAGCCAGTAGCCGCCGTCGGACGCGCGGTTGATGTTATCGGGACAGCCCGGAAGATGATCGAGCGCAACCTCGGTCTTTCCCTTCCTCGGCCCGTCGATCCAATAGCGCATCAGGCGCAGCCCGAAGGTCTCGCAGAACAGGATCGATTGGGTGTCGTGCGTCAAGCAGACGCCGTTGCAGAAGCGCACATTGTGCACCACCGTGCGCGTCTTGCCGGTGGCCGGATCGTAGCAGACCAGGCGCCCGCTGCCGCGCCCTTCCAGCCCATCGACCGGCCAGGTGTGCATGTCGAAGCGAGTGGTGCCTTCGCTGAAGTAGATTCTCCCGTCCGGCGCGATGTCCACGTCGTCGGTCAGTTTCAGCCGCGAGTCGTCGATCAGCTTGAACCAACTCCGGTTGGTCTGGTCCGTCAGTTTGAAAACCGTCCCGTCGGGCTTCACCCCGTACAGCCCCATGAGCGCTGCGCAGACGATCAGGTTGTCGTCCTTGTCGAACGCGAGCCCCAGCGGTCGCCCGCCGATGCGGGCGAACAGTTCGCGCGTCCCGAAGTTCGGACCGGAAAATCGCAATATCCAACCCTGCCGCGTGCCGGTGTAGAGCCGCCCCTCGCGATCCAGGATAATGTCCTCGGGTCCCTCCACCTGATCGAGGGCGATCGCCTCCGCCCCGCGAAGACGGTCGTTCATGGCATAGGGCGTACCGCTGCCCTCGCGCGCGTCCGGCAGCGGGCCATAGTCCAGATAGGTCGGGTTGACATAGCTTTTCTGGATCGCCTTGCCGCGGTTCTTCGACCATTTCACGTCGATGCTGACCGCGAGCAGCAGGATCGCGCCGTTCACCGCGGTCGTCACCTGGCCGGGATAGCCCATCTGAATGAGCCCGTTGCCGAGCACGAAGATGATGCCTGCGCCGATGAGGCAGCGCCCAATCGTCCCCTTGCCGCCGGCGAGGCTCACCCCGCCGATCATCACCGCCGCCAAACTCTCGAAGGCGAAACCGTCGCCCGTCTGCGACCCGACGCTCGCAAGTCGCGCCGCGAAGAACACCGCCCCGAGCGCGGACAGCATGCCGCTCACGACATAGATCGAGAACAGCACCCAGCGGATGCTGATCCCGGCATGGCGCGCCGAGCGAGGGCTGGCGCCGACCGCCGTCAGATGCCAGCCCAGCCGCGACCGGCTGAGCAGCATGTGGCCGATGACGGCGATGATCACGAGCCCCCAGACGTCGCTCGGAATCCCCAAAATCCCGCCATTGCCGATCGCGTCCCAGAGCGCGCTCGATGCCGAAGACATCGCCATCTGCTCCGACCAGCGCAAGGTCAGCAGATCGAAGACCCCGCGATAGACGATGAGCGTCACCAAGGTCGAGAGAAAGGCCCGCGTGCGCAGGATGCCGACGAAGAAGCCGTTGACGGCGCCGAGCAGCGCCCCCGCCAGCACCGTCAGCACGACGACCAGGGGAACCGGAAGATTCCAGATGCCGAAACCCATCAGTGCAACGAAATCGGCCAACGCGAAGATCGAGCCGACGCTGAGGTCGATGCCGCCCGAGATCAGCGACAGCCCCATCGCGATCGCGACGAAGCCGAATTCCGCGAACTCGCGACCCATCGAGCCCGCATTGTAGGCGCTCGCATAATTCGGGACGATCGCGGAAAACACGAGCAGCAGCGCCACCAGAACCGTGAACGGAATCGCCGGCTCCATCCACGTCTTGGCGAACAGGTCGGCAAAGGTTTGTCGTGGCGACCAGTAGTACTGGAGCTGCTTCAGCCGCGCCGCGAACGGCGTCTCTGTGGAAATCGTGCTGCTCACCTGCCGGCCTCCATCGAGCGGGCGGACCGGGGCGCGGCGCGCCCCAGCCACGGCCGGACCCTATTTCTGCGACAGCTCGGTGCAGGACGTCGGCGTGACATTCTCCGCCGTCGTCGGAATCACCGGCGAGAAGATCGCCAGGTGCATCGTCCCTGGTTTCGTGTGGCTCTGCAGCAGCGTCATCGCCGTAGACATCATCTGGTCCGCCTGCAGCACGGCAGGATAGATGAAGTCCTCATAGAACAGGCCTTCCTTCAGGTACTGGCAGGCCGGCTGCTCGCCGCCATCGGTGGTGAAGATCTTCACCTTGTTCGAGAGCCCCGCCTGCTTCACCGCCTGCGCGATCCCGGAGTCCTGGCCCGACCACCAGCCCATATAGCCGCACAGGTCGGGATGCGCCTGCAGCACCGTCGCCGCCTTGTCGTGCGCGGTCTTGGAATCCCAGTTGGCCGCCTGATTGCTGACGATCTGGATGTCGGCGTGCTGCTTGAACACCGACGTCGCACCCTCCATGATGCCCAAGCTGTACGCAGACGTCACCTCGCCGTCCATGAGCGCGATCTTGTGCGAGGTTCCCGGCGCGTCGCACGCCTTCACCACGGCATCGGCCATCTCCACACCAAGTTCGTTCGGTTGCACGCCGATGAAGGCGTCGCTCTTGTAGCGGGACGCCATGTTGATCTGGATCACGTAGATTCCGGCGTTTTCCGCCCGCTGCAATGCCGGCGCCAGAACCTGCACATTCGGGTTGTGCACGATCAGAACGTCAGGATGCTGGCCGATCTCCGCCTCCAGCAGCTGCTCCTCGCGCTGGGTGTCGAAATTCGGGTCGCGGATCTCGTATTTGATGCCAAGGCGATCGGCAATCATCTGCATCCGCTCCCCCCAGATCCGCGTCAGCGGCACGGAATAGGCGACCGGAATGTAGACGACGGTCTTGCCCACCACGTCCTTGTTCCACTGCTCCTGCAATTGCTGCGCCGTGTTGCCCTGCGCCGCAGCCGTACCCGCATCCAGGCAGGCCAGCGCGGCGCCAGCGACCAGCGCCATGATTCCGCCAAGCAAAGGTTTCATCGTCGTGACCTCCTCCCTATAGCAAGCTCGTTATTGTCTAATCCCCGTGTCGCGCCGTCTCCTCGTCGCGCGGATGGAGCAGGTTGTCTCCCACGATGGCGGCGAGAAGCACGAGGCCACGAAAGATGTTCTGGGTATCGTTGCCAAGATTGAGCAGCGTCATGCCGTTCAGCATCACGCCGATCAGCAGCCCACCGGCGATCACGCTGAGGACGCTGCCGCGCCCGCCGACCAGGCTAACGCCACCCAGCACCGCGACGAGGATCACGTTGAAGATTTCCGTGCCCATGACGATCTGGGTATCGATGCTGGAGAGCGTGGCCATCAGCACGAGGCCGGCCAGATAGCCGATCACCGCGCACAGGCTGTATTCCAACACGGTCAGTGGCCGGGTGGGGATACCGCTGAGCCGCGCCGCTTCGGGGTTGTCGCCGTGGGCGTAGATGAAACGTCCGATCCGCGTACGGCTCAGGAACAGATGCACGATCAGCGCAAGCCCGAGGAAGATCAGCACCGGGATCGGCACGTCGGCGACATTGCGACCCAGCGCGAGGAAGCTCGCCGCCGACTTCGGCACGTACACCAACAGCGTCGAGCCGACGATGAAGATCTGCGCCAGGCCGAACATCAGGAGGTTGGTGGCCAGAGTGGCGAACAGCGGTGGCACCTCGATGAACGCGATCACCAGCCCGTTCACCAATCCGATCGCGAGTGACACCGCAAACCCGCAGCAGATCGCCCACGGAACGCTTCCGCCGGCCTGCATCACCACCGCGGCCATCGCCGCCCCGATGGCGAGCGAGGCCACCTGGGAAATATCCAGCCCGCGCCCGATGATGACGATGGCGGCGCCCAGCGACAGGATGCCGAGAACGGCGATGCTGTTGAGCAGCGTCAGGATGTTCCGGACAGTCGCGAACCCCGGAATCAGCACGGCGAAGACGCCGGCCAGCACCAGGGTGGTGATGAGGACGATCTGCTCCTGAGTGAGGCGCTTGAGCCGGCTCGGCGTCCTGGTTGGCAGTGCGACGCCAGCCGCGTCGCCAGCGGCGTTTATCCGAACGTCTTCGGCCGACTCCAGTCGCACCTCCCCCGCCTCCCGTCTGCGCACAGCTACGGCTGCGCGATCTGTTCTCATCGGCGGGGCATAACCCGGCGAAGCTTTGGTATTTATTCAGCGCGAAGCCAAGCCGGCTGTCAAGAACACGCAACTTTGCCGGTGATGTCTGAGGTTTTCTGTCGGAGGTCGAGCGAGCGACGGAAAGCCTTACGCATTCCGGCGCGGGCGCAGTACATGGCTGTGCGCGGCAGCGTAGAGCCGGCTTTCGCTACCGTCCCGCGCCGCCAGAACGCGGCCCACCAGGATAAGGGCGGTGCGGGTGAAGCCGGCTGCTTTCACTTGGTCGCGAATGGTGGCGAGCGTGCCGCGCAGGATCTTCTGGTCCGGCCAGCTCGCGCGCCACACCACCGCCACCGGGCAATCGGCGCCGTAAAGCGGCGCGAGCTCGCGCACCACCTTGGCCAGATTGTTGATCGAGAGATGCAGCACCAGCGTGGCGCCGCTGCGGCCGAGCACCGCCAGCTCTTCGCCCGCGGGCATCGGCGAGGCGCGCACCGCGGTCCGCGTCAGGATCACCGTCTGCGCCAGCTCCGGCAGCGTGAGCTCGACGCCGAGCGCGGCGGCAGCGGCCGCGAAAGCGGGAACGCCGGGCGTCAGATCATAGGGGATGCCGAGCGCCGCCAACCGGCGCATCTGCTCGGCGATGGCGCCGTAGAGCGAGATATCGCCGGAATGAAGGCGCGCCACGTCGTGGCCTGCCGAATGTGCCGCGGCAATCTCGGCGATGATCTCGTCCAAGGTGAGCGGCGCCGTGTCGACAAGGCGCGCGCCGGCCGGCGCCGCCGCCAGGATCTCGGTCGGGACCAGCGAGCCGGCATAGAGGCAGACCGGCGAGCGCTCGATGAGCCGCAGGCCGCGCAAGGTCAGAAGATCGGCAGCGCCGGGCCCGGCACCGATGAAATGCACGGTCACGGCACGCCGCGCTTTGCCGCATAGCCGCGCGGCGTATAGAGACGCGGCGGCGTGCCGGGGATCAGCCGCGTCGCGCTGCTGCCGATCAGCACCAGGGTCAGCATGTCGGCCTCGCCCGGGTCGAGCGCGGCGAGCGTGGTGATGCGGATACTCTCGCCGGCGCGGCCGAGATTGCGCGCCAACGCCACCGGCGTCTCGGCCGGGCGATGGCGCAGCAGGATGTCGCGCGCGGCAGCGAGCTGACCTTGCCGCCGCTCCGAGCGCGGATTGTAGAGCGCGAGGACGAAATCGCCTTCGGCCGCGGCGTGCAGCCGGCGCTCGATCACCGGCCAGGGCGTCAGCAGATCCGACAGCGACACGGCGCAGAAATCATGGCCGAGCGGCGCGCCGAGCCGGGCTGCCGCCGCCTGCAGCGCCGAAACGCCCGGCACGACGGCAATGTCGATCCGCCGCCATTCCGGATAGTCGCCGCGGTCGAGAAGCTCGAACACCAGCGCGGCGAGGCCATAGATGCCGGCATCGCCCGACGAGACCAGCGCCACCGGCCGCCCGGCTGCGGCCAGCGCGAGCGCCGCGCGGGCACGCGCCTCCTCGGCGCCGAGTGCTCCCTCATGCCGCGCTTTGCCGGCGATCGCCGCGCCCAGCAGGTCGAGATAGAGGCGATAGCCCACGACATCGCTGGCGGCGCTCAGCGCCGCATCGGCTTCGGCGGTGCGCCAGGCGGGATCGCCTGGGCCGATGCCGATGATGGCGAGGCTGCCGCGGGCATGGCCGATGACAGCCGCATCGAGCGGCGCCGCCGCGCGGGCGATGGCGCAGGTGGCGCGCGCCGATTTGCGCTTGGCGACGATGAGCTCACCCTCGGCGCCGACAGCGGCGAGCGCCGCGCCCTCGGCGACGCCCCAGCATCCGGTCTCGCGGAAGACCGCCTCGGACGGGTTTGCGAGCCGCTCGGTCTGGGCGAGCAGCTCGGCGGCGGTGAAGAAGCGCGCCGGGACGTCGAGGCGCCGCGCCAGCTCGTGCACCGCCGCTTCGTCGAGCTTCACATCGATCGATACGATTGCCGCCACCGCTTGCGGCGCGAGACCGGCCCCCGCCAAGCTCGCCTGCACGAGGGCGGCAAGCTCCTCGATGCTGCAGCCGCGCTCGCAGCCGACGCCCAGCGCCAGCACCGGCGGATGCAGCACCAGCGCGCGCTCGCCGGGAGGGGCGGCGCGGTCGGTGACGCGGATGGCGAGATCGGCCGCTTCGGCAAAGGGCAGATCCGCCGCGGTGAGCCACTCCGCGTTCCCCGCTTCGACCTTGAGCGCGACAGGCTCGCCGGCGATAAGCGCCGCGGCCACGGGCTTGGCGCGCTCCGGATTGGCGAGGCGCCAGCCCGGCGGCGGCTCGTCGAGTGCCAGACCCAAACGCAGCTCGCCGGCGGTGGTGATCGCGGCGATGCCGCCGGTGAGCGCCGCGACTTCGCGGGCAATGGCATTGGCGCCGCGATGGCCACCGAGCAGCGGCAGCGCCGCCGAGCCGTCTTCGGCCACCGCCACCACCGGCGGCTCCAACCGCTTGTCGTCGAGCAGCGGCGCCACGGCGCGGATGAGAATGCCGGCGGCGCAAAGCCCGACGATCGGCGTGCCGGCGGCAAAAAGCGCGGCGATATGAGCGGCGGCGTGATCGAAGGCGATATCGGCGGCAAGCCCGCGCGACGCCGGAGCGTGGAGGCGCGCGCCGGGCAGCAGCCGCTTGAGGCGCTCGGCCAGCGGCAGCGCGCTCGGGCCGAGCACGAGAATGGCGGCGTTCGGCGGCACGCCGCTCATCGCAGCGCGACCCCGCGGCGATGCAGCAGGATCATCGAGAAATACGGCACCTCCGCCTCGTTCACCTGATCCAGCGGCAGGACGCGCTCGCTGGCGAGGCTGGCATGCTCGACATAGCGCGCGGCGTCGGTGAGGCCGAGACGCTGCAGCACCGCGCGCACCTTCGCGAAATGGCGGCCGAGCTTGATGATGGCAACCGCCTCGGCCTCGGCGAGGCGGCAGAGCAGAACCGGCTCCGGCAGCGAGGCCGGCAGCACGCAGAGCGTGTCGAGGCGCGCGGCGAGCGGCCATTGCGCCGCCGCGGCGGCGGCACCGAGCGAAGAGACGCCGGGCACCACCTCGACCGGAAAGCGCTCGGCGAGGCGGGCGAAGAGATACATGAAGGAGCCGTAGAAGAAGGGATCGCCCTGGCACAGCACGGCGACGTCGCGCCCGGCTTCGAGCTCGGCAGCAAGACGCGCGGCCGCATCGTCATAGACCGCCTGCGCGGGAAAGCGCGCGCTCTCCATCGGCACGGCGATGACGATCTCGCGCTGGGCGGGCGACAGCCAGCGCGCGACGATGCGGCGCGCAAAGCTGGTGCCGCCTTCGGGCGCGGGATAGGCCACCACCGCCGCGTCGCGCAGCCGGCGCAGCGCCTTCACCGTAATCAGCTCGGGATCGCCGGGGCCGACGCCGAGGCCTGAGAGGCGGCCGCTCATCCCGGCGCCCCGGTGTAAAGCGTCAGCGCGAGGGCGTGACCGTTGGAATAGTCGAGCCCGGTGACGCGGCCGAGCTCGTGTGCTTCCCAGCCGCGCCGCTTCAGCGCTGCCTGGAATGCCGCATCATCGGCGCCGCTGACCAGCGCGGCGGCGCCTTGCGCCGAGGTGATGTATTGCGCTGCCGCGTCCGGCGAAAGCTGGCGCGTCGCCGTGCCGAGCAGGAAGACGAGGCTCGGCTCGTCATAGCCGACGGCGACCACGGGCGAGGCTTGCGGCGCGTGATAGCGCTGCACCAGCGCCGCCGCAGCGCGGCTGAGCCAGAGCCCGTTGAGCGAGGGCGCGACCAGCGCCACGGTCGGCGGCAGCACCAGCAGCGCCAGCAACGCCGCACGCACGACAATCCCGCCGCCACCCAGACGCCATTGCGCCAGCGCGAGCCGCGTGCCGAAGCCGAGCAGGATGGCGGCGGCGACCACGCCGGCAATGTCGAGAGCGCCGGTGAAGCGCGGCGGCAGCAGTACCAGCGCCGCCGCCAGCGCCAGCGTGACGATGAACCAGACCGCGCCGGTGATGCCGTCGAGCCAGCGCCAGCGCCTGAGCTCGCCGCGCGCCAGGGCCAGCGAGGCGCGGCCGGCGAGCAGCGCCAGCGCAGGATAGGCCGGCAGGATGTAATGCGGCAGCTTGGTCGGCACCAGCTCGAGCACGAGCCAGAAGGGCAGCGCCCAAGCGAGGAGAAACCGCGCGCCGATTTCGCGCCGCGCCTGCCAGCCCCAGGCGGCGGCCGGCCCGAGCAGCAGCGAGCCGGGCCAGAAGCTGACGAAGAGCAGGAGCAGGTAATAGCCGGGCCAGGCGCCGTGCGCTTCCTGCGCGCCGAGGAGCTTGCCGAGGAAATCATGGCCCACCGCCTGGTCGAGAAAGGCGCCGCCGGTCGCGCTGGTAATGGCGATGAACCAAGGCGCGGCGATCGCCAGCATCAGCGGCACGCCCCAGAGCGGCCGGAGGCCGGCGAGCCAGCGCGCGTCGCGATCGGCCGCCGCCAGCGCGCCGACGGTGATGAGGCTCAGAAACGGCACGATCGGGCCTTTCACCAGAATGGCGATGCCTTGCGCCACCCAGAACAGGACCGCCCAGCGCGCCGGCGCCGGCCCGTCGCCGCGCCGCGCCGCGCGATAGAGAAGGCCGAGCGCAGCTTGCGCCGCCACCGCCGTGGCGAGCAGCACCGCATCGGTCTTGGCGAGATGCGCCTCGGCGACGACGCCGATCGAGGCGCCGAGCAGCGCCGCGCCGAGCAGCGCCGCTTCGGCACCGACCAGCGCGCGGCCCAGTGCGAAGGTCAGCAGCACGGCGACGAGCGCGCCCGCCAGCGACGGCAGGCGATAGGGCCAGATGGCGGCGCTGTCGGGCGTGCTCAGCGCCGCGACCGCGGCGGCTTGCAGCCAATAGATGCCGACCGGCTTCTTGTTGCGCGCCTCATCCTGGAAGCGGATGCGGAGAAAATCGCCGCTTTCCAGCATCTGCCGCGTCGCCTGGGCGAAGCGCGCCTCGTCGCGGTCGGTCACCGGCAGGGCCGAGAGCCCGGGCAGATAGAGGCCGAAACACAGCAGCACGAGCAGCAGATAAGGCCGCCAGCCCGCGCTCCAGCGCTCGATCACGGCACCCCGTCCCGCGGCTTCGCCAGGACGAGCTGCGTTACCGGCAGCAGCGGGCGCCAGGCCTGGAAGCCGCCGAGGCGCTCGGCATGCGCGATGGCGAGCCGCGCGACTTCACCGCCCTGGCGCTGCTGGCGCTGCAGCAGCTCGGCTTCGGCTTCGAGCGTCACCGCATTGGCGACGATGCGTCCGCCCGGTTTCAAGGCGCGCCACAGCGCCTCCCAGAGCGAGGGATCGCTGACGCTGCCGCCGAGGAAGATGGCGTCGGGGGCCGGCAGATCGGCCACCGCCGCCGGCGCCGTGCCATGCACGACGCGCAGCTCCGGCACGCCCAGCGCCACGGCGTTGCGCGCGATCTGGGCGCAGCGCGCGGTGTCGCGCTCGACCGCGATGGCGCGCAAGGCGTGGTCGGCACGCAGCCATTCGATGGCAACGGAGCCGTTGCCGGCGCCGATATCCCACAGCAGCTCGCCCGGCAGCGGCGCCAGCGCCGCCAAGGTCGCCGCGCGCACCTCGCGCTTGGTGAGCTGCCCGTCATGCTCGAAGGCGCCGTCGGGCAGCCCGGCAAGGCGCGACAAGGGACGCGCCGCGGGACCCGGCTTGCACTCGACCGCGAGCGTGTTGAGCGCGGCGATGCGGCCCAACGGCCAGCTCTCGGCGGCGGCATCGATGCGCCGCTCGCGCTCGCCGCCCATGTGGGCGAAGACGGTCATCGTGCTCGGCCCCCAACCGGCGTCGCTGAGGAGCTTTGCCACTTGCACCGGCGTGTCGCCATCGGTGGTGAGCAGCAGCAGCCGCGCGCCCGGCACGAGATGGACGCGCAGCGCCTCGAGCGGCCGGCCATGCAGGCTCAAGGTGACGCAATCCTCGAGCGGCCAGAGGAGGCGCGCCGCGGCGAGGCTGAAGGCGCTCGGCTGCGGCAGGATCGTCATCTCCGCGGCGGCGAAATTGCGCGCCAGCAGCGCGCCGACGCCATAGGACAAGGGATCGCCGCTCGCCAGCACCACGACGCGCGCGCCGCGCTTTGCCGAGATCAGCGCCACGGTGTCGGCGATCGGCTGGCGCCACACCAGGCGCTCCGCCGGCCCCCGCGGCACCAGCGCCAGATGCCGCTCGCCCCCGACCAGCAGCTCGGCGCCCTCGACCAGGGCGCGGGCGGCGGCGGAGAGGCCGGCAAGCCCATCCTCGCCAATGCCGATAACGGCAAGCCAGGGCGTCATGTGCGTCGATCCCTCTCAAATCACCAAAACAGGGAGGAGCTTAGTGAACCGGCACGCCCCGCGCCACGCTGCGATTGCCTCACGCCGGCGCGCCGGCGAGCGCGTTAACCGCCGCCGCCGCCAGGGCGCTGCCGCCGCGCCGCCCGGCGAGCGCGATGAAGGGCAGGCCGAAGGGGTTGGCCGAAAGCGCCGATTTCGCCTCGGCGGCGCCGACGAAGCCCACGGGAAAGCCCAGGACCAGCGCCGGGCGCGGCGCGCCGGCGGCGATCAGCTCGAGCAGGTGAAAGAGCGCCGTCGGCGCATTGCCGATGGCGACCACGGCGCCGGCGAGAACCGGGCGCCACAGCTCGACCGCCGCCGCCGAGCGGGTGGTGCCGAGCTGTTTTGCCAGCCCCGCCACGCGGCGATCGTCGAGGAAACAGAGCACCGGGTTGCGCCGCGGCAACAGGCGCGCCGTGATCCCGGCGCGCACCATCGCCGCATCGGCCAGGATCGGCGCCCCGGCGGCCAGCGCGGCGCGGCCCGCCGCCGCCGCGCCGTCGGACCAGACGAGATCCTGCGCCAGTGCCGGCTCGCCCGCGGCATGGACGAGACGGAGCACCACGGGGAGAAGCTCCGGCGGAAAGCGCGACAGGTCGAGCTCGGCGCGGATGCGGGCAAAGGATTCGCGGTAAATCTCATCGGGATTGCGGACGTAGGTGTAGCGGGCAGCGTCGATTTCCGTCCGATTGGACCCTCCACCTTCGTCACCCCCGCGAAAGCGGGGGTCCAAAGCCGTGGATTCCCGCTTTCGCGGGAATGACGAGAGGGGGGCGGCTGGCTCAGATTCCTCGGTCGGCGCGTCGCCGCGCGGCACGCCCAGAATCCAGCTTTCCTCGTTTTCGATGCGTGCGCGCTCGTCCGCCGTCAGGTCGGGGGCGCCGGCAAAGAGGCTGGCAAGAGCGCCGGCATCGTCCAGCGTCGCAAAATAAGCGGCGATCGTGCGTACCTGCGCCGCATCCTTGACCTCGCCATCGCGCCGCACGGGCGGGATCAGCGACGGGTAGACTTCGGCGAAAACGACGCTCGGCCGCTGCCGCGGACGCAGGACGGAGAGGCCGGTCTCGAACGGCCAGACGACCGAGGCATCGGCCAACGATGGATGATGGCGCAGCCAGTGCACGATGGGGATGCCGGTCAAGGCCTGGCTGCCGACCGCGCCGGCGCCGACCAGCTTCCAGACGGGCTGCGGCCCTTTGGTTCGGGCATCGGCAACGCGTTTTTCCGCCAGCGCGAGAACTTCGTGGCGCCGGTGATGCGTTGGCTGAAGGAACTCGCCCGCGCGCTGCGTCGGGCACCCCCAAAATGGCGCCGGCCCGCCACTGATCTGGCGATTGAGCGCCGCCGCAACCTCGAAGCGGTTGTTGTCGTTTTCCGGTTTCTCTTCGATGCGGCTGGCCAGCAGCTCCCAGACCGCTCGCCACGGCGGCCCGCCGAGCCCCAGCCGCGCCGCAAATCCGGCTGAATACCCGAACGGAAAATCGAAGCCGATCAAGGTCGACAAGCCCGCGGAAACGTTCGCCGCCAGCATGTCCAGCAAGCAAGCCCGCGCTTCCAGCCGCGTCGAGATATTGATCGACACCGGCGGCTGGAGGTCTCCTCCGACACGCCGCAAATGACAGATCCAGATGCTGTCCTTCCCCTTCCGCGGCACCGCCGCGGCGCTCCAATCCACCATGACATAGGCGTCGAAGAGCGGCTCCGCCGCCACGGCTCAGCTCTCGCGCGTGCCGTTTCGCGGCCGCGCCGCGCTCAGCGGGGGATGGTGATCGTGGTCGCCGCCGTGCCTATGATCGTGGCGATCGTCATGGCCATTGCCGTGGTGGTGATCATGATGATGCACGGCGCGGTCGGCTTCGGTGCCGATGCCACGGACGTGATGGTGATGGGCCGCTTGCGGCGCCGCGTGATCGGCTTCGTAGCCGATGATCTGCGCGCGATATTTGCAGAGCGTGCAGTTCATCACCGGCTCGCCATCGACGGTCTCTTGGATGCGGTCGGCGAAGCAATCGAGCACCAGCGGGTGATCGTTGAGATAGGAGGCCTTCAGCAGCTCGATCTCGGGATGCCGTGCCGCGACGCGGTCGGCGGCGGCGTAGATGCGCTTCACCAGAACGCCGGTGAAGAGGAAATAGGGAAAGACGATGACGCGGCGAAAGCCGAGCCCCAGCGCGCGCTTCAGCGCCGGCTCGACCAGCGGATAGGCGACGCCGCTGAACGCCGCCTCGGCCCAGCCGAAGCCCATGCCCTCCCAGAGCAGCCGCGCCAGCTTGGCGATGTTGGAATTGGCATCGGGATCGTTGGTGCCGCGCCCCACCACCAGCAACAACGTCTCCCCGCGGGGGATGGCGCGGGAGCCCTGTTGCTCCGCGGCGGCGATGCGCTCCGCGGCGGCGCGCAGCAGCTTGGGCTCGATCGCCAGCTCGCGGCCGAAGCGCAGCGCCAGCGCCGGGTTCGCGGCAGCGAAACTGTTGATTTCCCAGGGCAAGTCGTTCTTCACATGGCTCGCGGCAAAGAGCATGCCGGGAATCGCGAGCAGGCGCTTGGCCCCCGACGCCTTCAGCCGCTCGAGCCCATCGCGGATGGTGGGCCGGGCGAATTCGAGATAGCCGGTCGCGATGTCGATCGCGGGCAGCTTGGCGCGGAGGCCGGCCGCCAGCTGCTCGAACTCGGCAATGGCTTCGCCGTCGCGGCTGCCATGACCGCAGAGCATTATACCTGTGTCCATTTTTGCCCCTGTCTCTCGCCGCGGTTGACGCCGCCACCGGCGGCGGCCAATGCTCCGCGCCTATGCTGTTTTTTGCCTCGTCGCCGCTCGATCCGCTGCTGCTGCTGCTGGCGGCGCAGGCGCTTGACATGGTGGTCGGCGACCTGCCGGTGGCGTTTCGCGTCATGCCGCATCCGGTGGTGCTGGTCGGCCGCGCCGTCACCTGGCTCGATGCGCGGCTCAACCGCGAGTGGCGCGACGAGCGGGTGCGGCGGGCGCGCGGCATCCTCGCCGTCGCCATGCTCGTGCTCGCGGCCACCTCGCTCGGCTTCGCGCTCGCGGTGCTGCTGCGCGCGGTGCGCTTCGGCTGGGTGATCGAGGTGATGCTGGTGGCGATCCTGCTGGCGCAGCGCAGCCTCTTCGAGCATGTCGCGGCGGTCGGCGAAGGGCTGGACGCCGGCGGCATCATGGGCGGGCGCGAGGCGGTGCAGCATATCGTCGGCCGCGACCCGCAGAGCCTCGACGAGCACGCCGTTGCCCGCGCCGCGATCGAATCCCTGGCGGAGAATTTCAGCGACGGCGTCGTCGGACCGGCGCTGTTCTACGCGGTGTTCGGTCTGCCCGGCATCTTCGTCTACAAGACCGTCAACACGCTGGACAGCATGATCGGCCACCGGACGCCGCGCTATCTGCAATTCGGCTGGGCGGCGGCGCGGCTCGACGATCTCCTCAACCTGGTGCCGGCGCGGCTCAGCGGCGTGCTGCTGGCGCTCGCCGCCCTCCCCGCGCCCGAGGCGCATGCCGGACCCGCCTTCCGCGTCATGCTGCGCGATGCGCGCAAGCACCGCTCGCCCAATGCCGGCTGGCCCGAAGCCGCCACCGCCGGCGCGCTCGGCCTCGCGCTGGCCGGACCCCGGCGCTATCACGGCCAGGTGGTGAACGATCCCTGGCTCGGCGACGGCCGCGCCCGCGCCACCATCGCCGACATCGCGCGCGCACTGCGGCTTTACGTCATCGCCTGCATCATGCAGGCGACTTTGGTGCTCGCCGCGTTTCTCCTGGTGCATGGGGTGCGGTTCTGAAGGCGAGCTACCGCGCATGTGCGATCTCCAACAGGCGCGGGATGTCGAGGCTTCTCTCGAGATGCGCCGCGAGCGCATCGAGCGTGGTCTCGACGCGCCGCTCGTAATCGAGCGCGCTGTCGCCGGCGCCGCCGAGACGCGCGAGAAAGGCGCGGCGGAAGACATCGCCGGCGAAGAGCCCGTGCAGATGGCAGCCGGCGATGCGGCCATCTTCGGACACCGCGCCGTCGGAGCGATCGCCCAGGCGCAACATCGGCCGCGCCGTATCGGGCCCGGCGGTGCGGCCGAGATGCATCTCATAGCCGCGCACCGGCGCGCCGCTTGCGCGCTCGACGCCGCTCGCCTCGACGAGCAGCTTCTCGCGGCCGAGCACGGTTTCTACGTCGAGCAGGCCGAGCCCCGGTGCGGCGCCGGCGCTGCCCTCGATGCCATCCGGATCGGCGATGCGGCGGCCGAGCATCTGATAGCCGGCGCAGAGGCCGAGCACCGCGCCGCCGCGGCGCGCATGGGCGAGGATGTCGATGTCCCAGCCGTTCCGGCGCAGCTCGGCGAGATCGGCGAGCGTCGCCTTCGAGCCGGGCAGCAGCACGAGATCGGCGAGCGGCAAGGGGCGGCCGGGCGGCACGAGCTCGAGCGCGACGTGAGGCTCGGCCGCAAGCGGATCGAGATCGTCGAAATTGGCGATGCGCGGCAGGCGCGGGACGACGATGCGGATGTGCCTGGGGCTCACCCCCTCCCCACCCTCCCCCCTCGAGGGGGAGGGGGAAAAAGAAGCCCTTCCCCCTCGAGGGGGAGGGTTGGGTGGGGGGTAAGCGCGATCGAGGGCCATGGCGTCTTCGGCAGGGAGCGCGTGGGCGGCGGGGAAGAAGGGGACGATGCCGAGGCAGTCGAGACCGGTGCGGCGGTGCAGGATATCGAGCGCGTTGTCGAAGAGACGAGGATCGCCGCGGAATTTGTTGACGATGTAGCCGCGGAGCCGCGCGCGCTCCCTGGGCTCGAGCAGCCCCACGGTGCCGGCGATCGCGGCGAGGACGCCGCCGCGGTCGATATCGCCGACCAGCACCACCGGCACATCCGCCGCCTCGGCGAAGCCCATATTGGCGATGTCGCCGTCGCGCAGATTGATTTCGGCCGCACTGCCGGCGCCTTCGACCAGCACGATATCGGCGGCTGCCGAAAGCCGATCGAAGCTGGCGAGAACGCGCGGCAGCAAGCTCGGCTTCAGCGCGTGGTAGTCGCGGGCGCTCGCCGCGCCGAGAACGCGGCCCTCGACGACCACTTGGGCGCCGCGCTCCGATTGCGGCTTGAGCAGCACCGGGTTCATGTCGGCGCTCGGCGGCACGCCGCAGGCGCGCGCCTGCAGCGCCTGGGCGCGGCCGATCTCGCCGCCCTCGGCCGTCACCGCGGCGTTGTTCGACATGTTCTGCGGTTTGAACGGCCGCACCCTGAGGCCGCGCCGCGTCAAAGCGCGCGCCAAGCCGGCGACCAGCAGCGACTTTCCGACATCGGAGCCGGTGCCCTGCAGCATCAGGGAAGGCGTGCGGCGCGGGTGGAGGATCATGTCAGAATTCGATCCCCGCTTGCGCTTTGACGCCGCTGCGGAAGGGGTGCTTCACCAAGGTCATCTCGGTGACGAGATCGGCGATCTCGATCAGCTCCGCCTTGGCGTTGCGGCCAGTGACGACGACATGGAGCGCGTGCGGCTTCTGGCGCAGGGTTTCGACCACCTCGGCGATGGGCAGGTAGTCGTAGCGCAGGACGATGTTGAGCTCGTCGAGCAGCACCAGGCGACACGCGGGATCGGCGATCATCGCCTTCGCCTGCTCCCAGGCGGCGCGCGCCGCGGCGATGTCGCGGGCACGATCCTGCGTTTCCCAGGTGAAGCCCTCGCCCATGGCGCGGCAGGTGACGAGCTCGGGGAAGCGCTGCAGCACATGGCGCTCGCCGGTCGCCCACGCGCCTTTGACGAATTGCACGATGCCGACGCGCATGCCGTGGCCGAGGCAGCGCATCACCATGCCGAAGGCGGCGGTCGATTTGCCCTTGCCGGTGCCGGTATGGACGATGATGAGGCCGCGCTCCTCGGTCTTGGTGGCGAGGATCTTGGCGCGCGCCGCTTTGCGCTTCGCCATCTTCTCGGCGTGGCGGCGGTTCAGCTCCGCTTCGCTCGGCGCGCTCTCGCTCATCGCTTCCCCCCGGCAAGCTCGTCGAGGCGGTGGCGCAGGCTGTTGCGCCGCGGCTGCCACAGCCCGCGGTCGATCGCCTCGCCGAGCCGCTGAGCGATCTCGGTCAGCGCCGCGGGATTGTGCTCGGCGAGGAAGCCGCGTATGCCGGCATTGTCGAGCCAGGCATCATAGACCGCGTCGAAATGATGGTCCTTCACCGCGCGCGCCGTGGCGGCGAAGGCGAAGAGGTAGTCGACGGTCGCCGCCATCTCGAAGCCGCCCTTGTAGCCATGGCGCATGATTCCGGCGAGCCATTTCGGATTGACGACGCGGGCATGAACGATGCGCGCCACCTCCTCTTCGAGGGTGCGGATGCGCGGGTTCTCGGGCCGCGAATGGTCGTTGTGATAGACGACGGGCGCGGCACCCGCGAGATGGCGCACGGCGACGGCGAGGCCGCCTTCGAACTGGTAGTAGTCGTCGCTGTCGAGCAGATCGTGCTCGCGATTGTCCTGATTCTGCACCACCGCTTCGATCCCGGACAGGCGCTCGCGGAAGAGGGCGTGCTCGGCGACGCCCTCGGTGCCGGCGCCATAGGCATAGCCGCCCCAGGCAAGGTAGGCCTCGGCGAGGTCGCGCTCATCGCGCCAGCCGCGTTCGTCGATCAGCGCCTGCAGCCCCGCGCCATAAGCGCCGGGCTTGGCGCCGAAGACGCGATGTCCGGCGCGCCGCGCTGCCGCCTCCGCCGGCACGCCGCCGGCTTCGAGCCGGGCGCGGTCGGTTCGGACGCGCTCGGCGAGCGGATTGATCTCGCCGGGCTCGTCGAGCGCCGCCACGGTGCGCGCGGCGCTGTCGACCAGCGCGATGAGATTGGGAAAGGCATCGCGGAAGAAGCCGGAGACGCGCAAGGTGACGTCGATGCGCGGCCGATCGAGCAGGCGCGCCGGCAGGATCTCGAAGCCCGAGACGCGCCCGGTTCTCGGCTCCCATTGCGGCCGGACGCCCATCAGCGCCAGGGCCTGCGCCACATCGTCGCCGCCGGTGCGCATATTCGACGTGCCCCAGGCCGAGAGCGCGAGGCGGCGGGGATAGGAACCATGGTCTTGCGCATGGCGCGCGACGAGGAGCTGCGCCGATGTCCAGCCGAGCTGCCAGGCCGCCGGCGTCGGCACGGCGCGCGTGTCGAGCGAATAGAAATTGCGCCCGGTCGGCAGCACCTCCGGCCGGCCGCGCGTCGGCGCGCCGGACGGCCCGGGCGGAACGAAGCGGCCGGCAAGCCCCGTGAGCAACCCCTGAAGCTCGGCCTCGCCGCAGGCGGCAACCGCCGGCTTCAGCGTTCCCTCGATCCAGCGCAGCACCGCGCGCGTCCGCGTCCAGCCGCGACCGGGCTTGCGCTCACCGGCGACGAGACGCCGCGCCAGATGCTCGAGCCGCTCCACCGTGTCGCCGGCGCTGCGCCAGACGCCGGTGCCGGCGAGCGCCTTGGGCCGTTTCCCCGTCCAGGGCGCGCCGAGCTCGGCGGCGAGCGGATCGAAAGCCAGCGCCAGATCATCGGCAAGCGCGCGGATCAGCGAGGTCTGCTCCGGCGCCGTGCCGCGCGGCGGCCGCGCCAGCGCGACGATGAGATCGACCAGCTGCTCGCCCTCCGGCGCGCGGCCGAAGATGTGGAGCCCGTCGCGGATCTGCATCTCTTTCAATTCGCAAAGATAAGCGTCGAGCTTGCCGAGGGCCGCGGCATCGGGCTCGCCGGCGGCAATGCCGCAATCGCGGTCGAGCCCGGTCAGGCGCAAGAGATCCAGGATCTGGCGCGAGAGCAGCGCGAGGCGGCGCGGATCGCTGCCGGCGGACTCGTAGTATTCGTCGACGAGGCGCTCCAGCTCGGCAAGGCGGCCATAGCTTTCGGCGCGGGTGAGCGGCGGCGTCAGGTGATCGATGATCACCGCCTGGGCGCGGCGCTTTGCCTGCGTGCCTTCGCCGGGATCGTTGACGATGAAGGGATAGAGATGCGGCAGCGGCCCTAGCGCGGCGTCGGGGAAGCATTCCGCCGACAGCGCCAGCGCCTTGCCCGGCAGCCATTCGAGATTGCCGTGCTTGCCCATATGCACCACCGCATCGGCGCGCAAGCCGTCGGCGATCCAGGCATAAAAGGCGAGATAGCCGTGCGGCGGCACGAGATCGGGCGCGTGATAGCTGGCGGCGGGATCGATGTCGTAGCCGCGCGAGGGCTGGATCGCCACCGCAACATTGCCGCAGCGGATGGCGGCGATGGCGAAGCTGCCGCAATCGAGCCGGCTTTCGCGGAAAGAGGGATCGCGCTCGGGCGCGCCCCAGCGCTCCGTCACCTTGTCCTGCACCGCCAGCGGCAGACCGGCGAAGACACCGGCGTAATCGCTGCGCGGAAAGCTCTCTTCGACGGGGCGGAAGCGATCGGCATTGGTCGGACCGGCGAGCAGGCGGCGGATCAGCGCGTCGCCATCGGCGGGAATGTCTTCGACCCGGTAGCCCGCCGCCGCCAGCGCGCGCAGCACCTCGATCACCGCTTGCGGCGTATCAAGGCCGACGCCATTGCCGATGCGGCCGTCGCGGTGCGGGTAATTCGCCAGCACCAGCGCGATGCGGCGCTCCGCCGCGGGCGCGCGGCGCAGCCGCACCCAGCGCCGCGCCAGCTCGGCGACGAAAGCGACGCGGTCGGCAACCGGCGCATAGGTAACGAGATCGGTCTCGGTCAGCAGATCGCGCCGCGCCGCGGATTTGAAGGAGAGCGCGCGGGTGATGATGCGGCCATCGATCTCGGGCAGCGCCACATTCATGGCGATGTCGCGCGCATCGAGCCCGCGCGTGCCGCGCCGCCAGGCCGTCTCGTCGCCGCCGGCGAAAATCACTTGCAGCACCGGACAATCCGCCGCGTCGAGAACCCCGGCGCGATGCGGCTCGCCCGGCGCCGAGACGGCAAACCCGGTGCCGTTGAGCACGATATCGGGCGGCGCCTCGGCCAGCGCGGCGGCGATGATCGCCGCCGCTTGCGGATCTTTGAGCGAGAGGGTGAAGAGCGGCAGCGGGTTGAGGCCGCGCTGTGCCAGCGCCGCGATCAACGCATCGATCACGGCGAGATTCCCTGCCTGCACCAGCGCACGGTAGAAGACGATCGCGGCGATCCGCGCTTCGCTTTGCCATTCCCGGCGCAGCTCCGCGAGCGAAGGCTGCTCGCGGCCCGGCCAATAGAGCCCGGCATGGAGCAGCGGCGCCGGCTCGCGCCACGCGGCGCCGCCGCCGATCAGCGTCGCGGCGTAGCGCAGGAACTGCTCGCCATTGCCGATGCCGCCTTCGCCGAGATAGCGCCAGAGCCGATGCGCCGCCTCGGCCGGCACGGTCGAGAGCGCGGCCAGCTCGGCATCGGGATGATCGTCGCCGGGCAGCAGCGCCAGAGCCAAGCCGCGCGTGCGCGCCAGCTCGGTCAAGCGCTCGACGCCGTAGTGCCAATAGGCGCTGCCGCCGAGCAGCCGGACGATAACCAGCCGCGCTCGGCTCAGCACCGTCTCGACATAGCGATCGACGGAATAGTGGTGGCCGAGCCGCAGCAGGCTGGCGAGGCGCAGGCTCGGCGAAGCGGGATCGCTGTCGACGCGCCGGCGCTGCGCCGCGGCGAGACAGGCGATCTCGCTATCCGCCGCCGAGAGCACGACGATGTCGCCCGGCGTCTGGCCAAGATCGACCGCGATGCTGCCATCGGCGATGATGCCAGGCTCGGCGGCTAGGAGATGCATGGCGACCTCCCTCTCCCCTTGCGGGAGAGGGTCGGGGTGAGGGGTCGGCGGTGCGCGAGGAGTGACGGGGGTGACCCCTCACCCTCCCCGTCGCTTACGCGACGGGTCCCTTCCCTCTCCCACAAGGGGAGAGGGACAGTAAGCGCAATTTCCGTCCTGCTACTCATACCGCGAGTGCTGCGGCGATGGCGGTGCGGTCGAGGCCTTTGCGGCCGATGACGACGAGGCGGGTCGCGCGCCTCTCGCCGGCGCGCCAGGGCCGGTCGAAATAATGCTGCAGCCGCGCGCCCACGGCCTGAACGACCTGGCGGAACTCCTTGCCGGGGATATCGAGGAAACCCTTGAGCCGCAGCACGTCATGCGCCGCCAGCACGGCGCCGATGCGGTGGAGGAAGTGCTCGGGATCGGCGACCGGCCCGCGCGCCACGACGAAGCTCTCGAAATCCTCGTGGTCATGGGCGCCGTCGAGATCGTGATGCGAGGGCCGGTTGGCGAGATCCTCCTCCGCCGCGGCGGCAAGGCCGAGCAGCAGGCCGGGCGGCACCGCGCCGCCTTGGCTGCGCAGCAGCTTCACCGCGGGACGCAGCCGGCCGCGCAGCGCGGTCTCGACCGCGTCGAGCGCGGCAGGCGCCAGCAGATCGGTCTTGTTGAGCAGCACGAGGTCGGCCGAAGCGAGCTGATCGCCGAACACTTCCTCGAGCGGGTTGTCGTGGTCGAGCGCGGGATCGGCGGCGCGCTGCGCCGCGAGCGCCGCGGGATCATCGGCAAACTTCCCCTCCGCCAGGGCCGCGGCATCGATCACGGCGACGACGCCGTCGACGGTAGCGCGCGCCTTCACCTCGGGCCAGGCGAAGGCTTGCACCAGCGGCTTCGGCAAAGCGAGGCCGGAGGTCTCGATGACCATGTGCTCCGGTGGCTCCGACCGCGCCAGCAAGCGCTCGATCGTCGGCAGGAAATCCTCGGCGACGGTGCAGCAGAGGCAGCCATTGGCAAGCTCGATCACATCCTCGTCGCGGCAGCTCGACACGCCGCAGCCGAGCAGGATCTCGCGGTCGATGCCGAGCTCGCCGAACTCGTTGATGACGAGAGCGATGCGCCGCCCCTGGGCATGCTGCAGCAAGTGGCGGATGAGGCTGGTCTTGCCGGCGCCGAGGAAGCCGGTGACGATGGTGGCGGGGAGCTTGCGCATCAGCCCAGCTCCTTCAGCACCAGCGGCAGGCCGGCGGCGATGAAGACGACGCGCTCGGCGCGCGCCGCGACACTCTGGTTGAGGCGTCCGGCATCGTCGCGAAAGCGGCGCGCCAGCGCGTTCTCCGGCACGATGCCAAGGCCGACCTCATTGGCGACGAAGACGACGGGGCCCGCAAGACGGGGTAGCGCCTCGAGCAGCGCAGCGATCTCGCTCTCGACCGCACGCCCGGCGCCAAGCAGGTTCGCGAGCCACAGGGTGAGGCAATCGACCAGAATGGGCCGATCGGCGCGGCTTTCGCGGCACAGCGCCGCTGCGAGCGCCAGCGGCTCCTCGAGCGTCTCCCAGTTCGAGCCGCGATGCGCGCGATGGCGCTGGATGCGCTCCGCCATCTCTGCATCGCCGACCTCGGCGGTGGCGAGATAGAGCGCGCGCGGCGCGGCCTTCGCCACCAGCGCTTCGGCATAGCGGCTCTTGCCCGAGCGCGCGCCACCGAGCACGAGCGTAACGCGCGGCAGGCGCAGAGCGGGCGACGCGGCAGAATAGGGATCGATTCGTTCCGACAAGACGCTCCTCCGCCCGAGGATCATCAGTTGTGACCACGCGACGAGGAGGTCTCCTGGCTCGGGGTCGTCGATCACGGCGCCTTCCCGGCCGATTCGCACCGGCCAGTGGCTCTCTTGCCGCGATCTCGCCGCTTACAGTTGCGGGGGCAGCGCCGGCATCGCACCGGCTTCCCTGTCTCGTCGCGAGGGCGACGCTAGCACGTGGCAGCGGGCGAAGGAAGTCGCCAGTTTTGGACGCGAGTCGTCAGTTGTCAGTGATCAGTTGTCAGTTCTTGAACCACTGACAACTGAACACTGACGACTGACAACTTCTCTCAGGCTCGAACCTCCTGCCGCTGAAACCCGACATAGGCGCCGACAAAGAGGAAAATAGTGCCGGCGACGAGGCCGGTCACTTGCGGCCAGACCAGCAGCAGGCTTTGCGCCAGCGGCAGCGGTGCGCCCATCAGGGCGCCTTGGAGCTGCTCCAGGAAGACCGGGCCGAGCGCGCGCGTGCCGGGATGGAGGATGCCGAGCAGCGCCTCGCCGAAGAGGGTGTTCGGCGAGATGCGCGACAGCGCCTGCTGGAACTCGAGCCGCCCCAGATTCGGAATGCCGAGCAGCAGCTCCGCCGGCGACGAGGGATAGATCGCCTGAGCCATGAAACGCACGATGACCGGCCACAGCACGCTCACCAGCAGCCACAGCCCGAGCGCGGCGAGCGCCGAGGTCGCGGCCGAGCGGAACAGCACCGAGCAGAACAGCGCCACCGCGAGCCACAACCCGCCATAGGCGATGGCGACGGCGAGGAAAGCGAGGCCGCGCAGCATCTCCTCGCCGCTCGGCGGCACGCCGAGCATGACGAGGCCGAGCCCCATGATCAGCAGCCACAGCGCGACGAGGCCGATGGCGAGCGTCGCCAGCCCTGCCAGGAATTTCCCCAGCAGCAGCGCGTCGCGATAGATCGGCTGTGCCAGAACGCGGCTCAAGGTGCGGCGGTTGAACTCGCTGTTGATCGCATCGAAGCCGAGGCCGATGGCGACGAGCGGAATGAGGAAGCCCAGCACCGCGATGAAGGAGGGCAGCGGCTGATGCGCATGGGTGAAGAGGTGCAGGAACAGGAACGGGTCCTGCTGGGTCGTGGTCTTCAGATCCTGGATCGCGGTGTAGACGGCGCCGATGCCGGTGAGCAGCACCAGCCATTCCAGGATCAGCATCCGCGCGCTGCCGAGATGATCGGCGAGCTCCTTGACGAAGACGGCGCCGAGCCCGGTCCAGGGCGAACCGCTACGCGTGGCCATGGGCGCCCTCGAAATAGCGGCGATAGATGGTATCGAGGCTCGGCTCGGTGGCGACGAGCTGCAGCAGCGCGCCGCCGGCCGCCAGCGCCGCGCGCGCGAGATCGGCGCGCAGATCGCGGTCGGCGATGACGAGCGCGCGCCCGGCGCCGCGCTCGACCACCTGCTGCACGCCCGGAAGCGCCGCCAGCGCCGCGGCCGGCACCGGCCCCGCGGTCGCGACCTCGATGCTGAAGCCGCCCCCCAGCACCTGCTGCGCCAGCTCGGCGACGGTGCCTTGGAGCACGATGCGGCCCTGATGGAACAACGCGACGCGGTCGCATACTGCTTGCACGCGGTCGAGGAGATGCGAAGAGAGCAGAACGGCAATGCCGTCGCGCTTCATGTCGCGGATGATGTCGAGCAGCTCGAAGGTCGCTTGCGGATCGAGGCCCGAAGTCGGCTCGTCGAGAATGGCGATGTCGGCGCCTTTCAGCAGCACCTCGGCGAGGCCGAGGCGTTGCTTCATGCCGCGCGAGAACGCCGCAGTCTTGAGCTCCTTGGCGCCGGCGAGGCCGACGCGGCCGAGCGCTTCGTCGATGCGCTTATCGATTTCGGCACGCGGCAAGCCGGCGAGGCGCGCCATGTAGCGCAGATTCTCGCGCGCGCTGAGCGTATCGTAGAAGCCGACGGAATC